>Ga0335081_10014553_pt1 | contig 12728 bp, 10 predicted proteins | sample Lox_Sample_35_FD_206713 | JGI IMG/M metagenome (GOLD analysis project Ga0335081, IMG submission 206713) | Soil microbial communities from Loxahatchee National Wildlife Refuge, Florida, United States - Lox_Sample_3.5 | ecosystem: Environmental > Terrestrial > Soil > Wetlands | place: USA...
GCGCGCGGGAGGGAGGGCGGGCGGGAAATGCCTGCGGCTTGACCTCTTGTGCCCCGCCAGCCTCACTCGCCACGCCACCCTCGCCTGTCGAGCCCGGATCCGGGCCGGCGCCCGGCGGAAACGACAACGATGGACCATCGATCCTGCTGGGGCGACATCGATGGTCCATCCATGTTGTTTTCTCCGCCCTCCGGGTGCCTGTGGTACCTGCTGGCCGGGAGCCCGGCGCTGCCCGTCAGGCTCGACCGCGGGAGTTCGCCGGCGGGCGCTGGTGGGCCGGGCCGCAGGTGGAGTCGTCGGGCCCGGCGCTTTTCGACCCGAACGTGCGCCGTTTCCTGGCCAAGGTCCGCGCCACGCTTGGCTGAGCTGCGCGACGCTGGGCCGGGCTGCGCGGGGCCTCAGGTGCGGGCGTAGTTGCTGGCCCCGTACCAGTCCACGACGACGACAGGCTCGTCTCCCACCACCCACGCGTCGTGGCCCTGGGGCAACGCGGTGACGTCCCCCGGCCTGGCGTCGAACTCGGCGCCGTCGGCCATCACGACGTGCAGGATCCCCGCCACGTGGTACTGGAAGTGCGGCGCCTCGCACAGCTCGGTGCCCGCCAGCGGCTTGACGTGGTCCGACCAGCGCCATCCGGGCTGCAGGATGAGCCGGCCGATTTCGGCGCCGCCGATCTGGAGCAGGTCCAGGGCGCCGTTTTCGAAGGTGCGGGTCTCGTCGGGCGCCCCGAAGCTCTTCTGTTCCGCTTTGCCGGTCATGATGTCTCCTTCCGTCGGCTGAGCTTTCCCGTTCAGCCTGGCCGACGGCGGTTGCAGCCACCTTGCACCGACCTGGCGACCAGCGGGCCACCGGGATTTAATACGGTCATGAAGTCGCTGGCCGTACGGGTGCTCAGCGATTTCGGCGTGGATGGCATCGAGCCGCAGGCGTTCGGCAGCCGCAAGGCCCGGCTGGTGTTGCAGCTGCTCGCGGTGGCCGGCGGGCAGGCCGTGCCGGCCGACGTGCTGATCGACGCGGTGTGGGACACCGCCCCGCCCGCCCGGCCCGAGGACCAGCTGGCGGTCCTGGTGAGCCGGCTGCGTTCGGTCCTGGGACGCGACCGGATCGAGCATCGTGATCGCGGTTACCTGCTGCGCTGCGACTGGCTGGACGCGACCGAGCTGGCGGTGCTCACCCGCGAGGTGGAAGCGCGGCAGGGAGACGGCCACGTGATGGGGGCTGTCGCGGCCGCCCGGGTCGCGCTGTCGCTGATCCGCGGCGACGGTCCGCAGCCACTGCCGGGTGAGTGGGCCCAGCTCAGGCTGGCCGAACTCGAGCGGCTGATCGGCCGGGCCCGGCTGGTGGCGGCCACCGCGCTGCTCGAGGCCGGCGACTGGATGGCGGCGCTGGATGCCGCCGCGGCGGGCGCCGAACGCGATCCATACGACGAGGCGGCCCTGCGCGTGCTGCTCCGCGCCCACGTGATGGGCGGCCGGGTGGCCGGGGCGCTGGCCGTCTACGCCAGGGCCAGGGAGCGGATGGCCGACGAGCTCGGCACCGATCCCTCGCCGGAGACGACCGCGCTGTACACCGCGATCCTGCGCGGCGAGCTGACCGTGCCCGCGCGGCCTGTCCCGGCCGCGCCAGGCCTGGTCGGCCGGGACGATGAGCTGGCCTATCTGGAGGCGATCGCGACCCGGGCCCCGGACGGCGGCGCCGAGATCGTCGTCGTCGACGGGGAGGCCGGCATCGGGAAGACGACGCTGCTGCGGGCCTGGGCCGACCGGCGCGGCGCGGGCGGGGATACCGTGCTGACCGCGTCGTGCGGGCCGCTTGACCGCTCGCTGCCGCTCGACGCGCTGCTGGCCGCGCTGGCGGGCCTGCTGCGCGGGCTCGGGCCCGAGATGACCGCCGACATCCTCGGCACCGACGCGGCGATCCTGGCACCGCTGCTGAACCTGGCGCCCGGCCCGCGACCGCCGCCGCTGCTGGCCGACAGCATGCTCGGCCCCGCGGTGCTGTACTCGGCGCTGGTCCGGGCGCTCGGCCGGCTGGCCGAGCGCGCGCCGCTCGTGGTTGTCATCGACGACGCGCACCTGGCCGGCCCGGCGCTGCCGGACTGGCTGCGCTTCGTCAGGCGCGAGGATGTGGCGATGACGGTCGTCGCCGCGGTGCGGACCGGTGAGGGCGGCCCTCTGCCCGTGACGGCGTCCATCCACCTAGGCGCGCTCGGCCGCGAGGCGGCCGCCGAACTGGTCGGGCCGGCCCGGGTCGACGAGCTGTACGCCCGGTCCAAGGGGCATCCGCTCTTCCTGACCGAGCTGGCCCAGGCCACCCCCGGCGCGGAGCTTCCCGTGTCGCTGGTCGAGTCGGTGTCGGCGCGGTGCGACGAGCTCGGCTCGGCCGGGCTGCTGCTGCGCACCGCGGCGGTGATCGGCCCCGAGCTGGACGCCGACCTACTCGCGGCGGTGCTCGGCCGTCCGGTCGTGGCGCTGCTCGACGACGCTGAGCAGGCGGTGACCAAGCAGTTCCTGGCCGACGACGACGGGATCTTCAGGTTCCGGCACGAGCTGGTCAGGGAGGCGCTGGCAGCGAGCGCGACCGCAGGGCGGGCCGCGCTGCTGCACCGGCAGGCCGGCCGGGTGCTCGACCGCAGGCCGGGAGCCGATCCGCTGACCGTGGCCGGCCACGCGCGCTTGGGCGGGGACCTGGCGCTGGCATCTCGCGCCCTGTGTGAGGCGTCGGCGCGGGCCGCGGAACGCTTCGACTACGCGGCGGCGGAAGCGCTGCTCGATGACGCGACGCGGCTGCATCCAGGCCAGGAAGGCTGGCTGGCGCGGGCTCGGGTGCGCACCCTGCGCGGGCGTTACGCCGAGGCGCTGCAGGACGTGGAGCGGGCCGCTCCGGCCGGCCCGGCGGCGCTCGAGGTCGGCGCGTGGGCGTCGTATTTCGGCCGCGACTTCGCCCAGGCCGCTCAGTACGCCGAAGACGGCGCGCTCGCCGCGGAAGACACGGTGACGCGGGCCCGGTGCCTGGCGGTCGGCGGCCGCACTCTTCATGCGGCCGGCGACCTGGCCCGGGCCGAGTTGCTGCTCGGCGAGGCGTTCTCGCTGGCCGAGGGCGCGGACCGGGTCGCCGCCGCCGGTTGGCTCGGGGTACTGCGGGCACACCAGAGCCGGACCGAGGAGGCACTGGCGCTGCTGCGCCCGGCGGCGCGGGGGCAGATCGGGGTGGAGCACACCCGGGCCACGCTGCACTCCCTCCTGTTCACCGGGCACGCGCACGCGCTCGCCGGCCACCCGGCGCAGGCGCTGGCCGCGTTCGCCCGGTACACCGCCGAGGTGGAACGACGCCAGGTCCCGCGCTTCGCCGGCCGCGCGGTGAACTTCGCCGGCTGGGTGCTGCGCAACCTGGGCGCCTGGGCCGAGGCGCTGGATCATCACCAGGAGGCGCTGGAGGCGGGGCCGGGCACCGAGGACGTCACCATCGCCGCGCTCGAGGACCTGGCCGAACAGTGCCTGGACACCGGGGACCCCGACGGCGCGCGCTCCCGGCTGGCCCAGGCCGGGGCACTGCTCCGCGGTGACCTGGTCTTCGGCTGGCGGCTGCGGCTCAAGCACCGGCTCATCGCCGCGCGGCTGGCCGTGCAGGCCGGGGACGCCGAACGCGCGCTCGCCCAGGCCAGCGAACTGGCGGCCCAGGCGGCGGCGCTCGGCGTGCCCCGGTACACCAGCGTGGCCCGGCTGCTGGCGCATCGGGCGAACCATGCGCTCGGCGTGCCGGTGGACCCCGGCGCGGTGGCCGCCGACCTCGACCTGCTCGATGGCTGCGTGGCCATCGAGGCGTGGCGGTGGACCTGCGACGTGGCCACCGACTTCGGCCAGCGCACCTGGCTGGACCGGGCCGCGGACCGCGCCGCCCGGCTGGCGCGGGGCGCGGGCGACTACGCTGACGTGCTGCTGCGCGAGGCGGACCGGCGGCTGGGCCGCCGGGCGGCCGTCGACTGAGCCCGGCCAGAAACGGACCTTGTTCCGGAATGCTCACCCGTCAGCTGGCCGTGAGCACGACCATCGAGACGACCAGGGGTCCGGGCCCGGCCGCGGCGGCCACGGCCCGTTCGGCCGCGCGCCGGACCGCGGCCCGGTCCGGCGGGCTCAGCGACCGCATGAACGAGGCGAGATGAGCCATGCCCAGCCGCCACGCCGCCAGCTCGGCCGGGGTCGCGAGCCCGGTCGGGACGGCCGTGACGTACGCCCGCACGTTCGTGAACCCCGCCGCGGCCGCATGCCCGGCCAGGATCTCGGGGTCGCTGGCCCGCGACCCCGGCGCGAGCACTGTGTGCCAGACGGGCGGGCGGTAGCCGAACGAGCGGACGGCCTCGTCCACCGCGTCCTTGGCCGGGTGCGTCCAGCCCGGCGCGAACAGGCTCGCGGCGAGCGCCGCCCCGACCCGCCGTATCTCGGCCAGGCCGGCCTCGAGGCGCTCCAGATGGTTGAGGCAGAACGCCGCCACCACCAGGTCGAAGCTGCGGTCGCGGAACGGCAGCGCTAGCGCGTCGGCCACGACCGGGGAGCCCCCACCGCCGCGCCGCAGCATGGCCTCGGACAGGTCGGCCCCGGCCACCCGGCGCGCCCCCGCGGCCAGCGCGGCCCGCCCGGCCACGCCGGCACCCGCGCCCAGATCGAGCACCAGGCGGCCGGCCACCGGCACCGGCGCGGCTGCGACCAGCGCGGCGGCCAGCCGGTCATACACCGGCCCAGGGCCGTCGGCCCAGTCGTCCGCCGCGATGTCATAGCTCGCCCGGAGCCCCGCGGTCAGCTCGGCCGCCGATAGCCCAGTTCCGGATAGTTCATTTCCGGATAGCCCGGTAGCGGGTAGTCCGGCCGCGGTTAGCTCAGCAGGGCCGCTGCCGCTATCGCCTTCGTCTCCCACCAGGCGAACTCCTCGTCGTAACCGCCGAGTGCCTTCTCCCAGCCGAACAGGACCATGGCGCCCAGCAGGCACAGCGCCAGCTGACGGTCCCACCAGGGCCCGGTATCGATGCCGCAGGCCTCGAGCGCCTCCCGGTAGGCCGCAACCGAAGCCTCCTTGGACTGGGGCAGACGGCGGCAGTTGATCGCGAGGTACCAGGCCAGATCGCTGAGCGGCGCCCCGCGCCCCGGCTGCTCCCAGTCGAGCACCACCGTGCGCCCGGCGTCGTCGGTGCCGAGATTGTCGAGCTTCCAGTTGCTGTGCACGAACGTCTGCGGCGTCGCGGCCAGCGCCTCCACCAGCGGACCGGGGTCGTGCGCCAGCGGGGTGACGACCGCGGCCGCGGCGGGGGCGACCTCGGCCAGCAGCGGCCAGCCCTTGGCGACCAGGCGCGGAACCAGGTGCGGCGAGCCCACGGCCGCCTCCGCCTCGGCCATCCACGGCGAGAGCTCCAGGTAGCGGTGCATGGCCGGGACGACGTCGAACTCGTCTCCGCAGGCCCAGAACTCCGCGTGCATGGCGGCCATGTGCCGCAGGAACCGCGCGTGCTGGTCCAGCGGGATCGGCGTGCCGGTGGCGGGCACCAGCCATGGCGTGACATCGCGCATCAGCAGGGCGCAGCCGTGCGGCTCCGGGGCCGCGCCGACGATGGGCTGGTTGAGGCACCCGGGCAGGCGGGCCAGGATGCCGCGTTCCCACAACACCAAGGGCGCGCCCGGCAGGCAGCCCGAGGCCCGCATGGTCCAGTCTTCGGCCAGGTCGAGGTGCTTGAGCACATAGCCCTGCCCGTCGATCATCACCCGTTCCAGTGTGGCCCCCGACTTGCCGGGCACCTCGGCCAGCCCAGCCCGCTCGGTCGCCCCCGCGAGCAGGTCGGCCACGTCCCGGTAGCGGCGCGGCTCAGGCACCGGCCGCCTCCATATCGGCGAGCAGCGCGGCCGGCCAGCGGCCGCCGCAGAAGACCATGTCGGACACGATACGGCCGTCGTGCACGGTCAGCACGTGCAGGTGGTGCGCCGCGTGCGGCACGCCGTCCTCCGCCCAGCTCAGGGTGTACTCGACCACTTCGGCCTGCCCGCCCTCGACGGGATACCGGCGCAGCTCGTCGAATCGGGCCGGGTCCGCGAACCACCGCGCGTACTCGGCGCGGATCGCGTCGGCGCCGGATGCGTGCAGGCGCCAGTTGGGCACGGTCGCGTCGAGCGTCGCGTCCGCACTCCACGCGTCGCAGCCAGGGATGGTGGCGGTCTCGATCGCCCGCAGGAACTTCTCGATCACAGATGTGTCTGCCATCGTGGCCTCCTTGACCAGACCATCGTGCCGGCCGGTCCTTGCAGCCAGGTTGCAGTCGTCCCGATGCCGAGCCCCGCTCAGAAGCGACGCTGGGACAACTTCAGCATCATTAGTCACATCCAGAGTGGCTCTCTGCCCCGTAAAGGCTGTCGCGCAGCCTTCTGGAAGCCCCGGCTATAACGGCTATGATGTGCCACCCATGTCGTCTGAGCACAATGCCGCCAATCAAGTTGATCGTGACTGGATGATCCGCCTCTGGTGCCCCGTCGTCCACGTCAGCCTCGTTCCGTGCCTCCAGCCTCAGCCCGGTGGTCCCCGGGGACCCGCTGAAACAGCGTCGGTGGTCCATCGATGCTGCCCGGGCGACATCGATGGGACATCGATGTCGTTTCCGGCAGGCGCCGGGCGCGGATCCGGGCCGCCTCTGTGAGCTGGGCGAGGCTGGCGGTGAGCGTGGGGCTAGGGGGGCGCGGGCAGCTCGCCGCGGCCGGCCGCCTTGGCCAGCCGCCGGGCTTCCTTCAGGCCCAGGCCGCGGGCCTGCGGCGGGACCCGGTAGATGGTGGCGCCGCCCATCAGGTTCCAGGTGCGCAGCCGGATCACCGGGGCGCCGGGGCGCGGCGGGCGCTCGATGCCGTACTCGGTGTTCCCGCCCATCAGCGAGAACCCGCCGACGTCAAGCTCGACGGAGTCCGGGATGTAGATGTTCGCGCCGCCCATGATCGCGACCAGGCTGAGGGTGAGCTCGCCGCCCTCGATCTCGGCCTCGCGCAGGTCGATGTCGTCGCCGCCCATGATCGCGATGGCGTTGATGCGGCCGACCGCGCGGAACCGGCCGCGCCGGTGCGAGCCGGACATGATGGCCACCATCCAGCGCACCGGTTTCTTGGCCGGGGTCGGCGCCGGGCGCCCCTGGCCCGCCTCCTGCGGCAGGTCGCTGATCAGCAGGGCCAATTCGCCGCGTGTTTTGGCGGCCAGGGCCCGGCTGGATCGCTCCTCGAGTTCGTCCACGGTGAGCCGGCCCACGGCGGCGTGGTCGCCGAGCACCCGCAGCGTCTCGTCCCGTTCGGCGTCCGAGACGCGGAGGGACTGGTCAGGGTCGGTCACCCCGCAAGGCTACGTCCCGGCCGGGACGCGGGCCAAGCGGCGGCCGGCCGGGCGGGCGGACACGGCACCGCACCGGGCCTCCGATCCCGGCACGCACCGGGCCTCCGATCCCGGCACGCACCGGGCCTCCGATCCCGGCACGCACCGGGCCTCCGATCCCGGCACGCACCGGGCCTCCGATCCCGGCACCGGTACATCGGCGCAAAGTCCACTGTGACCAAGTTCTTACGTGCCGGAAATCCCGAAAATATATCGCTTGCCGGGGTGATATGCGAAAGATCACGTACAGCCGACCAGGGGCGATACCATATGGCCGCACGTGACTCTGCTAACAGGACCTTGCGTCCCACCGCCGCCAAGGGGAGCAGCCCCCCATGATTCATGTCAACAACTTCGCTAACGGTGCACTGAACCCGGTTCTGTCGTACGTGGTGTCCTGCGTGGGCTGTTTCCTCGGGCTCCGCTGCACCACCCGGGCGCGTGCCTACCAGGGCGCGGCGCGGGCCCGGTGGCTGGCCCTGGCGGCCCTGGCCATCGGGACCACCGGGATCTGGGTCATGCACTTCATCGCCATGCTCGGGTTCAGCATCCCGGGCGAGTCCATCCGCTACAACGTGCCCATCACCATCTTGTCCATGGTGATCGCGGTGGTCGTGGTCGGGATCGGAACGTTCATCGTCGGGTTCGGCCGCGAGGGGAACGGGCCGCTGCTGCTCGGCGGCACGATCATCGGGCTCGGCGTGGCCAGCATGCACTACCTTGGCATGGGTGCGGTGCGGGTGCAGGCCTCGCTGAGCTACAACCCGGGCCTCGTCGCCGCCTCAGTGATCATCGCGGTGCTCGCCGGGACCGCGGCGCTGTGGATGGCGCTGCGGCTCGACAGCGTCTGGTCCACGTTCATCGCGTCCCTGATCGCTGGCGTGGCGGTCAACGGCATGCACTACACCGGCATGGCCGCAGTGCAGGCACGTGCCGCCGCCTCGGGCCTGGTGGTAAGCACCGCGGATACCGCCAGCGCGGCGGGCTTCCTGCTGCCGCTCATCCTCGGCCTGAGCACCGTCGGGTTCATCTTCTCCGCCGTGATCGCGCTGTCGCCGACCGCGGCCGAGATCGTCGAGGAGGACCAGCTGATGAAGCGGATCGGGCAGAGCCAGGCCGCGCGGTCCGAGCAGGAGGCGTGGCAGGCCAGGACTAACCCGGCGCCGCGAGCCCAGGTCCAGCCGGGCCAGTACCAGCCAGGGCAGTACCAGCCAGGGCAGTACCAGCCAGGCCAGGCGCAACCTGCCGCAGATGAGCCGGGCAGCCTGTTCCGCCCGCACCGTGCCAAGGACCAGGCCTAGCCGGCCCGGGCGGCCTTACATCCGGACGTGGTCGTGGAGCCAGGAGCAAAGCGGCCGCGTCGTTCGGAAGAATTCAACGACACGGTCCTTGGCCTGGGCACTTTCCAGCCAGGGTTCCACCGGCCACTGCCGCCACGCGGTCAGGCCCTTGTAGCGGAGCAAGGTGATGCGAGGGTGGTCGGCCGGATAGCCGCGTGGCGCGGACTTGAGCGCGCCGTGCCCGTGGATGGTGATGTCCGCCTTCTCGATCTCGGCGATGAGCTCCTCGAGTTCGGGGCCGAGGCGGTCGTGGGCCACGGCGGCGCGGTACCGGGCGAGCTGGTCCGGATGCATCTCCCACATCCCGGCGCCCGTGCCCAGGCCCTCGGCGGAGAACTGGACGTAGCCGGAGTCGCCGACGACCGCGCCGATGTGCGTCTTGTACGGCGTCTTGTCCCTGCTGAACCTGACGTCCCGGTACGGCCGGAAGATCTTCGGCTCGCCGAACTCGGCGGCCAGTTCCTCGGTCAGGTCGGCCATCGGCCGCAGGACCTTGTCGTCGTAGACGGCCTTGTGCGCGGTCCAGAAGGTCTTGGTGTTGTCGGCCGCGAGCCCGTCATAGAAATCAAGGGCTTCTTCCGGCCATCCGCTGAACGCCATCGTCCCGGCTCCCTTCCGGTCGGCTCAACACCCTAGCGTGCGGCGGGCCGGCCCGGCGACGGCCGGCCGCGCGGATGGACCGCGCTGGCGGCCGCGCTGGCGCTTCCGGCCGGCAGCGGGTATACGTGACCCCATGACGACGTCGGAACGGGACGGCGTAGCGCTCACGCATCTCGACGAGCCGCTGTTCGACGGCGCGGATGCCACCAAGCGGGACCTGGTGGACTACCTGGAGACGGTGGCGGGACTCATCCTGCCAGAACTGCGCGAGCGGCCGCTGTCGGTCATCAGGGTGCGAGCCGGCCAGCAGCCGTTCATGCAGAAGAACCTGCCGGACTACGCGCCAGGCTGGATCCGTTCGGTCACCTGGTGGGCCGAATCCTCCCGGCGTGAGGTGCGCTACGCGCTGTGCGACGACTGGCGCACGCTGCTGTGGCTGGCCAACCAGCGGGCGGTGGAGTACCACCCCACGCTGGTCCTGGCCGGCCGTCCGGAGCGGCCGACCTACCTGATCCTCGACATCGACCCGCCGCCGGGCGGGCCGTTCGGGCAGGCGGTCGCGGCGGCTCACCTGACCAGGGCGGCGCTGGCCGGCGTGGGTCTGGCTGGGGCGGTCAAGACCAGCGGATCCAAGGGGCTGCACGTGTACGTACCGGTCGACGCCGACGCCGAGGAGGCGGCCGCGGCCACCCGGGCCATCGCGGCGCGGGCTGCGCGGCTCGATCCGGCCCTGACCACCACGGCCTTCATCAAGGAGGACCGGGAGGGCAAGGTCTTCCTGGACTCGACGCGGGCCTTCGGCGCGACGGTGGCGGCGGCGTACAGCCCGCGGGTCCGGCCCGGGGTGCCGGTGTCGTTCCCGGTCCGGTGGGACGACCTGGATGCCGTGGCGCCCGGTGACTTCACCGTGCGCACCGTGCCGGGACTTCTCGCCGGGCACGTCGCCTGGGCGGGCGAGCTGCCCGCGCCGCAGCTTCTGCCGGCCGATCTGGTCGAGGAGGGGCGCGCCATCCCGGTGGCCCGGGTGCAGGCCATGCACGAGGGCAAGCGGCGGAAGCGGGCCCGCGGGGCCCAGTCAGGGACGCAGTAAGCCGGTTAGCCGGTCTCGCTAGCCGTTCTGGCTGGGGTTCCAGCGCTCGCTCAGCTCGGGCCAGGCCGGCGGCGGCCCGGGCAGTTCCCCTTCCCCGCGGCCGCCGGCGCGCATGCCGTCCAGGATCAGCGCCAGGTACCGGTGGCGCAGTTCGGTGGTGCGCGCGTGGTCGGCGAACTTGAGCGCGGCCACCAGCTCGAACACCAGCGACACGTCATGCAGCACCAGGTCGGGCCTGAGCACGTCGCGGATCAGGTCGAAGAACTCCCGCATCAGCTCGCTTGACCGGTTGGCCAGGGCGTACATCTCCGGCGTGGGAGCGAACTTGCCGGCGAAGGCGCGGGTCATCGAGCTGGTGTCCGCGTCGGCCAGGCGGCGCATGAAGTCGGCGAAGACCTGCCAGTGATCGTCGCCGTTCCCGGCCCGCTCGAGGGCGGCTTCGGTCTCTCGCACGACGATCAGCAGGCCGTCGGTGCACAGCGTGCGGAGGAGTTCTTCCTTGCTGCCGTAGCGGGTGTACAGCGCGCTGATGCCGACGCCCGCGTGCCTGGCCACCGCGGTGATCGGCGCGCCGGGGTCGGCAACGAACACCGCCCGGGCAGAATCGAGGATCCGCTGGTCGTTGCGGGCCGCTTCGGCCTGGCGGCCGCTCATCGGGCCGTGCCGCCCCGGCCTGCCGCCGCTGGCTCCTTGGCGTTGCCGCGCGTTCGTCTCGGTCATGAAAAGAGTGTAGCAGAATAGTGGAACGAAGCATTCCGTTCTGTTATAGTTGGAACAGAAGATTTCATTCCGTTAGAGATTCACCTCAGGCGAGACCACGGGAGGATCCGATGTCATCAGCACCCCAGGCGACGACCCAGGCTCCAGTCCAGGCGGTGGCGCACGCCGGGACCGCGAACGGCGACATCCTGAGCGCAGACGGCACCGGGGCCGTGGGGCGGAAGTGGCGGTGGGTGGCGTTCGGCGCCGTCATCACGGCGGCGGTGATGGACCTGCTCGACTCGACCATCGCCCAGGTGGCCGCGCCGACGATCCGGCACGAGCTGGGCGGCTCCTACGCCGTCATCGAATGGGTGACCGCCGCCTACGCGCTCGCCATGGCGGTCGGACTGCTGACCGGCGGTCGGCTCGGCGACATCTTCGGGCGGCGGCGGGTGCTGCTGACCGGGATAGCCGGGTTCGTCCTCGCGTCGGCGGCGTGCGCCGCGGCGCAGAGCGCCGGTGAGCTTATCGCCGCCCGGGCCGCCCAGGGCCTGCTCGGGGCGATCATGCTGCCGCAGATGTTCGGCCTGATCAGGGACCTGTTCGAGGCGCACGAGATGGGCAAGGCGTTCGGCGTCTACGGGCCGGTGATGGGCCTGTCGGCGATGCTCGGGCCGATCGCGGCCGGCGGGCTGATCAGCGTCAACCTACTCGGCACCGGCTGGCGGATGATCTTCCTGGTGAACGTGCCCGTGGGGCTGGCCGCGCTGGCGCTCGGCGCCCGGACGCTGCCCGCGGGTTCCGGTTCTGGTTCCGGCTCTGGTTCTGGCTCAGCACGGCGCGGGCGGCTTGACCTGCCGGGCGCGATGCTGGCCGGCACGGCCATGTTCCTGCTCGTCTTCCCGCTGGCGCAGGGGCACTCACTGGGCTGGCCCGCCTGGCTGTTCGCGATGATGGGCGCGTCCGTGCTCATGCTGGCCGGGTTCGGCCGGTACCAGGTGCGCCGCCAGCGCGCGGGCCGCGACCCGCTGGTCGAGCCGTCCGTCTTCCGGCACCGTCCGTACCGCGCGGGCGTGGTGTTCTCGATCGTGTTCACCGGCTCGCTTGGCGGCATCGTGATGATCTTCAACGTGTTCCTGCAGAACGGACTGGGCTTCAGCCCGTGGCACTCGGCCATCACCACCGCGCCGTGGGCGGCGGGCGCGTTCGTCGGCTCCGCGGTGGGCGGCATCGCGATGACCAGGCTCGGCCGCCGGGTACTGCACGCCGGGCTTGTCGTCGAGGCGGCCGGCCTGCTGGGGATCTACGCGGTACTGCACGCCGCGGCCGGCGGCGTCTCCACCGTGGACCTGCTGGCGCCGATGGTGGTCGGCGGGGCCGGGATGGGCATGGTGTTCGTGCCGCTGTTCGACATCGTGATGGCGGGCGTCCGGCCGCAGGAGATGGGCTCGGCCTCCGGCGTGCTGCAGACGGTGAACTCGCTCGGCATGTCGCTGGGCATCGCCGGGATCGGCGCGATCTTCTTCGCCCTGGCCGGTAGCCGCGGCGGTCACGTGCCGGTCTACCTGCACGCCGCGCAGTGGACCGCGCTCGCCACGGTGGGCCTGCTG
>Ga0335081_10014554_pt1 | contig 12727 bp, 16 predicted proteins | sample Lox_Sample_35_FD_206713 | JGI IMG/M metagenome (GOLD analysis project Ga0335081, IMG submission 206713) | Soil microbial communities from Loxahatchee National Wildlife Refuge, Florida, United States - Lox_Sample_3.5 | ecosystem: Environmental > Terrestrial > Soil > Wetlands | place: USA...
CGCCGGTCCGAGATTCTCGGTTTTGTGGCCGGCTTTGGAACGACATTTGCAGCTTTGCCCGACCTGCTCGCGATGCTGAGGCGCCGGTCAAGCGTGGGTATGAACCCAAGGATGGCTGCGATTATGGGCGTCTTCCAGATTCTCTGGGTTTACTACGGATTGTTGATTGCCTCGCGACCGGTAATCGTATGGAATGTCGTTGCAGTGTTGATCAACCTCTTCACCGTGGCCGTATACCTCCACTTCGTTCGCAAAGAGAAAGCCAGTTGAGTTGCACGTCCGCCAGGGATCGGTGAACTGGCTTTAAGTAACCCCCTCCGACTCCAACTTTTGACAGTAGGCGGTCTTCTGTTTTCCTCATACTTTTGCAAGTGGAGACCGTGAGTCTCTGGAAAACCGTCGGTGGCAACCAAAGTGGATAGCCAGACGCCCTGATAATTGAACAGGAATCCAAAACAACTTCGCCCATCTTCGATCGTGACGAGTTGCCCGGGCGCAGGCCTCCCGCGCCTGAGCCGTTAAGAATACGTCAGCATTTATATCCTTCGCTGTACCAGATCAATACCCGCGTTCGTCTGAGAGATCTCTCCGACACACTTTGCCGGCAAGCCACATTAGACGACATTCCCGACAGCGAGCTGGATCGCCTTGCGGAAAAAGGCTTCGACTGGATTTGCTTTCTCGGTGTGTGGCAAACGGGAAATGCCGGGAAAAAGGTGTCGCGGGAGCATCACGAATGGCGGGCTGAATACCAGCAAGTGTTGCCGGATCTTCAGGAAGAAGACATTTGCGGTTCCTGCTTTTCCATCACGCACTACGCTGTGGATCCTGAGATTGGTGGAAACCAGGCATTAGAGCGCCTCTACAAAAGGCTGCATGAACGGAGACTGCGACTGCTCCTGGATTTCGTCCCCAATCACACTGCGCTGGATCACCCCTGGGTGCAGCGACATCCCGAGTTCTACGTTCGGGGCACGGACGAGCAGCTACATCGCGAACCGCAGAACTATGTTCGGATCGAGACATCGGGAAAACAGATGGTGTTGGCTTACGGTCGTGATCCCTATTTTTCCGGCTGGCCCGATACCCTCCAACTGAACTACTCCGAGCCTTCTCTGCAGGAAGCAATGCGGATGGAGTTGCTGAATGTGGCGGCCACGTGCGATGGAGTCCGGTGTGACATGGCCATGCTGATCCTGCCTGAGGTGTTCGCGAAGCTGGAAGCGAGCCTGGGAATACGGCGCCTGAAACCTGGCGTTTATTCCGCATGGCAGTCCAATTGGTTTTCGTGCCTATACGGTACCAGATACTGCGCCCATTATTGGCAAAACCGTGACAGAGGCCGAGAGGTTGGTCCCCGATGCCCGTGTTTTTGTTGAACGAATTCGCGCGGGATCACACGCGGAGGCCAGGCTCTACCGCTAGGAACCGAGCTCGTCTTGGAGCGGGGAGACATTCTCCACGCGACCGGATCAGAGGCTGCTATAGAAAAGCTGGGGACGGTTGTGGACCGGGTCCTCCGTCCTTTCGAAGAGACTGACCTCGCGGCCCTGGGGGTGGCTATCTTCATTGGTGTCCTTGCCGGAACAATCGTAAGCATACCGTTGGGCCACATGCGGTTCAATATCGGTACAACTGTTGGGACTTTTCTCGCCGGATCCATCGTGGGAAGGGTGCGCTCGCTGAAGCCATGGTTTGCGCGAATACCCGGTGCCGCAATTCTGTTCATGAGCTCACTTGGGCTCGCGGCGTTTATCGCCATGGTCGGACTCAAAGCGGGACCAGGGTTGGTGAATGCGTTCAGTGGGTCTGGCTACTTGCTTCTTATTGGCGGCATGATTGTAACTCTCGTTCCCCTGATTTCGGGTATCTTTTTTGGACCTACGTTCTCCGGCTGAATCCCGTGCTACTGCTTGGAGGGATCTCCGGTGCTATAACCGTGACTGCCGCGGCCGCCGCACTGCGGGAAAAGTCGGATAGTGCGGTCCCGATCCTTGGCTATTCGTATACGGTAGCCATAGGTCACATCTTGTTAGCCAGTTGGGGCACAGTCATCGTGGCGCTCCTCGCCTGAGAGCAGCGCTGGCGCCCGCCAGTTTTCGCCATGCATGTAGGCACGGGTCTCACACCTGTGGCACCCTTAGCTCTCTCTTCATCTCAGTCACTCGACCTCGCACGCGGCCGCGCTCGGCGGCACCTGCTCCCACGCAACGTGATCATCCCAGATGAAAGTGTACAACCCTGCGCGCTCAATCCCCATAGGTTACGATGAAGTTGGTGAGTTGCCACGGATTCTGATAGGCCTCGATTTCAAGTTGCTTCTGCTTGTTCACTTTCAGTTTGCATGCTGGCAATAGCGTCCCTGATCCTTTGCCATCCGGCGTAAGAGTCAACTCCACTGCGCCGATGCTATACTCGCTGGATCGCGTGTTCTCACTGACTTCGGCAAAGGCGAGATTGCGATCGGTGACCAAACGGAAGCGCCGTCCCTCGTTAGATGGTAATTCCCAAATGTACTTCACATCGTTTCCTACGCGACCCTCTAACGAGAAACGACCCTTCTGCGTCATTCGTGTGAGGGCATCCAGCATGCCCTGATGACCGAAACGCTGGAACGCATCGATCAGAACGTTCCTGTCTTCAGGCGACGAGAGTTGGCTGATGATGATCTTCACTGGCAAGACCCTGCCGAGTTGAGTGCTCGTCCCCATGGCGGTCGCCTGAATCGTGATCTTCTGCTGGGCGTAAGCGCTTGTGCCGACTCCGGCCAGCAAGAAGAAGGCGGAGGCTATGACGCCGCCGCAAGAGAGCGCACTTTTTCGTTGCATATCCGTTCTCCTTTAGGTCATCGCGGATGCCCATCAGGCTGACCTGCCCGGCACCGTCCAACCTAGCTGAGTGAAGATACCGCGCTCAACCTTCTACCAGGGACTGTCACTTTTACCAGTTAGATGGAGCACTCACGGCAGAGGCATTTGGCTCGAGGCGGAAAAAACAAACGAATCACCAGCAGAAAGCACTTAGCTGCTTCTCGCCAGAAAGTCGGGGCTGACTTTCTTATGGGCCAGGGAAACCGGGGGCAGGGTTAGGAGCGATCCGCAGGTAGAAAGCACTGCCCCCGGCCCGCTTGCAAACCGCTCCGGGAGCATTGCAGCAAAGGAAAGCGGCGCTGTCGTTGCGCTAGGGCAAACTTCAGGGTTGTGCTGGAGGTACCCAATGGAGTGACTCGTTCGAACAGGAACGGTTTTCGGCACCTGTGGACCACCGCGATTCGTGCGGCATCACTACGAGGCAGAACTATTCGGAAATCATATGTTCCTTGATGGCGTATTTGAGCAAGTCTGCGTTGGTTCTGACGCCAATCGTCGCCATGATGCGATATTTGTGAAAAGCAACCGTTCCTGGCTTAAGCCTTAGGACGCCGGCTACCTCCTTCATCGAAAGGCCCTCCGCCAGCAACTGTAGCACTTCTCGCTGTCGCTTTGTGATGTGAGGAAGTTTTGCTCGTGAGTGTTTTTTTCCGCAGCAAACACTCTACCGTGGCCTTCGCGATCAGCGGCGACAAGTAGGAATTACCTTTCAAAACTTCCCGAACCGCGCTGAGCAGCTCTGATGCTGCGGCAGTCTTAGGCAGATAGCCGGAAGCTCCACGGCGAAAGGCCTCAGATGCCACCTCCGGATTGGTGTTCATCGTCAGGTAGATTAGCTTCGTATCCGGCAGGAAGTGCTTGACTTGCTCGCCGGCATCGAGTCCGTTCAAAAGCGGCATAGCAATGTCGACAATGAGAACCTGCGGCTTGAGTTCCGTAGCGGCACGTATCAATGCCCTCCCGTCATTGACGATGGCGACCACGTCGAACTCCGGCTCTAGAATTCCTTTACACGCTTCCGCCACCAAGGTGTGATCGTCGGCGAGTAACAAGCGCGTTTTTTGACGGGATTCCATGCCCTAGCAGTCTCTGTCGGGGCCTTTCTCCAGATGGTTAGAGTACTCGACCGTGCCGCGGTTATCCCTGACGATTACTAGCTGGCAAACGGCTTTTGCGGAACTGCCACTTCTACCAGTGTCAGTTCCACCGGTTAGTTGCGATAAGCCTCACGTTCTTCCTGCCGATTCAACCGAACTATCACAAATGACAGTTTCGACCGGTTTGTCTTCTTTTTAGAGTGTGGGCCGAGAGCCTGACAGCCTCCAAGGGACTGCCGAAAGCCGGTTTTTCAATTCCGCTCCTCGGGATGTCGGGATTGCTGCCGGTGGGTGCATCGTTGTGCCTGCGCATTTTCCGCGGGCTGTAGGCGCTCGTTCCCGGAACCCACGGCCCGGTCTTGCTTGCTGCGGGCCGTTTGTTCCTGACCCAGCCCTTCGGGGTCAGACCGACTTCTTTTGAGGCTTCGCTGGCGCGATGCTCTATGCACAAGAGATAGCCGCTGGAACATGTTCTGCGGCGGCAGCAGATTGCATGCGTCTGAAACCACGGCTGCTCGAGGGATTTGCTTTGCCGGCAATCGAGGAAATTGTCGCCGCGGCAACATCACGGTCGCTTCCCGCCCAGTCGGTAGTTACGAACCAGGCGGAACTGGCCGGCCATCTGTTCCTGATCATCAAAGGGAGAGCGAGATACTTTTATATCGCCGAAAATGGCCACAAGCTCCTTCTTCATTGGTTGGTGCCGGGAGAGATCTTCGGCGGTGCGGCCCTTCTGCCCAAGCCGGCCCCATACATTGTTGGGACGGAGATGGTTCAGGACGGGGCAGCCCTAGTTTGGGCCCGCAGATCAATCCGCCTTCTCACTGCCAAATATCCACGGCTGTTGGATAATACTCTGCCGATCTTTGGGGATTATTTGGCCATCTATGTTGCCGCCCACGTGGCCTTGACGTGCCGCGATGCCCGACGGAGAATGGCTGAGGTATTGATCACTCTTGCTCGTACCATCGGCCATGCCAAAAAAGATGGGATTGAACTCGACGTCACGAACGAGGAGTTGGCAAACGCGTCGAACGTCACCATCTTCACTGCAAGCCGCCTGATAAATGAGTGGCAACGCCGGGGCGCGGTGGCAAAAAGCCGTCGCAAACTCTTGATTCGCTCTCCCGAGCGACTATTCCGGTCCAAAACCCGATGAGGGTTGCCGTTCCTTTACTTGCGAATTGAGCTGACTTTGTCCTTGCGAAAGTCGTGGCTATCCCCTCCCAATCGGCTGTCCCCGGCGTGCACCCCGTGTGATCCTTTTTCGCCGCATCGGTTTTGCAGGGGCTGGATTCTTCAACCAACGAAAATGTTGGGCCTCTAACCATTCCGTTAGGTCGGAGATGTAAAAGCCTTAGCGACCAGGAACCAGACTCCGACGAAATCTGCAATGTTTTCAATAGGTTGACCGTCGCGGGCCCCCTGGCAACGCACATGCTCAACATCTTATTGAGGAGGGGTGTAATTCCCTGCACAGATTTCCGCCTTCGGATGCTGGCAAGGAATTGTGGCGTGATGGTGTACAGAGCACCATGCGTTCATGCCCCTAGGTGAGAGCCATGAATTGCAACTCGTGCGCGTCGAGCCGTCAGGTAGAGCTTCGTGGGGAGATCTGCCTGCATTTTGAGGGAGGACTGCCGACTCTGGAGAAACCTCTCGTTTGGGTGTTTCCTTCGGTCATTGTGTGCCTGGATTGTGGCATGGCGCGATTTAGTGTTCCTAAAACCGAGTTGAAGTTAATCCACGAGAATCTGTAAACTTCGGTTTCCGGTTCAGTCAGTTAAGCCATTGCTGACAAAGTGCTCGCCGCGAAGAATCGCTTCCACCGCAGCTAAAAGGTCCTCCTGAGCCTGTGCCTTAAGCACATAGCCCAGTGCTCCCAAACTGAGAGCTTTTCGCGCCACATCGGCAGAGGATTGCAGGGTCAGGAAGAGTATTTTGGATTTGGGAGAAACCCTTCGGATTTGGCGCGCCGCATCCAGTCCGTTCAACCCTGGAAGACTGATATCGAGCAGAATCAGATCCGGTTTCAGTTTCTCTGCTTGCTCAACGGCTTGTAACCCATCTGACGCCTCGAAGATGACTTGAACCTCCGGCCTGCTTTGCAGCGTCAGGGAGGCAAATCGCCTGAATGATTCGAAATCATCGACCAGCAGGACCCGGACTGATGATGTCGCCATGTCGCCTCGCATTAGCTGAAATTCACCCCATTTACCGGCATCTGGTTCCTGGACAACGAACTTTGAACAGTGATATGCGCAACCCGGCTACGACCTGAGATACCAATAGAGGCTGAGGGAAGATGTCGCAAATATGCAAACAAGTTATCCAAATCCGCGACGGCTTGAGATGTCCCCTTCGAAAAGGCACTCTCGCGCGACACGCTGACCGTTTATACGGGCACGGGAAGCACGGTATCGTTTCCTGTAAACACCAATTGCGTCAGAAAGTTGCGTTGCTTCTGACGTAGCCCCCAAAAACTGGACCATCCAAGAATGCGAGTTCTCCTGAACCAGACTTGTCACGAAAGTCGGATTGGCTGAAGTGACATGCTGAGCTGGAAAGGAGAAGCCGAGTGAAAGGGACACGACACAGCGAAGAGCAGATCATCGCGATCCTGAAGCAAGGGGAGGCAGGGTCGGGGACGCCTGAGCTATGCCGTCAGCACGGCATCAGCGAGCAAACGTACTACCGCTGGAAGGCAAAGTACGGCGGGATGGAGTCTGCGGATGTGCGGTTCGGGTATCGGCGATTGACCGCGATGCTGACGAAGCAAGGCGTGGCTGCCTATCACAAGCGGGTGTATCGGCTGTATCGCGAAGAGGGATTGGCCATGCGAATCCGGGTGCGGCGCCGGATCAGGTGGCGCGGACCCGTGACCAATCCCGCGGCGAGCCGCCCCAACGAACGCTGGTCGATGGATTTTTTGAGTGACTGGGTGGGTACAGGGAAGGTGATTCGGATGTTGACCATCGTGGACGGCTGCACACGAGAATGCCCGGCCATCGAAGTCGATACCTCCCTGGGCGGGGGCGTGTGCTGGATCGAATCGCCAACGAGAGGGGTCTGCCCGAGGCCATTGTGGTGGACAATGGGCCGGAGTTTCGCAGCCGGGCGTTGGCCGCCTGGAGTGAGGAACGTGGGGTGCGACTGGAGTTCATTCAGCCCGGCAAGCCGGTGCAGAATGCGTTCGTGGAAAGCTTCAACGGCCGCTTGCGGGATGAATGCCTGAACGCCAACTGGTTCACCAGTTTGAAGGACGCACGGCAGAAAATCGAAACCTGGCGGCGCGATTACAACGAACAACGGCCGCACAGTTCGTTGGGCTATATGCCGCCGGCGGAATTTGCACGGGCACGAGCGGAGATGCAGACATGAGAAAGCTTCTACAGGGATGCTGGAGCAGGGGACTCAAGCCAGACTGTTACGAAACACTAGGTACCCGACACAAACAATGGCAAGATGCCCTCACGCGAGTGAGGGCATCTTTCTATGGGCTTCATTCAAGGCGAAGGTCGGATGCAGGGAACGCTGTTTCCGATCATCCTGGACGAACTAATTCCGCAAGACCATGTTTGCCGGGTGATCGATGCGTTCGTGGATCGTCTGGACATGGAGGGGTTGGGGTTCGAACGCGCGGAACCCGGCGAGACCGGTCGACCCGGCTACGATCCGCGTGATCTGCTGAAACTCTATCTGTATGGCTATTTGCAGCAAGTCCGCTCCTCGCGGCGTTTGGAGAACGAATGTCGACGCAACGTGGAGGTGATGTGGCTGCTGAATCGCCTGGCTCCCGATCACAAAAGCATCGCCGAGTTCCGGCGCATGCACAGCGAAGCAGTGACGCAGGTGGGAGCGGAGTTGATTCGCTTTGCGCGTTCCCTGGGGCTGGTGCGCGGAGAGTGGGTAGCTGTCGATGGATCGAAGTTTCGGGCGGTCAGTAGCGTTGGTAGCGTGCGAGAGCGGGAGGCAGTAAAGCGCTATCTCGAGTCTTTAGAGTCGGCGGATCAAGATGAGGAACTGGTGGTCGAGCCCAGCAAGGTCGCCGAAGCTCTGAAGAAACTGCAGGAGCACAGCGAACCGGAAGCACACTTCATGCGCGCCACCAGTGGCGCCAAAGTGCCCGCCTACAATGTGCAGGCCGCGGTCGATAGTGAGCATGCGTTGATCGTGGCCCAGCAGGTCACGCCTGAAGCCACCGACAATCGCTGCCTGCTGCCCATGGCCGAAGCCGCGCAGGCGGCGGTGAGTGGTCCGGGACAATTGTTGCATGTGGTCGCCGACGCAGGCTATTCCAACGGAGAACAGGCGGAAGCCTGCGAATCCAAAGGCATCCTTCCGCACGTGCCTGCCAATCGTGGCGTGAACAATCAGGGTGGCGGAACGCTGTTTGACCGCAGCGCATTCGTCTATCACCCAGAGCAGGACAGGTTCGTCTGTCCTGCCGGACAAACGCTAAAACGCCAGCAGATATCGCGGAAAGACCGTTCCGTGTACTACGCAGGTCGACCCGAAATCTGTGGAGCTTGTCCTCTGAAGTCACGCTGCACAGTGGGCGCACAGCGCATGGTATCCCGCCACTGGCATGACGAGGCGCTCCAGCGCATGCAGCAACGGGCTACGCCGGAGGCGATGCGCCTACGCAGATCGACGGTGGAACATCCGTTCGCAACTTTGAAATGCCACATCTTCGGTCATCCGCGATTTCTCCTACGCGGTCGGCGCGGAGCACAAGCGGAGATGAGCTTGGCGGTGATTGTCTACAACTTGAAACGTATGATGAACGTTCTCGGTCGACCCCGGTTGGCGGCCGCGCTGGCTCCAGCCTGAACTGCTTTCGGATGTCCGTCTTCTCCCCGGAACTCTTCACGGTCAAAAACACAAAAAGCGATGCTCCGGAACTCGGAACATCGCCCTTGCTTTCGAATCACAGGTCTGTTTCGTAACAGTCTGAAGCGCCGTCCCCTGCTCCAGACCTCATCCCCGCTAAAACCAAAAACCCGGAGGAATCACATTGGGATTGGTACAGCAAACGGGGGCACTTCACTTCTCGCATCGGCTCGAACTCGGCGCCCAAGAACGTCGATTTCAAGCGTGCGCGGGAAGAAGGTAAGGGATCCACGCGCGCCACACGAGGCGTCAGCTACGAGTCCCCATAGTCTGCCTGAGGGACCAACCCATCGCAGAACCGTTTAATGACCGCCCTTTCCGAATCTGACAAAGAGACGAACTCGAACCCGTGACGGAGCCCTTTTTGGTTTCGCACAACGGCCTGTACCGTGAGGACGATTGCGTGGGTTGGAATAGAGAGCTGAAATGTCAACACACTGCCAGTCGTGAATGGTTGGGTCAGGATTGCTCCTAGCCCAGCCTCGGCAATGATAGTACAGCGCCCGGTGAACGCCTGTTCTTGCCGATCGAGAAGCTTAACGTGCAAATCGGTGTAATAGCGGGGAAATCGACGCCGATCCGACGATGGGACGGTTGCCGTACTGCGCAGGGTCGGCTCCGCAAAAACTGCGACCCGACCAGTGCCCTCGCAATGCGCGCAGGGAGTTTCGTCGGCCTTCTTGCCGGTTCCGCGACAGTCTTCACATCTCGTGTATCCGATTCTGTGCTTATTCACAATGCACCCGGAACGACAGACATCCCCTTGTTACCACGGGAGAGTCTCGCGATCGTTGCTCAAGAGCAACCAAGGGGCAACTTGCAAAGACGTGCTAAATCTCTCCTTTTCACTATCAGAGATCCGAGGTTGCAGAAGTATCACTCTGGACAGGGGCGGATCGGCTTCGAGTCCGCTACAAGGTTAGAGGGAAGTGGAATCTCATGAAGAAAGAAGACGGCCGTGTTTTTGTTGCTGTTTATGGTCGATTCGCTGATGGCCCAGGCAAATCAGGAGTCTCAGCAGCCACCCAAGTCGCAAAAGGGACGGGCGAGGTACAGGAGTGCATCAGTCGTTCGAGCGACCATTACATACCAATGCACTCGGCGGGCAACAGTGCACTTGAGGCAACTCGCAAAGTCATCGTCGATCACTACCTTGGGTAGCAGGTGGAGGTTACTGGAAGCGAAACACCGGCGTTAGGCACGGTTCCACTTCCACGGAACGAGCACCCGCACCTCCTCCGGTAACGATAATGGTTGACTCGATCCACGTCGTCGCCAAACAATGCACCCACTGACCACCGCGCTCGGATCGGTCAAATATACCGAATCATCCCGTGATCACTGCGGAGCTCATTCATCCGGCTCCCTTGCGCCGCTTAGTGATCCTGCGTCCCGTGTCCTACTTCGCCGAATACAGCACCTTGTTGTCAGCCAGCCCCCTATTCACCAGGAGTGTAACCTCTACACGGCGATTTGTGGCTCTGCCCTGGGGTGTCCCATTTGAAGCGTTCGGACGGGCTTCGCCCATGGCTGCTGGAGTCAGTATATTCGTTAAGGGTACATTTCCGGATTCCTGCAGATAAGCCATTACTGATTGTGCCCGGCGCATGCTTAGGTCTTGGTTAAAGGACGCGCTTCCGGAGGAATCGGTGTGTCCCTTCACCTGTATGAAATAGCCCTGCTTGCCCTGGGTCTCGCGTGCCAGCCGTCGCAGTTCCTCCTGGGCGGCAGCGGACAGAGTGCTGCTTCCGGGAGCGAAGTATACGGACGTCTTGTACTTGACAAGGTACTGGGTCAGGTCGGAGAAACGCTGGTCCAGGTTCGCAATCTGCTGTTGGTTTGATTGAATGTTTGACCGGTTGACGGCGATCTTTTGCTGGGCCGATTCGTGATTGGCCGCGATCTGCTGCGTGTTCGCAGCGACCTGACTTTGCAGCGTCGTTACACCAGACCCGATTGCGCGTGCAGTCCTGAGATCATCCTCATAAAACCTGACCGATTCAGCGATAATCTGGCTCCGGGTGTCACCGACGCCCTTCACATTGATCCTGAGACCCGGCAACAGCTCGGAGACCTGCCGCGACGTCTTTCTGATCTTAAACAGCCCTCTCGGCACTTGCACCTTCGTATAAGAAGTCAGGAGGACCGTGATATCGCTGTTCGCGATCGTACGTACGGTTAGGGATTGTCCCTGCCGGGCCACAATCCACCCTTCAATATTCACCTTCTGCCCGGCAGTGACACCAAGAGCGCCCACTTCGAGACACAACACCAACCCGAAGCAAAGCGCCGACCCTGCCTTCCTGCGCATAAGAACCTCCCTTCACACTCGCCTCGAAGTCCGGACGCGCGCGGGACACCGAAGTTGTGCGATCAAGAAATAGGCCAGAGTAGGTGACTTCAGTCTCTCTCCGCGGGCACAACAGGCGGAACTGTCAGTCTTAGTAGAGAGCTGTGAGTAACAGACTTGCTTCGCCCTGGCCGCCCGCAACCATCCCGAGCCACCGACGTCACGTCGCGAAAAGGCTATTGCTCTAAAACGGGCGTCCAGGTTTTGTCCGGGTTGAACAGCTCCATCTTCTTGAATTCGTCGAGGGCAGCCGGCCCAAAGTCCTTCTGGTAGACAACGCCATCCTGGCTAACAATGAAGGTCTGTACGCCCGTCTCGCCGTACTCGGCTGGTGCAGCCGCGAGCGCAAAGCCGCCGATCATAAGCCCGTTGATAACGTAGTCCATTTCACCTAACGGCGCAGCGGGGCCCTGCCCCTTCAGAACCTTGAAGAAATAGCCGTGGTACGATTCTCCCGTTCCGTAGCCCTGTTCGATGGCACGAGCAACTTTTTCGCCGATGGGACCGGCCCAGGTGCCGTCGGGGTTTTGCCAGGCCAAGCCATCCTGCTTGCCGGAAGTGCTGATGATGCGTCGTGCATACTGGTTTACGTCGTAACCCTCGCGTTTCTGCAATGCGTATTCGTCCTGCGCTTCTACGTAGCCACGGCAAATTGCAATTGCGTCCAGTTCATTGCTGCCAATGCGCCGGTTGAGGAGTTCCTGGCGGCCGGCATTGGCATCAAACGACCATTTGCTGCCCGTCTTCACAATGGGCACTGGGAACGGCCACTCCTCGTTGCCGACCAGGAGAAACGCGCGGCGGCCTTTAGTCGGATCTACCGAAACGCTTTTCTTTTCGCGGGCCTCCGCGGCAAATTCAGTGGCTCGCTGCCGGTCTTGCGCGTATTCGCCGCTTAGAACAATGTCCTTGCCGTCAGGGCCGAAGATCTTCTCGAGAGCAGCCACGTCGAACTTTTCGGCAGCCTCGACTAGCGCAGTGGCAGCTTGCTGCGGAGAATCAAAGGTCCGGGCGGTTGCAACAGCCGGATCAGGAACCGTCTTCACCGCAGATTGCGGTGTGGCGGAAAGAATTTGCACCGTCAGGAACATCCACACCACTGCACCCAAAACCCACAGAAAACTGGAAAGATTCCGATTCACTGACACTGATTTCATATCTGTGCTCCTGTGATTGATTTCCGTTCCCAATCCGTTCCCGGTCATCTGCGCCGTCCACCGCCCCGGGAGCCACCGCCCCGGAATCCGCCACCACCGAAAGATCCCATGCTCGAGGCGCCGCGGCTGCTGTTGGCGCGTGCAGTTGATCCGTTGAATCCCTCCTGCCTGCCTGCAAAGGCGTTCCTGTTTCCACCGCTGCTGCGATCGGCAAAGCCGTCCCCCGCGGCGCGGTTGCTGGGCCGATTAGCGCCCTGCTGGCCGATCTGCTGCCGAGCACTACTCTGGCGGTTGGCGAGCGAATCGCCGCGGGCCGCGCCGCCAAACCTGTCTGCGGTAGCCCGATCCCGATACGGGGCG
>Ga0335081_10014555_pt1 | contig 12727 bp, 11 predicted proteins | sample Lox_Sample_35_FD_206713 | JGI IMG/M metagenome (GOLD analysis project Ga0335081, IMG submission 206713) | Soil microbial communities from Loxahatchee National Wildlife Refuge, Florida, United States - Lox_Sample_3.5 | ecosystem: Environmental > Terrestrial > Soil > Wetlands | place: USA...
TTTCCCCACGCCCAAGGACCGGATGGTGGAGATGGTCGAGCCGGTGAAGTTCACCGCGAAGCTCATGGAGCCGACAGTCGCGGTCGATCCGACTTCCAACCAGCACGAAGAGCAGCTTCCGGTGTACAATGCCTACTCGATCGACGGCGAGGTCACCGCGCCGCTGGTATACGTGAACTACGGCATTCCCGCCGATTATGAACAGCTCGAGCGCATGGGCGTTTCGGTCAGCGGCGCGATCGTGATCGCGCGGTATGGAAACTCCTGGCGCGGAATCAAGCCGAAAGTCGCGGCGGAACACGGAGCCATCGGCTGCATCATTTACTCGGATCCGCGCGACGATGGCTACTTCGTCAACGATGTTTTTCCCAAAGGTCCCCAGCGTCCGCCCGACGGCGCACAGCGCGGGAGCGTGATGGACATGCCGGTTTACCCCGGCGATCCGCTGACGCCCGGAATCGGAGCGACGCCCGACGCCAAGCGCCTGCAAGTTTCCGAGGCCAAGACGCTGACCAAAATTCCCGTGCTGCCGATGTCCTACGCGGACGCGGAGCCGCTGCTCGCGCAATTGCAGGGTCCTACGGCGCCCGCGGAGTGGCGCGGCGCGCTGCCCATCACCTATCACGTCGGCCCCGGGCCCGCGCGCGTCCATATGCGCCTCAAATTCAACTGGGATCTGAAGCGCCTGTATGACGTAATCGTGCGCATTCCTGGCTCGGAATATCCCGACGAGTGGATCATTCGCGGCAATCATCACGACGCGTGGGTGAACGGCGCGGACGATCCGGTTTCGGGCGCGGTGGATGAGATGGAGGAGTTGCGCGCCTACTCCGAGCTGTTAAAGCAGGGATGGAAGCCGAAGCGCACCATCATCTACGCATTCTGGGACGGAGAGGAGCCGGGCCTGCTCGGTTCGACGGAGTGGGCCGAAACGCATGCGGACGATCTCGAGAAGCACGCCGCAGTGTACATCAACTCAGATAGCAACAATCGCGGATTTCTGAATGCCGGAGGGTCGCATTCGCTCGAAAATTTCGTCAACGGCGTGGCCAAGGACATCCAGGACCCGGAGACCAAGCTGCCGGTCTGGAAGCGAATGGAGCTGCGCGATATCCAGCGCGCGCCGGCCGACCGCAAGCGCGACATCCGCTCGCGCGCCGACCTGCATATTAGCGCGTTGGGGTCGGGCTCGGATTACACCGTGTTTCTCGACCACCTGGGCATCGCTTCACTGAGCCTCGAATACGGCGGCGAATCGAACAGCGCTGGCGTTTATCATTCGATCTACGACGATTTCTACTGGTACACGCATTTCGGCGACACGGATTTTGTGTACGGGCGCGCGCTGGCGCAAACTGTCGGGACCGCGGTGATCCGCCTGGCCGACGCCGACCTGCTGCCGTTCCAGTTCACCGACATGTCGGACACCATCCGGACGTATGTCGACGAGCTCAAGAAGCTCGAATCCGATCAGCGCGCGCGGGTGATGGAGCGCAATCGCGAAATCGAGGAGGGCGTGTTCACCGCAGCGGCCGATCCGCACAAGAAATACGTTCCACCGCCGGTCGATCCGGTGCCTCCGCACCTGAACTTCGCGCCGCTTGAAAACGGAATCGAGGCGCTGGCCGCAAGCGCGCGCAAATACGACGGCGCGCGGCAAAAGGCGCACCCGCAGGACGTGAAGGCGGTGAACGCGAAGCTGATCGAATCCGAGCGCAGGCTCACCGACTCGGCGGGCCTTCCGGGCCGTCCGTGGTTCCGCAACATGATCTACGCACCGGGCTTCTACACCGGGTACGGCGTGAAAACCATCCCAGGAGTGCGCGAAGCGATCGAGCAGAAGCGCTGGCAGGAAGCCGACGAACAGATCCAGCGCGCGGGTTCGATTTTGACCAAGGAAGCAGATCTGCTGGATGAGGCGACTGCGGCGCTGGGCCATTAGCCGCAGATACACGCAGATGCAAAAAGATAAATTTGTATCTGTGTGCATCCGCGGCTATCAGGGCAATCCTCTCCTAAAATCCTCGCGATTCGGCCGATAAGCTGACCGTGAGCACTTCTTCGACTACCAATGTTCCGTTCACCGGAATCAGCCAGTACGCCGACGATTTTCAGTCGATTCTGGACAAAGCCGTCCAAGTCGCGCAGATTCCCGTCACGCAGTTGCAAACGCAGGACACCGCGGTGCTGTCGCAGGAAACGGCGCTGGGCACACTGAGCTCGGATGTCGCGGCCGTCGCCACCGACGTACAGAACATCGGGCAACTGGCCGCCAATCAGGCGATCGGCGTCACCAGCTCCGATCCGAGCGCCGTGAGCGCCACCGCGACCGGCGCCACGACGGCCGGCACCTACACCCTCAACTCGATCACCTCGGCGGCAAGCGCCGCATCCGAGGTCAGCACTTCGGGCGTCGCGGACTCCTCCAACACGCCGCTGTCAAAGATGACGCTCGTGGTCGGAGGAACCAGCACGAGCTTCGCGCTTACCTCGAACAATCTCAACGGGCTGGTCCAGCAGATCAATTCTCTCGGCGCCGGAGTCACGGCGTCGGTGGTCACCAACGACGGCTCGAATTATCTCTCCATCAGCTCCAATTCCGGGCCCGAGAGCTTACAGCTTTACGACTCGCCCACGGCCACAGGAACGGACCTGCTCAGCAACACCGGTTCGGGGACCGAACAATCGACGGCGGGTTACGCCAATCCCTCCAGCACGCCGGTTTCGGCGCCGACATTTACTCTCAAATCCGGCTCGCAAACTTACACCTTTCAGTTGACTGACGGGAACGACAATCTGGCCGGCCTGGAGAACGCGATCAATGCGAGCGGCGCGCCGGTTACCGCGTCCATTCTGACCACCGCCAGCGGGAATTACCTTTCGGTTCAGGCCAACTCGAGCGGCGCGACCACGCTCGCGCTGTACGCCGGCTCGAGCGCTTCGGGAACCGATCTGCTGACCAGTAATAACCAAGGCTCGGATGCGGTCTTCCAGCTTGACGGCATCAACATCGACCAGCCGGGAAACGTGGTGAACAACATCATCCCCGGCGTCACGTTTACGATTCAGGGGAAAAGCTCGTCGCCGGTGACGCTGACGCTGGCGAGCGATCCCACGCAGCTCTCCTCAGCGTTGCAGCAGTTTGTCACTGATTACAACACGCTTCAGACCGCGCTGGCGCAGCAGGTGGGGCAATCAGGAGGAGCGCTGGTGGGCGACACCGTCGTCAGTCAGATCCGGCAGACGCTTCAGCAGATGGTCTCTTATACGACCAGCTCCGGCGGCGTTCAAAGCCTGGCCAATCTGGGGGTCGAGTTCAGCGAGACCGGACAGGCGTCGTTCGATCAATCCACCTTCGATTCGCTCAGCCAGACGCAGATTTCCGACGCGCTCAGCTATCTGGGGTCCACCACCAGCGGCTTCGGCGGATTCTCGCAGCAGCTCACGCAATACAGCGATCCGATCTCCGGGCTGATTCAGGACGAGATCACCGGGCTGCAGACGACCAGCACGAATTTGCAGAGCCAGATCAGCACGCTCACCACGCAGATCACCAACATGACCAATGGCATGACGCAGCAGTACGAAGCGGCTGACGCCGCGCAGGCGGAACTCCAGCAGCAGCAGTCCGATCTGAACGCGAGCCTCGAGGGGCTCAACCTGGTGCTGTACGGAAGGAACACGACATCGATCTCATGACGCTCGAACAAGCCACCGAGTGGGCGCAGGTGGCCGCGGCGGCGGGCGATCTTGCAAGTCTGCGCGAGGCTCTGAAGGCACGCGCCCGCGCGATTCGCGAGGTCCGCGACCCGGTGAGGCTTAAGGCAGCGCTCGTTGCCGGCGAATCGATCGCGCGAGACCTGCGCCTGTTTCAGCTCAAGCTTTCGATCGACAGGAACCGGCTGGCGCAGATCCAATCCGCGCTGCTGGCGGGTTTCGGCGGCGCGGCAGGGCCCGGGGTTAACTACGAGGGCTGACCGCTCCGTGACCGTCGCGGCTCTGCTCGCGGCATAGCGGCCGCTTGCGTAAATCGGAGCCGCGCGGACAGCGGATTGGCGAGGCTGAAGCCTCGCGCGGGCTGGAAGCCCGCCGTCCATGAGGATTACTCGATCCGGAGCGCAACCGCCGGGTCCACGCGGCTCGCGCGCAATGCGGGGAAGTAACAGGCGCACATTGCGGCCGCTCCCAGCAACACGGCTGCGCCCGCGTAGATCAACGGATCAGCCGTGCTCACGCCGAACACCAGGCTCGCCAGAAGCTTTCGCGCCGCCAAAGCTCCAACGACGCCGATCAGCGATCCGATGGCGCTCAACCGCAGCGCATCGGCAAGAACGGTGCGCATGACGCGGGTCGGGTTCGCGCCCAGCGCCACGCGAATTCCGATCTCGCGCGTGCGGCGCGCCACCGACCACGCCATCACTCCGTACACCCCGATCAGCGCCAGCGCGACCGCCAGCGTGGCGAATCCGGCAAGCAGTTCCAGAGCCGAGCGGCGCGAGCGCGCGGATTCCGAGGCGATCTGGTCCATGGTACGGACCTCGGAAACGGGGAGCTCGGGATCGACGTCGTGAATCAGCCTGTGCAGCGGCGCGGCCAGCTCGGCCGGATCGCTGGAGGTGCGAATCACCAGGTAATTCGCCGCGAGGTTGGGAAAATATTCGTCGAAGCTGGGCTCGGAATCGAGCCCGAACTGCTTCACATCGCCCGCGACGCCGACGATGGTCGAAGATTGCGGCGAAGATCCCCACACGCCGGTAAGGTATTTTTCGCCCACTGGATTTTTTCCCGGCCAGAAGCGGCGCGCCATGGTCTCGTTGATGATCACCACGGGCTGGTTGAGATCGTGCTCAGTGAAGGCTCGCCCGGCGCGCAGGGGAATGCGCATGGCGCTGAAATAATCCGGGCTCACGGCAAGGATCTGGGCAGCGGGCAGCGCGTCGGCATTGATCAGCGCGTTTCCCGGAACATTGAAGCGGCTGGTGTTGGAGCGACTCGCGGCAAGCGGAAGCGCATTGGTACCGGCCACGGCATCAATTCCCGGAAGTTCACGTGCGCCCTGCTCGATGCGCCGAAAAATTTCAGGAGAGTTGCGCGAGGGCGGCGCCGTAATGCGCAGCGTCAGCACTCCGTGCGGGTCGAAACCGGGATCCACGCGCATCAGCTTCAGGAAACTTTTGGCGAGAATTCCGGCGCTCGATAGCAGAATCAGGGTGAGAGCAAATTCGGCGGAGACCAGCGCGGACGATCCCACGCCACGCTTGATCGCGCGATGCGTGTCGCGGCGCAGCGCATGAAAAACAGGGGCGAGACCGAACATGATGCCGGTTGAAATCGACATGGCGGCGATAAACAACAGGGCCATCGAGTCGAGCGCGGGCACCGGCGCGAGCGCCGCGATTCCGATGCCCACCGCGCCGCCTATGCCCGAGAGCACCACGCTTTCGGTCAGCATCTGCCGCACGATGCGCCATGCGCCGGCTCCCAGCGCGGCGCGAATGGCGATCTCGCGTGTGCGTGCAGTCGCGCGGGCAAGCATCAGATTCGTTACGTTGGCGCAGGCGATCAGCAGCACCAGGCCGACGGCGGCCAACAGCATCACCAATGCCGGCCGCTGGCTCGCGGTCAGATCATCCTGAAGCGCGGAGATTCGCACTCCCCAGCCGGTGCTGGTTTTGGGATGCTCCGCGGCCAGGCGTGCCGACAAATCGCGAAGCCGCGCGACGGCCTGTTGCTCAGCAACGGAGGATCGCAGGCGCGCGACGAATCCGAGCGCATGGCGCACGGGATTGGTGGCTTCATCGCCCAACAGCGGACCCGGCGGGAGCCACACGTCGGCCCAATCGGGAAACCGAAATTTCGCGGGCAAAACTCCGAGTATCGTGAAGGCTTGATCGTTCAGCCTCACGACGCGACCAATCGCCGCGGGATCGGCATCGAAGCGCGTGCGCCACAGAGGATCGCTGATCCAAGCGCCGTCGGCGCGGCCGAACGACGCGGGAATGCCCATGGTCGAAAAAAAATCGGGAGAAACGAACGTCGCGTGTACTTCCGCTGCTTCGGCGCCAGGCGCCAACAACGTCACGTCTTTCGACACGTATCGATACCATGCGGTTTGTTCGAACAGATCGGTCTGCGCGCTCCATGCTTCGATCTCGGCGGGCGATACGCCTACTTTCGAGAATGCGGGAAGGTATGTATCCCAGGCGGCGATCAGTCGCGCGGGGTCGCGAAAGGGCAGCGGCTTCAGCACGACGGAGTAGAACAAACTGAAGATCGCCGCGTTGGCGCCGATTCCCAGCGCGAGCGTCGCGACCGCGACAGCGGTGAATACCGGCGCGCGCGCCATTGTACGCAGGGCATAGCGAACATCGTGGAGCGTTCCCATCGGCCCTCCAGGTGCAATCAGTTTTCAGGATGACAGAGATCCTCACGCGCCGCTTCGGCGCAATCCGATACGAAGAAACCGATGTGGTTCACTTCCCCGCGGGGCTTCCCGGGTTTGAAGCTCGCACCCGGTTTGTGCTGGTGGAGCGCAGCGCGAGCGCGCCGCTGGTCTTCATGCAAAGCGTTGAATCACCGGAGCTTTGCTTCTGCTGTACGCCGCTCGCCGCGATCGATCCAAATTATCAGCTCGCAATGACGGAAGAAGATCAGCGCCTGCTGGCCGCCATGGAGCAGCCGCTGTGCCTGGCGATTCTTTCTTCGGACAAGACCGGCCGCTGGACCGCCAATTTATTGGCGCCCGTCGTCATCGATTTGGCGTCGCGCCGCGGGGTGCAGGCGGTTCGCGCCGATTCGCGCTATTCGCACTGCCATCCGCTGGGAGGCGCGTCATGCTCGTAATCCGGCGCCGGCCTGGCGAATCGCTGTGGATCGGCAGCGACATCGAGATCGAAATTTTGGATTGCTCGCATTCGCAAGTGAAGCTGGGAATCCGCGCGCCCAAGAAAATCCCCGTGCTGCGCAACGAGATTCGCGTTACGGGAGAGCAAAACCGGATCGCGGCGTGCGAGATCCCCGCCGAAGCGATGACGCGGCTGCGCGCGATCCTTCCGCGCGAGACAGAGCCGCGCGCTTAACTGTAGAATCCGGAGAAGTGAGCAAAGCGGCGTTCGATCGCAAGTTGCAGGCGCTCGACCAGACCCGGTCCGCGGACGAGCTTCGCAAAGCGCTCGGCGACCGGAGCAATTATTACGTGGCAAAGGCGGCTTCGCTCGTCGCGCGGCATGGGATGGTTGAGCTGATTCCAGACCTGGGCGCCGCTTTCGATCGTTTCACGATCGATCCAGTGAAGAAAGATCCGCAATGCTGGGCGAAGAACGCGATCGCGAAGGCGCTGAAGGATCTCGGTTACAGCGACGCGAACTTCTTTTTGCGCGCGATGCGGCATTTTCAGCCGGAAGCGGTGTGGGGCGGAACGGAAGATACCGCGGCGACATTGCGTGGGGCCGCGGCGCTGGCCCTGGTGGCGTGTCCGCTGCCGCGACTGGAAATTCTGGAGCCGCTCGCCGATCTGCTCGCCGCCGATCCGGCGAAAACCGTGCGCGCCGAGGCGGCGCTGGCGATCGCGCAGCTTCCCGGACTCGAGAGCGCGTTGCTGCTGCGGTTCAAGGCGCTCGCGGGCGATCAAGAGCCCGAAGTGACCGGGCAGTGCCTTACCAGCCTGCTGGATATTTCCGCGGATTACATTCCGTTCGCCGCGCGTTTTCTCGATTCGAACAACCCCGACGTGCAGGCGGAAGCGGCGGCTGCGCTGGGGACCTCGCTCGACCCGCGAGCCGCGGTGACGCTGATCGATTTCTATCGCCGCTCGAACGATTCCCAGCTCACGCGCGCGATTCTTCTGTCGCTGGGCGCGTCGCGTTGCAATACAGCGGCGGATTTTCTCCTGTCGTTGATTCCGCGGGCGCCGTTCGACGATGCCGGCTACGCCGTGCGCGGGCTGGCGGCGGGCCGCTTTCGCGAGGATTATCGGGCCGGGGCGGAGAAAGCCGTGCGCGAGCGGGGCGACCGAAGGCTGATAGAGGTGTTCGAAAAAGAATTTGCGGGTTACTGAAGGCGTTCGCGGACGCGCTCACGCGTGACGAGCTCGTCGAACACGGCCAGCACCTGCTTGCGATAGTGATACACGCGCTGAAGTTTTTCGCGCACGGCCAATTCATTGCGATGGCGGCGCATCAGCTTATCGAGCAGCTTCTTGGGAACGTCGATGTCGCGGCGCAGCGTTTCGGCGGAATGGCCGCGCAGGAACAGCCCGTAGAACAGGGCCGCTTCCCGTTGCGGCGCCAGAGGGTCGATCTCTTCGCGAAACGCCGGTTGCGTAGACATCAAAAACAGCAGTATAAACTCGAAAAGCGCAATGCGCAATAGCTCCGCCGAACTAATTGGAATCGGAATGTGATAAATAGATGAAACTTTCAGCGGTCGAGCCGCGGACGGTCGCCGGAAGCGAGCCGGCGCTCGATATCGATCAGCGCGGCGTCGCATTCCGCGACGGCTGGAGCGATGTAATCCGCGCCCGCCGCGAGCAGGCGCTCTGCTGCTTTTCGCTCGAGAGCCTCACGCTCGGTTGAGGAAAGCTTCGCGAAATCGGCGGCCGGCATTCCGATTTCATTGCCAGTGCGGGTGATTCCGATAGTCCACATTCCGGCGTTGATCCCCTCGGCGATGTCGCTGGGTGTGTCGCCGATTTTGACGTACCTCCAGAGTGGGAAAACTCCTAGAGCGATCGCGTTACGGTAACACATGAAGGGAGCCGGACGGCCCGCGCCGACTTCATCGGGAGTCACACTCGCGTCGGGCGAATATCCCAGCGGGGCCGCGCGGGCCATCACCGCGTCGAGCAGGTCGCGCGTATAGCCTGTGCTCGACCCGACGCACAGCCCGGCCTGCCTCCATCGCGCGACCGCGGCGCAGACGCCTTCGATGGGCGTGCTGAACTCGGCCAGGATTTCGCGCTGCCTCGGCAGAAACTCCGCGAAGATTCGCTCCGTGTCGGACTCTCGCGGCGCGCTGCCGTGCACCTTCATCCATTGCTCCGCGACACGATGATAAGCAAGAATGTTGCGGATGTGGTCCTTCTTGAGCAAGCCCATGTCGCGGCGGGCTTCGGCCGTGGAGATGGCGACGCCGTTTTCGGCGAACACGCGCTCGAGCGCGGCCACCGGCGCGAGGCTGCCGTGGTCCACGGCGGTACCCGCCCAATCGAGAATCGCGGCCTGGAGGTGAAACAGCTTCAAACAGTCCATTGTATTCCGGAAGCGCATTGTATTCTGAAAGTGGTGACCTGGCCAGACGCTCTCCGCGCCCTCCGATCGCCCAATTACCGGTTATTTTTCACGGGCCAAAGCATTTCGCTGATGGGCACATGGATGACGCGAATCGCCACCGCGTGGCTGGTGTATCGCGTCACTAATTCCGCGTTCCTGCTCGGGGTGGTGAGTTTCTCGGGGCAGATTCCGGCGTTTTTCCTGGCGCCGATCGCCGGCGTATGGGTGGACCGCTGGGATCGTCATCGCACGTTGGTGTGGACGCAGACGTTGTCGATGCTGCAATCCTTCGCGCTGGCGGCGCTGGCGCTCACGGGCACGATTCAGATCTGGTCGCTGGTGCTGCTGGTGCTGGCGCAGGGGATGATCAACGCGATCGACATGCCCACGCGCCAGGCGTTCGTGATCGAGATGGTGGTGGATCGGGGGCTGCTGGGCAACGCGATCGCGCTCAATTCATCGATGGTGAACGGCGCGCGATTGTTCGGACCGGCGATCGGCGGACTCGTGATCGCGGCGGTGGGCGAGGGTTACTGCTTCCTGATCGACGGCATCAGCTATATCGCGGTGATCATCTCCCTGCTGATGATGCGCTTCGATACGAAAGCCGCGCGCGGGCACGCCAAGCACGTGCTGCACGAGCTGCGCGAGGGCTGGAACTATATTCTCGAATCTGACGCCATCCGCTCGATTCTGTTTTTCCTCGCGCTGGTGAGTTTGATCGGGCCATATACCGTGTTGATGCCGATTGTCGCCGGGACGATTTTGCACGGCAGCGCGCATACGCTCGGATTCCTGATGGGCGCTTCCGGAGTGGGCGCGCTAATCAGCGCGATCACGCTGGCGCTGCGCCGGACGGTGCTGGGCCTGGGGCGCATGATCGCGATTTCGGCCGCGATGTTCGGCGCCGGGCTGATCCTGCTGGGAGTCTCGCGAACCACGTGGGTATCGATGCTGCTGATGCTCGTCACCGGCTTCGGCCTGATGCAGCAGATGGCGGCGAGCAACACGATTCTGCAAACCATCGTCGCCGATCACATGCGCGGCCGGGTGATGTCCTTTTACACGATGGCGGTGTTGGGAATCACGCCGATCGGTAGCCTGCTTTCGGGAAGTTTCGCCGCGCGTTTCGGCGCGCCGGTGGCGCTGATGACGGGAGGCGCATGTTGCGTCGCCGGCGCGGCGTGGTTTGCGCGCAAGCTTCCCGAACTGCGCCGGCTGATCAGCCCGATTTACCGAAGCCTGGGAATTCTGCCCGAAGTCGCCGCGGGATTGCAGAGCACCTCGGCGCTGGATGTTCCGCCGGAGCGGTGAGCAGCCCACCTATGCCTTACAGACGCACGATCTTTGGCGAGCGCTGGCCCTTCAGGGCGTTGCGCGTGTCCACGATCAGCGGCGCGCGCTCGATGATGGCGGTGTAATCGAAAGCCTTGTGGTCGGTCACGATCACCACGCAATCCGACTGTGCGGCCGCCTGGGTGGCGTCGACCGCCTGCATGTCGCGCGGCAGAAAGCCGTCCGCGCGCAGCTTGGGAACCATCGGGTCGCTGTAGGAAACCTGCGCGCCGCGCTTGCCGAGCAGGTGAATGATGTCCAGCGCGGGCGATTCGCGCACATCGTCGATGTCGCGCTTGTACGCCACGCCGAGCACCAGCACGCGCGATCCTTTGAGCGGCTTGGAATGGTCGTTGAGCGCGTTCTGGATCTTGTCGACGACGAAGTGCGGCATCTGGCCGTTGATGTAGCCGGCGAGCTCGATGAAGCGCGCCTCGATTCCGGCCTGCTTGGTTTTCCAGGAAAGATAAAACGGGTCGATGGGAATGCAGTGGCCGCCCAGGCCGGGGCCGGGATAAAACGGCATGAAACCGAACGGCTTGGTCGCCGCGGCTTCGATCACTTCCCACACGTTGATCTCCATGCGGTCGCACATCAGGGCGATTTCGTTCACCAGGCCGATATTGATCATGCGGAACGTATTTTCGAGCAGCTTGACCATTTCGGCTACGCGGGTGGAGCTCACCGGAATTACTTTTTCAAGCGCCTGCGAATAGAACAGCGCACCCAATTCGGTGCAGGCGGGCGTGATGCCGCCGACCACCTTGGGAATATTTTTCGTCTGAAATTTGGGATTGCCGGGATCGACGCGCTCCGGCGAAAAGCACAGGAAAAAGTCGCGTCCGGCTTTCAAATCCGGCTTTTCGAGCATGGGCAGCATCAATTCGTCCGTGGTGCCCGGATACGTCGTGGATTCCAGGATGATCAACACGCCGGCGTGAAAATGTTTCGCGATCTCCTGGCACGCGTTGACGATATAGCTCATGTCCGGGTCTTTGGTTTTGCGCAGCGGGGTGGGAACCGCGATGTTGATGGTGTCGAGCTCGGCGACGGCGGCGAAATCGCCGGTCGCGCGCAGTTTTCCGGATTCGACCAGCGGCTTGAGGACGGCCGTAGGAACGTCCTGAATGTAGGATTCACCGCGGTTGAGCTCGGCGACCTTGCGCGAGTCGATGTCGATTCCGGTGACGCAGAAGCCCGCGTGGGCGAATTCCACGGCCAGCGGCAATCCGACGTATCCCAGTCCGACCACCCCCACCCGTGCGGTGCGCGATTCGATGCGTTCACGCAAATGTTGAACGTGATTCAAGGCTATGCTCCTTCACAAAAATAATATTCTCCCCGAGCGACGATCTCCGCTGGGCCCGCAAGCTGAATTTCGTCATTTTCCCTGCGAAGCATTAGTGGGCCGGCGGGCGTGCGCACTTCCACGGGGTTTTCCACAAGTCCTCGCGCCATAGCGGCCGCGGCCGCTCCGGTCGATCCCGTGCCGGAACTCATGGTCTCGCCGGCGCCGCGCTCAAAAAATCGAACGTCGATGCTGTGCCGGTCGAGCACGCGGACGAACGAGACGTTGGTCCGGTCGGGAAAGCGGGGATCGCGCTCGATGGATGCGGCGATCGCCCGCCAATCGGCGCGGAAATCATCCACGAAAATCGCGCACTGCGGGTTGCCTACGTCGAGAATCGTCGCATCCAGACCCTGCACGCGCGCGTTGAGCGTTTCAATGACGGGGCGCCCCATGTTCATCTCGATAGAATGCACCGGCCCGGTCCGATTCAGCAACTGCAGCCGCTTGATACCGGCGCCCGTGCGAATCCGGACATCGGAGCCTTGCATGATCAGCGCGGCGGCACAGCGCGTTCCGTTTCCCGAGATCGCGCTGGTGCTGCCGTCCGAGTTCCACAGCTCGATCGCGGCGTCGGCGTCATCGGCTGGCGAAATCACGATCCATCCGTCCGCTCCCACGCCTGTATGTCGGTCGCAAATCGCGCGCGCGAGCGACGGCGTGTCTGAAATGGGAGGGAGATCGCCGCGCCAGGCGAGCAGAAAATCATTGCGCGCGCCATGCGCCTTGGTAAACGGAACCTTCATTCTGGTAGATTTCTACAACCGGGCTTCCT
>Ga0335081_10014556_pt1 | contig 12726 bp, 7 predicted proteins | sample Lox_Sample_35_FD_206713 | JGI IMG/M metagenome (GOLD analysis project Ga0335081, IMG submission 206713) | Soil microbial communities from Loxahatchee National Wildlife Refuge, Florida, United States - Lox_Sample_3.5 | ecosystem: Environmental > Terrestrial > Soil > Wetlands | place: USA: Florida...
CAATCTACAGTTACGGGGTGAATTCCGATGGCAGTTTCAGCTCCCCGACGGTTGCGGCTACGTTGAGCGCAAATGCTGGGGAGACCGCTCTGGGTATGACGGAGGATACCGGTGGTGATTTGTTGTTCGTCATTACCGACGCACCCGCCATTTATGTTTTCGCGGCGAAGTCGGGTACTCCGGGTCTTACGCAAGCTTCCGTTCTTCCGTTAACCAGAAATCCAACGCATATCTCCGCTCTCACCTTTACGCCACAGGGAGGGTCGGCGGAAACTTTGCTCTTCATGACGAGCAACAAAGACCTGACCGCCCTGCGCAACGACAATGAACTGAGTGTCTATTCTGCGGATTCGTCAGGCACGCTGACGGAGCAGTCGTTTTCCCCGTATACGGTTCCTACCGTCAATCCAACCGTGGCGCTGGCTGTGAACACGCAACCGCCGCAACAAAATACAGGCGGCATCTTTGTCTATGTCGGAAATCAGCCTGGAACCGTCGGTTCAGGAAGTGTGGTCGTATTTCAGGTGTGCACAGTGCTGGGAAGAGGAGTTTGCACACTGCCGCAGCAGGTGCAGGCGCAACAGCTGATTTTAGCTTCCTCCACGCCGAGCGGTGTTGGGCAAACTCCCGTGGCCATGCTGGTCGATCCCACCAACAGCTTCCTTTATGTGCTGTGTTACCAATCAAGCCAGGTGTATGGCTTCAAGATCGCCGGCAGCGTTGGAACCCTGAGTGCTCTAACCCCTGCCAACCAGCCCACGGGTACGCAGCCCGTCGCGATGGCGATTCACAACAATTACAACGCCTCGGGTGAGTTCATCTACACTTCGAACCAGGCGGGCAGCAGCCTCACGGGCTTCAGCGTGAACCAAACGACCGGCAGCATAAGCGGCGCCGGCACAACCATCTTCCTACAGGGCCAGCCGAGCGGTCTGGCGGCAAGATAACTCAAGTCGGCATGCGGAGGATTAGATATCCTCCAATAAAGCCGAATACAAGATTGGGTGACCAAGCCGCGACCGTCGGCGGCAACTGGCTCAAGTTACCCATGGCTTCGAACAAGCCCGAGATTGTCCAATAGACAACGCCAATGCCAATCGCGGTGGCCACGCCCGCGAGCGCACCGCGCTTGCCCGCCGAGAGTGCGAACGGAATCGCCAGGACAGCCATCACGAGCGTGATCAGGGGATAGGCGATCTTCTTCTGCAACTGCACTCGCAAGCGCACGACATCGAAGCCGCTCTGCTCCAGATCGTGAATGTAGCGGCGCAATTCTTCATAGTTCATCTCGGAGGACTGCTTGACCTCTTTCTTGAAGTACGAGGGCGGCTCTGCCAAGTGAGGGAACGTAGCGGCGTCGAACTTGTGATAGTTCTCGATGGCAGAGCCATTCAGTGTCCGCTCCCATCCCTGTTCGTACACCCAGCGGTCCATTGGACCGGACCAGTGCGCGCGCTCGGCAGTGACACGATGGGTGATCTCGAAAGTTTTGGGATCAAATTGGAAGACTGTGATCCCGCCAAACGAATCGCGATCGGGATCGAACAGTTGATAGTAGTAGATATCGGAGTGCTGGCCGAAGATCCACTTCCGGTCCGGCCGTAAATAGGTCTGTGCTGGTTTCCCTTTGATGCGGTTGCGCAATTCGTCCTGCCGCTTGTTGGTGTAGGGAAGATAGAACTGATCGGAGGCGAAGAGCACACCGGCAACCAGAGCTGACGCGAAAAGCACAGGAATGATGATGCGGTACAAACTGATGCCCGTGGCCTTGATCGCGGTGATTTCGTTCGAGCGCTGCAGCAGCCCGAAGGTGACCAGCACGGCAAGCAGCATGCTCATGGGCGCAATCGGGTAATAAAGAAAATACGGCGTAACGTTGAGCAGATATTCCCCCACCGTGAGCGCCGAGATTCCGTTATGCAGGATGTCTCCCAGCAACTCAAAGAGGGTGAAGACCAGCAGCAGGGTTACGAAGGCTCCGCCGATCATAAACAGATAGAGGGAGAAATCGCGGAGCACGTAATCGTCGAGGATCGTGGGAAAGCGGAGGTGCAACCTGCGCCACGCGCGCGTCAGGCGGTTCGGCGATTTCGGTGCGGCCGAGATGCCATTGGTGAGTGCGGGAAGAGCTCTTCCAAACGTCGCCGAGGAAACCGCCTGGCCAGTCTGTGCACCCGTCGTCTTCACCGTCGATGCTTTGAACCAGAAGCTGATGGGCCGCCTTTCCGATTGCCACAACAAGAAGGCTCCGCCGAGCAGGAAGACCAGATCGGCCATCCAGACGCCCGCCCAAGGCGCAAGCCGGGCCTGCCGCGTCAGCGAAACCCCGATCAGCGAAATCGAGTAGTAGAGAAAGACGAGGAGGATGGTCAGCACAAAACCACTCGACTTGCCACCCTTTTTCGACGAAAGTCCAAGCGGGATGCCCACCATGGCAAGCACCAGACAGGCGGTGGGCAGTGCAAAGCGGCGGTGAAATTCGATGAGCGTCCAGCGTCGCGTATTGGCATCGCCCTTCAGCTCTGCCGTGCTCGCTGTCTTGAGCAGTTGCGGAATATTCATTTCGCTGAGCGACGCTGATTCACTCTGCTGCTGGTTTTGCGCGGCTGGAACCCGAATCGGAATGTCGGTCGTTTGAAACGTGGAGATCTGATACTGATCGGGGTTCCTCGGGTCCGATTCATGAGTGGAGCCCTCGACCAGATGAAGGTCGAGAGTATCGGCGCTCTGGCTTACCAGCAATCCTTGTTTCGCCAGCGTCACGCGAGGAGCCGAGGGATCGGAGAGATCGGCCAGAAAAACACCCTTCCAAATCGCGCCGCCAGCCATCGCTTTGACGTCTTGCACGTAGAGAACGGTTTTGGGGAATCCCTCATAAAACACCCGCGGCTGCACTTCGAATGATGCCTGCGACGACTTGAGATGATTCTGCAGATCATCGAGCGACGCAAGCGACCGTGGCGCTATGTAAACGCTGTTGATCAGGGCCAGAAACCACGCAATCACAACGAAGATCGAGCAGATGCGCAGGAAGCTCCACACGCTGAGCCCGCTGGCCCGCATTGCGGTCACTTCGCTGTCGGCAGCCAGCCGGCTCAGGCCAATCAGAATGCCGACCAGCACGCCCATGGGAATTGTGTAGGTGAGTGCAACGGGAATTGTGTAGAAGAAAATTTCTGCGATGCTGGGCAGAGGCGCGCTGTTGCGGACGACCAGTTCGAGGATACGGCCGAGGTCGCGGGTAAACAGAATGAACGTGAAGACGGCTGCGCCAATCAGCGCGTGGGAGATGACCTCTCCCAGAACGTAGCGTGTGAGGATCCGGATCCGCACAAAGAGTGATGAACAAAACTGTTCTTAACTTCGAGTCTAGCATGGCCCTAAGCCACAGTTGCATTGTCGCTTTGGTTTATAGAGAATCGAAAATTCGTGTCCGGAGGAAAATGAAAATCTCAACTTCCCGCGTCGTTATGCCCGTTTTCTTATTGCTCGTGGCGGCACTGGCGCTGTCGGCACAGCAATCCGGTGAGGTCCAAACCCCGAACACAAAAATCGACGAGATAAAGCCAGTCTCCGAGCGCATCGCAGCTTCGGTGTACACCGGTCCATCGATGGCGACCTTGAATGAGTTGACCGACACCATTGGCGGCCGCCTGACCGGCTCTCCTGCTTACGTGCGCGCCACGGAATGGGCGGCGGCGAAGTTTCGCGCTTATGGGATTGAGAACGTTCGCCTGGAGCCTTTCACACTGGATGCGGGATGGCAGCGTGGAACGGCGAGTGGAGAAATGCTTTCGCCGATGTCGCGGCCGCTCAATGTTGCATCGCTCGGCTGGGCGCCTTCGACTCCGGCGGGCGGCGTTGAAGGCGAGGTTGCATTGATTGCCGACGTGGGCCCGGAGGCGCTTCAACCTCGTGCCGAAGAACTGCGCGGCAAGATCGTTTTTCTCGACACCGCCAAAATCTACGCGGAAGGTTATGGCAAAGCCGAGCCTAAAATCCGTGCCGCCTGGCAGACGTTCGCCGAATATAGGGTCCTCGCAGTTTTGGCCACCGATCGCACGCCCAATAACGTCATCAACGCGCACGCCGGTCTATGGGGATCGAAGATTGTCCCGGTGCCGGGCATGGAACTCGGTATGGAGGACAGCAAGCTCATTGAGCGCTTGGTCGCCCACGGACCGGTCAAAGTTCATCTCAACGTCGCAAATAAAACTTCCGGGCAGGTTACCGTCAATAACGTGGTCGCGGAGATTCATGGCCGAGAGCGTCCTGAGGAGTGGATTCTGATCGGCGCGCACCTGGATTCGTGGGATTTCGGCACCGGCGCTCAAGACAATGGGACCGGCTCGGTCAGCGTGCTTGAAGTGGCGCGCGCCATGGTGAGCGCGGGCAAGACTCCGCGGCGCAGTGTGCGCTTCGTTCTTTGGGGCGGCGAAGAAGAAGGACTTCTCGGGTCCACCGCTTATGTGCAGGCGCATAAGAACGAGTTGTCAAAGTGCATTGCGGTGCTCAACACCGATAATGGATCTGGTCATCCGAAGGGATGGAAGGTGGAAGGCCGCGCCGATCTCAAGCAGGCGATGCAGCCCTGGAGCGACGGACTGCTGAAAGACATAAGCGGCGGCGATCTCTCGACGGAAGCGACCTACGACACCGACCACGGGCCGTTCATGCTGCAGGGCATTCCTGCGCTCGATCTCTGGGTCGATATGACCAAGTATTTCGAGATCCATCACAAATCGAGCGACACCTTCGACAAGGTCGATCCGCTGGATTTTAAAGCTGGAACGGCAATAGTCGCCGCGACTGCGTACGCGATCGCGGAGAGCGACAAGCCCATCGCGCCGCATATCGATCATGCCGCGGTGCGCGAAATCCTGCGCAACGCCAAGCTCGAGGATATGGTCGAGAATGTGGGAATGTGGAAGCCGTAAATCAGTGATCAGTGATCAGTGGTTGGTGGTTGCGTGAAACCGACCAAGGATGAGGTGATCCTTGGCTAATCACTAACCACTGATCACCAATCACTAACCACTAACCACTGATTTTCTTCAAAAACAAGGCTCCCAGCGGCGGCAGCGTCAGCTGCAAGGTATAGGGCCGGCCATGCGTTGCTCCGAGCTGCGCCATTGCGCCGCCGGCATTCCCCATGCCGCTGCCAAAATATTCTTTGCCGTCGCTATTCAGGAGTTCCCGCCAATATCCTCCCGCGGGCACGCCCACTTTGTAATCAACTCTTGGTACCGGCGTGAAATTGCAGACCACCAGGATGGAATCGTCAGGCGACTCGGTCTTACGCAGCAGGGAAATGACGCTCGCCGGCACGTCGTTGCAATCGACCCACTCAAATCCTTTCGGATCATTGTCGAACCGGTGCATCGCCGGCTCGCGCGAATACAGGCGATTCAACTGCTCGACCCACGCCATCAGCCCGCTGTGCACCGGATACTGCAACACGTTCCAGTCGAGGCTGCGGTCGTGTGACCACTCGCCCACCTGCCCGAATTCGTCGCCCATAAAAAGTAATTTCTTTCCCGGCTGCGCAAACATGTAGGCGTACAGCAGGCGCAGATTGGCAAAGCGCTGCCACTCGTCTCCGGGCATTTTTCCGATAAGCGACCCTTTGCCGTGGACTACCTCATCATGGCTTAGCGGCAAGACAAAATTTTCATGGAAGGAATAAAGCATGCGGAAGGTCAGCTTATTGTGGTGATACTGCCGGTGAATCGGGTCCTGCTGAAAGTATTTCAGCGTGTCGTGCATCCAGCCCATGTCCCACTTGAAGCCAAAACCAAGGCCGCCCAAATGCGCCGGACGCGAAACCATCGGATACGAGGTCGATTCCTCAGCGTAGGTTTGAATATCCGGATGTTCCTTGTAGACCTCCAAGTTGAAGCGCCGCAAAAAATCGATCGCCTCCAGATTCTCGCGCCCTCCATACTGATTGGGAATCCACTCTCCTGCCTTGCGCGAGTAATCCAGATACAACATCGAAGCCACGGCATCCACGCGCAAACCATCGGCGTGATACTTGTCGAGCCAGAACATGGCGCTCGACATCAGAAAGCTGCGCACCTCGGCTCGCCCGTAATTGAAGATATGAGTCTTCCAGTCGGGATGAAATCCCTGTCGCGAATCAGCGTGTTCGAACAGGTGTGTGCCATCGAAGAATGCCAGCCCGTGGCCGTCAGAAGGGAAGTGCGACGGCACCCAATCGAGAATTACTCCGATGTTGTGCTGGTGGAGATAGTCGACGAGGTACATGAAATCCTGCGGCGTTCCATAACGCGCCGTGGGGGCAAAGTAGCCTGTGGTCTGATATCCCCACGAGCCATAAAACGGATGCTCCATGATTGGCAGCAATTCCACGTGGGTGAATCCGAGCCGATTTACATGTTCCGCCAGTTTGGGAGCGATCTCGCGATAGGTCAGAGGCCGATTGTGTTCTTCGGGCACTCGCATCCATGACCCGAGATGAACCTCATAGATCGAGATTGGAGCATGCGTGTTGTTCGCCGCGCCGCGCCGCTGCATATAGTTGCCATCATTCCAGTCATAGTTCAGATCCCAGACCACGGAAGCTGTGCGCGGCGGCTTCTCGTCAAACACTGCAACAGGATCGGCCCGTTCGGTGTGATAGCCATGCTGGTTTGAATCGATATGAAACTTGTAGAGTGTGCCTTTGGTTACGCCCGGAATAAATCCTTCCCAGATTCCGGAGGATCCACGGGGCTGCAGCTGATGCGTGGTCGGGTTCCAGTTGTTGAAGCTGCCAATCACGGTGACGCGACGCGCATTCGGGGCCCACACGCTGAAGACCGCGCCCGCCGTTCCCTGCGAGTCAATGACGTGGGCGCCGAGCTTGTCGTAAATGCGATAGTGGCTGCCTTCGTTGAAGAGATAAAAATCCTCCGGCGCGAGCAGCGTAACGTCGTATCGAACGGCCGATGCCTCTTGGGTAACAGGATTCATAGTCATGTCCGGGCATTAGTTTAGTCCAATTACCGCTGGGATTCGAATCGGGCCCTGGCCTTATGCCATACTGAATTTTGCCGATTTACTAGAAGACAACTGGGAGTTCATGGCGCAAATCCGAGTCGTAATCCTGTGGCACCAGCACCAGCCTTTTTACAAGGATCTGGTCACCGGGCAATATCGCCTCCCCTGGACGCGCCTGCACGCCCTCAAGGACTACTACGGGATGGTCAAGCTGCTCGACGAGTTCCCGCGCGTCCACCAGACGTTCAATCTGGTTCCTTCACTCGTTCTGCAGATTCAGGATTACGTCTCCGGCAACGCCCAGGACCCTTTCCTGCAAGTGGCGAGTCGGCCGGCAAGAGATCTGACTCCAGAGGAGCGCCGTTTCGCGCTGCAATATCTGTTTCAGGCCCATCCGGTCAACGTCGTCGGCCGCTACCCGCGCTATCGCGAGCTGCTGGAAAAATTTCGCAGCGCTGGCAGTTCGCCCGAGAAGGCTGAAAAGTATTTTCTTCCACAGGATTTTACGGACCTTCAAGTGCTTTCGCAGATCGGATGGTTCGACGAGTTCTTTCTCGAAGAAAAAGACATTGCGGAGCTGATTCGCAAGGGGCGGAATTTTTCGCTCGAAGATCAGCGCCTGGTAATTGCGCGCGAGCGCGAGTTGCTTGGCCGCGTCCTGCCCGCCCATGCCGATGCCGCCCGCAAAGGCCTGATCGAGATTTCAACTTCGCCTTTCTATCATCCGATCCTTCCGTTGGTTTGTGACACGCAGATGGGAGCAGTCTCTTCTCCCGGTCTGCCCCTGCCACAGAATCGCTATCAGCATCCTGAAGATGCGCGCGATCAGCTCGTCCGCGGGCTCGATCTCCACGAGAAAGTATTTGGTCTTCGGCCTTCCGGCGTCTGGCCGTCGGAAGGCAGCGTCTCCGAAGAAGTGTTCACCATCGCGCACAAACTTGGCGTGAAGTGGATGGCGACCGACGAAGGCGTGCTCGGCCGATCTCTCGGGATATTCTTTGCCCGCGACGGTAACGGCTATCTGAACTCAGACCTGGCCCATCGTCTCTACACAATCTATCAGTACGAAAACGCGGGCACAGAGATGAACCTGCTCTTCCGCGACCACACGCTCTCCGACCTGATTGGCTTCGTCTACTCCGGAATGCCGCCACACGACGCGGCCAACAATCTGGTGGCGAAGATCCGCGATTCGGCGCGGCCGATTGTCAGCGGCGGTCGGGACGCTGTCGTTCCCATCATCCTCGATGGAGAGAATGCCTGGGAGTATTACCCACGTTCCGGGCGCGAGTTTCTGCGCCGCTTCTACGACGCCCTGCAGCAGGATCCCGGAATGGAAGCGGTGACGATCAGTGAGGCCATTGCCCGTCACAAAAACAAGGCGCCGCTCAAGTCGCTGGTTCCGGGCTCGTGGATCAATGCGAATTTCAACGTTTGGATCGGCGCGCCCGAAGACAACAAGGCCTGGGACTATCTATACGAAGCTCGAAATTTCTATGCTCAGGCCGCACCCGGCGCCAGTGAGGTTCAGCGCAAGCTGGCATGGGAGGAGATTCTGATCGCCGAGGGCAGTGACTGGAACTGGTGGTACGGGCCAGAGCATCATTCGGCGAACGATCGCGACTTTGACGAACTCTACCGCAAGCATCTTTCCAATATCTACCAGGCGCTCGGCGGAACGCCTCCCGACTACCTCGCGCAACCGATCACTGGCGGCGGCGGCAGGCCAGCCTTCACACCGCAGAGTGCCTACATTCATCCTCGCGTGACGGGCGACATGGTTCGCTATTTCGAGTGGATGGGCGCCGCTCACTACACCGCCGACCATCGCTCAGGCTCGATGCACGGCAAGCAATTTCTGCTCGATGGCGTATATGCCGGGATCGACGAACACTACGTCTACGGACGCCTCGACTTCGCGGGCAAAGTTCCGGAAGATCCGTTCGCGTTAGTCGTAAATGTTGAGTCGCTCACCAATCATTCTACCGACCCGCGCCGCGAATTGCGGCTCGAGGTGACGGTTGAAGCTCGCCTGGTCAATTCCTGGAAGGTGATCGAGAGTGACGATGGAGAACTGGCGGCTTCGAGCAAACCGAATGAGGCGGTTCGCGTCGCGCTGGCTCGCAATTTCGAATTTCGCGTGCCGCTCGCCTGGCTATTCGCGGCTCCGCTTGATCTTGAGAAGCTGCGGCGCACGGAGAGTTTGGACGCTCTGACCACGCGCCTGCGGCTCCGCTTCAGTCTTTGGAAAAATCGCCTTCCCGTCGACGCCCTGCCTGTCGAAGGATGGCTCGAACTCGAGCTTCTCACCGAGGAAGACCTAATGGCGATCAGCGGGTGAAGCGCTTGCGTCTCGCTTTTGGCTAATCGCCACTCGCACGTTCTTGCCATACGTGAGCAGCGATTAGCGAGGAGCGAAAGGCGAGTAGCGAGTTGCGAAATCTACTGTCCCGCCGTCACGGTCGTCATCATCATCGGGCGATTCAGTTCCATTACCAGCTCTGTTCCGGCCGGCAATGTCGCCGAACGATGCTTTCCCAGCCAGTGTGAAACCGTCGCGGTGGCCCCAATTGCGCCGCCAATCAGCAGGCCCTTGCCTCCGCCGATCAGGCCGCCAATCAGCATGCCGCCACCTGTCCCCATGCCGATTTGCGTGAGGTCGGTGCCATCAATGCCGTCGCCCTTGAATTGCCCTTCGGTGTTTACATCGGTGCCATGCCGCAAGCTGGTATCCACCAGATTGGCATTGAGCGTGTAACGCTCGCCATTGGGCAGCACAACGTTTTCAGGAAACATCGCGATCGTCGGCTTGCCGGCAATGCGGCGCGGCTCGGAGGTTTTCACGACGCGGCCTTCCACCGTCGCTCCTACCGGGATTACCGCTTTTCCATCGAGCATGACGGGTTCTGTCACTCGGGCAGAAAACGAATCTCCCGCCTTTGAGCTAAAAGTTGTTAGCGTCGTATCGAGTTTCATTTTGACGGCCGTGCCGGTCGGCAACGAGGTTTGTGCCGCCGCCAAGACGGCCATTAGCACCAAGCTTGCAACCACGATCATTCTTTTCATAGATCCTCCGAAAATCGATTTTCAACTCCGCAATTTCTCCACCGCCTTAAGCGCCTCGTCGAGCGGCGCGCGATCATTTTGGTTGTCACCGCGATACAGGTACCGGATCACGCTTCCGCGATCGATCACCAGCGTCGCTGGATGCGCGATATTGACTGCATCCGCGCCGAAAGCATGATGCAACCCGTAAGCCTTGGTCACCGCTCGATCCTCATCCAGCAAGAACGGCCACAATACCGGATGCTTTTCCAGAAACTTGCCCGGCTTCCACATCCCGTCGCGTTTTTCAGCCGCGAGAAATGCCACTTGCGCTCTTGCCACTTCAATCTCCGCTTTTCGTGACTCGAACTGAGCCATGCGCTTCACGCAGTTCGGTCACCAGGTTCCGCGCAGAACTTCTAGGATCAGCGGCCCCTGTGCCAAAAAATCGCCAAGCGTAAACAAGCCCTCACGATTCGCCGCGCGAAGAGAAAAAGCGGGCGCACTCGAACCGACTTCCAACGTTTCTGTGCGCGGATGCACCGTGAATTGACTCTAAGGCAGGAAAAATCTGCGAACAATAATGGAAAGGGTTCGTGGAACCAGAAGAGGCAACGCGATAGAGGAGCTGGACGGCTTTGTTGGCGCCTCCCTTTTTTAGGTTGTCATCCCGAGGAGCGAAGCGACGAGGAATCTGCTTTCTTAGAATTTCGGTGACGTGAATCCGCACAAATCGCTTGGTCACCGCGCACAGCGTCGTTCAACTCGCTCCGATATAATCACCAGTTTTGGAGTCCTTATTGGCACGCACCTATACCGGTGTTGGCGCTCTCACGGGACGGAAGCTCCGCTTCCGCTCTGATTTTCCCGTTATCTGGGTTGGCGATGACGACTCCCGAATCAGAGATTCAAGTTCAAATCAGAAAGGCGAACGACCCATGACTAATATCGGATCCATACTCGGCCGCGAGGTTCTCGATTCGCGCGGCAATCCTACGGTTGAGGCGGAAGTGCAGCTCGTTACCGGAACCGTCGGCCGGGCTATCGTTCCCAGTGGAGCTTCGACCGGCGAACACGAAGCCGTCGAACTGCGCGACGGCGATAACAACCGCTACAAGGGAAAGGGCGTTCTGAAGGCTGTGGAAAACGTCAACGGCGAGATCGCCGACGCTTTGGGCAATTTCGATGCAGCCGACCAACGTGGCCTCGACGCCAAGATGATCGAACTCGATGGCACTCCCAACAAAGGCCGCCTCGGAGCCAATGCGATTCTTGCAGTCTCCATGGCTGCTGCCCGCGCCGTCGCTAACGAACTCAACATTCCGCTCTATCGCTATCTCGGCGGAGCCTGCGCGAACCTGCTGCCCGTTCCCATGATGAACATCCTCAACGGTGGCGCGCACGCCGACAACAACGTCGACTTTCAGGAATTCATGGTGATGCCGGTCGGCGCCGAATCGCTTTCCGACGCGCTGCGCTGGGGCGTCGAGGTCTTCCACACTTTGAAAAGTGTTCTCAAGAAGCGCGGCTACAACACCGCCGTCGGCGACGAAGGCGGCTTCGCGCCCTCGGTCAAGTCGAACGTGGAGGCCATCGAGGTTGTGCTCGAAGCCATCCAACAGGCCGGCTACAAGCCCGGAGAAGAAATCGCCATCGCCCTTGATCCCGCCGCCAGCGAGTTCTTTCAGGACGGCAAGTATGTCTTCAAGAAATCCGACAAATCTTCGAAAAGTTCTGACGACATGGTTCGCTTCTATGCCAAGTGGGCGAACGACTATCCCATCGTCTCGCTCGAAGACGGACTCGCCGAAAACGACTGGGAGGGCTGGCAAAATCTGACCAAGGAACTAGGCGGCAAAATTCAGCTCGTCGGCGACGATATCTTCGTCACCAACATAGAGTTCCTGCAGGAAGGGATCGACAAAGGCGTCGCCAACTCGATTCTGATCAAGGTCAACCAGATCGGCACCGTCAGCGAGACGCTCGACGCCATCGACCTCGCCCGCCGCAACGGATATACATCAGTCATCTCGCACCGCTCGGGCGAAACTGAAGATACCTTCATCGCCGATCTCGCCGTCGCAACGGGAGTCGGCCAGATCAAAACCGGCTCCGCCTCGCGCACCGACCGCATCGCAAAGTACAACCAGCTGCTGAGGATTGAAGAAGAGTTAGGCGATTCGGCGCGGTTTTTGGGGATTAAGGCGCTGAACTATAAGGGTTGAGACAGTTACCATTGGGGAGCGTTTTGGAGGGATTGCAATGCGAAGAATGATGTTCGTCACTGTGCTGTGCTTTGCCATAGTGCTTCCCCTAGTCGGCCAAGTCCAATCAGGCGTATCCGATGCTCCAGACAAATCAGACGTCATGAAGTTCTTGGACTTGATACATGCCAAGGCTCAAATGGTTCAAATGCTCGATGGAATGTCGAAGCAAATGCGCTTAGGCGCTGAACAAGGGTTCAAAGAGAGGGTTCCGAACGCCACTCCTGAGCAGCTATCCAAACTTGACGCATTTTGCGATGAGATCTTCAAGTCGCTTCCCGTAGACGACATGATCAATGCAGTTGTGCCTATCTACCAAAAGCATCTAACGAAAACAGACTTAGCGGCAATCACTGAGTTCTATGCGTCCCCGACCGGGCAAAAGCTCTTGAAAGAGATGCCAATGATAATGTCT
>Ga0335081_10014557_pt1 | contig 12726 bp, 7 predicted proteins | sample Lox_Sample_35_FD_206713 | JGI IMG/M metagenome (GOLD analysis project Ga0335081, IMG submission 206713) | Soil microbial communities from Loxahatchee National Wildlife Refuge, Florida, United States - Lox_Sample_3.5 | ecosystem: Environmental > Terrestrial > Soil > Wetlands | place: USA: Florida...
CCCCGGACCTTGGGCCGCCCCTCCGGCGCGAGGTCGACCACCTCCCCGAGGACGTCGCCGACCAGGGCGAGGAGCTCGGAGAGCGGCCCCCGGTCGGAGGGGTGGTGCAGGGCGAGCCACTCGCTCGGGGCCAGCACCGCCGAGGTGGTGGGCGGGGCCTGCGGCGCGTTCTCGCCGTAGTAGAGGCCGTCGGAGGCGGGATCGCTGGCCTTGAGGAAGCGCAGGACGCTCGCCACCACGAAGGCCCGGTCGTAGGCCTTGCCGGCCTGGAAGATGGCGTAGAGCGCGTGCCAGCTCTCCAGCCGGCCGGGATCCTCGGCCAGGAATCGCCGGTGCTCCTCCACCGCCAGCGCGGGCTCGCTCGTGGCGTACAGGTCCACCAGGGCGACGCGCGCCTCGGTGTAGCTCGGGTCGGCGAGCAGCGCGCGCTTCAGCTCGGCGATGGCCTGCCGGCTCTCGCCGAGGGCCGTCGACAGGACCCGGGCCGTCCGCAAATAGGCCCGCGCTCGCTGCGGGCCGAGCGGGAGGGAGGCGGCGGCCGCCTCCAGCGCCGACACCACGCCCGGGTGGTCGCCGCGCCGGTCCTTGAGCCGCGCCAGGCGCTCGAGGACCACGCGGTCCCCCGGCACCAGCTCGAGGGCCTGCTCGCACAGCGCGGTGGCCGCGGTCGGGTCGTCGTAGCCGCGCTCGCGGACGTCGGCGAGCTCGAGGAGCCGGTCCCGCCGCTCGGTCGAGGCGAGGTTCGGCAGGCCGATGAGCCGGCGCAGGACCGCGGCGGCGGCCGGCCAGTTGCGGGCCTCGCGGTGGATGCGGGCCAGTCGGCCGAGCGCGCCCGGGTGGTCGGGGGCCAGCGAGAGGACGGCGTTCAGGTGGCTCACCGCCCGCGGGGCGTCCTCGAGGGGTCCCTCGTAGAGCGCCGCCAACTCGAGGTGCAGGAGGGCTTCCTGCTCCGGGCTCGCGCCGTGGGCCAGGCAGGCGGCGAGGTCGCGCGCCGCCTCGGCCGGGCGGCCCGCTTCGGCGAGGGCCCGGCCGCGCAGGGCGAGCGCTTCCCAGGCCGGTCCGGTGGCGAGCGCCCGATCGGCGTCGGAGAGGGCTCGATCGCGATCGCCGAGCTCGAGCGCGACGCGGGAGGCCGCGGTGAAGCGGGCCACGACCCGCTCGGGCTCGGTCTCGGCGCGGGCGCGCTCCTCGTAGAGCGCGCAGGCCTCGAGGGCCTTGCCGGAGCTGGTGAGGAGCCGGCCGAGTCGCTCGAGGGCGGGCTCGTCGAGTGGGTCCCGCTCGAGCGCGCGCCGGAAGTCCGCGGTCGCGCTGGCCTGGTCGGAGAGCCTCTCGAGCGCGATCTCGCCCGCGCGGGTGAGAGCGGCGGCGGCGAGGGCGGGGGCGTGCAGGACGGTGCCCTCCTCGAGGAGGGCGTCGCGCGCCTCGCCCCACGCGCCACGGCGCTCGGCCACTCGCTCGAGCGCGAGCAGCGTCGGCAAGGCTCCGGCCGAGAGCGCGCGGCTCTCTCGGTAGGCCAGGATGGCGCGCTCGTCGTCGCCAGCGCCCTCCCAGACCTCGCCCTCGCGCAGGGCCCACAGGGCCTTCTCGGCCGGCTCGCGAGCCTCGTCCCGGCGCGCCGCGAAGTGGGCGGCGAGCGCCGGCGGGCCGCCCTCGGCCATGAGCGCCTCCTCGACGAGCGGCCCCGCCACCGGGTGCCCGGGCGCGAGGGCCGCTGCCCGCAGGAGCTCGGGGGCCTTCATCCCGTCGCCGCGATCGAGAGCCGCCTGGGCGAGGAGCTGGGCGCCCACCGCGGGGTCGGTGAGGCGCTGGGCCAGCCTCGCGCGCGCCTCGGTGCGCCCCTCGGGGAGCCGGGCGAGGAGGAGCAACGCGCCCGGGTCGCCCGGGGTTGCGGCGAGGGCGGCCCGGCAGGAGGCGAGGGCCCCGGCCGGATCCTCCAGGCGGTCGAGCAGGACCTGGCCGGCGGAGACCAGGGCCGCTGCGCGGGCCGGCCCGCGGGCGAGCTCGGCGACGCCCCGCCGCAGCTCGACGAGGTCCTGCCACCGTCCGGCGTCCGAGAAGAGCCGATCGAGGGCCTGCGCGGAGGGCGAGAGCCCGGGCGCGAGGCGCAGGGCCTCCTCGTGGAGCTCGATCGCTCGCCCGAGGTCGGCGAGGCGGGTCTCGAAGACCGTGGCCGCCTCGCTGAGCAGGACGGCCTTGCGCTCCGGCGAGGCCCGCCCCGCGGCGTCGGAGAGGAGCACCTCGGCGAGGTCCTCCCAGGCCTGGCGGCCGCGGTAGAGCTTGGCGAGCGCGCGCAGCGCTCCCACGTGCGCCGGCGCCAAGGTGAGCACCTCGCGGTAGGCCGCGATGGCCTCGGACTCCTGCCCGAGCCGCTGCTCCAGGATCTCGCCGATCCGGTAGTGGAGGTTGGCGGCGGCCTCGGTGGACGGCGTGATGTCGGCCTCGGCCCGGCACATGGCCACCAGCTCGGCGTGACGCTCGGCGCGTCCGTAGAGCCGGCCGAGGGCCCGCAGGGCGGGCAAGTGCATGGGGTCGAGCTTCAAGGCGCGCTCGAAGGTGGCGGTGGCGGCCTGGAGGTCGCCGAGCTCCTTCTCCTCCACCTCGCCCATCCGCTGGAGCAGCGCGACGGCCTGGCGGGGTTCGGCGGTGACGGTCACCATCCGGCCGAGGACCGCGATGAGCTCGGCCCACCGGCCGGCGCGCTCGTGCAGATCGGCGAGGGCCCGCAGCGCCACCCGGTGCTCGGGAGCGGCCTCCAGGACCCGCTCGTAGGAGGCGGCCGCCGCGGTGAGGTCGTGTAGGCGGTCCTCCTGCAGGCGCGCCAGGCGGAAGAGCAGCGCCGTGCGCTCGGCCGGGTCGCGCACCTCGCCGAGGTAGCCCTCGATGAGCTTCGCCAGCTCGGCGTGTCGCCCGCTGCGCTCGTAGAGGCGCTCCAGCGCCTGGCGGGCCGCGCCCAGCTCGGGGTCGAGCGCCAGCGCCTCGGCGTACAACTCGACGGCGTCGTCGACCCGGCCGAGGCGTTCCTCGAGCAGCTCGGCGGCCTTGTAGCAGCGCTGGGCGCGGTCGCGCTTCTCCACCGCGGCCGCGCGCTCGGCGAGGAACGTCTCGAGGAGCTTCGGCCAGTCGGAGGCCGCGGCGTGGATCCGGCCCAGCCCGGCCAGCGCGACCCGGTGGGCGGGATCGATGGCCAGCACCGCCCGGTAGCAGGCCGCCGCCTCCTCGGTGCGTCCGAGCCGCTCGGCGCAGAGCTCGGCGAGCCTGAGGTTTCCCTCGATCACCTCGGAGGGCTCGTCGTGGGCCCCGGCCAGGTGGGCCGCCGCCCGGGCCCGGAGCACCTCGGCGGCCGCCTCCCACTGGCCGCGGTCCTCGTGCAGGCGGGTGAGCGCGTCGAGGACCACCACGTCGCTCTCGCCGAGCTCGCGGGCCCGCGCGAGCGCCTGGCTCGCCTCCTCGGGCCGGCCGAGGCGTTCCTCGAGGAGCCGGGCGAGGGCGCACCAGGCGAGGGCGGCGTCGCGGGGAGGGGTCCCACCCTGGGTCGCCTCGGCGGTGAGGACGGAAGCGAGGAGCTCGTGGCGGCCCTGACGCTCGGCGTGGTGGCGCGCCGCTGCCCGTACCGCCGGGTCGCCGGGAGCCTTGGCGAAGGCCCGCTCGGCCAGCGCCGCCGCGCGCTCGCCCCGGCCGAGCCGCCCGTCCTCGACCGCGGCGGCCGCGAGGAGCCAGGCCGCCGAGAGTTCGGGGTCTTGGACCCGCTCCGCGCAGCGCTCGAGCGCCCTCGCCAGGTCCTCGAAGCGGCGCTCGGCGGCGGCGAGCGCCGCCTCGTGCTCGGCGAGGGGCAGGCTCTCCGGGTCGGCGGCCGCAGCGGCCCGGAGCGCGGCGCGCCCCTCGGCGGGAGCGCGCACCGCGTCCTCGAGAAGTCGCGCGCGCCACAGGCCCAGGGCGGCGGCCTGGCGCCGGTCGCCGGTGGCGGCGGCCTCGGCGGCGAGGAGGTCGCAAGCCTCCCTGGCCAGGCCCAGCTCGAGCGCCACCCGGCGCGCGGACTGGAGGTCCCCGGCCGGCGCGGGGGCGAGCGCGCTCGCCCGCCGGTAGAGCGCCAGCGCACCGGGTCGGTCGTGAAGGCGCCGTTCGCGGATCCGGGCGGCCTCGTGCAGGAGCCTCGCCGCTCCCGGATCGCGGCCGAGCGCGGCGGCCTCGCGCTCGAAGAGCTCGGCGAGGCGCGGCCAGTCGTCCGCCGGGGCGAGGAGGCCGGGGGCCTCCGCCGGCGCGGCCTGTCCGTCGGACCCGGGCGCGCCCTCAGGCGCCTCGACCGGGAGAGAACCGCGCACCGGGGACTCCACCATGGCGCCTCCTTGTCTAGACTGGGGCCGGCCCGGGAGGTCTGACCGGCTCCCTGGACTTCACCCGAACCCGGGCCGGCGAGGGGCCGCTACAGCTCGAAACGCTCGATCTGGCCGTTCTTCTGCAGGATCTCCAGCGCGCCCTTGGTGATTCTCTCGCGGTCCTCGCCCTGGAGCTTCACCACGAGCGGCGGAATGGAGGGTTCGCCCTTGCGCGGGGCCGGCGGGATGACCGCCACCGCCCAGCTGTCGCCGAGGTCCTTGTCCACCGTGACCTGGCACTCGACCGCCCCGATGAAAGCTCGCGCCATGTGCTCTTCCCTTCCTCCGTTTTGGGTGTGAAGGTCGCGGCAATGTAGCGTAAAACGCGCTCCATGAGAAAGCGCGCCCTCCTCGCCGCCGCGCTCCTCGCCTGCGCCGGCCCCCGCCCGCGCCCGCCGCACGGCGAGGTGGTGCTCACCGTGGACGGAGCGGTCGAGGAGGGACCCTACCGCTTCGGGCAGGACGACCTGCCGAACCTGCCCCGGCGGAGCTTCAGGGCGCGCTCGCCGTTCACCGGCGCCGAGGAGCGCTTCGAGGGCCTGGCGGTGGTGCCCTTCCTCGCCGACCACGTCTCCCTCGACCATGGGGCCGATCTGGCGGTGTTCCACGGCCAGGGCGGCCTGGTGGCGGCCGTCTCGCTGGCGGTGCTGAGGCAGACGAAGCCCGTGCTGGCCTACCGGTTCGCCGACCGCGAGGAGGGGGCCACCCCGCCCCTCGAGCTCGCCTGGCCCAACCTCGACGAGCCCGGCATCGAGGGCGACCCGCGGATGGCGGGGTGGTGGCTGAAGGGCGTCGACCGCATCGAGATGCGCAGCTGGAGCGCGAGCTACGGGCGGGCCCTGCGGGTTCCGTTCGGGGCCGGCGAGGACGCCCGGCTGGGCGCGGACGCCTTGGGCACCTTGTGCCTGGGTTGCCACCGGCTGCGCGGGGCCGGCGGCACGCGCGGGCCGGAGCTGCGCGACCTCGACATCGCCGCCGACCGGGAGGGCTTCCTCGCCCGGATGCGCGAGCACGCGGCGAGCCTCGTTCGCGCGCACGCGCTCGCTCCCACGGACCTGCGCACGCTCGGGGAGATCGCCGACTTCCTCTCGGCGGTCGAGCGCTCCTCCGGGGACGCCGGCGAGGGGCCGGCCACGGAGGCCGCGCACCTCCTCCCCGAGCCGTGACCCGCCGCGAGGGCCGCCCGCGCGGGGGCCGGTCCCGGCGAGGTCTCGGGCCTTGGGCGCGGGGCGCGCCGCGACCTCATTTTTGCCGTCGGCACGGCGGGCGCGGCCGGGATAGACTTTGGGTTTCCGAAGGACCGGAGGCGCCAACGTGAACGCGCGCGAGCTGTGGGAACGCTACAAGAGCCAGGTCTGCGAGGTGCCCGGGCTCGGCCTCACCCTCGACCCGAGCCGCATGAAGTTCGGGCCCGAGTTCGTGCGGCTGAGCCTGCCGGCCCTGAAGGCGGCCTTCGAGGCCATGGACGCCCTCGAGAAGGGCGCGCAGGCCAACCCCGACGAGAAGCGCATGGTGGGGCACTACTGGCTGCGCGACCCGGCGAGGGCCCCGACGGCGGAGCTGAGGCGCGAGATCGAGGAGACGGCGAGGCGGGTGAAGGCCTTCGCCGCCGACGTCCACGCCGGCCGGGTGGCCCCCCCCGGCGCGCCGCGCTTCAGGCGGCTCCTCTGCATCGGGATCGGCGGCTCGGCCCTCGGGCCGATGTTCGTGGCCGACGCCCTCGGGGACCCGGAACGCGACCGGCTCAAGCCCTTCTTCCTCGACAACACCGACCCGGAGGGCTTCGCCCGCGTCTTCGGCGCGCTCGGCCCGGCGCTCGCCGAGACCCTGGTGGTCGTGACCTCCAAGAGCGGCGGCACTCCCGAGACCCGCAACGGGATGCTGGCGGCGCAGGCCGCCTTCCGGGCGGCCCGCCTCGAGTTCGCGCGGCAGGCGGTGGCGATCACCCAGCTCGGATCCCAGCTCGACGGGGTGGCCGAGCGCGAGCGGTGGCTCGGGCGCTTCCCGATGTGGGACTGGGTCGGCGGCCGCACGAGCGAGCTCTCGGCGGTCGGGCTCGTCCCGGCGGCCCTGCAGGGCCTCGACGTCGACGGCCTGCTCGAGGGGGCGCGGCGCTGCGACGAGGCCACCCGCGGGCACGAACACGCCTCGAACCCGGCGGCGCTCCTCGCGCTGTGCTGGCTGCACGCCACCGGCGGGAAGGGGGGCCGGGCCATGGTGGTCCTCCCCTACAAGGACCGGCTCCTCCTCTTCAGCCGCTACCTGCAGCAGCTCGTCATGGAGTCGCTCGGCAAGCGGCTCGACCTCGCCGGGCGCCGCGTCGACCAGGGCCTGGCCGTCTACGGCAACAAGGGCTCGACCGACCAGCACGCCTACGTGCAGCAGCTGCGCGACGGGGCCAACGATTTCTTCGCGGTCTTCATCCGCGTGCTCGCCTCGGGCGGCGAGCGGGTGGCGGTCGAGCCGGGGGTGACCGCCGGCGACTACCTGCACGGCTTCTTGCTCGGGACCCGGGCGGCGCTCTTCGACAACGACCGCGAGTCGGTGATGATCACCGTCCCCACGGTCGACGCCCGGGCGGTGGGCGCTCTCATCGCGCTCTTCGAGCGCACGGTGGGCCTCTACGCCTCGCTCGTGGGGGTGAACGCCTACCACCAGCCCGGGGTGGAGGCCGGCAAGAAGGCCGCCTCCTCGGTCCTCGCGCTCCAGGCCCGCGTGACGGCGGCGCTCGGCGAGACGCCGCGCAGCGCGGACGCCATCGCCACCGCCCTCGGCGAGGAGGACGCCGAGACCATCTACCACCTGCTCGAGCACCTCGCGGCGAACGGAGGCGCCCGGCGCGAGGGGCGAGGGCCCGGCGCGGGCTTCGCGCGCGCCGAGTGAACCGGGTAGAGCCGAATGGAGAGGCCGCCGGCGCGATCAGGCGCGCCGCCGGCCCAGGCGGTCCGGAGAAGTCTCGGGGCCTCGCTCAGGCCTTGACGATGCAGTCGCTCGGGCACACCGCCATGCAGGCCGGCTCGCCGCCGTTGTTCGCGCACTCGTCGCACTTGGCGGCATCGATCTGGAAGTAGTCGGGGCCCTCGGCGATGGCCTGGTTCGGACACTCCGGCTCGCAGGCGCCGCAGCTCGTGCAATCCTCGGTGATCTTGTTCGCCATGTCTTCCTCCGGCTCACCCGGGAGTCCAGGGTGAGCAATCGCTTGGCGGCCCGCCGGGCCGCTGGTCACGTCCGCCGCCTCTACGCCACCCCACCGCTGCGCGGGAGGAAGAAGACGTCGGCCGTCGCGGCCCGTCATGCATGGGACGCGCCAAGGACGCGGCGGTCCACTTGACGGCGATCTAGGCCGGCCGAGGCCGCCGCCGCGGGGAGCACCCGCGAAAAATGCTGCGCCCGCCGCAAAAGCTGCGACCTCGGATCGGCCGGGCCAGGCGGCGCGGAAGCTCGTCCCGCGCTCACCCGAGGTAGACGTTCCGGCGCGCCGCCAGGTCCTCGTCGAGCATCCGCTGCAGCGCGGCGCGGGTCCTGTTGGTGAGGTCCTGCACGAGCGCCGAGTCGTCGGCGGCCTCCGGGTCCGGGCCGCCGGAGAAGAGCGGCTCGCCGAAGCGGAGCGACCAGCGCGAGGGCAGGGGAAACGCGCCGAGCGCCCCGAGCGGAAGGGCCGGGGCGGCGAGGAGGGCCGGCATCCCGAGGCGGGCCGAGAGCCAGCCCGGGCGCGCCAAGGGCGCGCTCGTCTCTTCGCTGCCCAGGATCGCGCAGGGGATGACGGTCGCCCCGGCGCGCAGGGCGATTTTCGCGAACCCCCCGCGTCCGAAGCGCTCGATGCGGTAGCGCTGCGGCCACGGGCGGAGCGCCTGGCTGCTCCCCTCGGGGAAGACCGCCACCGCCCGGCGCTCCCCGAGGAGCCTCGCCGCGTTCTCGGGCGTGGCGGGCACCGCGCCGAGCCGCAGCGCGAGGCCGCCGACGAGCGGCGTCGCGAGCGCGGCCTGGTCGAGCAGGGGCCGGAGCTCCCGGCGGGCCGGGTGGTCGCGCAGGAGGGCGAGGCGCAAGACCAGGGCGTCCCAGGGCAGGGCCCCGCCGTGGTTCGCCACCACCACCACCGGCCCCTCGGAGGGCACCTCCTCGATCTCCCGCGCCTCCACCCGCCACCAGGTGGCGTAGAGGAACTCGAGGAGCGGCATGGCGCGCACGACGAGGTCGCGCTCCATGCCGAAGGCGTCGAGGTCGCCGGTGCCGGCGACGAGGGCGCGCAGCGCGCCCAAGGCGGGCAGCCGCTCCTGCAGGGCCGGGACGAGCTTCGAGACCGCCTGGAGGAGGTCGAAGGCCTCGCCCTCCTCGCGCCCGAGCCCGCCGAGCTTCTCCTCGGCGTTCGAGGCGGCCGAGCCGATGCGCGCCTCGAGCCCCTCGAGGCGCTCGCGCAGGGCGGAGAGGGAGGGCCCGGCCGGCCCAGCACCGGGCGAGCCCTTTCGGGACGGCGGGGCCTCGACCGCGGGAGGAGCGGCGGCGACCTCGGCCGGCGGTGCCTCGGGCGCGGGCCTCTCCGCCGCGCCCCGCTCGAAGGGGTCGTTGCCGAGCACGGGGCGCGCGGGCTTCGTGCGCCGCGGCCCGCCGGAGCGCCTCGCACCCTTCGCCTTCCTCGGGCCATTCCCGGGCATGCCACTTCGGCCTATACCGACCCGGGCGCAGCGCGTCAAACGGGGAATGAGGGGCAAGGCCCTTCCCGAGCCGTGGTAAGGAGAGCGCGTGCCGCGCGTCCAGATCCTTCCGCCCGGGCTCGTCAACCAGATCGCGGCCGGCGAGGTGGTGGAGCGGCCCGCCTCGGTGGTGAAGGAGCTCGTGGAGAATGCGCTCGACGCGGGCGCTCGCAAGGTGGAGGTGGAGCTCGCCGAGGGAGGGCTCGCCCTGGTGCGAGTGGCCGACGACGGCTCCGGGATGAGCCCGGAGGATGCCGCGCTGGCCCTCGAGCGCCACGCCACCTCCAAGCTCGCCGACGCCGCCGGCCTCGCCGCCATCGCCACCCTGGGCTTTCGCGGGGAGGCGCTGCCGGCCATCGCCTCGGTGGCCCGCATGCGCATCGACACCGCCGAGGACGGCGAGGGGAGGGTGGGGACGCGGATCGTCCTCGAGGGCGGCCGGCTCCTCGAGGAAGGGGCGGTGGCGCGACCACGCGGTACCACGGTCGAGGTGCGCGACCTCTTCTTCAACACCCCGGCGAGGCGCAAGTTCATGCGCTCGCCGCCGAGCGAGGCCGGGCACAGCCACGAGGCGCTGACGCGGCTCTTCCTGGCTCATCCCGAGGTGGGCTTCACGCTGCGCTCTTCCGGGCGGTTGGCACTCGCCTCGCCGGCCGGCGCCTCGCTCGCCGACCGCGCGGCCATCGCCCTCGGCCGGACGGCGGCCGCGCACCTCGTCGCCATCGAGGGGACGCGCGGCGCGGTACGGGTGCACGGCCTCCTCACCTCGCCGGATCACGCGGAGGCGACGGGCCGGGGGCTGTACCTCTTCGTGAACGGGCGCTACGTGCGCGACCGGGCCGCCACCCACGCCATCCTGCGGGCCTATTCCGGAGCCCTGCCGCACGGACGCTTCCCGGCCGGGCTCATCTTCGTGGAGATGCCGCTTGGCGAGATCGACGTGAACGTCCATCCCCAGAAGATGGAGGTGCGCTTCAAGGAACCGCGGGCCGTCCACGACGCGCTCTTCCACGCGGTGGCGAGCGCGCTCAAGACCGCGCCGTGGCTCGCGCATCGCCAGGCCGGGGCGGAGGCGCGCCCGCCCGCCGAGGCCGCCCTGCCGGCGGGCGCGGAGCTCGCCGGCCGGATCCTCGCCGAGGCGCGGGCGCGCTACGGCGAGGGCCCCGCGGAGGGAGCCGCCTCGGGCCGCCTCCCCTTCGCCCCCGCGGCCGGCGCCGCCCCGGAGCGGCCGTCGGCCTGGGCGAGGGGCTATTTCGAAAGCCTGCGCTACATCGGTCAGCACGCGCGGACCTACCTCCTGTGCGAGGCGCCGGGGGGCGAGCTCGTCGTCATCGACCAGCACGCGAGCCACGAGCGCGTGCTCTTCCATCGCCTGCGCGAGGCTCACCGGGCGCGCACCCTGGCCGTCCAGCCGCTCCTCGTGCCCCAGGTGGTGACCTTGCCGCCCGGAGCGGCGCGCGCCCTGGAGGGGGCGGTGGACGAGCTGCGCTCGCTCGGCCTCGACCTCGAGCCCTTCGGAGGCGACGCCTTCGCGGTGAAGGGTACCCCGGCCGCCCTGAAGGGCGTCGACTTCGCCCGCCTCCTCGCCGACCTGTCCCAGCAGGTGGTCGAGCTCGAGCACGTGAGCGCCCTCGAGGAGGCCGAGCACGACCTCCTCGCCACCATGGCCTGCCACAGCGCGGTGCGAGCCCACGAGGAGATGGGGGCCGAGGAGGCGCGGGCGCTCCTCGACGCCCTCGACGCGGTCGATTTCAAGGCCCGCTGCCCGCACGGCCGACCGGTGGTGTTCGAGCTCTCGCAGGACGAGATCGAACGCCGCGTCGGCCGGCGCTGAACTGCTCGCGCCGACGACGTGGCTCGGCCCGAAGGCCGCGGCCCGAGGTCTCGTCTTGGCTCTGGGGGAGCACCCTCCGGCGGGGACGAAGCTGAAGCGCAGCGTCGCGGCCGCGAGAGGTGCGGGGGGATCCCCTCGGCGGCCGCGCTGCGCTTCAGCGTGCACCGTTTAGCAAATCTTGTCCTATTTCGGAATTCCCTACACGTCGTGACACCTTCTCGCAGGGCGGTCGCAGCGAGTTCGACCCGCCCCGCTCCGTTCCCCGGGACCTGGCGAACGAGCGTACCCCTGCCGATATCGGGTCGGCACAGCCGTTGCTTCTTGCCGCCCCGTGCAGGGCGCGATCACAGGCCGGGACGTCATCCGACACTCCCTCACGATCCTCCGGCTCTGGGGTCCGAGTTGCTATGTAAGATGCCTTCACGCCTTGGTTTCCCGCAGGCGCTGCACCTTCCTCGATGTCATAGCGACGAGGCCCTGAGCACGCCTCGGCGGGGTGTATTCCTGGCTTCAGCAGGCTGGCGCGGGGCGAAACGCCCAGGCGAGTCCCGCGGCCGAGGTGTTTCACCCGAGTCGAGATGGACCCGGGACGTCTCGCACCCGGGTCGTGGCCCCTGACCTCGCCGGCGAGGCTCCGATCTTCGCGCCGCGGCCCGCGGGCGGGCCCGCGTTAGCCCCGTCGTCCGGCCGCCGGCCCTCGCAGCACCACACCCTGCAGCGGGCGCGCGAGCGCTCCGAAGCAGGCGGCCTCGGGCGGAAGGGGAGGAGTTGCCCGGCGGAATGTCGCCTTCGAGGTCCGCATGGACGCCTCCCGGCCGCGCGTGCCAGAGTGCCGCGCGTGAGCCGCGACCCGCGCCTTAGGCCCTACCGCACGGCCATGTGGATCCTGTACTTCGCGGTGATCCTCGTGGGCATCGGGCTCTTCGCGAACTCCATCGCCCGCAGCCTGCGCGGGCCCTCGCGGCCGGCGCGGGAGGTCGGGCCCCTTCCGACCCGCGCCGCCCTGCGGGTGTGCCTCACCGACCTCGAGCTGCTCTACCGCGACCAGAACCAGCGCGCCTGGACCCTGGGCAGCGAGTTCGAGCGCAAGGACCCCATCGGCTCCTGGCACGAGTGGTCGCGCGAGTGGGAGAACAAGGTCGACGACCTCTCGGATCGCTGCCGCCTCGACGGCGCCTCGGGGCCGGACGCGGCCGCGCGGTCGGAGCTGGCGGCGGCCCGCGACGCCCTGCTCGCCCTGCACCGGGCCTACACGGCGCAGGTGAACCGGTTCGCCCAGGAGTACGGCAGCCTCGCCCAGGCCGCCGCCGAGTCCTTCGCCCACGCGAGGGAAGAGGTGGGCCGCACGCGCTAGAGGAGTCTCGCCTACTCGCAGGTGCCGGTGTCCGAGTACTCGAAGACCCACCGGTAGAGCTGGGTCTCGAAGCCGCTGCGCGCCGTCCGATTGGGCAAGGGGACGCTCTGGTCGCCGAGGGCGAGGAAGCCGTTCGAGACCACCACCTCCACCACGTGCACCGGCTGGGAGGCGTAGGCCGGGGGGGTGAAGAGGAACTCGGCCGATCCCACCGTCTGCGAGGGGGTGAGCGGGATCTCGTCGCTCTGGTAGACCCCCCAGTTGCTCTGGGGGTCGTAGTCGATGAACCAGCGCGCCTCCACCGGGTAGGTGGTGTCGACCGAGCTCACCGCGACCTGCAGCGCGAAACCGCTGCCGGACGGACAGTTCTTGCCGACCAGGATCAGGCTCCCGGTGGGCAGCACCTGCTCGGTGAGGATGATGGGGGGCGTGACCGAGCCCCCGTCGTAGAACTCGCTCAAGGGCTGGGGCAGG
>Ga0335081_10014558_pt1 | contig 12726 bp, 16 predicted proteins | sample Lox_Sample_35_FD_206713 | JGI IMG/M metagenome (GOLD analysis project Ga0335081, IMG submission 206713) | Soil microbial communities from Loxahatchee National Wildlife Refuge, Florida, United States - Lox_Sample_3.5 | ecosystem: Environmental > Terrestrial > Soil > Wetlands | place: USA...
GATGCTGCTGGACGAGATCACGAGCGCGCTCGACCCGCAGCTCGTCTCCGAGGTCCTGAACCTCGTGCGCGAGCTGGCCGAGGTCGGGATGACGATGATCATCGCGACGCACGAGATGTCGTTCGCCCGCGAGGTCGCCGACAAGGTCTGCTTCCTCGACGCCGGCGTGATCCTCGAGGAAGGCAAGCCCGACGCGATCTTCTCGAGCCCGCAGCAGGCGCGGACGCGCGAGTTCCTCGCGCGGATCATCGAGGCGGGGCGGCTGTGAGGCGGCTCGCGCCGCCGACGAAGGCGCCGCTCGCAATCGCGGGCTTTCTGGCGCTGCCGATCTTCTTCGCCTCGCTGATGGCCTCTTCGCTGGCGCTCGAGAAGCCGCGCGTCGTCGAGTGGTCGCGGCCGCACGGCCACATCGCGCGCATCTTCCACAACGCGAGCGGCTCCAACGAGGCGCGGATCTGGCTCTTCGCGCTCGTCCCGCCGCTCGTCCTCGTCCTCGCCGGCTGGATCGCTTCGTTCATGCCGTACGGCTTCTACATCTCGTGCGGCGCGGCGATCGTGGTCGGGCTGGCGCTGTTCCCGCGGCTCCACCGCTGGCAGGTCCACCACACGATGCGCTTTCCGTACGGGGAGGATCTGCTGCCCGACAACACCACGTCGAGCTCGCTCGCACGCGGCGAGTGGGAGAAGGACGCGGCCGACACCGTGCGCAGCCTCGTCCACTACACGATCGGGCTCGCGATCGCGGCCACGCTGATCAGCCTGTTCCTCGCCTACCGGCGTCGCCGCGCGCACCACCCGCCGCCTGCGCTCGACGGCCCGGACCTGCAGACCGGCGGCGCGCCCACCGCGACCGGCGGCGTCTAGAGCGAGACGCGGAGCGTCTCGCCGTCGAGTGCGAGCGAAGCGCCGAGCGCCTCGAGGACGAGCCGTCCGACGAGCGCGCCGAGGTCGCGCAGCTCCTCGCCCGTGACGACCGGGGCGGCCGCGGTCGTGACCGGGGCGAGCACGAGGACGCGGCCGTCGACCGTGTAACGCACCTCCTCGACCGGGCCGTGACGGAGCGCCGCAACGGCCAGCGAGCGAAGCGCCTTGCCGGCCGCTTCGGGATCCGTCTCGACGGTCGCGCCCGTCCCGCCGGCGCCGATGCGCGGGTCGTCGGAGGGGACCAGCTCGAGCGTGTCGACCTCGCGGAGGACGGGCTCGAACCGGCCGCCCGTGATGCGCGCGGCGACACCGAGCTCGTCGAGCAGGTCGGTCATCTGCTCGGACCCGGCCTCGATCATCCCGAGGAACCGCGCCGTCCGCTCGTCGTGCCCCTCGGCCCGGGTCAGCGTGCGCGCGAAGCCGTAGACGGTCGCGAGCGGCGTCCGCAGGTCGTGGCAGGCGAGCGACACGATGCGCGCAAAGCGTTCGGCCTCGTCCATCGCGCTACGGTTCTACCCGATGGGGAGCCTCCGGGACGAGTTGACGGTCGATCTGCAGGCGTCCGAGCCCGAGATCCTGCTCGGCCTCACGCGCGCCGGCGTGACCGGCGTCCAGAAGGCGATCAGGATCCGGCACGAAGGGCGCGAGAAGACGTTCGCGGCCGAGATCTCGTGCACGGTCGACCTCGACCCAGCGCAGAAGGGCGTCCACATGTCGCGCTTCCCCGAGCTGTTCGGCGAGGCGATCGACGAGGTCGTGATCGGCGAGGCGTTCCTGGTCGAGACCCTGGCGGAGCACATCGCGCGCCACATCGTCGAGCGCCAGGACGCGCTTCGGGCCGAGGTCCGGATCGAGGCCCAGTACCCACTCGCGCGCCGCACGCCGGTGACCGGGCTCGCGACCCAGGAGATCGCGACGCTGATCGGCATCGCCTGTGCATCGGCCGGGCGCGTGCGCCGCGTCGTGGGCGTCGAGGCATCGGGGATCATGGCCTGCCCGTGCGCGCAGGGGCTCGTGCGCGGCGCCGCCGCCGACCGCCTGCTCGATGCCGGCTTCGGCGACGGGGACGTCGAGCGGATCCTCGAGCTCGTCCCGCTCGCCACCCACAACCAGCGCGGCTGCGGCACGCTGCTCGTCGGGACCGACGCCCGGATCAACGCCGAGCATCTGGTCGACATCGTCGAGCGCTCGATGAGCTCGCCGGTGTACGAGCTCCTCAAGCGGCCAGACGAGCTGTTCGTCGTCGAGCACGCGCACCTGCAGCCGCGGTTCGTCGAGGACGCGGTGCGTCATGCGCTGGCGGCGACGCTCGAGCAGCATGGGGATCTCGCCGACGACGACTTCGTCTCGGCCAGGCAGTTGAACCTCGAGACCATTCACCGGCACGACGTCGTCGCGGAACGCTCGGGGACGGTCGGCGAGCTGCGGCGCGAGCTGCGCGGCGCCGTCGCCGGGCGCCACACCGAGCTTCGCGACTGGCTCAGCGCTTCTTCTCGAGCCGCGCGGTGACCGATACGCCGTAATCGGTCGCAGGGGTGCAGGTGAGCCGCACGCCCTTGCACGCGCCGCCCCAGCCGGCGAACTTCCAGCCCTTCGCCGGCGCCGCCTTCATCGATAGTCGTCGTGGTTGAAGTCGAGCACCTACGGTGAGCGCGAGGACGAGCTTACGCATGCCGGGGCCGCCCGAAGGTGAAGCGGCTCTCGGTGCCGGCGCGCAGCCGCCGGAGGTTCGCGCGATGGAGGAACAGGATCGCCCCGAAGGCCACGAAGCCGAAGACGATCACGGAGACCGGATAGCCGAACGCGATCGCCGCGACCGGCAGCGTGAGGCCGGCGAGGATCGAAGCGACCGACGCGTAGCGGATCGCGAAGAAGGCGATGAGCCACACGGCGCCGGCCGCCGCCGCGACCCAGGGCGCGACGCCGAAGAACACCCCGCCGCAGGTCGCGACCATCTTCCCGCCGCGGGCGAAGCGGAGGAAGAGCGGACGCCAGTGGCCGAGCATCGCCGCCCCGCCGGCCGCGAGGCCGGCGAGGTCGTGCGGGGTCACGAGCATCATCCCGGCGAGTGCGGGGACGTAGCCCTTGAGCGTGTCGAGGAAGACGACCGGGATGCCGAGGCTCTTGCCGTAGGTGCGCCAGACATTGGTCGCGCCGATGTTGCCCGACCCGACCGTGCGGATGTCCTCGTGCTTGAAGATGCGGACGAGCCAGTAGCCCCATGGGCACGACCCGAGCAGGTACCCGAAGAGGACGACCCCCGCGAAGCTCACGGGCGAACGCTAGCGCCTGTTCCGGTCAGGGCTTGATTCCGTAACGCTGGACCCAGTCGTTCACGACATCGTAGTCGAGGTTCGAGAAGAACGCGTCGATGTAGGAGGCGCGGTCGGTCGCGAAGTCGATGAAGTAGGCGTGCTCGTAGACGTCCAGTGCGACCACGGGGCTCGCGTTCCACACGGGGAACGTGTTCTGCGCATCGCCGATGTAGTTGAACAGGCGGCCCTCGTCCCAGTCGTAGGCCGTCCACGCCCAGCCGCGCCCGGCGAGGCCGGTCGCCTTGAGGTCGGCGCGCCATGCGTCGACCGAGCCGAAGTCGCGCTTCACGAGGGTGCCGAAGACCCCGGCCGGATCGCCCCCGTGGCCGCCCAGGTGCTCGAAGTACAGCTCGTGGTTCTTGATGCCGCCGATCGCGAAGGTCAGGTCGACCTTGAGCGCCCGCAGCTCGGAGTAGACCTGGTTCGCGCTCCCGAGATCGACGCCGTCGAGCGCCGCGAGGATCTCGTTGCGCTTGTTGACGTAGCCCTGGTAGAGCTTGTAATGGGCCTCGACCGTCTCGCGCGAGATCCCCTCCATCTCGAGCAGCGCCGGCTTGAGCTCGCGGGGGGTGATCTCGTCGTGTTTGTGGGCTACCGCCATGTCTCTCCTCACTGGCTCGCAGGGTGCGGCGCGGAGCATATCTTTGTCGGAACCGAATCGAAGGAGAGCCGATGCCCTACGAGCTGCCGCCCCTGCCGTACGACTACGACGCGCTTCAGCCGACGATCGACGAGCAGACCATGCGGATCCACCACGACAAGCACCACCAGGCGTACGTCGACAACCTCAACAAGGCGGTCGAGGGCACCGATCTCGACGGGACGCCGATCGAGGAGCTCGTCCAGCAGCTCGACCGGCTGCCCGAGGACCGGCGCACCGCCGCCCGCAACAACGGCGGCGGGCACGCCAACCATTCGCTCTTCTGGCAGATCATGAAGCCCGGCGGCGGAGGCGACCCGTCCGGAGCGCTCGCGGGCGCCGTCGAGTCGGCCTTCGGCAGCGTGGACGCGCTGCGGGAGCAGCTGAACGACGCCGGCGTGAAGCGGTTCGGCTCCGGCTGGTCGTGGCTCGTCGTCCGCAGCGGCTCGCTCGAGGTCGTCTCCACGCCCAATCAGGACAGCCCGCTGATGGACGGTGCGACGCCGGTCCTCGGCATCGACGTCTGGGAGCACGCCTACTACCTCAACTACCAGAACCGGCGCCCCGACTACCTGAAGGCGTGGTGGGACGTCGTCAACTGGGACGAGGTCGCGCGGAGGTACGACGCAGCCGTCTCGTGACGGCTGTGGACGAAACGTTGCACTTCCGGGGCGGTGCCTGCCCCCGGATTTTGGCTCGCCTCCAGGCGTCGCGGGCGCATCCGCGCGACGCCTGGCACCGTCACTTCTGGCGCCAGGTGATCGTCGGACCGACCGCGCCGAGGTAGCCCGCCCCGGCCTGGTTGACCGACATCGTCAGGCGCAGCTCGTTGACGCCCTTCGGCAGCGTGACCGTCACCCTGGCCGAGGAGCGCGCGTCGAGCTGCACCTTGCGCAGCGTCACCCACTGGCCCGTCGAGACATTGAGCCGCTGGAGCTGCACGCTCCGGCCGGCGAAGGACCGGCCGCCGGAGACGTGGATCAGCCACGCGCCCGACCGGCCGAGCGAGAGGTGCGGCCGCACCTGCACCGTCACGGGCGTCGCGAACGCACCGCTCCAGGACGCCTGATAGGTCGTCAGGACCTGCGGCTCGACGAGGAAGCTGAAGGTGCCGCCCGACGCGGTCAGCAGCGTCGTCCGCTGGATCAGGTTCGGCTGCGGGTACGGGCGGTAGTAGATCGTCACCTGCTGCCCCGCCGCGTGGCTCGAGATCGTCCCGGTCAGCGTGACCTTCGTCCCGTACACGACCGACGACTGGGACACGCCGAGCGTCAGCGTCGGCGGCGCGACCTTCACCGTGATCTTCCCGGTGAGCTTCGTGTGCAGCTCGTCCTCGTACGCGTACGAGCCGGGTGTGTTGAACGTGAAGGAGTACTTCTGCCCCGGCTTCAGGATCGCCGAGACGAACTGGCCGCCCGTCGCGAGCACCTGGTGGTTCACCGAGTCGCGATTGACCCAGGTCACCGTGTCGCCCTGCGTCACCGTCACGTTCTTCGGCGAGAAGCCCGACGAGTAGATCGACACCGCCGAGGTCGCGGCCCCGGCCGGGCCGGCGACCGCAAGGGCCGCGAGGACTGCCGGGACGATGAGCACCATCCGCATCGGACAGATCATGGCCGCAGCGGACGACGAAAGCACGCCCGAAGACGCGTGTTTTACTCAGGTCTGCGATGTCCTTACACGCACCGAACAGCAGGGCCCTCGTGGCCGGCGGGACCGGCCGTGTCGGGGGCGCGATCGCCGCCCGGCTCGAGGCCGACGGGTGGTCGGTCTTCGCCGCCGGCAGGCGCGACGGCGACCTGCGGACGGCCGCCGGCGCCCGCACCCTGGTCGCGGCGGCGCTCGCCGGGCTCGGCGGGCTCGACCTGCTCGTCCACGCTGCAGCGGACGCCTTCGCGCCCACGCCCTTCGACCGCGTGACCGAGGCGGACTGGGAAGCGGCAATGGACGTGACTGCCAAGGGCACCTTCTTCCTCGCCCAGGCGGCTGCGGATGCTCTGCGCGAGTCGCGCGGCGCGATCGTGATCGTCGAGGACGTCGCCGCGTTCCGGGCATGGCCGGCGTTCGTTCCCCACTCCGCCGCCAAGGCCGCCCAGGCGATGCTGACCCGGGCGCTCGCGCTGGCGCTCGCCCCCGAGGTCCGCGTCTGCGGGGTCGCTCCCGGCGCGGTCGCGGTCGACGCGGGCCAGGAGCCCCGGCGCGCCGCCGAGACGCTGCTCGGGCGGATCGGCCAGCCGGAGGACGTCGCGGACGCCGTCGCCTACCTGGCCCGCGCCTCCTTCGTCACCGGCACGTCGCTCGTGGTCGACGGCGGGACCTCCCTCAAATCCGGTGGGGGCGCCGTGCCGTAACCACCGATGATGGTGGCTGCGGTTCGACTCCGTACGATTCCGGGCGTGACCAGCGACGGTGAGTTGATCCAACGTGCTGCGGGCGGCGATCGCTCGGCGTTCGAGGATCTGTACCGGCGCTACGCCAGGCCGGTCTTCGGATTCGCGCTACGGCGACTCGGCGACCGCGGGCGCGCGGAGGACGCCGTGCAGGAGACGTTTGCGTCCGTCTGGCGCTCCGCCGGGTCGTACAAGCCCGAGCGCGGCCCGGGCGCGCCCTGGTTGTACGCGGTCGCCCGCAATGCGATCGTCGACCGCGCGCGCGCCCGCTCCGAGACCCCGTCGGAGATACCGGAGACGCCCGCCGACGAGCCCGGACCGCCCGAGCGCGCCGAGCAGAGCTGGGTCGCATGGCGCGTGCACCGCGCGCTCGAGGAGCTGCCGGAGCGCGAGCACGAGGTGATTGCGCTCGCATACTGGAGCGGGCTGTCGCAGAGCGAGGTGGCCGAGTACCTCGGCATTCCGATCGGGACCGTGAAGACGCGGACTCGCTCCGCGCTGGCTCGGCTGGCCGACGTGCTCGGCGAGGAACTGGAGGGAATGTGACCGATTTCCGCGATCTCGTCGACCCCGACGACCTGTCGCCCGAGGAGGAGCTGCGCCTGCGGCGCGTGCACGAGCTGCTCGTCCAGGCAGGGCCGCCGCCCGATCTGCCGCCGGCGCTGCTCGAGCCGCCGACGCGGCCTGCGGCCGCCGACGTCGCCGAGTTCCCGCTCCACCCCCGGGGCCGCCGGCCGGTGCTGGCGCTGCTCGCGGCGGCGCTCGCGCTCGCCGCCTTCGGCGGCGGCTACCTGCTCGGCCACTCGAAGGCGAAGCCCGAGTCGTTCGCGGTCGCACACCTCGTGCCGCTGCACGGCTCGTCGGCGAGCGCGGTGCTCAAGGTCTCCTACCGGGATGCCGCCGGGAACTGGCCGATGCAGATGCAGGTACGCGGCCTCCCCGAGCAGCAGAACCGGAACGCCTACTACGAGCTCTGGGTCACGCGGAGCGGCCGGCCGACCGAGGCGTGCGGCCAGTTCCGCGTGCACGGGAAGACGACGAACGTCACCTTCAGCGTCCCGTGGTCGGCGAAGGGCGTGGACGGCTGGGTCGTCACCTCCCAGCTGCCCGGCCAGGAGGGCCCCGGCCCGGTCGTGCTTCGCACCTGACCGCTACGCGTCGAGGCGCGAATCCTCGAGGTCGAGGTCGCGCTGGACGCGCTGCATGACCTCCTCCGTGATCATGCCCTCGTTGCGCAGCCGCAGGACCGCATCGCGCTCCGCCGAGAGCAGCTCTCGGCGCAGGCGCTGATACTGCTGCGAGCGCTGCTCGACACCGTCCTCGTCCTGTCCGTCGAGCCGCGCGCGAAAGCGCGTCTGCCGGAAGCGATACGCGCCGCGCAGCCGCTCGGCCGTGTCGTCGCGCACCCACTCCTCCGACGCGAGCTGGTCGAGCCGGAGCAGCGCCGCTTCGGCGGCCTTGATCCGCGCCTTCGCGTCCTCGCGTTCGGCGCCGTCGTCGCCAGGGATCCTCAGCATGCGAATCAGTGACGGCAGGGTCAGGCCCTGACCGACGAGCGTCGCGAGGATCACGGTGAACGTGAGGAAGACGATGAGATCGCGCCCGGGAACGTCGGTCGGAAGCGCGAGCGCCGCCGCAAGCGACACGGCGCCGCGAATGCCCGCCCACGAGATGATCACCGGGTACTGCCACGGCGGGTACGGGTCGCGCTCCCTGACCCGGCGGAAGAGCACGCGGGGGACGTAGGTCATGATCGGCACCCACACGACCCGCGTCAGGATCACGACGGCGGAGACGAGCAGGCCGTCCGCGATCAGCGACACGGTCGACCGTCCCGACAGCCGGTCGAGAATCCCGTGCAGCTGGATCCCGATCAGCGCGAAGAGCAGCGCATTGACGAGAAAGACGAGTATCTCCCAGAAGGCGTTCCCGGAGAGCCGCGTCTCGACCGTCGTGAGCTGCGGCGTGTACCAGCCCATGTAGACGCCGATCGTGACCGCGGCGAGCACCCCCGAGACGCCGATCGCTGCCGCTGGCAGGAAGGCGAAGTAGCCGGACAGCAGCGCGAGCGCCACCTCCGTCGGCGTGTCGTTGACGCGGAGCCGCACCTGGCGCACGACCCACCCGACGGCTAGGCCGACCGCGATCCCGCCGATCACGTTGACGACGAGGTGCCAGCTCGCGTCGAACAGCGAGAACGTGCCTGCGACGGCGGCGGTGACGGCCGTCCGGTAGAGCACGAGCGCGGTGCCGTCGTTGACGAGGCTCTCGCCCTCGATGATCGAGACGATGCGCCGCGGGACGCCGAGGTTGCGGGCGATCTCGGTCGCAGCGAGGGCGTCGGTGGGCGACACGATCGCACCGAGCGTGAAGGCAGCCGCCCAGCTGAGACCGGAGATCTCCTGATGGGCGACGACTGCGACGCCCACCATCGTCACCAGTACGAGGCCGATCGCGAGCAGGCCGATCGGCCGGATGTTGGCGCGAAGGTCGCGCAGCCCCGTGAAGAACGCGGAGGAATAGAGCAGCGGCGGCAGGATCGCGACGAGGACGAGCTCAGGCGGGAGCGTGATCTGCGGGAACCCGGGGGCGAAGCTGAGCAGGAGCCCGCCGCCGACGAGCAGGATCGGCAGCGGCACCTTGACCGCGGTCGAGACGACGAGCATCACCCCGAGCGCGACGAACAGGACGAGCAGCTGCAGCTCGAGATGCGTGCCGACGTGCATCCGGCGAGACTACAAACAGCGGCGAACCGATCCAGCAGCCTTGAACGATCCCCCGAAGGCGTCTAGTTGAGGAAGATCATCCGGCTGAACGTCTTCGGCGGAACATCGACGATCGCGACCGGGCTGTCGTTCCCGACCGCGATGACGATCGGGCCCGACGGCGCCCTGTACGTGTCGAACCTCGGCTTCGCCGGCCCGGGCGCGGGGCAGATCCTCCGCGTGCCGACGACTCGGTTCGGATAGGTGAAGCGCCTCGCCGGCGCGGCTCAGGCCGCGTCGGCGAGGTCTTCGTTCTGGGCGAGCCGGCGCAGCGCGTCGGTCTCGATCTGGCGAACGCGCTCGCGCGTCAGGCCGAGCTGCTTGCCGATCGCCTCCAGCGAGGCGGGGCCGTCTCCGACGAGCCCGAAACGGAGCTCGACGACGGCACGCTCGCGGTCGGGCAGGTTGGCGACCGCCTGGCGCACGGCCAGGTCGCGGAGCGAGGCTGATGCCTCCTCCTCGGTGGACGGGCCGGTGCCGGCGATGAGATCGCCGAACGACGCGTCGCCGTCGTCGCCGACCGGCATGTCCGTGGAGGCCACGGCACGTGCGGCCGCCATCACCTCGTGGACGTGGCCGATCGGAAGCTTCGAGTGCTTCGAGATCTCCTCGGGCGTTGGGTCGCGCTCGAGCGTCGCAACCAGCTCGCGGCGCGCGCGTGCGACCTTCTGCTCGCGCTCCACGACATGCACCGGGATGCGGATCGTGCGCGACTTGTTGGCGACGCCGCGCTGGACCGCCTGGCGGATCCACCACGTCGCGTACGTGGAGAACTTGAATCCCTTGCGCCAGTCGAACTTCTCGGTCGCGCGGATCAGGCCGAGGACGCCCTCCTGGACGAGGTCGCCGAGCGTGATGCCCTGCGTCTGGTAGCGCTTGGCGATCGAGACGACGAGGCGGAGGTTGCAGTTGATCATCCGCTCCTTCGCCGCCATGTCACCACGCTCGATGCGCTTCGCCAGCTCGACCTCCTCCGCCGCCGTGAGCAGCGGGTAGCGGCCGGCCTCGTTGAGGAACATCTGGAACGAGTCGGTGGTGTAGTGGGCCTCGCCGATCGAGAGGTCGAGGGTGAACTCCTCCTCCTCCTCGACCTCGGGCGCGGCGCCGTGCGCCTCGAGCTCGTGCTCGAGGGCCTCGGCCTCCTGCTCGTCGAGGTCGTTGGCGAGCACCGCGTCGGCCACCTCGGCGGAGGTGATCGAGCCGTGCTCGGCACGGAGGTTCAAAAGCTGCTCGAGGGCTTCGGCGACAGCCGTGGTCATGCTGAGTTCGGTCAACGTGCTCCTTCTTGTCTTCGAGGAAGACGGGCGCGCGGTTTGCTCGTGCGCGCCTCTGTCGAAGATGAAAACGGCATAGATCCAGGAGCTATTCCCCCTGGCCGCCAGAACTTAGTGACAGATTGTTACAAGTCTGTAAGGCTTCGACCCGGGAGGCCGTTAAGCCCTCGTAAGAGGTCTCTAAGAGCGGCTCAGGGGGCCATTCTGCCGTTTTCGACGAAGGCCGCGTGCGTCACGGGCATCAGCTCCGCGAAGAAGGACTCGACCGCCTCGGCGTAGCGGCGGATCTCGAGCTGGGCGAACTCGGAGTTCCGCAGCGAGACGAAGTTCATGAGCGCCCGGGCGTTGACCGTCCAGTAGAACTGGGTGTAGGCGCCAACGGGGAGCACCGACCGTGCGAGCTCGCGCGCCACACCCTGCTCGACGAGGCGCGTGTAGGTCTCGTAGGCCTGCTCGTAGACCGCCCGCAGCTCCTCGCGGGTCGTTTCCGCCAGCTCCTCGTCGACGGGCTCGAAGGTGTACGCGCCCGGCTTGCCCACCTGGGTGCGCACGTCCCCCGCCTCCGGCACGTAGAAGTCGTCGGTCGCCTTCGCATACCGAAGACTGAACTCGTTGAAAGAACCGATTCGGTGGCGAAACCATTCGCGTGCGACGAAGATCGGGCAGCGGACGTGGAATCGGAACGCGTTGTGCTCGAACGGCGAGCCGTGCCTGTCGCGCATCAGGAAGCGGATCAGCCCCTCGTCGGAGGCGTCCATCTCGTCCTTGCGGCGCGCGAACGAGACACGCGCCCCGTTGACGACCGAGAGGTCGTCCGCGAGCGCCCCGTCGAGGCGCACGAAACCATGGTCGAGCAGACGAATCGTGTTGTCCGGCGTCGTCTCGGTCACGGTCAAAGCTCGCGGACCCTAGTCCGCGCCCCGGACATCATCCCTGCTATGCCTGCGCCGTGATCAGGATCGGCACCTCGGGCTGGTCGTACCCGTCGTGGCGCGGCGGTTTCTACCCCGACGGGATGAAGCCGGCCGAGTTCCTCGGCTTCTACTCCGAGCGCTTCGACACGGTCGAGCTCAACTCGACCGGGTACCGGCTCCCGAGCGAGGATCAGTTCCGGCGCTGGGCGGAGGCGGTGCCCGACGGCTTCCGGTTCGCCGTGAAGCTGCCGCTGGGCCGGCTCGACCGCGTGACGCCGTTCCTCGAGCGGGTGCTCGCGCTCGGCGACCGGCTCGGCCCGGTCCGGGTGGTCGTGGAGGCGGCGAGGGACGACGGGCTCGTCTCGTTCGTCCAGGGCTCGGTCCCGGGGGACGTCGAGCTGGCGTGGGACTTCCGGCACGAGTCGTGGGCGGGCGGAGGCGAAGGGATCGTCCGCGTCGGCGATCCCGGCGCCGAGCCGTTCCGCTACCTGCGGCTGCGCGAGCCGCCGTACTCGGACGACGAGCTCGCCGAGGCCGCGGCCGGCGTGCGCGACCCCGCGTACGTCTACCTGCGGCACGAGGACGAGCCGACGGCGCCGGCGTACGCCCAGAAACTGCGCGCGTTCGTCGGTCAGTAACCGGCGGCGACGCCGGCGCGCGCGAGATGCGCACCGGACTCGAGGATCTCCGCCACCTGAGACACCGCGAAGCGAAGCTCGTCGTCGGTGGTGAAGAAGTGCGGGCCGAAGCGAATGCCCGCATCCGGCCGGTAGTCGCAGATGATGTCGCGCGCCGCGAGCTCGGCGTGAACCGCGCGGAAGTCCGGCACCGAGAACACGACCGAGCCGCCGCGGATCTCCGGGTCGCGCGGGGACGTGAGCTCGAACCCGGCGGCGTCGATCAGCTCCACGAGCAGCGCGGTCTGGCGCATCGAGTTGGCTCGAATCCGGCCGACGCCGATCTCGGCGAGGATCTCGTACCCGGCGCCGGCGGCGTAGAGGGACGGCACGGCCGGCGTGCCCGTGAGGAAGCGGGTGGCGCCGTCGGCGTACCGCATCTCGGTCTCGAACGCGAACGGCTCGGCGTGCGCCTGCCAGCCGGCGAACGCCGGCTCGAGCCGTTCGGCGACGTCGGGCCGGACGTAGAGCCAGCCCGCGCCGGGGCCGCCGCAGAGCCACTTCACCGAACCGCCGACGCAGAACTCGACACCGAGCGCGGTCACGTCGAGCGGCACGGTGCCGGCCGACTGATACGCGTCGAGGCAGACGTACGCGCCGGCTTCGCGCGCGCGCTCGACGATCCGCTCGACGGGCTGGATCTCGCCCGACTTGTAGAGCACGTGCGACACCGGGACGAGCAGGGTGCGCTCGTCGATCGCGTCGATCACCGCCTCCGCGTTCTCGCAGACGACGACGTCGGCGCCGAAGCGCGCCCACGCCTGCTGCACGTAGCGCACGGAGGGGAACAGCCCTTCCTCGAAGACGATCCGGTTCCGCGGCGGCTT
>Ga0335081_10014559_pt1 | contig 12725 bp, 10 predicted proteins | sample Lox_Sample_35_FD_206713 | JGI IMG/M metagenome (GOLD analysis project Ga0335081, IMG submission 206713) | Soil microbial communities from Loxahatchee National Wildlife Refuge, Florida, United States - Lox_Sample_3.5 | ecosystem: Environmental > Terrestrial > Soil > Wetlands | place: USA...
CCGGCCAGCGACGCGGTGGTCTTCGAGGACGCGCTGGCCGGCGTCGAGGCGGGCCGGGCGGGTCACTTCGCGCTGGTGGTCGGGGTGGACCGGGTCGGCCAGGCGGCCGAACTCGCCGAGCACGGAGCGGACGTCGTGGTCAAGGACGTCGCGGACCTTCTCAGCCAGGACAAGGGTGCCTCATGATCAAGCAGTCCGCTTACGGGACGGAGCCCTGGCGGCTCGTCGAGAAGAGACTCGACCTCGACCTGCTGGCGCAGAGCGAGTCGATCTTCGCCCTGTCGAACGGGCACATCGGGCTGCGCGGCAACCTCGACGAGGGCGACCCGCACGGGCTGCCCGGCAGCTACCTGAACTCGGTCTACGAGGTCCGGCCGCTGCCGTACGCCGAGGCGGGCTACGGCTTCCCCGATGACGGGCAGACCGTCATCAACGTCACCAACGGGAAGATCATCCGGCTGCTCGTGGACGACGAGCCTTTCGACATCAGGTACGGCACGCTGCACTCGCATGAGCGCGTCCTCGACATGCGGGCCGGCACGCTGACCCGCGAGGTGGACTGGTCGTCCCCGGCCGGGGCCAGGATCAAGGTAACCTCGGTGCGCCTGGTGTCGCTGACCCAGCGCGCGATCGCGGCGATCAGCTACACGGTCGAGCCGGTGGACGCCAAGCTGCGGCTGGTGCTGCAGTCCGAGATCGTCACCAACGAGGAACTGCCGCAGCGGGGCAAGGATCCCCGCGTGGCGGCGGTCCTGGAGAACCCGCTGGTCAGCGAGGAGCACCAGTGCTCTAACGACGATTCGCCGGCCCGGGCGCTGCTGGTGCACAAGACCCGGGTCAGCGGGCAGCGGATCGCCGCCGGGATGTCCCACGAGGTCCACGGCCCGGACAAGCTGGCGCGCCGGTCCGAATCGTTCCCCGACCTGGGCCGGATGACCGTGGCGACCGAGGTATCCCCCGGCGAGCAGCTGCACATCGTGAAGTACATCGGCTACGGCTGGTCGGGCCAGCGGTCCCGGCCGGCGCTCATCGACCAGGTGGTCGGCGCGCTGGCGGCGGCCCACCTGACCGGCTGGGATGGCCTGATGGCCGAGCAGCGAGCGTACCTGGACGAGTTCTGGGAAGGCGCCGACGTCGAGGTAGACGGCGACGCCGAGATCCAGCAGGCGGTGCGGTTCGGGCTGTTCCACATCCTGCAGGCCGGGGCGCGGGCCGAGTACCGGCCGATCGCGGCGAAGGGCCTGACCGGGACCGGCTACGACGGCCACACGTTCTGGGATACCGAGTCGTTCGTGCTGCCGGTGCTCATGTACACCCACCCGTCCGCCGCCGCCGACGCGCTGCGCTGGCGGCACCTGGTACTGGCCGAGGCCAAGCAGCACGCGGCCGATCTCGGCCTGGCCGGGGCCGCGTTCCCGTGGCGGACGATCCGGGGCCAGGAGTGCTCCGGTTACTGGCCCGCCGGGACCGCGGCGTTCCACATCAACGCCGACATCGCCGACGCCGTGGTCCGCTACCTGGACGCCACCGAGGACGTCAAGTTCGAGCAGGAGGTTGGCCTGGAGTTGCTGGTCGAGACCGCGCGGCTGTGGCGGTCGCTCGGCCAGCACGATGCGGCGGGCCATTTCAGGATCGAGGGAGTGACCGGGCCGGACGAGTACAGCGCGATCAAGGACAACAACATCTACACCAACCTGATGGCGCAGCGGAACCTGGCCGCCGCCGCCGACCTGGCTGTGAAGCTGCCGGACGCGGCCGAGGCGCTCGGGGTGACGACCGAGGAGACCGCGTCCTGGCGCGACGCGGCGGCCGCGATGTACATCCCGTTCGACGAGCGCCTCGGCGTGCACCCCCAGCACGAAGGATTCACCGACTACGCCCGGTGGGACTTCAGGGGCACCCCGGAAGATCACTATCCGCTGCTGCTGCACTACCCATATTTCCAGCTGTACCGCAAGCAGGTCGTCAAGCAGGCGGACCTGGTGCTGGCCATGTACATGCGGCCGGACGCGTTCACCGCCGACCAGAAGGCCAGGAACTTCGCCTACTACGAGCCGCTCACCGTGCGCGACTCGTCCCTGTCGGCCTGCACTCAGGCCGTGGTGGCCGCCGAGGTCGGCCAGCTTGACCTCGCCCACGACTACCTGGCCGAGGCCGCGCTCATGGACCTGCGGGACGTGGAGCACAACACCTCCGACGGCGTGCACATGGCGTCGCTGGCCGGGGCGTGGATGGCGCTCGTGGGCGGGTTCGGCGGGATGCGCGCGGGGGCCGGCTCGCTGACCTTCAGCCCGCGCCTGCCCGGCGGCCTCTCGGAGATGAGGTTCCGGGTGCGCTACCGGGGCCGCAGGCTGCGCGTCACGATCACCTCCAGCCACGCCAAGTACGAACTGCTCGACGGCGAGCCGCTGCCGGTGGTCCACCACGGCAAGGAGTTCCAGCTCGGCAAGAAGCCCGCGGAGCGGGAGATCCCGTCGGTGACCGCCGGGCCGCGTCCCGAGCAGCCGCCGGGCCGCGCCCCGTACAACCGGGCCGGATAACTGATCCGCCCTGCCTAACCGCATCCGCCTCTTCCGGCCGCCGCCCGCCCGCTGGACCTGACTGCCCGGCCTGCCGCCTCCCGGGGTGCCTGGCGTCCGCCCGAGGCGCACGCCTCCCCGCGGATTGAACCACGCGGCACTGACATTCCCGCGCTGGTTTTCCACAGCGCGAGGCGTTTTCCCCGGTTTTCCACAGCCGGCGATGCCGTGCTGTCGGCCGCCTGCAGTTACCGCGATCGTCGGAGCCGGAGGTGATGGCGATGCGCGCCAAGGACGTACTGGGCCGGGCCGGCGAGCAGGCGGCGGCCGAGTACCTGGAGTCATGTGGCCTGCGGGTCCTGGACCGCAACTGGCGCTGCGCCGCCGGTGAGATCGACATCGTGGCCGCCGAGCGGTACGCGCTGGTGGTCGTCGAGGTCAAGTCCAGGACCGGGGTGCGCTACGGCAGCCCGCTCGAGGCGGTCAGCCGGGCCAAGCGGGCCCGGCTGCGCAGGCTCGCGGTGCAATGGCTGAATGCCCACGGTGTCCGGTTCGATCAGGTCCGGATCGACGTGGTCGGCCTGGTATACGACGGCACCGGCGGGTTCACCATCGAGCACATCCGGGGGGTGGGGTAGCCGTGCCCCTGGCCCGCACGCACTCGGTGGCCCTGATCGGGGTGCACGGGCACGTGGTCGAGGCCGAGGCGGACATCGCGAACGGGCTGGTCGGGATGATCCTGGTCGGCCTGCCCGATACCGCGCTGCGGGAGGCGCGTGACCGGATCCGGGCCGCGATCGTCAACAGCGGCGAGGAATGGCCGCAGCGGAAGATCACGGTCGGGCTCTCCCCGGCCAGCCTGCCCAAGCGGGGCAGCTGGTTCGACCTGGCTATAGCCGTCGGCATCCTCGCCGCCGCGGGCAAGGTGCCGCCGGCGGCGGCCGCCGGGGTGATCTTCTTCGGCGAACTGGGCCTCGACGGGCAGGTGCGGCCGGTCCGCGGCGTGCTGCCCGCCGTGGCCGCTGCGGCAGAAGCCAAGTTCGGCACGGTCATGGTTGCTGAGCAGAACGCGGCCGAGGCCGCTCTCGTGCCCGGCGTGCACGTGATCGCGGCCCGCACCCTGGCCGGCGCGGCGGACTGGCTCCGCGGCCCGCCCAAGTGCAATGGCAGCCAGGCTGCGGCGGAGTATAAGGGCAGTTACGGGATCCCCGACGGCCATATCCGAGGCTCACACGGCGCTGTCGGCGGCGTGGTGACAGTCGGCTCTGCTGTCTACGGTGGCGGTACCGGCGGAGTGGCCGGGCCGGACGCAGCTACGGCTCCTGACCTAGCCGAGTTGCTTGGCCAGTCGATGGCCCGGCGTGCCGCGGAAGTATGCGCGGCGGGCGGACATCACCTTTCGTTGCTTGGCCCTCCCGGTGTCGGCAAGACAATGTTGGCGGAACGGATTCCCAGCATTCTGCCGCGCCTCGACACTGCCGCAGCGCTGGAAGTTACAGCCATACACTCCGTGGCGGGAACCTTGCCCCCGCAGGTGTCGCTGCTCGATTATCCGCCGTTCCTCGCCCCGCACCACACTGCCACCAAGGCGGCGATCGTCGGCGGGGGCAGCGGCATTATCCTTCCCGGCTCCGCGTCGCTAGCGCACCGCGGAGTTCTGTTCCTTGACGAAGCTCCGGAGTTCGCCAAGGACGTGCTCGACGCCCTACGGCAGCCGCTCGAAGCTGGTGAGGTCGTGGTGGCCAGATTGGGAGTCATTACGAGATTCCCGGCTAGATTTACCCTGGTCCTGGCCGCAAACCCGTGCCCCTGCGCGAGGATGGCCGGGCCAAATGAGAGATGCAGCTGTAGCCCAGCCGCGCGCCGCCGGTATCTGGGGCGGATCTCAGGTCCGCTGCTTGATCGGGTCGATGTGAAGGTCGAGCTCGAACCTGTGGGCCGCAAAGAACTTCTGAGCGACAGAACCTTCGCTGAGTCAAGCCGTACCGTGGCCCTGCGGGTTATCCAGGCCAGGGAACGCGCCGCTCACCGGCTGCGTGCCACCCAGTGGCGCCTGAACGCTGAGGTTCCAGGATCAGAGCTGCGCCGGACCTGGCCGCCCGCGCCAGATGCGCTGGCTGCGGTGGAACGCTCTCTGGAGCGAGGTCTAATCAGTGCCCGTGGTGTCGTCAAGGTTATCCGCGTCGCCTGGACCCTCGCCGACCTGGCCGGGCGTCCCCGCCCGACCGGCGACGACTGCGATGCCGCGCTCGGCCTGTGGCTCGGGGTGCGGCGGTGAATCACAAGACACCGCCGGTCGAGTCCGACGAGGAAAGGCTGGCCCGGGCCGCGCTCACCTACCTGGCCGAGCCCGGCGACCCCGCGCTCGGCGCCCTGCTCGGGATCTGCGATCCCGCCGAGATCCTGGCCGCGATCAGGGCGGACATGCTGCCCGGGACCGGGCCTGGATGCGGCGACAGCGCGGCAAGCCGGGCGGCGCTCGGGCGTGCGCTCGGCCGCTGGCGATCCCGGCTGCCCAGGCTGCCGGACGCTGAGAGCATCGCGGGCGCCTGCCACGACGGCATCAGGCTGATCTGCCCGGGAGACGCCGAATGGCCCGGCCCGCTCGACCAGCTCGGCCAGGCCCGCCCGTACGCCCTGTGGCTGCGCGGGCCTGCGGACCTGCGCCTCGCCAGCTCGCGTTCGGCGTCCATGGTGGGATCGCGGGCCGCCACCGGGTACGGCGAGCACGTGGCCGGTGAGATCGCCGCCGACCTGGCCGAGCAGGGCTGGGTGATTATCTCGGGCGGGGCCTACGGCATCGACGCCGCCGCACATCGTGGCGCCCTGGCCGCCGAAGGGATCACGATCGCGGTGCTGGCCTGCGGGGTTGACTATCCCTACCCGGCGGGTCACGCGGACCTGTTCGCGGCGATCGCCGCTCAGGGCCTCGTGATCAGCGAATGGCCGCCGGGCTGCCACCCCGCCAGGATGCGCTTCCTGGTGCGTAACCGGGCGATCGCCGCGCTGGCCTGCGGCACCGTGATCGTAGAGGCGGGGGAGCGCAGCGGAGCCCTGAACACCGCACGGCACGCTGCCGACCTGGGCCGACCGCTGATGGCCGTGCCCGGGCCGGTGACGTCCGCCCAGTCCGCCGGGTGCCACCGGATCATCAGGGAATGGGCTGCCACCTGCGTGACCCGGGCCGCTGACATCATCGAGATGCTCTCGCCGATGGGCGTCACGGATGCGCTATCTCCCGCCGGCGCCACGGCGTGGTCCCCTCCGCCGGGCTCTGGGCCGCCGGCCTCGGTGGACGGGGCGCCTTCCAGCGATGACCTCGATGCTGACAGCGCTCGGGTGCTCGGCGCGGTGCCTGCCCGGGGTGGCGCCGGAACCTCGACGATCGCGCTCGACGCGGGAGTGGACCTCGATACCGTGCTGCGCTGCCTGGGGCGGCTGGCCGGCTACGGCTTCATCGAGCGCGGCAATCGCGGCTGGCGCCTGCGCAAGCACTGACCGCGATACCCGCCCGTCTGGCCTGCTAGTGTTCGTGGAGATCACCCGCTGACGGAGGCGGATCGCCCTGATCCGGCGTGCCCCGGGGTGCCTTCGGCTTGCCCCGGGGATCGGCCGTCGGCGATCATCCGCGTGCGGTGCTGCGCTGGCTGTCCCGGCCGGGGTGGGCGGGTGATGGGTATTACGCGACCTTGGCGTCGACTCCGGCCTCGACATCGGACTCGTCACCGAATCCGAATTCGAGCTCCATGTTGTGCTCCCTGGCGAGCTCCTGCAGGTCGTAGCGCTCGACATGCTCCGGATCGGTGAGGCTGATCGCGCGCAGCCCCTGATCGGCCAGACGCTGGTTGATCTCGTCGAAGTGGTCGCGGACCAGCTGCTTCTCGGTGTCGGTGATCTTGCCCTTGTGCGGCTTGCCCGCGTGCTCGAAGGTCGCGTAGTCCAGGCGGTCCCCGCGTGAGCTGCCGCTCGCCGATGACCTCGTGCTGCGCCTGACGGGCCGGGCCGCGGTGAGCAGCTCGGCCATCGGGTTCTGCGTGGCCAGCTTGTCGAAGGCGTCGGCCTCCATGACGATGCGGCGCGGCTCGATGTCGTCGGGCAGGTACAGGTCGATGACCGCTACCCGCAGGGCGGCCTCCTCCATGGCCTCGGCTTCCTTGGTGAGTGCCTCGATCTCGACCGGGCCGTCGCCGAGTTCGGGATGCTCGTGGACCACGATGCGTGCCAGTGCGTCGTCATGCATGATGAGCTGGCCGCTCAGGTCGCTGAACCGGACAGTCTTCTGACCCATGCTCGATCCCTCTCTAAAAGCGCTGGTGCGAGCGCGTTCGGCCGCCTCGTCGCATTGCCGTCGCGATGCCCGAGACCTTCGTGGGTGAACGCATGGATTACCCTGCCGCAAGGATCTCCTCATGTCAAACTTCAGTTCGATCGGCGTGTCGCCATGCGAAACTACTCGCGATTAGCGTGTCACCTCGCCCTTCCGGCTCTGATGGCAGTCACGGGTGCACACTGGGCAGATGAACGATGCCGGGAAACGCGCTGACCGGCCCGGCCCGCCGCCATCTGAGCCGCCCGCCCCGCTGCCGTCCGGGTCGTCCAGCCCGCCGTCAGCCGAATCGGCCGGCCAACTGCCGTCCGCACTGGCTGAGGCCCTGGCTGCCTTCGAGCGCCACCTGCGCTCCGAGCGCTCGCTTTCTGCGCATACCGTCCGCGCCTATGCCGGCGATGTCAGGTCGCTGCTCGAGCACGCCAGCCGTCAGGGCGTCGAAGCGCCGCAGGGCCTGAGCCTGAACGAGTTGCGCGGCTGGCTGGCGATCCAGCACGAGTCGGGCGCGGCGCGCGCCACCCTGGCCAGGCGCGGCGCGGCGGCCCGGGCGTTCACCGCCTTCGCGCACCGTCGCGGCTGGCTGGCCGCCGACCCAGGTCTGCGGCTCGGCACGCTGAAGGCCCGCCGCGCCCTGCCCCACGTGCTCCGCCAGGACGAGATGGCGGCCGTACTGGGAGGGCTGGACCAGGTCGGCCGCCAGGCCGAGGCGGTCGGCCGGGCAGGTGCCGGAATCGATCCGGCGGCGAGGACCGCGGCCGCGGTCGCCCTGCGCGACGCCGCCGTGCTCGAGCTCTTCTACGCGACCGGCATCCGGGTAGGCGAACTGTGCGGGCTGGACGTGGACCACGTGGACCATGACCGCCGGACCGTCCGGGTCCGGGGCAAGGGCGACAAGGAGCGCACCGTCCCGGTCGGCGTGCCCGCGCTCCGCGCGGTGAGCCGCTGGCTGGCCGCGGACCGCCCGGCTCTGGCCGCGGACCGCCCGGCTCTGGCCGTCGGCCGCCCGGCTCTGGCCACCGCGGCTAGCGGACCGGCCCTGTTCCTCGGCGTCCGCGGGGGGCGCCTGGATCCGCGCACCGCCCGCCGGATCGTGCACGAGCGCCTGCGCGAGGCCGGGGCGACCCGGGACACCGGCCCGCACGGCATCCGGCACAGCGCGGCGACCCACCTGCTCGAGGGCGGCGCCGACCTGCGCAGCGTCCAGGAGATCCTTGGCCATTCCTCGCCCGCGACCACCCAGATCTACACGCATGTGTCGATCGAGCGCCTCAAGTCCAGCTACCGTCAGGCCCATCCCCGGGCCTAGCAGTGTCCGGGCTGACGCCAGCACCGGACCGTCTGCGCAAGCCGGGCAGGCCGCTCCTTCTGGTCACATGCGTACCGAGGAGACAGCCCCACGCTAGCTCGCTCGAAAGATCGTGTGTATTTACCCCCCGCGAAACGGGGGGTAAATACACACGATGATGGGGCTGGCAGCGCCGAGCGTCCTCACGCGCACCTTTGGTAACACCCGGCGGTGGTAACACCCGGCGGCTGCCGCCTACCGTCAGGATCTCGGGAACGCCCGCCAGGGCCCAGGGAAGGGGAAAATCGCCACGTTCCGCGTCCAGGATCCCCGGGAATACGCGGCTGGCCGGGAACGTCAAGTATCCTTAGTCTCGGTCGCCGAAGCTGCGCTGCGTTGGTGCATGCCCGGCGGCCAAAATCGCGTGCCCGCTTGCTCTCCGGGACGAGGGCGACAAGCTCCCGGCGGGACGCGCCGCTCGGTCCGCTGGCCACCAGGCCGGCCGCAGGCGCGTCAGGTCACGGGCACCAGGAAACAACCGAGCAGCGCTGCCGCCACGACGCGCGAGCGGCGCACGAAGGAAGGGACCGTGCCAATGGCTCAGGTCGTCACCATGAAGCAGCTCCTGGAGAGCGGTGTCCATTTCGGCCACCAGACCAGGCGCTGGAACCCGAAGATGAAGCGCTACATCTTCACCGAGCGTAACGGCATCTACATCATCGACCTCCAGCAGTCGCTGGATTACATCGACCGCGCGTACGAGTTCGTCAAGGAGACCGTCGCGCACGGCGGCACCATCTTGTATGTCGGCACCAAGAAGCAGGCGCAAGAGGCCATCGCCGAGCAGGCCCGCCGGGTCGGGATGCCGTTCGTGAACCAGCGCTGGCTGGGCGGCATGCTCACGAACTTCTCCACCGTGTACAAGCGGCTGCAGCGGCTCAAGGAGCTCGAGGAGATCGACTTCAACGATGTGGCCTCCTCCGGCATGACCAAGAAGGAGCTCCTCCACCTGCGCCGCGAGCACGACAAGCTCGACCGGACGCTGGGCGGGATCAGGGACATGGCCCGGGTGCCGAGCGCGATCTGGGTAGTGGACACCAAGAAGGAGCACATCGCCGTCAACGAGGCCCGGAAGCTGGGCATCCCAGTGGTGGCGATCCTCGACACCAACTGCGACCCGGACGAGGTCAACTTCCCGATCCCGGGCAACGACGACGCCATCCGCAGCGTCGCACTGCTGACCCGGGTGGTGGCCGACGCCGTCGCTGAAGGCCTGATCGCCCGCGCGGGCGCGTCCGCGACCGACGAGAAGCCTGCCGCCAACCAGCTAGGCACCGAGGAGCCGCTGGCCGAGTGGGAGCGCGAGCTGCTTGAAGGCTCGCAGGCGGCCGCCCCGGCGGATGCGGCTGCCCCGGCGGATGCGGCTGCCCCGGCGGATGCGGCTGCCCCGGCGGATGCGGCTGCCCCGGCGGATGCGGCTGCCCCGGCCGATGCGGCTGCCCCGGCCGATGCGGTGGTTCCGGCCGATTTGGTGGTTCCGGCCGATTCGCAGGCCGTAGCCGCGGCCGCCGCCGAAGGTGCCGCCGACGCCGAGATCACGGCTGAGTCCGCGATTACCAGCGACGCCGATGCCGCCGCCGACGAGGCCGACGACGAGGCGGGCATCGCCGACGCGGCCGCCGAGGCCGCCAACGAGACTGAGTGAGAGACGAGGACATGGCGAATTTCACCGCCGCTGACGTGAAGCGGCTTCGCGAGCAGACCGGCGCCGGCATGATGGACTGCAAGAACGCGCTGGACGAGGCCGGCGGCGACCTGGAGGCCGCGGTCGATCTGCTCCGGCTCAAGGGCGCCAAGGACGTGAACAAGCGGGCCACCCGGACCGCGGCCAACGGCCTCGTCACGGCCGAGCTCGACGGGACCCAGGCGGGCGTGCTCGTCGAGCTGAACTGCGAGACGGACTTCGTCGCCAAGACCGACCTGTTCCAGCAGACCGCCAAGCAGGTCGCGGACGCCGCCCTCGCGGCCAAGGTCACCGACCGGCTGACCCTGCTGGCCACCGAAGTCAGGCCGGGTGTCACCGTCCAGCAGCTCATCGAGGAGGCCAGCGCCAGCCTCAAGGAGAAGCTCGAGCTCGGCCGTTTCGCCCGCTTCGAGGGCGGCTACGTGGCGAGCTACCTGCACCGGAGCGACGCGGCGCTGCCGCCGACCCTCGGCGTGCTGATCCAGCTGGACAAGGATAACGCCGACGTGGCCAAGGACCTCGCCCAGCAGATCGCCGCGATGCGGCCGCTCTACACCACGCGGGACGACGTCCCCGCCGACGTGGTCGAGAAGGAGCGGCGGATCGCCGAGCAGATCACCCGGGACGAGGGCAAGCCGGAGCAGGCCATCGGCAAGATCGTGGACGGCAGGCTGAACGCCTACTTCAAGGACGTCGTGCTCACCGAGCAGGCGTTCGTGAAGGACCAGAAGACCACGATCAAGCAGGTCCTGGCCCAGGACGGCATCACCGTCGCCGGCTTCGCCCGGTTCCAGGTCGGCCAGGCCTGAGACAGGCCTGAGGCCAGCACCGAGACCAGCAGACCAGGAGACCAGGACTGATGCCGGAATCCGGACCTGCGGGGGTGCTTCATCCGAGCTGGCACCGGGTGGTGCTGAAGTTGTCCGGCGGGCTGTTCGCGGGCGCTGAGCCCCTGGGCATCTCGCCGGACGTGGTGGCTCACCTGGCCGCGGAGATCCTCGCCGCGGTGAAGGACGGCGTGCAGGTTGCCGCCGTGGTCGGCGGCGGCAACATGTTCCGCGGCGCGGCCCTGGCCGAGCGGGGTATCGACCGGACCCGCGCCGACTACATGGGCATGCTCAGCACGGTCATCAACTGCCTGGCCCTGCAGGATGTGCTGGAGAAGCTCGGCGTGGAAACCCGGGTGCAGACCGCCATCACGATGGGCCAGGTGGCCGAGCCCTACATCCCGCGCCGGGCGGTCAGGCACCTGGAAAAGGGCCGGGTGGTGATCTTCGGGGCCGGCCTGGGGGCCCCGTTCTTCTCGACGGACACCGCGGCCGCGCAGCGAGCCCTGGAAATCGGCGCCGACGCGGTCCTCAAGGGCACCAAGGTCGACGGGGTCTATGACTCGGACCCGCACAAGAACCCCGACGCGGTCCGCTTCGACCGGCTCGACTACGGCGAGTACCTTAGTCGCGAGCTGAAGGTGATGGACACCACGGCGGTCAGCCTGTGCATGGACAACGGGCTGCCGATCGTGGTGTTCGCCCTGATGGACGAGGGGAACGTGGTCCGGGCCATCCGCGGCGAGCAGGTCGGCACGCTGATCGGCCGGATCGATCCCGCGGACGCCGAGGATTTCTGAGACGGAGAAGACAGCTAAGATCGCGGACCAAGACCGGCGGACAGCTAAGCTCACTTAGGCATGGCGAGCATTACGGAGCCGAACAATGATCGATGACACCCTCCTCGAAGCCGAGGAGAAGATGGACAAGGCGGTCTCGGTCGCCAAGGAAGAGTTCAGCATCATCCGTACCGGTCGGGCGCACCCGGGCATGTTCAGCAAGATCACGGTCGATTACTACGGCACGCAGACCCCGGTAAACCAGCTGGCCTCGTTCCACGTGCCCGAGCCCAGGATGGTGGTGATCCAGCCGTTCGACAAGAACTCGCTGAACGCCATCGAGCGCGCCATCAGGAACAGCGACCTGAGCGTCAACCCGGCCAACGACGGCGTCATCATCAGGATCGTCCTGCCCGAGCTGACCGAAGAGCGCAGGCGCGAGTACATCAAGACCGCCCGGCACAAGGCCGAGGACGGACGCGTTGCGATCAGGAACATCAGGCGGCACGCCAAGGACACCCTCGGCAGGATGATCAAGAGCGGGGAGGCGGGCGAGGACGACGTGCGCCGGGCCGAGCGTGAGCTCGACGAGCTCACCCACACCTACGAGGCGCAGGTCGACGAGTTGCTCAAGCACAAGGAAGCCGAGCTCCTCGAGGTCTAGGTGGCCACCGACTCCGCCGGACTGAACCCAAAAGCCCCAAAGCCCCCCGAGGCCTCCCAGGCAACCCCCGCCCCCGAGGCCTCAAACGCCCCTGAGGCCCCCAGCGCCTCCGAGGGCTCCAGCGCCCCTGAGGCCAAGGCGTCGCGGACCGGGCGGAACCTCCCCGTCGCGATCGGCGTGGGGGCAGGCCTCGGCGGCCTGGTCCTGCTCACCTTGCTCACCGTCAAGGCCACGTTCCTGCTGTACCTCGCGGCCGCCCTGTTCATCGCCCTGAGGGAACTGGCGGGCGCCGCGGCCCGGCAGAGCATCAAGATCCCGGTGCTCCCGGTGACGGCGGGCGGGGCCGCGATGCTGGCCTGCATGTACTGGATAGGGCCGCAAGCCGCGCTGGCCGCCCTGGCGCTGACCGTGGTCGCCATCTTCGCCTGGCGCCTGTCCGGCGGCTCGGAGGGTTACCTCAGGGACGTGACCGGCGGCGTCTTCGCCACGGTGTACCTGCCGTTCATGGGCACCTTCGTGGCCGCCATGCTGGTGCCCGCCGACGGCCCGCGGCGGGTCCTGACCTTCATCATCCTGACCA
>Ga0335081_10014560_pt1 | contig 12724 bp, 11 predicted proteins | sample Lox_Sample_35_FD_206713 | JGI IMG/M metagenome (GOLD analysis project Ga0335081, IMG submission 206713) | Soil microbial communities from Loxahatchee National Wildlife Refuge, Florida, United States - Lox_Sample_3.5 | ecosystem: Environmental > Terrestrial > Soil > Wetlands | place: USA...
CTCTATCGCCCCGCCGCGTAACCCTGCATGCCGCGCGCATTGGCGGCGGCGCGGCGGCGCCGCCCGACGCGCGAGGCAGCGGTAAGCCGGCCTTCGGACCAATCCGGACCGATCTCGACGATATGACTGCGGCGCTTGAGCTCGTCCACGGTCTTCTTCGGCACACGGCCTTCGATGACCAGCACGCCCGGACGCGCCGTGCGCGGCCAGAACGAGCTTGGAAAATGCTCGGAATGCCAAGCCGGCGCGTCGATCGATTCCTGCAGGTTCATGCCGGCGTGCACGTGGCGCATGAAGAACTGCGCGATCCATTGGTCCTGACCGTCGCCGCCGGGCGAGCCCCAGGCGAGATACGGCTCGCCGTCGCGCAGCGCCAAGGTCGGCGATAACGTCGTGCGCGGGCGCTTGCCGGGCGCGAGCGCGGCCGGATGCCCTTCTTCCAGCCAGAACATCTGCGCCCGGGTGCCGAGACAGAATCCAAGCTCCGGGATGACCGGCGAGGAATGCAGCCAGCCGCCGGACGGCGTCGCCGAAATCATGTTGCCGGCCTTATCGACGATATCGAAATGCACGGTGTCGCCACGCATGGCGCCCATCCGGCCGACCGTCGGCTCACCGGCACCTAGCGCGCCCACCGTCGGCTCGCCAGCGCCGGCCATTGCGGGAACGGAGTCGCGGCGCAGTTTCACCACGGCGCCGAAGCCGGCAATCGAGCCGGGGCGCTGCTCGAGCGAAGCCTTATCGCCGACGAGCTTGCGCCGCTCGGCGTTGTAGGCCTCCGACAAGAGCGTCGTCATCGGCACGTCGACAAAATCCGGATCGCCATAAAATACTTCGCGGTCGGCGTAAGCGAGCTTCGAGCATTCGACGATGCAGTGGATGAAATCCGGACCTGTCGGATCGAGGCCGTCGAGATCGAAGCCCCTGAGCAGCGCGAGCTGCTGCAGCGTCACCGGCCCCTGGCCCCACGGACCGGTCTTGCACACCGTGTAATTCTTGTAGTCGTAGGTCAGCGGCGCTTCGATATGCGGCGTCCAGCGCGCCATGTCGTCGGCCGTGAGCACGCCGCGGTGGCGCGCGCCGCTGGTGTCCATGATCTCTTGGGTGCGGCAGAAGCGGTCGATCGCCTCGGCGACAAAGCCCTGGCTCCACGCCTTGCGCGCGCGCTCGATCTGCGCGACGCGATCGCCGCCGGCGCTTTCGGCTTCCTTGACGATGCGGACATAGGTGGCGGCGAAGGTTTTGTTGATGAAGAGCGAGCCGGGCGCCGGCACTTCGTTATTCGGCAGATAGACCGCGGCCGACGTCGGCCAGTGCTCGCGGAACAGCGCCGCAACCGTAGCGATGGTGGCGTTGGTGCGTTCCAGCAGCGGATGGCCGTTCTGCGCATAACCGATCGCCGGGCTGAGCACGTCGGCCAGCGACATGGTGCCGTAATCGCGCAACAGCAGCATCCAGGTCTCGAAGGTACCGGGCACCACGGCGGCGAGGAGCCCGGTGCCGGGCACGAGATCGAGGCCTTCGCTGCGGTAATGCGCGATGGTGGCTTTGGCCGGCGCCACACCCTGGCCGCAGATCACCTCCGGCTTGCCGCGCCGCACGTCGCAAAGGATCACCGGCACGTCGCCGCCCGGCCCGTTGAGATGCGGCTCGACCACCTGCAGCGTAAAGGCGGTGGCGACCGCGGCATCGAAGGCATTGCCGCCGCGCTCGAGAATGCCCATGCCGACCGCCGTCGCGATCCAGTGCGTCGTAGTCACCACGCCGAACGTGCCCTCGATCTCCGGCCGCGTCGTGAAGGTGTTCGGGTTGATATTGGTCATGAACAGTCTCTTGCTGAGGTCAGGCATCGACGAGCGGCCGGTTGCGGGTTTCCGTGGGCGAGCGCATAGAAGCAAATAATGTATCGGGCTATCGCCGGAACAGCCAGAGGAAGGACCCACGGTGCCCAAACAGACCCTTAAAGTCGGACTGGCGGGGCTCGGCGCCGTCGGCCTGGGCGTGGCGCGGCGACTTGAAGCCGGTATTCCGGGGCTTTCGCTCACGGCCGTTGCGGTGCGCGACGAAGACAAGGCGCGACGCAATCTGCCGGACGCCGGCATTCGCATTGCGATCGTACCCGCCGAGGCGCTGGCGCAATCCTGCGACATTGTCATCGAATGTCTGCCGCCGCAGATGTTTCGCAAGGTGGCGACGTCGGTGATCGAGGCGGGAAAAATCTTCATGCCGCTCTCGGTCGGCCAGCTTCTCGACAATTGGGATCTCGTCGAGCGGGCGAAGTCGACCGGCGCGCGCATCCTGGTGCCGACCGGCGCGCTTCTCGGGCTGGATGCCGTGCGCGCCGCGGCCGAAGGGACGATCCATTCGGTGACCATGGTCACGCGAAAGCCGCCGGACGGACTCGAAGGTGCGCCCTATCTGGTCGAGCGCGGCATTTCGCTCAAGGACCTCAAAGAGCCAAAAAAGATTTTCGACGGCAGCGCGCGCGAAGGCGCGCGCGGATTTCCGGCCAATGTCAATGTCGCCGCGGCGTTGAGCCTTGCCGGCGTCGGCCCGGACAAGACGCGGCTCGAAATCTGGGCCGATCCGACGATTACGCGTAACACCCACCGCATCGAGGTCGACGCCGACACGGCGCGTTTTTCCATGATGATCGAAGGCGTGCCCTCGGAAAATCCGCGCACCGGACGTATCGTGCCGTTGAGCACGATTGCGGCGCTGCGCGGGCTGGTGGCGGAACTCAAGGTTGGAACCTGACGGCGTTTTTTCGATTGCACCGGGCGAGCCCCGTCCGCGTGACGCAAAATTCTGCATTGCAGCAATCCTGCTAATGTGATGCCTGCCATGTGACATCGCGCTTGGATTGTGGCGCGGGCCGCCGTATGGTCACTGTGCACCGGCATACGAGCACCATGCGCTCGCCGGCGAAGACATTCTGCATCACCCACCTCTGAGGAGAGCCACGGTGATCACCATCGAAGTCAACGGAACGTCCAAACAAATCGATATCGAGCCCGATACGCCGCTCCTATGGGTGCTGCGCGATATCGTCGGCCTAACCGGTACGAAATTCGCCTGCGGCATCGCGCAATGCGGCGCTTGCACGGTGCATATCGACGGCAAGCCGATGCGCTCCTGCTCGGTGCCAATCGGCGCGCTCGATGGCGCGAAAATTACCACGATCGAGGGCTTGTCTGCCGATAACAGCCATCCGGTGCAGCGCGCGTGGATCGCCGAGGACGTGCCGCAATGCGGCTACTGTCAGTCGGGGCAGATCATGGCCACGGTGGCGTTCCTGAAGAATTTTCCCAGTCCGACCGACGCCGAAATCGATGCGAACATCACCAATATCTGCCGTTGCGGAACCTATGAGCGTCTGCGCCGCGCTATTCATCGCGCAGCCGACATGATGAAAGCTTGAGGGAGGTCGCGATGCATGGAAGCCGAATCGCTGCAGCCCTGACCCGCCGCCATTTCATCCTTACCGCCGCCAGCGCCGCCGGCGGCCTTATGATCGGCATCGGCAGGACCCGCGCCGCCACCGTCCCCGGCCAGCCCTGGAGCGACGATCACGCCTCTGATCCGAACGAAATCGATGCCTGGATCGCCATCGATCCGGACGATTCGATTCTGATCCGCTATCAGCGCTCGGAAATGGGCCAAGGCAGCATGACGGCGCTGCCGATGATGATCACAGAGGAGTTGCAGTGCGACTGGTCGAAAGTGCGGATCGAATATGCCTCGGCCAACCGCAATCTCCGGGAGAATAACGTCTACGGTCCGATGGTCTCGGTCGGCAGCCGCTCGGTCCGCGGATCGCAGAAGCTGATGCAGCAGGTCGGCGCCAGTGCGCGCGAACGCCTGATTGCGGCCGCCGCGGCGCGCTGGAACGCTCCGGCGTCCGAATGCAAGGCGGCACAGAGCGTGGTGACCCATACGCCTTCAGGCCGCACGCTGCGCTACGGCGAGCTCGCTCCCGATGCGGCGAAGATCACGCTCGCCAAAGAGCCGGCGATCAAGACGCCGGCGGAGTTCGCTTTCATCCCGCGGCCGCTGCCGCGGGTCGACGTGGTCCATAAGACCGACGGATCGGCCAAGTTCGGCATGGACGCCCAGGTTCCGGGCATGGTGTTCGCCGCGATCACGGCTTGCCCCGTTCCCGGCGGCAAGCTCAAGAGCGTCGATGAGTCCGTGCTGCGCGGCGCGCCGGGCATCGTTGGCGTGGTGAAGCTCGACAACGCGGTGGCGGTGGTCGCGACCGACACGTATTGGCGCGCCAAGCGCGCGCTCTCCCGTCTGCAGCCGCAATGGGACGTCGGCCCCGCCGGCAAAGTCGACAGCGAACAGCTTTCGAGGGAATACCGCGCGGCGCTGTCCGAGCCCATGCTCACGGCACGCAACGACGGCAACGTCGACCAGGCCTTCTCGGGCGCGGCCAAGACCTTCGAGGCGGTCTACGAAACGCCTTATCTGTCGCATTCGCCGATGGAGCCGATGAACGCGACCGTCAATCTGCAGCCCGACCGGCTCGACGTCTGGTTCGGGACGCAGGCTGCGGACGGGGCGCTCAAAGCGGCGGCCAAGGCGTCGGGTCTCAAGCCCGAGCAGGTTTATATCCATAACGCCTTCGTCGGCGGCGGTTTCGGACGCCGCGACGCCAATGACGAAGTCAGGCAGGCCATCGCCATCGCCAAGGCGGTGCAGCGGCCGGTGAAGCTCGTGTGGACGCGCGAAGAAGACACGCGGCAGGACAAATTCCGTCCCCATGCGGTGGCCGCGTTTAAGGCCGTCGCCGGCGCCGACGGGCTGCCGACCGCATGGTCGATGCGAGTCGTCACCTCGTCGATCTGGGCGTCAGTCGGCCGCGCGTTCCCCGCCGACAAGGTCGAGCCGCAGGCGGTCGAAGGCTTGGCCAACAACGGCTACAACGTGCCGAATACGCGCATCGAAGCGAAGATCAGGAACACGCATTTGCCGGTGTGGTTCTGGCGCGCGCCCGGGGTGAACCAGCACGTCTTCGCCATCGAGGGCTTTCTCGATGAGATCGCGCATGCAAGCGGCATCGATCCCTATCAGATGCGGCGCAAGCTCCTCGCCGGCAAGCCCGACTGGCTCAAGGTGCTGGACACCGCCGCCGAGAAGGGCGATTGGGGCAAGCCGCTGCCGGCCGGCAGCGGCCGCGGCATTGCCATCTGCGAGGACGACGACAGCCTGTGTGCGCAGGTCGCCGAGGTCACCGTCAAGCCGGACGGTCAGATAAAAGTGAATCGCGTCACCGTCGCACTCGACCCGCGCCATATGGTCAATCCGCTGACCATCGCCGAGCAGGTCGAAGGTTCGGTGATCTTCGGCTTGAGCGCGGCGCTCTACGGCAAGATCACGATCAAGGATGGCGCCGCGGTGCAAGGCAACTTCGACACCTATCGGATGGTGCGTCTGGCCGAGGCTCCGAAAATCGACGTCCATCTCACGCCAAGCGGCGGCAAGGTGTGGGGCGGCATCGCCGAGGTGGCCACCGGGCCGATCAGCGCCGCCGTGGCGAATGCGATCTTTGCCGCGACCGGCAAGCGCATTCGGACGCTGCCGATCAGCGATCAGGATCTGCGTGGCTCGGCATAGCTGCCAGTCCCGAAGGCATCTGCGGGGGACGCCAAAACGACCGTCCCCCGCGCCATGTCCATAAAAAGCGTTGGGGGCGACGCCTGCGCGGGAGGCAGAGGACGTGACGATAATTTCAAAGGGTATTTTCTGCGGCCTGCTTATGCTCTTTGCAGTGTCGACAGCGCGCGCGGACGAGAACACCGGTCCTCCTTCCAATCAAGGCGAATATCTGGCGCGGGCCGGCGATTGCGTCTCGTGTCACTCGGCGCCGGGCGGCAAGGCGTTTGCCGGCGGGCTGAAAATGGGCACGCCGCTCGGCACCATTTATTCGACCAATATCACACCGGATCCCGAGACCGGCATCGGCGGCTATAGCCTTGCGGATTTCGACCGCGCGCTGCGGGCCGGCGTCGCCAAGGACGGCCATCGGCTTTACCCGGCGATGCCTTATCCGTCCTACGCGAAGCTCACCGATGCCGACGTGGCCGCGCTCTACAATTTCTTCATGAAAGAAGTGCCCGCGGTTCATCAGGCGAACCAACCCGATGAGATTCCGTCCTACCTCCGCTTCCGTTGGCCGCTCGCGATGTGGAATTTTCTGTTCATCCAAAGCGGCAGCTACGTAAACAAGAGCGGCCATGACGCGCAATGGAATCGCGGCGCCTATCTGGTGCAGGGCCTCGGCCATTGCGGCGCCTGTCATACCCCGCGCGGTCTCGCCTGGCAGGAAAAGGCGCTCGATGACGGCAGCTCGGACTATCTCGCTGGAGCGGACCTCGACGCCTGGTACGCGCCGGACCTCCGTGGCGACGTTCGCACCGGCCTCGGCAACTGGTCGAAGGACGACATTGTCGACTTTCTCAAAGCCGGCCACAATAAGGGCGAGACGGCATTCGGTTCGATGATCGATGTCGTCAACAATTCGACGCCTTACCTCTCGGACAACGACCTCAACGCGATCGCTATTTATCTTAAATCGCTGCCGGCGGCCTCGACACAGCAGCCTGTCGCCTACAACGATGCGACTGCCGCCGCCCTGCGCACTGGCCACGCTTCACAGCCCGGCGCCACCGTTTACACCGGCACCTGCGCGAACTGCCACGGGCTCGATGGCAAGGGCTTTAGCCCCTACATACCGGCGCTTGCCGGCAACCCCATCCTGCTGGACGAGGATCCGTCGTCGCTCATCAACTTGGTGCTCAACGGCTCCAATCCGCTGGTGGTCAGAGGCACCCCGGACGCCTACCGCATGCCGCAATTCCGGGAGCAGTATTCGGACCAGCAGATCGCCGACGTCGTCACCTTCATCCGCAATGGCTGGGGCAATCAGGCGCCGGCCGTCACGACAACTGACGTCGCCAAGCTGCGCAAGACGACCGATCCGACCAGCGATCAGGTGATCATTCTCAAAATGCGGTAGCGCATGTTCCGCAGACCATCTGAAGCGGTTGCGCTCTAGGACGAATGCGCTGGGCCTGGCGTGAACTTCAGCGCCACGCCATTCATGCAGTAGCGCAGGCCGGTCGGCTTCGGCCCGTCGGTGAAGACGTGGCCGAGATGACCGCCGCAGCGATGGCATGACACCGCCGTGCGGGTCATGCCGAACGAGCGGTCCTCGGTTTCGTCGACGGCATCGGGCAGCGGCGCCCAGAAGCTCGGCCAGCCGGTGCCGCTGTCGAATTTCGTCGTCGACGAGAACAGCGGCAGATCGCAGCCGGCGCAGCTGAACGTGCCGGCGCGATGCTCTTCGAGCAGCGCACTGGTGAACGGTAACTCGGTGCCCGCCTGCCGCAGCACGTTGTACTGCGCCGGCGTGAGCAGCTTGCGCCATTCCGCATCGGTGTGGGTGACCTCGTAAGGGTGGGTCGCGGCGGTCGCCGCGTGCGGCCGCGCCAAACGGAAAGCGGCGAGCCCCAGACCCGCGGCGCCGGCATAAAGCGCATGTCTGCGTGTGAACATCTCATTCCTCCCAACCGCGCCGGCCCTCGCGTAGTGCCGCGCGGATCAAGTCCACGGCAATATACGGCAATTCGATCCCGAAATGACCGCCCTGCGCGCGATTTGATGACACTGGAGCAAAAACTCACATAGAGTTGATCTGCGCCGGCGCCGGGAAACGGGTCCGGCTTTCAGCCCTCGTATGTGGGCCTATGCTGCAGTGACGAAAACCAGGGGGATCGCGTGGCTTCAGGCGTAGAAATCAAAGTCGTAACCACGACCGCCATGAAAATGGTGTTCGAGGCGTTGACGCCGCTCTTCGAGCGGGAGACCGGTAACCGCCTTGCCGTCACTCTCGGTCCGTCTTTGGTGCTGGAAAAGCGCCTGCTCGATGGCGAGGCCGCCGATGTCGCCATCGTCACCGGGCCTGGCGCCAAGGAGCTGGTCGAGCGGGGCCGGCTCGTTGCCGGGAGATTGGTTGAAGTGGCGCGATCGCTCATCGGCGTGGCCGTGCCGAAAGGCGCGCCGCGGCCGGATCTGTCGTCGGTCGACGGCTTCAAGCAAGCCTTGCTGGCGGCGAAATCCATCGCGCTGTCGAAGCCGGTTGGCGGCGGCGCCAGCGGCGCGCACATGGCCAAAGTGTTCGAAGAGCTCGGCATCACCGCCGCGATGGTTGCCAAGGCGAAATACGGCGCCGGCGGCGCCGCAGGCCTCGCCGGGCTCGTTGTCAAGCGCGGCGAAGCCGATATCGGCATTCAGCAGATGGCGGAGCTGCTGGCAGTCGACGGCATCGATGTCGTGGGACCGCTGCCGCGCGCTATTCAGAGCGCCACCATGTTCACGGCCGGCATACCGGCGAACGCCGGTCATCCCGAGCTAGGGCGCGCGGCAATCGCCTTTCTCACCACCCCGGATGCAAAGCGAGTGCTGAAGGCGAAAGGTCTGGAGCCGGCCTAGATCTTTCGGCTGTCGTAAGCCCAGTGCAACAGAGCTTGGCGCTGCCGCGGCCGGCAGGTCACGTCGCCGGGCTCGCAATTTTTCTGAATCTGCCGCACGTGGCGGCGGATGGCTTTCCAGCGCTTGATCTGCCGCGCGTCCTCGTCGGGGATGCGCCGGCCCCTATAATAGCGGCAATACCATTGAAACCAGCCGCGCGGATCGTCGCGATAGATCCAGCCCTTGTTGCGCCACACCGACAGCGGCTGGCTGGCGTCGACGCCGAAATAATTCAATGAGCAATCGCGCTCCTTGCCGGCAAGCTTGGCGCCGGCGTACCAGCTTTTCGGAAATTCCTTGCCGCAATCGGTCATGTACTTGCCGCAGAATACGCCGAGGCGGAGCGTTTGCGCCGGCGTCAGTTCAGGGCGGAAATCGACGGCAAAATTGCGTCCGGCAGGTTCGGTCAGCGCATAACGATAGCCGCGCTGCATTTTATCATTCACGGTGACTAGCTTGTTCCGCAACGCCGAATTCCTATCGCCTTTTGCCCTCAACTACGCCCGGATTGACCACGTTGATCGGCGCGCCAGCCGCGTAGGCGTTGATCTGATCGAAGATGTCGGTGAACTGCGTCTCGTATTCTTCGCGCGTCACGTAGCCGATATGCGGCGTGCAGACGACGTTGCTCATGTTCAAAAGCGGATGTTTTGGATCGAGCACCGGTTCTTCCTCATAGACGTCGACCGCGGCCATGCCGGGACGCCCCGCGCGCAACGCGGCGACCAGCGCGCCGGGCTCGATCAAAGGCGCGCGGCTGGTATTGACCAGCAGCGCCGTCGGCTTCATTCGATGGAGGTTGGCTGCGGTGACGATGTGGCGTGTCGCCGGCACCAGCCGCATGTGCAGCGAGATGACATCGCAGTCGGCGAAGAACTGTCCTTTACTCGGCGCCGTCGCGTAGCCGTCGGCGCGCGCCTTCTCCAGCGTGGCCGGACGCGCCCAGACCAGGATATTCATGCCGAACGCCCGGCCGTAGCCGGCAACGGCACTGCCGATGCGGCCGTAGCCGTAAATACCGAGCGTCTTGCCGCGCAGCGTCTGGCCGATGCCCACCTGCCATCGCCCGGTCTTCAGCGCGGCGACGTGCTGCGGAATAAGACGCATCGAGTCGAGGATGAGTCCGAAGGTCAATTCCGCCGCGGCATAGGACGGCGTGCCGGGATGCTGACTCGACGACACGATGACGCCGAGCCGCGTGCAGGCTTCGATGTCGATATGCGGATAGACGCTGCGCTGGCTGATGAGCTTCAGCTTGGGCAACCGCCCAAGAAGCGGCGCGCGGATTTGCGTACGCTCGCGGAACAGCACGAGAACCTCGGTGTCGCGCAGCCGCTCGGCGAGCAGATCGGTGTCCTGCACATGGTCGGTCCACACGGTGACGTCATAACCGTCAAGCTTGCGAAAACACGGCAGCGTGCGCAGCGTGTCGAAATAGTCGTCGAGGATGGAAATTTTCATTTGTTCGAGGCCGGGCAAGCGGCGGAAATGGGGTGGCGATAGTAGCTCGGTGCGGACTCATTCGCCATTCGCCTGGCGCCAGCGCCCATCGTTTACCCAAAAGAAAACCGGGCCCTTGCGGGCCCGGTTCAGTTCGCCGGCGTGGGGGCGCCGACGACACCTTCCAGAGGGGAACAGCTGCCAGCACCACGGTTGCCTATCTGGGAGGATTACAGCAACCGCGCGCTATGCAGCGCAAGTGCAGTATGCGATTCGTGCGCCGCCCACACAACGCGACGCTTCACATGACAGCCATGCGGTATAGGCAAGTTGCGGCGTTTCCACGCACCGCCCCAAGTAGTGCGAATAACTAGAAATTCCAGCGCTGCGCGTTGGCGACCAGAAAGTCGCGAAATGCCTGCACGCGCGCCACGGCCTTGAGCTCTTCGGGATAGACGAAATAGGCATCGAGCGCGATCGCTTCGGTATCGCCGAAAAGTTGCACGAGTCCATCTTCGACCAGATAGTCGGGCAGCATCGCGATGCCGAGCCCCCGCTGGCAGGCGCGCAAAATGCCGAGAATATTGTTGATGACGAGATGCGGCTGGCGCGGGCCCTTGCCGTCGCGCGCGACCTCGATCAACCAACGCGATGGCTGCAAGTATGACGGTACGTTGCCGCCGAGCACCAGCGCGCGGTGCTTGTCGAGATCCTCGAAGGTGCGCGGCGTGCCGAACTTCTTGAGATATTCCGGCGAGGCGTAGACGTGGAAATGCACCGAAAACAGCTTGCGCTGGATGAGGTCGGGCTGGGTCGGCTGGCGCAGCCGGATGGCGACATCGGCCTCGCGCATGGCGAGATCGAGCTCCTCGTCGGTCGTGAGAAGCGTGATGCGCACCTCGGGATACAGATCGACGAATTCGCCGAGCCGCGGCGTGAGCCAATGCACGCCGATGCCCGGCGTCGTGGTGACGCGCAGATCGCCGTTCGGCCGCTCGCGCGAGTCGGTGAGCTTGGCGCGCGCGGCTTCGAGCTTCATGAAGACTTCGTGCGCGGTGCGATACAGCAGTTCGCCTTGCTCGGTCAGAATGAGGCCGCGCGCATGGCGGTGAAACAGCGAGACCGACAGCTCCTGTTCAAGCGCGCTTACTTGCCGCGACACCGCCGATTGTGACAGCCCGAGCTGCTCCCCGGCGTGCGTGAAGCTGCCGGCCTCGGCGGCGGCATGGAATACTTTTAGTTTATCCCAATCCATTTCTGGCACTTTCTGCTCTCCACGAAGCAGGGAGAGGTAAAATCATTCTGCCGCGGCGGGATACGCGGCGTGCGCCTGCGCGGCGAGGAAACGTTCGGCTTCCAGCGCCGCCATGCAGCCGAGCCCCGCCGCTGTCACCGCCTGCCGATAGACCTCGTCGGCGACATCGCCGGCGGCGAACAGGCCCGGCACCGAGGTCGCGGTCGAGTGCGGCGCGGTCTCGATATAGCCGGACGGCTTCATCTTGACCTGGTCGGCAACGAGCTCGGTTGCCGGCGCGTGGCCGATGGCAATGAAAATCCCGTCGACGGCCAACTCCCTTGCCGCCCCGGTCTTGAGATTCTTCAGCCGCGCGTGGCTGACCTTGAGCGGATCGTTGGTGCCGCCGACGTCGTCGAGAACGCTGTCCCAGATCACGTCGATCTTCGGATGCTTGAACAGCCGGTCTTGGAGGATCTTCTCGGCGCGCAGGCTATCGCGCCGATGCACCAGCGTGACCTTGGCGGCGAAATTGGTGAGGAATAGCGCCTCCTCGACCGCGGTATTGCCGCCGCCGATCACCAGCACCTGCTTGCCGCGATAAAAGAACCCGTCGCAGGTGGCGCAGGCGGAGATGCCATAGCCGCGGAATTTTTGTTCGCAGGGCAGATCGAGCCAGCGCGCTTGCGCGCCGGTCGCCAGAATCAGCGCCTCGGCGAAATAAACATCGCCGGAATCGCACTCGATCCGAAATGGCCGCTGGGAAAGATCGACCTTGTTCACATAATCCGGGACCAGCCTGGTGCCGACATGGGCCGCCTGCTTCTGCATTTGCTCCATCAGCCAAGGGCCCTGGATCACATCGGCGAAGCCTGGATAGTTCTCGACGTCGGTGGTGACGGTGAGCTGGCCGCCGGGCGCCAGGCCCTGGATGAGAACCGGCTCAAGCATGGCGCGAGCGGCATAGATTCCGGCCGTGTAGCCCGCCGGCCCGGAACCGATGATGACGACCTTGGCGTGGGTGGTAGTTGACACCGATCCATCCGATTGTTGCGGCAGGCGGCGAAGGTTCGATCTGCCCGAATACCCCGCGAAATCGATGATTTTCGATGTTCGCCTGACAGAAAATTGCAATTCCGGGGGGTGCCCAGCTGGCCTCATATCTAAGGATTCTGAGGAGCTATGCAAGATACGCAACCCACCATACCCACAGGCAGGGGGCCGTCAACGAAAGCGGGCCTGGTTCATGGGGAATCGGCTGAGCTCAGCCGAATGCAGACATGACCTCACGGCCGAACAGTTCGACCGAGTGCAGTGCCTCATCAAGGCGCATGTCGCCGAACGCAAGCCACGGCGCAAAATAGTTTGGCGCCGTGGCCTCGATCTCGGCCGCGATGAAGTCGCGCACGGTTTGCGGCGACCCGGCCACCGCAATGCCGAGCGCCGCCAGCTCGTCAAAGCTTTTAGGATAGAGCGCGGCCACGCGCGGCGCCGCGCCGTGGCGCTCGAACAGCC
>Ga0335081_10014561_pt1 | contig 12724 bp, 12 predicted proteins | sample Lox_Sample_35_FD_206713 | JGI IMG/M metagenome (GOLD analysis project Ga0335081, IMG submission 206713) | Soil microbial communities from Loxahatchee National Wildlife Refuge, Florida, United States - Lox_Sample_3.5 | ecosystem: Environmental > Terrestrial > Soil > Wetlands | place: USA...
GACCAGCAGTTCGCCAACCGTCAATCTCACGGATCTGGTGGTGGATGGCTACGGCAACAACGTCAGCGGCTGCTCGCCGAATATCGTCGGCATCTTCTACCAGGATGCTTCGGGAACCGTGAACCACGTGACCACAACCAATCAGGCCATTGACGTTCAGCCCGACGGTTGCCAGTTGGGACTCGGCATCTTCGCCCAGAGCGACGATATTGGCGGGACTTCCAACGTCACGGTGGAAAACAGCTCGGTGCACAACTACCAGAAGAACGGTATTACCGGCAACGAGATCGGTACCACCATCAATGTGCTCAACAATAATGTGGTCGGCTACGGTCCCACCACCGGTGCCGCGCAGAATGGAATCCAGATCGGTTTCGGCGCCACCGGCCGGGTTACCGGCAACACCGTGAACGATGACATCTGGGTCGGCACGGGTTGGGCCGCCTCGGGCATTCTGCTCTACGATGCCGCCAACTCCATCACTATCAGCCAGAACACGGTGGGCAGCGCCCAGTTCGGCATTGCCCTGGCTTCTGACGGCACGCCTGGAACCCCCACGGACGACGCCGAGATCATTACCAGCAACAAGATCTCCGGTTCCCAGGGCGATTCCATTGACGCCTGCACTAACGGGAACAGCATCAGGAGCAACACCATCATGGATAGCGGGGAATCCGCCATTCACCTGGATGATGAGTGCTCGAGCACCGATAGCGGCGGCACTACCGGCAACAACAATAGCGCCATCCAGAACACTATCGTGGATGCTTGCGCCGGTATCCTGCTGGGTTCCGGCACCGGCAACACCTTTGCCCCGAACGCGTACTACACGACTGCCAACACCACCTTGGCCGGAGACCTCTGCTCGCTTCCGCCGTCCCAGCACAAGCCTGCTGGAAAACGGCGAGCCCGCGGAGCCGCAGCGTATCGCGCCGCTCGCCCATAAGACGCAAGCCATACTGACGAGGGGGAACACGATTCATTCGCCGGGCCGAACCTTGGCCCGGCATTTTTTCTTGCCAGCACAATCGTCTGCGCTGTTGCCACCGTCCCCCTCGACTTCACACCCCACTTCAGTTATCTTCACTGGGTTGTAGTGCGGGATTCCGTCTTCATCTATCGTGGCTGATCCATCCAGCGCGCCGGCATCGCCCGTCATCGTCATCACTGGTCTGGTCAAGCAATTCGGGCGCTTTGCTGCCCTGCGCGGCGTGAGCGCGGAGTTCGCGCCCGGCCGTCTCTACGCAATTCTCGGCGATAACGGGGCAGGGAAGACCACGCTGCTGCGTTCGCTTGCCGGATTGACCCCGCCTACGCGTGGCTCTATCTCCATGCTCGGAACCCAGAGTCTGCGCGACGTATGCGGCCAGGTCGGTTACATGGCGCATCCCTCGCTGCTCTACGACGAAATGAGCGGCATGGAGAACTTGCGCTACTTCGCCCGCCTGTACGGAATCCGCGATGAGCAGCGCTGCGCCGACGTGATTCGCGCCGTGCGTCTCGATTCCGGACTCACCCGCCCCGTCGGCCAGTACTCCCAGGGCATGCGCCAGCGCATGTCGCTGGCCCGCGCGCTGTTGAACGATCCCGCCATTCTTCTGCTGGACGAACCCTTTTCGAACGTGGACGCGCGCTCTGCCCGCGAGATGGCAGGCTTGCTGGCGAGCCTGCGCAATGCCGGCAAGACTATTTTCGTCGTTACCCACCAGGCGGCGCTGCTCGATGGCATAGCCGATGAGTTCGTGTGGATGCAGTCCGGCCAGATCATCGCCCGCACCCATGACCTGACGCCTCCCCCGGAGGTGCAATGAGCGCACCTTCCGGACTGACTCGCGCTACGCTCGCCAAAGATCTGCGCCTCGAGTGGCGCTCCAAAGACGCCATCAATGCCATGTTGTTTTTTGCCTTGCTGGTGGTCGTGATCTTCAGTTTTTCGTTTGATCCAACTGCCGAAGAATCGCGCCACATCGCCGGCGGCCTGGTTTGGGTAGCGTTTCTGTTTGCCGCGGTCGTTGCTTTGAACCAGACCTGGGCCCGCGAACTGCGCAACCAGGTGCTCGACGCTTACCGTGTCTCTCCCGCTCCGGCCAATTCCTTGTTTCTGGCAAAAGCCCTGGGCAATTTCATTTTCGTCAGCGTGCTCGAAGGGCTGATGACTCCGCTGTTTATCGTTTTCTACAATTTGCGTGCGCTTGGTCCTGCCTATCAACTCGCATTCGTGGCCGTTCTTGGCACCTGGGCGCTGGTGGTGAATGGAACGTTCTTCGCCGCCGTCTCAGTGCGTACCCGCAGCCGCGAAATCATGCTGCCTCTTTTGCTGTTTCCCATTTCCATCCCCGCAGTGCTGGCCATGGTGCAGGCAACCAACTCCATTCTTACCGGAGACTTCTCTGCGAAGTTCTGGATCGTGTTGCTAGTCGCCTATGATCTGGTGTTTACTACGGGATGTCTCCTCTTATTCGAGAAAGTGTTGAACGCTGAATGAAGCGCGCCTTTCCCATTTTGGGACTATTGACGGCGGTGCTGCTGACCTATGGGCTCTATCAGGCCCTGGTGGTTGCGCCGACCGAGCGCACCATGGGAGAAGTGCAGCGCATTTTCTACTATCACGTTCCTTCCGCGTGGACCGCGTTCCTGCTGTTCTTCATCAATTTCATCGCGTCTGTGCAGTATCTGGTTCGCCCCAAAGAGTTTGCTGATCGTCTGGCAAAGTGGGTCGCGGTTGCGATTGGCGTGCTCGCGTGCGTCGCGGCGTTCGTAATCAAACCGATGCCCTATGGAATTGAGCCGTCATCGGTTGCGACCACGGGCATTGCGATTACCGCGATGTATTTCATCATCCGCAAGCTTTTCTCGGCGGCAGCGACCGACGCGCTGGCGGTTGTAACTGCTGAAGTTGGCGTGGTCTTCTGCACCGTGGTCCTGGTGACCGGACCTTTGTGGGCGCGTCCGGTGTGGGGGATCTGGTGGACCTGGGATGTGCGCCTGACTTCGACGCTGTTGCTGTGGCTGATCTATGTGAGCTACTTGATGTTACGGCGCTTTTCGAGCAGCGGACAGACTCCGGTTCTGGCAGCCGCCCTCGCGGTTTTTGGCGCGCTCGATGTGCCCCTGGTGTATTTTTCCATCTGGTTTTTCCGCACGCAGCATCCACAACCGGTGATTGGCGGCGGAGGCTCGATTGATCACCGCATGTTGCACGCGCTTCTCATCAACTGGCTGGCTTTCCTGCTGTTTGCGTGGATGGTTTGCTGGTCGCGCTACCGGCTGGAAATGCTGCATCGCGATGTCGAAGAATTTCAGGCACTTGAGGCCCTGCGATGAACTTTCTCTACGCCGCTTACGCTGCCACGTGGATCATCCACATCACGTATCTTGCGATATTGATGCGCCGCTACTCCCGCCTGCGCGATGAGATTGAAGTATTGAAGAAGCAAAAGTAAGGCAGGCCACTGCTGAACAAAGACTTACTGGGTTCCGAGAAGAGGCGCACCGGACTCCGAACGCAGAAATTCATACTCTTCGATCAGCGCAGCAACCCCAATGCGCGAGGCGGGAAGCGGTTCTTCTACCCGCACCACTCGCGCGGTGAAGCGTACGCGGACCGAGTCCGTCAGGGTGATATGTGGTGGAAACGTTAGGGTTACATCCAGTCGTGATCCGGTTCCGACCACGCGATCGAGGTAAAAAAACACTCCGCGCGCGCTTACATTCTGGGTTTCCGTCTCGAGCAGTTCACCCGCCGGCTCCGTCAGCTTGATCGACGCGGGCAGCCGCATGTCAAAACGCCGCATGGCACGCCGTTCTTGTGGTGGTTGCAGCATCGTGCTTTCGTGCCCTAAGAGCATTTCGACTCACACAGCCAGCCTGCACGGAACGGGCAACCGGACCTGACCTCACCCCTTTGTCATGCATAGGGTTACCTACTTTTCACAGGTTTTGCAAGATCAAAGTCGCGAGGAGGCTAACTGCTTGAATGCCGGATTAGTTCAGAGTGAGTAGCAGAACATCATCGGGGAGGGCGGGGGCGGGCCGAAGCGGAGGGAGCAATCCTGCTGCCAGCGAAGTGCACCCGCGGGGTGGGTCCTGAGGTCTAAGAATGAAAGACTTGAACCCGCTGCAACTACCCGCCGTCGGTGATCCGTGAAACTATTTGCAGAAAACGCGCTAGCCGACAACACGGGCCTTGCCTTTCAAGCTGCTGAGGGAGCGCGCTAAACACCATCATGCGGCATCTTCGCCGGGCACGGCGCGCATCTGACGAATCCATGGGGAGATCGTGTTGGGTGTATCTTGACAGGCTATCCGTCAGATGTTTAAGTAGTTACTTAAATTTTTCGGCAATCTTCCGGCGGTAAAGACGCATGCGGCGCGCGTGCGGGCCGGAGGGCTGTCGGTTTTTCTTTTTCCTCTCCATGAAAGCGGGATTTTCGGAGGCACTCGTGAGATTGAATCGTTGTGCGTTGGGAACAGGACCTGCGCTCGTCCGCATCGGAACGAGTGTGGCGTTCCTGATGATTCTCGGAACCGCGGTATTAACGGTTGCAGGTAAGTCACGAGCTGTCAGCGGATTCGAGGGCTCCCCTTCACGCGAGTTCTTTTCTTCTGATTTATCACCAGCCCGGAGAGGCGAACACGCAATTTCTATGTACGGCCAGCTTCCACTGGCCTTTGAACCAAACCAGGGACAGAGCGACAGCCGCGTGAAATTTTTGGCCCGGGGAGCCGGATATGGGCTCTTTCTCACTAGCCAGGAAGTCGTGCTGAGTCTGCATCCTAAGCGCACGCCGGAGAAGAATGATTCCGCTGATCGAGCGTCCGTCCTGCGGATGAGCTTTGCCAACGCAAATCCTGAGCCGCCGCTTTCGGGAGTGAATCTGCTTCCCGGTAAGAGCAACTACTTCCTAGGAAGTAACCCCGCGAAATGGCGCCGCAACATACCGCAGTTTGCAGGCGTGAGGTACGGAAGTGTGTATTCGGGAGTCGATCTGGTTTATTACGGCAACCAGGGGCACCTGGAATATGACTTCGACGTGGCTCCCGGCGCAGATCCCGCGCAGATCGGGCTGCGCTTGCAGGGAGCGGACGGCGTCCGTCTGAACGGCGACGGCAGCCTGTCTCTCGTGATGCCGAGCGGTGAAATTCGGCTGGAAGCGCCGCGGGTCTATCAGGTGTATGGGAAAGAGCAGCACTCCGTGTCCGGCCGCTATGTCGTTCGCGCGGCGAATGAAATAGGTTTCGAGATTGGCACGTACGACCGGACTCGCAGCCTGATTATCGATCCCGTGCTCACGTACTCGACTTATCTCGGCGGCAGCCTGGCGGAAAGCTGCTCGGCAATTACGGGTCTTTCGTTTACGCCGGGCTGTCCGGCGATTGCCGTGGATTCTTCTTCCAGCGTGTACGTGGCGGGCTCGACGCAATCTACAGATTTCCCGGTCACGAGCGGCGCCTACCAGACAGCACTGGCCACCGGCGCGACCGCTAACGTCTTCGTTGCAAAGCTGAATCCCACCGGCAACGCTTTGGTCTTTGCCACGTATCTCGGCGGAACTGGCCTGGATTACTCCGCGGGGGTGGCAGTGGATGCGGCCTCTGACGTTTTTGTTGCGGGGACAACGAGTTCCGGGGATTTCCCCACGTTTAACGGCTACCAGGACACCAGGAAAACGGCCGGCAACCATGTCTTCGTGACAGAACTGGATTCCCAAGGCGCGGTTCTCAAATATTCGACGTATCTTTCAGGCAGTAAGGTGGATACCGCCTCGGGCCTGGCGCTCGATGTGGGTGGAAATGCATATGTAACCGGGACGACGACTTCAACAGATTTCCCCACAACGCTCGGCGCGATCCAAACGACATCCAAAGCCGATAACCAGTTTTTCCTGAGCAAGATCAGCGCCACGGACACGGGAACGGCCAGCCTGGCATATTCCACCTATTTTGGCGGATCGAATCCCTCAACCGGAGAAGCGGTGGGCGGGGGTATCGCGGTTGATGTCAGCAGCGACGTATACATCACGGGCGGAACTAACTTTCTGGATTTTCCCATTTTGAACGCGTATCAGGGCTGCCTGAATTCCGCGCCCAGCACGACCACCTGTCCCACCAGTTCGACGCCGCTGGACGTATTCGTGGCCAAGATCAACCCAGCGGCGGCCACGGGAGCGCAATTGCTGTATTCGACATTTCTTGGCGGCTCGGCCGACGACATCGGATATGGCATAGCCGTGGATTCGAGCTTCAACGCGTACGTGACGGGATCGACGACTTCGACCGATTTCAGCTTCACCAGTCCGAGCGGCACGACGGTGTTCCAGGCTGCTAATGGAGGCGGCACGGATTCTTTCATAGCAAAGCTCGGCAACCTGACCATCACGTCCGGCAGCACCAGCGGGACGGTCCCGCTCAGCTATTTCTCCTATCTCGGAGGCAGCGGCACAGATGTGGGCACGGCAATCACAGCGGATAGCATCGGTGGAGGCCGCATTACGGGATGGACGGATTCCTCCAACTTTCCGTCGGTCAATAACCCGGTGCAAGCAGGACCGGGAGGCGGTGTGGATGCTTTTGCGGCGCGCATTGACACCACGGCCACGACCAACACCGCGATTGGTCATTACTCCACCTATCTCGGCGGAAGCGGCACCGATATGGGAACCGGAATCGCCGTGGACACGCAGGGCGCGAGTTATGTGGCGGGCGAAACTTCCTCGACAAACTTCACCACCGCAGCGCCGTTGCAAGCCGCATTGAGCGGAGCCAGCGATGCCTTTGTGAGCAAGCTGGGGCCGGTTTTGAATCTCACAGTGACGGCTACAGCATCGCCATCTCCCGTGGGAGTCGGGAATCCGGTCACCTTCACTTACACCATCACGAATAACGGTGACTTTACCAGCGGGCTTACCTTCACAGACAATCTGCCCACATCGGGCGCTGCGTCTTTCAGTTCAGCTACGGCGAGTCCGGGCACTTGCAGCGGCGCCACTGGCGCAACTGTAGTTTGCAGCATTGGATCCCTGAACGCAGGTGCAACCGCCACCGTGAGCGTTATTCTGACGCCCGTTGCTCCTCTGGTGCCGGCAACCGTTCCGGTGATTCTGGGGAATACCGGTACGCTGACCGTCAGCGGCACTGCGTACAGCGTAGTGCCGAGTCCTCCCGCGAGCACGACAGTGAACGATTACAACGTTGCGGTTGCGCCGGCGACGGCAACAGTTCCGGCCGGAGTGCCGGCGAGCTACACAGCGACCGTGACACCGACCGGGAACATTCCGGACGCCGTCACCTTAAGCTGCAGCTCTGGCCTGCCCACAGGCGCTACCTGCACAATTGGCACCAACCAGGGAAACAACCAGATCCCCAACCTGAGCAATGGGGCCCAGAGCCGCGTCGTGGTCATTAACACGACCCAGCGCGTGACTACTACGACCAGCCTGTGGCGAAGGGGCTTGACGTATGCGCTGTGGCTTCCCATTTCGGGAATCACGTTGCTGGGGGTTGGCATTGGCAGAAACAGTCGCGGACGCAAGGCTCTCAGCCGGTGTGCTTTAGCGGGGTTGTTCCTGGGATTCTCCCTGCTACTACTATTCCAGGCAGGATGTGGGTCAAGCAGCTCGAAGACTACCACCACGGGGACACCGGCTGGGACTTACAATGTCACAGTGAGTGCGACCTCAGGCACGGCCACGCGCTCCTATGCAGTGACCCTGGTTGTGCAATAGCAGCCAAACTTGTCAGGATGCGGGACTAAGACAGAGTACTTAGTCCATATGGCTACGCCCTCCGCAAGGGGATGAATGTCCCCATCGGTCTTACCCTATTGACAATACGCATCGTTGTCCACGACAATGCCTTCCGGCCCTCCCCAGGGCACTTTCGGGACCGGATGTTCCCGCGAGTTGCTGCACCTTCCCCCCTAGTGGTGTGTGCTGCTTTAAATCGTGGGCCCTGCACCAACGAAATCTATAAGGAGTTTCCGAGGGCAAATATGGAGCCGTCGCGCTCGGGCCTTGTGCTGCTGAATTCGTCTTTTTCCGTCATCGCTGCGGACGCAGAAGCGGTGCAGATTCTGACTTTTCCTGAGAAAGGCAAAAATGGGACTTTCTTTCAGGGAAGGGTGCAATCGCGCCTGCTGGATCAAAACGGATCGCCCAACCCGTCATTTATTGACGAGTTCCGCTCCGGGAACCGGTCCTACCGCTGCCATCCCTTTTATTTTGATCGCCCGAACGGCAAGGATGCGCAACCGGCCGTCGCCCTGCTGTTGCAGAGAAAGAACGGCGTGGTCTGCTTGTCAGACGTTGCCAACCGCTTTGCGCTGACCACGCGGGAAAGAGAGACCGTGGAACTGTTGTTGCGCGGATTGACCAGTAAAGAAATTGCCGATCGCATGAAGATCAGTCCCAACACGGTCAAAGCTTTTCTGCGCCTGGTGATGGTGAAAATGGGAGTTTCTACCCGGGCCGGTGTGGTGGGCCGAATTCTCTCGCCGCATTCCTAATGTGCGCCCCGTGCCCGCTGGCACGGGGCGACTAATCCAAACAGACTAACGCCCCGGATATAGGCTGCAGCGCTAAGCCATGCGGGGACTTGGCCCGAGAGGGCGACCAAGGCTAAAGTGTCGGGCGCGCGCATAAACCGAGGCTCCCCTCCCCTGCCCGGCTGCGCACTCAAGGAGGACCTTAAATGTTCCGAACAAGAATACTTTTCGCATTGGCGATGGCCGGTGTGGTCGCAGCATTGGTATGCACCGTCCCCGCACATGCTCAGAACCAAACTGATGTCTTCCAAGTCGCGTACTACAGCGGGGGGAACACTTCGAATGGCGTCCCTGCCGTGGAAGGCACCACCCGGATCATCAACACGGGGACGTCAGGCGAGTGGGTTTGCGCTGACATCTACGTGTTCGATCCGCATGAAGAACTGAAAGAGTGCTGCAGTTGTCCGGTGTCGGCGGATGGTCTGTTGACGATTCCGACAGCCAGCCTGACTGACAACCCGGCCAACGGCGTGTTCTCGACTTCGGGCGTGATCAAGATCGTCTCCGATCAATACCCGAATTGCGACGCGGCTAACCCCGTGCCAACACCGGAAATCCGGTCTTGGATCACCAACCCCAACGGCCGTCCGACGACGGTAACCGAGGCGGAATATGAACTGACGCCGCTCTCGGCTGCAGAACTGTCGGCATTGGCTCTCCAGTGCTCCTTCATTCCCAACCAGAGCGGGCCTGGAGTTTGCCGTTGCTACTAGTACGAACCAGTGATCCAAAGGGCGAGAACAAATTTCCGCCCCTTCTTGGGGCGCGCCTATGAGGCGCAATAGGGAGGAATTTCAATGATTCGAACAGTAAGTATGAAACTTTTCTGCCTGGTGGCATGTGCCGTGTTTCTTGCGGGCATGGCGTGGGCACAAATCCCGGATGATGTGTATTTCGTGTCCTACTACTCCGGAGCCAATGCGAACAACGGCCAGGATGCCGTGGTGCGCATTGACAACCCGGGCGTAGCCAATGGCGCCACGATCTGCGCTGACATCTATGTGTTCGATGCCGACGAAGAGATGCTGGATTGCTGCGGTTGCACTGTCAGCCCGGACGATCTGCGCCTGCTCTCCGTCAACCGTAACCTCACAGCCCACGCTGCCAACGGCACCAAGCCGACGACCGGCGTGATCAAGATCGTTTCCGCACAGCCCAACCCCAACGGTTCCGTCACCTGCGATCCTACGGGCGGCGCCACCATTCACGGCGGATTCAAGGACAATATCGTCCCGACTCCGGACATCCGTGCATGGGGCACCCACCTGCAGTCGCCGTTTACTGACAAGGGCCAGAGCAACGTGGTTACGACCGAAGAGGAATTCCAGGATTCGACGCTGGTGCAGGATGAGCTGAATGGTTTGCAGAACACCTGCTTCGGTATCTACACCCTGGGCAGCGGCAAGGGCATTTGCACTTGCGGCAGCGGTCACTAATCGAGATCAGCCTGGGTACTTGTGTGGCAGGTTGAATAAACGCGCCGGGCGCGGTTTAAAGCCGGGCCTGGCGCATTCTTACGGGCCAGCCGATGGCCCACCGCAAAAACAAATGAGGACTCCAATTATGAACACTCTGTTGGGTAAGACAACTCTCTTTACGCTGACGCTGACGCTGGCGCTGGCAATTCCCCTTGCGCGTGCCCAGGGAAATATGTCCAGTGCGAGCGCCAGTTCGGACAAAGTAATCGCAACCGTCAATGGCGACAACCTCACCATGGGCGATCTCGAGAACAAGGAAGTGGACCACCTGCTGCAGCCTCGTTACCAGTATTACGAAGCGGAGCGGAAGGCGCTGGATGACCTGATTGATCAACACCTGCTGGAAATGCAGGCCAGCCGCGAGCACATCACGGTTGATCAACTGCTCAAGCGCGAGGTGGATTCGAAAGTGGTAGATCCGACCGATGACCAGCTTCGCGTGTACTACGAAGGATTGGAAAGCAACCAGCCATACGATGAGATTCGAGGCAAGATCCTGGACCACATCCGGGATTCGCGCAAGAGCAAACTACGGGCGGCGTACCTGAAGACGCTGCGCAGCGACGCCAAGATTTTCATCAGCCTGGCGCCGCCGGCGGCCCCGGTGGACCTGCAGAACGCAGAGATCCACGGGAATCCGGATGCGCCGGTCATGCTGGTAGAGTTTGCCGACTACCAGTGCCCCTATTGCCAGAAGATCAGCGCGGACGTACTCCGGCTGGAAAAGGAGTTCGGTCCCAAGCTGGCAGTAGCCTTCAAAGATTTCCCGTTGCCCATGCACGCCAATGCGCAAAAGGCGGCCGAAGCAGCCCGCTGCGCCGGCGATCAGGGGAAGTTCTGGGAATTTCACGATCTGCTCTTCTCCGACAAGAAGCTGGAGCTCGCAGACCTGAAAACCCAGGCCCGGAACCTGAAGCTGGATGGCACGAAGTTCGATGTGTGCCTGGATTCGGGAGAGCAAACCGCGATCGTACAGAAGGACCTGGCGGAAGGAAGGAAGCTGGGATTGACGGGAACACCCAGTTTCTTCGTCAACGGTCACTTCTTCAGCGGCGCGTTGGATTATGCCACGTTGCGTGACCTGGTGGAACAACAGCTGTCTTCATCGTTGTCGTCCGCGAGGGGAGTCGCACTCAAGGAGTCCTCATTGCGGTGACCCCCGCAGCGCGGCACGCCCTGAGTTAGGGGCGCGTCCCACTCTTGGGTTGAGCAGAGACTGGAGGGCACCCCAGGCTTCGAGTCCGACCCAAGAGTGGGAATTTTTTTGCGAGCTCCGGTAACAGTTCTTCCGCGCCGGACGCGGTTCCGGCGCGGACCTCTCTTCAGATTCTCTGGTAAAGTATCGCTACTGTCATCCCGGGGAATCGTGTTGCCAAGCGTATTAGAAGTGCGCAAGGAGCAGAGCAGCGTCGGCTGGTGGCTGCTATTTGTGCTGCTGGTGGCGACAGGCCTGGCTTTCTTCCTGATTCCTGCATATGTTATCCGTCCATTTAGAGGCCAGTCGAGTGGCGCTCTCCGCATGGCAATGGCGGTGCGGCAGCAAGCGCCGTTGTGGACAGTGCTTATTGCGGTGGCAACGTTGCTGTTGGGAGCGCGGCTTTGGGTCAGGGCTGGCCGCTGGACAAAAGCGGCGCTGATGGTGGGCGCTCTGGCTGCCTGCGCAGCCGGGGTGATGGCGCGGGTGAACTATTTTGAGTGGATGTTTCATCCGGTAGCCGCTCCGGGGTTTCAGGCGGCCGAGAAGGCGGGATTGAGTCCGTCAGAAATGGTGCTGGCGGTGCAGTTTGCCGGGGACGGACGTGCCTACCCGATCCGGGAGATGGCTTATCACCACATTGTGAATGACGTAGTCGGAGGCGTGCCGATCGCGGTGACATATTGAACACTCTGTCACACCGGTCTGGTGTGGAAGCGTACGGTCGGAGGACGGAGCCTGCATTTCCGGCTGGCGGGGATTAATAACCAGAATTTTTTGATGCGCGATGAGGAAACCGGGAGCTGGTGGCAGCAGGTGACTGGGCAAGCGATTTTTGGCCCGCTGCAGGGCCAGAAGCTCGAGCCGGCGGCGTCAGATGAATTGAGCTTTGGATTGTGGATGCAGGAGCATCCTGACGGAACAGTTCTCGCACCGGTTGCGCGGGATGAGCAGGAGTACGACAGCGACTGGGAGCCGAAGATCCAGAAACTACCGCTGGTGCTCAGTTTCCCCGGAACGGGGCTTCAGCCGCGGGATGTGGTGATCGGGCTGGAGGTGAATGGAAGCAGCCGCGCATATCCGTGGGCGGGGGTGGTAGCGCAGTCGCCGATTCAGGATCGCGTGGGAGGCACGCCGATTCTGCTGGTGGCGGGGCCCGATGGAAAATCGGTGCGGGCGTTTGCGCGTCTGGTACGCGGCGCGGAGACTGAATTCTTCCGCAAGACCGGCCAAAGCGGATGGAGCCTGGTAGATTCAGCGTCTGCAAGCGAATGGAATTTTCAAGGTTGCGCCGTGTCGGGTCCGGCGAGCGGAGAATGTTTGCAGAAGCTTGCAGTGCTGAGAGATTTCTGGTTTGACTGGAGGAATTTTCATCCGGAGACCGGAGTCTACCTGCATTGATTGCCTGGCTTGCCGGAGGCGCTGCTGCGCTACGGAAGCGTGATAAAGTTACTGCGTATTTTTGATGGCCGAAAGACCAGCCGCGAAAAGTTTGGCCCAGCGTCGGTT
>Ga0335081_10014563_pt1 | contig 12722 bp, 12 predicted proteins | sample Lox_Sample_35_FD_206713 | JGI IMG/M metagenome (GOLD analysis project Ga0335081, IMG submission 206713) | Soil microbial communities from Loxahatchee National Wildlife Refuge, Florida, United States - Lox_Sample_3.5 | ecosystem: Environmental > Terrestrial > Soil > Wetlands | place: USA...
CGGGAAAGGAGCCGACGGCCAACACACATTTTGTATCCGTGGCGGACAATCTGTCGGCGTACTCGGTGTTCAGCCATCGGCATGTGGGGGAAATCGTCGAACAGTTGGGGTTGGGAGTGCAGGAGCTGATTTTCACGCCCCACCTGCTGCCGATCCCGCGCGGGATTCTGTCGACGGTCAACGTGCACCTCGACCGGCAGATGACGGCGGCGGAAGTGGAATCGTGCTTCCGGAATTTTTATTCGGGCAAGCGCTGGGTGCGCGTATTTGCTGCAGCGAAGCTGCCGCAGGTGCAGTTCTCCCTGCACACGAACTACTGCGATCTGGGATTTTGCCTCGCCGGCGACGGGCGGCGTCTGGTGGTGATCTCGTGCATTGACAACCTGCTCAAAGGCGCGGCCGGGCAGGCGGTGCAGAACATGAATCTGATGTATGGATGGGCGGAGGACGAGGGGTTGCAATGATAGTCGTGGTCAAAATCGGCGGCGCGGCGCTGGAAGATGCCTCCACCCTGCGCAAGTGCGCGCGAGCCGTCGCCGAACTGGCGCAGGACGGCCACCGGGTTGCCGTGGTTCACGGCGGCGGAAGTGCGCTCACCAGAGTCCTGAAACAACTTGGCAAGCAGAGCGAATTCGTGAGCGGGCTGCGCGTCACTGACGCAGAGACACGCGACGTGGCTCTCATGGTGCTGGGCGGCATGGTGAACAAAAAAGTCGTGGCGGCGATTCAGGCGGCAGGCATGCCGGCGGTTGGATTCTGCGGCGGTGACGGCATGAGTTTTCGCGCTCGGCGCAAAAGCGTTCATGGGAACGACCTGGGATTTGTCGGTGAAATCTGTTTTGCCGAGCCGTGCTGGATCGAGGCGCTGTGGCAGCAGGGCGGAATTCCGGTGCTGGCATCGCTGGCGCTGGGAGCGGACGGCGAATATTACAACGTTAACGCCGACGAGATGGCGGCCGCGTGCGCCGCAGCTTGCCATGCCAATGCGCTCATCTTTCTGACGGACGTGCCGGGAGTGAAAGATGCGGGCGGCAGCGTAATTCCCTGGCTGAGCACGAGCGAGGCCGAAGACCTAGCGGCGCATTCGATTATCAGCGGCGGAATGCTGCCGAAGCTGGAAGCGTGCAAGAAGGCGCTGAAACAGGGCGTGGGGCGGGTGCGGATTTTGCCGGCCGCTGAGGCGGACGCGCTGCCGCAGTTTTATTTTACGAAGCTCGACTGCGGGACCGAGGTCACGTGCGTGTAGTGACAGAGAGAGAAAAGAGGAATCTACGTTGAACAGTCAATTACAAAACAGAACGCCGGTGGCTGCCGAGACCTTCCCCGGCTTGTTCTGGTGTTCCGACCTGATTTCGACCCGGGATCTTGGGCCGCAGGGTGTCGAAGCAGTCCTGCATCTGACGGAGTTGATGAAATCACGCCCCTCGGTTTTTCAGCGGGCGCTGGCGGGCAAGCAGATGGTGATGTTCTTTGAGAAGCCGTCGCTGCGTACCCGGCTGACGTTTGAGGCCGGCATGACGAGCCTGGGCGGAACCGCGATGTTCGTTGACCAGACCAAGAGCAAGCTCGATGCGCGCGAATCGCTGAGCGATATCGCGCACAACCTGGAGCGCTGGGTGGATGTGATCGTGTTGCGGACGTTTGCGCAGGAAACGCTTGTCGGCATGGCGGAGCACGCGTCGGTCCCGGTGATCAACGCGCTCAGCGATATGGAGCATCCCTGCCAGGCGTTGGCCGACTACTTCACGCTCAAGGAGCGTTTCGGAGATGTCCGAAAGATCTGCCTCGCTTACGTCGGAGACGGCAATAACGTGGCGCACTCGCTGATGCTCACGGCGGCGTGCCTCGGATCATCGATTCGCGTGGCGACGCCGAAGGGATATGAACCGAACGCGGAGATCGTCGCCGATGCGCTGAGAATTGCGAGGCTGACCGGCGCGCAGATTCGACTTCTCACGGAACCTCATGCTGCGGTCGCAGGCGTCGATGCGGTTTACACCGACGCCTGGGCCAGCATGGGGCAGGAGGAGGAAAGCGAGAAGCGGGCAAGGATTTTTCCGCCGTACCAGGTGAATCGCAAGCTCATGGCGCACGCCGCCCCGCATGCCGTGTTCATGCATTGCCTTCCGGCGCATCGCGGGCAGGAAGTGACTGACGAAGTGATGGATTCAGAGAATTCCGTGATTTTCGACCAGGCGGAAAACCGCATGCACGTTCAGAAAGCCATTCTCTATTTACTGCTGGGCGGCTCAGTTCGCCTGCCCGCAAGGAGCGCACATGCCTGAGAAAGTGGTTCTTGCCTATTCCGGTGGACTGGACACGTCCATCATCATTCCGTGGCTGAAGGAGAATTATTCCTACGACGTGATCGCTATGGTGGGCGATGTCGGCCAGGGAGACGACATTGAGGCCGTGGTCGAGAAGGCTTATGCGACGGGAGCGAGCAAGGTGATCGTTGAGGATTTGCGCGAGGAATTTCTGACCGGCTACGTCTTCCCCGCGCTGAAAGCGGGCGCCGTCTATGAGCACAAGTATCTGCTGGGGACATCGCTGGCGCGTCCGCTGATCGCGAAGCGGCAGGTGGAAGTGGCGCTGCGCGAAGGAGCGACGGCGGTCGCTCACGGCTGCACCGGCAAGGGCAATGATCAGGTGCGATTCGAACTGACGTATCAGGCGCTGGCTCCAGAACTGAAGATCATCGCGCCATGGCGGGAGTGGACGCTGAAGTCGCGTGAGGACTGCCTCGACTATGCCGAGCAGCACGGGATTCCCGTGGCCGCGAGCCGGGAGAAGATTCACAGCCGCGACCGAAATCTGTGGCATCTCAGCCACGAAGGCGGCGAACTGGAGGATGCGGGCAACGCACCGTTGCCGACGACGTGGCAAATGACGAAATCGCCGCAGGAAGCGCCGGACAAAGAAGAGCAAGTCAGCATCGGATTTGAGAAGGGCGTGCCGGTGTCAGTCAACGGCATGGAAATGGATCCGGTGTCGCTGGTCGAGTTGCTCAATGAAATCGGAGCGCGCAATGCGATCGGACGGGTGGATCTGGTCGAAAACCGGTTCGTTGGAATCAAGTCGCGCGGGTGCTATGAGACTCCGGGCGGGACGCTGCTGATCACGGCGCATCGCGAACTCGAGGCTCTCTGCCTGGAGCGCGACGTCGCACACTTTAAGCAGGAAATCGGGCTGAAGTACGCCGAGCTTGTGTACTTCGGGCTGTGGTTCACGCCGCTACGCGAAGCTCTCGATGCCTTTGTCGAAAGCACGCAGAAAGAAATGACCGGCAGCGCGACCTTGTCGTTGTACAAGGGGAATGTCTCGGTTATCAGCCGCGAGTCGGAGAACTCGCTCTACCGCACCGACCTTTCTTCGTTCACCATGGGCGACAGCTACGATCAGAAGGATGCGGCGGGATTCATTCGCATTTTGGGCCTGCCGTCGCGTTCGCGGGCGCGCTCTCGGATGGAGGTCGTCTGATGGGAGTGAATCCATGAAGATGTGGTCGGGACGGTTCCGGCAGCCGCTCGATGCGGAGTTCGAGCGCTGGCAGCGATCGTTTGGTTTCGATCGCCGTCTGTTGCACTACGAGCTCGCGGCCAGCAGCGCGCATGCGCGGGCGCTGAAGAATGCGGGGGTGCTCTCGTCGGAGGAGCTCATCAGCATTCTGCAGGGGCTGGAGCAGATCGGCGAGCAGGCGGCTGCGTCTCCGGTGTTTCTGGAGGATGCCGAGGCAGAAGACGTCCATCACTTTGTTGAGAAGCAGCTCGTTGTCCTGATCGGCGAACCTGGCTACAAGCTGCACAGCGGGCGGAGCCGCAACGAGCAGATTGCGACCGATCTGCGGCTGTACGTGCGGGCCGCGATTGATCAGCTGCGGCAGGAATTGGCGGAGTTGTGCAGCGTGCTGACATACCGCGCGGAACAGGCTGCAGATGATGCCATGCCGGCTTACACGCATCTGCAAAGAGCGGAGCCGGTGCTCGTGGGACATTGGCTGCTGGCTTATGTCGAGATGTTTTTGCGTGACGCAGAGCGGCTGGCCGATTGCCGGAAGCAAGTGAATGTTTGTCCTCTGGGTTCGGGCGCGGTGGCGGGCGCGACGCTGGCGCTCGATCGCGGCTTCATGGCAGAGGCGCTCGGGTTCGATAGCCCGACTGCGAACAGCGTAGATGCAACCAGCGATCGCGACTTCGTGATCGACCTTGTGAATGCGCTGTCGCTGCTCGCGGCGCATCTGAGCCGGTGGGCGGAAGAGATGATTCTGTTTTCGTCCGAGGAGTATGGATTTCTAGGACTGCCCGAGGCTTACTCGACCGGCAGCAGCGCCATGCCGCAGAAGAAAAATCCGGATCTGCTTGAACTCGTGCGCGGCAAGAGCGGGCGCGTAATCGGCCATGCCGTCGCGCTCATGGTCGCGGTGAAAGGGCTGCCTCTCGCCTACAACAAGGACCTGCAGGAAACGCAAGAGCCGCTCTTCGATTCCGCCGACACGGTTTTGCAGATGTTGCCGCTGGTGACGGGATGGATGAAGGCGGTTGAGTTCCACACGGAGCGCATGCAGCAGGCGGCGGAGTCGGGATTCATGAACGCCTGGGCGGCGGCGACTTATTTGGTCAATCATGGCGTGCCCTCGCGGCTGGCGCATGAAAAGATCGGCAAAGCGGTGCAGATGTGTTTGGAAAGGAATTGCGAATTGAAGGATCTGGCTCTGGCTGATTTGCGGACTCTTAGCCCCGCGTTCGATCAGGATTTTTATGCGTCATTGAGTCTTCCTTCGGTGCTGGCGATTCACGACGTGCCGGGTGGGACGGCTCCGGCACGGGTGCGCCAGGCGATCGGTGCGGCGCGAAAGAAAATCGATGCTCTTCACCAGGAGGTTCATGCGCACGCGTAGAGCGATTCTGCCCGATGCAGAGAAGATTCACGAGTTGATCTCGGCCTACTCGGGGGACGGCACGCTGCTGCCGCGCACGCTGGCCGAAATCTGCGAAAACGTGCGCGATTTCGTCGTGCTGGAAGACGGCAAGCGCATCATTGGCTGCGGCGCACTGCATCTCTACGGCACCCACCTCGCCGAAATTCGCTCGATCACGGTTGCGCCGTGGGCGCAGGGCAAGGGCGGTGGCGGACGTCTGGTGAAGGCTCTGATGGCTGAGGCTAAGCGGCATCGGGTGGACTGTATTTGCTTGTTCACGCGCAAGCCGGAGTTTTTTGCGCGGCAGGGATTCTCGGTGGCGCAGCGCGAGGATATTCCCGACAAGATTTACAAAGACTGCCACGCCTGCCCGCGGTATCACTGCTGCGACGAAGTGGCCATGGTGCGCGGAGACCTGCCGAAGTTCGCCATTCTCCCCGAACCGGCGAATTGGCTGGTGAAGCTGAATTCCTGGGCGCCGGATCAAATGCCGGATTAGGTCAGGCTGGTCAACTCCCGCTAAACAACTCCAAATTCAGATAGGCCCTGCGGCGACGAAGTGCGCCGCTGTTGTCGAGCGTGTCGGCCGTAGGGAACCCGATGCGGCTGGCCGATAGGAAATCTGAGAATCGCTAAATCTGATAATCGATGTCTTCCATGATCTGCTGGAGTTGGGCGGACAACGGCTCGCCCCCGGTTTCGGTTCCTTCCAGCCGGTGCACGCGCTCGCGCAGCTTGTTGACCTCGGTCGCCACGGCGGCCAGCGCCTCCGATAGCGGGTCGGCGATTTGTTTGGGATCGGTGATCACCACGCGCTTTCCTTCACGGAAGATAATGTGTCCCGGCACGCCGACGACGGTGGAATTGTCGGGCACATTGCGCAGAACCACCGAGCCCGCGCCGATGCGGCAGTTCTTCCCCACGGTGATATTGCCCAGGATTTTCGCGCCGCCGCCCACCACGACGCCGTCTTCGATCGTGGGATGCCGCTTGCCGTGCTCCTTGCCCGTCCCTCCCAGCGTCACGCCTTGAAAAAGTGTCACGTCGTCGCCCACGGTTGTGGTCTCACCGATCACGACTCCCATGCCGTGATCAATGAACAATCGCCGTCCGATTTTCGCGCCGGGGTGAATTTCGATTCCGGTGAGCCAGCGGGCAACCTGCGAGAGCCAGCGTCCAGCGAGGAACAGGCCATGGTTCCAGCACCAGTGGTTGACGCGGTAGAACCACACCGCGTGCAGGCCGGAATAACAGAGGAACACTTCCAGGCGCGACTTGGCCGCGGGATCGCGCTCCATCACCGTGGCCACGTCTTCGCGAATCAGTGAAAGCAGATGCGGCATCTTTTTCTGAAACTTAGGCGGGAAGCGCCGCCGTGGGAATCTGCAGTGCTCTGTCCCGCAGCTCCTGAAACAGAATACTGCTGAGATAGCGCTCGCCAAAAGAGGGCAGGATCACCACAATCAGTTTGCCCGCATTTTCCGGGCGCCTGGCGACTTTCAGGGCGGCGACCACCGCCGCGCCCGACGAGATCCCGACCAGCAGGCCTTCCTCCAGGGGCAATCGGCGCGCCATGGCGATGGCGTCTTCATTGGTGACCGTGATGACTTCGTCAATGTAATCGGTGCGCAGGATGCTGGGAACAAAGCCGGCCCCGAGCCCTTGAATCTTATGCGGCGCGGGCTTGCCGCCCGACAGCACCGCGCTGTCAGCAGGCTCCACGGCCACTGCTTTGAACGACGGCTTCTTGGGTTTGATGTACTGGCACACGCCGGTAAGGGTTCCGCCCGTGCCAACGCCTGAAATCAAAATGTCGACGCGCCCGTCGGTGTCGTTCCAGATTTCCGGGCCGGTGGTCTCGAAGTGAATCTTCGGATTCGCCGGATTGTCGAACTGCTGCAGCATGTAGCCGTTGGGAGTGGCGGCGAGAATCTCCTTCGCTTTCAGAATGGCTCCCGGCATTCCTCTGGGACCGGGCGTGAGGACGATCTTGGCCCCAAAAGCCAGCAGCAGCACGCGGCGCTCCAAGCTCATGGTTTCGGGCATAGTCAGGATCAGTTGGTAGCCCTTCACCGCCGCGACGAAAGCCAGACCAATCCCGGTGTTCCCGCTGGTCGGCTCGATCAGCACCGTCTTGCCAGGCGTAATTTTCCCGGTGCGCTCGGCCTCGCCGATCATGCTCACACCGATACGATCTTTCACGCTATCCACAGGATTCTGGCTCTCGAGCTTCGCCACCACTTCCGCAGCGCAACCAGCCGTCACTTTATTCAGTCGAACCAGCGGCGTATTCCCAATCAGTTCCGTAACGTCTTTAGCGATTTTCATTCTTTCTCCTGCCCGGCCACTCGCCTGAGGGCTAGCTTAACAGGCTAACACCTCGACGGCGTCATGCCGAAGTCCCGCGCTTTTACCAGCGGGGCGAGGCATCTCCCCCGCGAAGGCTTTGTGCCTTTGGGAAATCCCTTCGACGTTCGTCTCGGGGCAAGCTCTGCGCTCCGCCTCGCTTCGCTCGCTGAAGCCGAGGGTCTACCAGAAGGTGGATTCGCTCACGACGTCGCGCGGAACGAACTTATTTAGGATTCAGGCTGAAGAACTTGCCAACATGGATTGGACTGCAGAGCTATCGCCGGCGTGCGAGGCCGTAGCTCACTGCTGCCGAGGATGCTCCGATATTCACCATGGAAACGATTCGTTCCATCTTGTGATGGCCGGTCTTGTGGAAGAAGTAGCTGAGGCCGACCACTCCCGCCGTCTCGCCGACAAAGTTCACGGCCAGCCCCGGAGTGGAGCGTCCAAACATGCGAACCACGGGGTTCAACTCCTGGCCTCCATTTTGGAGGTTGGATCGCGTCACCGCAAAATCAGCACCACTCAGAGCCGCTGAAACGGCGAACAACGCCCAATTCTTCTTATCCCAGAACTTGTGCCGGGAGACCTCGGGTGCGGGCGTCACCACGACCGCGGCGGGGGGTTCGGCCGAGGGTTCGGGTGCGTCGGGCAAAGGTCCCTGCGCGAGCAGATTGGGACAGAAAACGCAGCCCAACAGCAGCATGGATGCGCTGAAAACCAGACGCTCGAAGGATTTGTGTGCCGTCATAGGGTCCGGCCGGGGTGAGCGCGGCACTGATGGAGGCGCAATTCGGCCACCAGCTTGAGCCCGTAGGGGAGGAGGCAAGTGTGACAGAATGAGTAATTTACGGGTATAGCTCGTTCGTGCCAGAGTGGGGACTGTGCAGGGATTTGCACTTCAAACCATGCTTTATCCCATTCTGGTATGGGCTACAAGTATCTCCACCGATTCACTTCTTGTAGATAATCCCGTCTTTCATGACGAAGGCAACGTTCTGCAAGACCCCGATGTCCTCTAGCGGATCGCCCGACACTGCCACAACATCCGCGAAATAACCCGACTCCAGCGCCCCTATCTGGCCTTCCCATCCCAGCAATTTCGCGCCATTCAGCAAATCGGCTTGCAGCACGGCGAGCGGCGCCATGCCGTACTTGACCATCAATACGAACTCCCGCACCTGGGTGCCGTGCGGAAACGGCCCCACATCGGAGCCCACGGCCATGGGAACTCCTGCCGCGATTTGCTTTTTGAAGTCCTGGGCTTTCACTTCAAGCATTTCGTGCTCGCGTGCACCTTGCGCCGGCGTGGCTGCGTGCCCGGCAAAGTATTCGAAGATGGTGAAGGTGGGCACGGCGAAGATCTGCTTCTCCTTCATGAGCCGAATGGTCTCGTCGCCCAACTGATTGGCATGATCAATGGAAGCCACTCCGGCCTGCGCCGCGAAGAGCGTTCCCGGCTCTCCGGTGGCGTGCACGGCAACCCGCTTGCCGACCCGCGCGGCTTCCTTCACGGCCGCTTCCAGTTGCGGCTCTGTGTACTGATAGACGGTTGTGAATGTGCCCTCGCGAATTCGATCCGGCCCGGTCTCGTAAATCTTGATGAAGTCGGCACCTTCCTTGAACTGCTGCCGCATGACGGCCACGAGCTCGTCGGCTGTGTTGGCATAGGTGGCATTCGGCAGCACATGCTGCTCCGGGTTGTAGCCAATCGCGTCCTCGTGCCCGCCAAGGATGTTTATGGCATTCCCGCTGACGCGCAGCCGTGGCCCGGGAATCAGGCCTTCATTGATCGCATTGCGCACGGCGGTATCGGCTGAGCCTGCACCCTCCGTACCCATATCGCGCTCGGCGGTGAAGCCCGCCATCAGGTCATCGCGCGCCGCGAGCGTTGCCGTGATGGTGCGCTGGGGGACCGATTCCTGCACGGTTTGCAGATCCTCCGCGCCGGGATGAAGGAAAAGGTGAATGTGCGCGTCAATCAGCCCCGGCAGCAGGGTACGGTCGCCCAGATCAATCACTTCGGCGCCTGAGGGGTGTTTCACCGAGCTTCCCACCTCCGCAATGCGCTCGCCCTGAACGAGAATTTCTCCCGGCTTAAGCATTTTGCCAGTCTTAACGTCGAGCAGACGCGCGGCGTGCAGCACGATCGGGTGAGAGGGCGGCGTTTGTGCGGAAGCGAGTGCCGCCAAAATGCACCAGAGCAATAGGCGGAGATTAACGAAGGCAGCATTCCGGGTAGTCATGACGCCCGCGATGGTATCACTGGCAATCAGGTGGATTCCAATGCTTCAGCTTCGGAGCGAATCGAAAGCAACCGAAACTTGAGTCCAGAAATGGTAGACAAGCTGATCCTGGTGGATGCGTGTACGGAGGATCACGACTTCAGCGCCGAGAGGGACCGCGAGATCGCAGCCCGCAGAAATGATGCGCGTTTCAAAGATGCGATCACCGCAATAGCGGGCGACGACGATCCTAAAACCGATGCCAAATTTCGGTCTGGGCTTACCATGCGTACGGCGCGCCGGGGCGGCCGGTCGCGAAACAGGAGGGCTTACCGAATCACGTCAAAGCGAAAACCCTCGTACTCGTCGGCCACGACGATTGGATCTGTCCTGTAGCAGAGGGGCAGCGGCTCAACAAAGGAAGAGAAAACTCTCGCCTCGTGATTTTCGACAAGAGCGGGCACTTCCCGTGGATTGAAGCGCCAAAGCAGTTCTTCTCCGAGATCGTCCAGTTTGCGAAGTAAAGCGCGCCGCTGGCGTGGCATCTCTTATTCCAATGACGAAACATCTCAATTACACTCATCAACTCTGGCCGCCGGCGAGCGGTCCGCGCAAGACAGGCAAGAGCGCCCATACCGTCGCTATTGCCGTGAAGGATGGAAGTGGACAGTCTCGCTCTTGGTTTTCGGGTCGTAATGCGTGTAAGTGACGGAGTGGTCGCCGACGACGATTGGTTCCACATCGGCGGGGATGATCCAGATCTTGCCGGGATCGGTGACGATGCTGTTGTCGTAGAGGATCGTCTGCCGGTCAAACTTGGCTGCGCACAGGCCGCGCTCCTGGGTTGCCGTCTGCAACGCGGCCTTCGTGCTCTCCAGTTGAGCTTCCACCGGGTTCTTTGCCAGTTCGGCGGTGAATTTCTGTTGCGCCACTCTTTCGCCGGACTTAACCGCAGCACGCTTCACAGCGGGTATGACGAACAGGCCAAAAATCACAGTCGTGGCGAAGCAGCCTGCTGCGAATGAGAGCACGTATTTCTGCCACCCGCTCTTTTCCATGACGTCGTTGGTTCCACTGGTTTCAAACATTTTTACCTCCCTCGGCCATGAGGATTGGCTCCTCCGAGCCAAGTTTATACCGCCAAGCCGGAAGAGGACGAAGGGTCTTGGCCAGTGCGCTCTGCGAGTCCCGGCGTTTCTGCGATGAGGTTTTGTTTTTAATCACCGAGGGCGCGGAGTAAGACCGGTGCCGAAGTCGTTACTGACGTAAGCGCCCGGCTTCGTTTTCTGCTGCACCCGCCTTAAGCGTCCGCTAGCCTGAGCACGGGACGCGGCGTGTCTGCCGCGCAAAGGATCTTCTCGTGAACACGCTTGCCCTATTCCTTCGGTCCCCTCGCTCTAATGATCCTGGCGGAGTGTTGTTTTGGTGCGTGGTCGGCTTCTGCGCCGGAATCGGTCTGTTCGTCTACGGATTTCGCCTGCTGCAGCGCCGGCGGCTGATTCTCGACACACCGTTTTCAAAGATTCGCAGCGCGCCCATGGGGATGGTGGAAATCAGCGGGCAGGCCGTGGGTCCGTATACGATGGTCGCTCCCATCACTGCGCGGCAATGCTATTACTACCGCACCCTGGTCTGGGAGTGGAAACAGCAGGGCAAAAACAAGTCATGGGTCAAGGTTGCGGGCGAATCCATGCACTTGCCCTTCTTCGTGGATGACAACACCGGCCGGTTGCTGGTGGATCCGCGCGGAGCCGATCTCGACCTGCATCGCGACTTTGAGCAGGAATTCTGCGATGGGTTTCTCACCACCAAGAGTGCCGCACCGCCCAACGTGACCGGTTTTCTGGCGCGCCACGGCATCGCCACCACCAACAAGATCAAGGTGGAAGAGTACTGCATCAAGCCCAAGAATGCGCTGTTCATTCTGGGGACGCTGGGTGAGAATCCCGGCCTTGAGGTTACGCCGCAGCCCATCGTGGACGCGGAGCCTGTTCGTTCCACTTCATCGAACCGGCTCTCCATTTCTATCAATTCCTTTTCGTTCAACTTGAGTTCTCCGGGGCATGGCGATACTGAGCTTGAGCAGAGGCTTGCAGCGGCCCTGAACGCCGCGCCGCAGCAGCAGATTCGGGTCGCTCCGGGAGTCCCAGTCAGTAAGACGACCGTGCTAGGAAACCAGAAAGTGGCCGATGCGCTGCTGAAGGCCGGAATTTCGAATCCAGCGGCGTGGGCCGCGGCGGGCATAGGCTCAGCCGCCGCGGGAGTACAGGTCGCGTTGGATCCGTCCGCAGCAACCAATGCCTCCGGAGACGGTTCGGCAACTAACGGCTTCGAGCCACGCCCAAGAGTGGTGCTGATGCGTGGGGAAAACAACAAGACTTTCCTGATCTCCTGGCGCAGCCAGCGCGAGGTGGCCCGCACCCTGGGATGGAAATGTACTCTGATGATTTGGGGCGGACCGACGCTGGCTCTGCTCAGCCTGTACATCTTCCTGGCGATTGAGAAGCTTCTCTGAGCGCTCGGCAGAACCCACAGCTTCATCGCCTGATACGGGACATCGTCCGGACGACCACGGTACCCACGCTGCTAACGTGCTCTTGCCGGACCACCGCATACCCTCTAGTACAATCAAGTGTGTGAGCGACGCCGTCCGCATCGGAATCCTGGGAGATTTCAACGCTGAATTTCGCTCGCACCACGCCACCAATGACGCTCTCCAGCACGCTGCCCGCAAACTGGGGATGAAAGTCGAATCCGAATGGATTCCGACCACCTCACTCACCGGCACGGCAACGGACGAAAAGCTGGCTGCATTCGACGGCCTGTGGGCTTCTCCCGGTAGTCCGTACAAAAGCTTCGATGGCATGCTCCGAGGCATTGAGTTTGCCCGCCGGAAGGACTGGCCGTTTCTTGGCACCTGCGGCGGATTTCAATACGCGTTCATCGAATTCATCCGCAACGTGCTTAACATCAAAGACGCCGACAGCGCCGAGAACAATTCCGGCTCGAAGAACATCGTGATCTACCCCGTCGCTTGCGCTGTGCCGGACCGCAAGAACGGCGCGCCTAAGCTCTCCGGCGCGGTTCCGGAGATTCGCCTGCGCCCCGGCTCTTATCTGCAGTCTTTCTATGGCAAAGAGCAGGAAACCGTAACTGAGGAGTTCTTCTGCAACTTCGAAATCAATCCGGATTTCGAATGGGCCGCAATGGAAGCCGGATTCCCGGTAGTG
>Ga0335081_10014564_pt1 | contig 12721 bp, 11 predicted proteins | sample Lox_Sample_35_FD_206713 | JGI IMG/M metagenome (GOLD analysis project Ga0335081, IMG submission 206713) | Soil microbial communities from Loxahatchee National Wildlife Refuge, Florida, United States - Lox_Sample_3.5 | ecosystem: Environmental > Terrestrial > Soil > Wetlands | place: USA...
GCAGGTTCTCGAGCGACTCCACGTTCGCCTCCATGCGCTCGAACTGCGAATCGGCGACGAAGACGACGCCATCGACCCCCTTCAGGATGAGCTTGCGGGACGCGTCGTAGAAGACCTGACCCGGAACCGTGTAGAGGTGAAAGCGGGTCTTGAAGCCGCGGATCTCGCCCAGGGAGAGGGGGAGGAAGTCGAAGAAGAGCGTCCGTTCCGTCTCCGTCGCAAGGCTGATCATCTTCCCCTTGGCGCTGGGATTGGTCTTGGCGTACACATACTGCAAGTTGGTCGTCTTGCCGCACAAGCCGGGGCCGTAGTAGACGATCTTGCAGTTGATCTCGCGAGAGCTGTAGTTGATGAAGCTCATGTCTGCTCGCTCGGCTTACTCGCTGAAGAGATTGTCGATATCGTCGTCGGTGATCTCGGCAAACGGGCTCTGCGCTCCAGGCATCGCCTGCTTCTTCGCGAGCCCGTCGAAGACGCGGGCCAGCTCCTCGCCCGCCTTCTTCACCCGCAGTCGAACCAACCCGAGCGAGCTCTTCGCATCGAAGATGACCACGAGGACGACCCGAGCAGCCACGATGCTCATGTGCAGCGACTCGCGCTCGCCCTCGTGGAACTGGTTCGGGAACTCCTTCTCGCCGATGAGCTTCGCGAGGCCTCCCATGGCCGCCACGTTTCCCGCGGTGAGCGACGCGAGGGAGGTCGTGTCGAGATTCTGCGCCTGGCCGCTCGCCGCAATGAGCTGCCCGTTCTTGTCGATGAGGAAGACCACCTTCGCGTTGGCGTCGCGCGTCAGTCGGTCGCAGATTCCGGCGATCAGCCGGAACTCCTCCTCGTACATCACCAGCCCGGAGTTCATCCCTCGCGCTCCTGGGGAAGCGAGTCAACTGCCGAATATCAGGGAACCGCGTGGCAGGCAATCCACCGTTCCCCTGGAGCCGCCGCCCGTCATAGCTCCCGCCGCCCTGCCATCGCTCGGGCCAGCGTGACCTGGTCCGCATACTCAAGGTCGCCACCCATGGGAACACCTTGTGCGATACGCGTCACCCTCACCCCGAGCGGCTTGAGGAGCTTCTGCAGGTAGAGCGCGGTCGCCTCGCCCTCCACGTCTGGATTGGTCGCCAGCACCACCTCGTCGGCCGGCAAGCGCTCCAGGCGCTCGATTAGTTCGCGGATCTTGAGCTCGCCTGGACCTACCCCGTCGAGTGGGGAAAGGGCACCGTGGAGCACATGGTAGCAGCCCCGGTACTCCCGGGTGCGCTCGACGGCGACAAGATCAGGCACCCCCTCCACGACGCAGATCGTGCGCATGTCGCGGCGGGGGTCGGCACAGATGGAACAAGGGTCGCGGTCGGTGAGCGTCTGACAGGAGGAGCACAGGCGCACATCTCGCACCGCGCCGGTGATGGCACTAGCGAGCCCCTGTGCGTATTCCGCCCCGGCCTTGAGGATGTGAAAGGCGAGCCGGTGAGCGGTCTTCTCCCCGATGCCAGGGAGCCGCGCCAGCTCCCGCACCAGCCTCGCGATGGGGTCAGCGACGGCCATGAGCGGCCTTACGAGATGTCCCGCGTCGCGTGACAACCCGCTTGTGGCGGCGAGGGCTGGCACGAAGGAACGTCGGCCCCGCCGACGCTGGTCCCGACAGCCGCCGTGGCCGCCTGACCTGTCCGCGCGGAAATTCTTCCGCAGGGTGCGGATCGGAGCGACCAGACGCCCCGTCAGCAGCCGGCGTGGCGCAGCCCCCAACCCCGCATGAGACCAGCCCCCGTGGCGGGACGCCGGATCGGGCGCGGCTGCGAATCGACCTGGTGGCGTCGGAAGTCGTCGTCATTGCGGGACAGCTCTCTTAGAACGGGATGCCTGGCACCTTGATGCCACCCGTGGCCTTCCTGACGTGCTCGTCGGCTGCGACCCGGGCCTTGCTGGCGGCGGCGTTGATCGCGGCAGCCACCAGATCCTCCAGCATGGCCTTGTCCGCGGGGTCGACGATCTTCACATCGATATCCAGCTTCTGCACCGCACAGTGCCCGTCCATCTTGACCTTCACGAGCCCGTCTCCGCTCTCGGCCTCGACGGTGATCTGGTCGAGGGAGGCGCGTGCGTCTTCCATCGCCTTTTCGATCTTTCGCGCCTGCCGCATGAGGTGCTGGATGTCGATGCCAGGCATCAGAGGTCCTCGATGTTCGTCACTTCGCCGTCCAGGATCCGAGACGCCTCCCGGATGTTGGGGTGCGCCTTGGCCGCGGCCCAGCGCGCTTCGCGTTCCCTCTGTTCCGCCGCGGCGAGGGAGGACGAGGGCGCGGCGGGATCGGGGGCGCCCTGAGAGAGCGACAGCTTCGTCGGCCGGCCGAAGAAGCGGGAGAAAAGGGCCTCGATGTCGGAGCGCCGCCGCTCGACCGTCGAGAAGAACATGCCGGGGGGCATCCGCAGCGCGACCTCGCCCTCGCTCCAGTTCACCAGGACCGCCTGCTTGAGCGCGTTCGCGAGCGCCGAGCTCACCCGCTCGACTTCGTCCACCGCAGCGCGCCAGCGCTCGGGCTGACCACCGGGGACATCCCGCGGAACCGCGCTCGATGCGCCACCGGCGCCCGCCGGCGCGGCGCTCCGGCTCGAGGAGCCGGCCGGTCCTCCCGCCGAGGCTGGCCTTCCGGATGGGGCTCTCTCGGGATGAGCTTCCGACCCGCTGGACGCACCGCCCCGGCTGAGCCCCTCGAGGCGGGAGATGAGCTCCTCCACCTGTGCGCCCGGCGCAAGAAAGCAGCCCTTGAGCAGCGCCACTTCGAGGACGTAGCGCGGCTGCTCGGAGAGCTTCACCTCGCCCACTGACCGCTCCACGAGGTCGAACAGGCGCGTGAGCTGCGCAGCGGGGGCGGCCTCGGCCTGCATGCGCACTTCCCGGCGCTCGGCGTCGGGGAGATCGAGCGGCGTGTTCGGCACCAGCTTCGAGACCACCACGTCGCGCAGGTGGCGCACCAGTTCCTCTGCCAGCCGCTTCATGTCGTGGCCGCGCGCGTAGAGGGCTTCCACCTCGGAGAGCACCGCCGCGCCATCGCGCCGGATGAGCGCGGAGGCGAGCCGCATCACCGCGCCGGTGTCGATGGAGCCCAGAGCCTGCGCCACAGCAGCGTCATCGGTGGCGTCCCCGCAGGCAGCCCGCACCTGGTCCAGCATCGAGAGCGCGTCGCGCATGCCGCCCTCTGCGGCGCGAGCGAGGAGCGCCAGCGCCCCATCGGACATGCGCAAGCCTTCGGCCTGGGCCACCTTCTGCAGCTGGCCCACGATCTGTTGCTGCGTCAGGCGACGGAAATCGAAGCGTTGACATCGCGACACGATCGTCTCGGGCACCTTGTGCGCATCGGTGGTCGCGAGCACGAACTTGACGTGACTGGGCGGCTCCTCCAGCGTCTTGAGCAGCGCGTTGAACGCGCCCGCCGAGAGCATGTGCACCTCGTCCACCACGAACACCTTGAAGCGATCCCGGGCGGGCCGATACTTGACCGACTCGATGATCTCCCGGATGTTGTCCACGCCGTTGTTGCTGGCCGCGTCGATCTCGACCACGTCCACCGCTCGACCCTCGGCGATCTCGACGCAGGGGGCACAAGCGCCGCAGGGCTCGGCGGTGGGCCCCTTGACGCAGTTGATGCACTTTGCGACCAGTCGGGCCGCGGTGGTCTTGCCGACCCCGCGCGGGCCGGTGAACAGGAAGGCGTGGGCGAGCTGCCCGCTCCGGAGCGCGTTGGAGAGGGTGCGGACCACGTGCTCTTGGCCCGCCATCTCCCCGAATCTCTGGGGGCGGTACTTGCGCGCGAAGACGAGGTAGCTCATGTCGACCGGGATCGTGATCTGCTACCAGCTTTAGCACCCGAACGAAAGCGGCGCAGGCGGGAGAGGCCGACCGACCGCGCTCGGCCTGGCCGGGTGGATCGCGCCATCCGCTCCAGATGGAGCGCGATTCGCTGGCGATGCGCGACGCCTCTCCTGCACCGCTCACCCTGCCTGATACAGGCGAGCCGGCTCACAATCCCCGGGCGCACGGAAGACCTCCTACCGTTGCTCCCTTCCGGGCCTGGCGGGGTTCGGAAGTCCCCACGTCGCCCGAGGATTCTGAGCCGGCTCCTTGGGTGGGGACCTTTGGGGTCCCCTCACCCTGTGTGGCGGAGAGGGTGGGATTTGAACCCACGGTCCACCTTTTGGGCAGACACACGATTTCCAGTCGTGCACCTTCGGCCGCTCGGTCACCTCTCCAATCGGGAAAGGGGCTCCCCGCTCCCCACTTCAGCCTGGGAGCTCTTGTCCCCACGAAGCTGGTCGGCAACCTCCCGCGGCTGCCCTCTCTGGAAACCTGGCCAATCGCTCCCGTGCCGTCTGGCAACGTTGCGGAGAGCGAGGGATTCGAACCCCCGGTACCGTTACCAGTACACCTGATTTCGAGTCAGGCGCCTTCGACCAGCTCGGCCAGCTCTCCGCGCGCGGATCTAGCCGATTTTCCTGATGCCGCCAAGCGGGAAGGACAGCGCCTCCCGCCAGACCGAAACCTCCCCAGGATGTCGCGTGGATTTGGCCCCGGGCGGATGGCCTACGATACACGCCCTTTCGGCTGACAGCGCGGGTTCCTGGGTCCGCCACGGGCGGGGCTTCCCGAGCGGCTGTGCCCCGGGCATCGAGCGCGCGCGCGCATGTCAACTCTCTACGACGGGCGGCCAGGGCGCGTGGAGGTGGGGAATCCCACCCCGCTCGCAGGTTCATGCTGCTCGCTCGATGCCGCCCGTCGCAGCGGCGGTCTCGCAGCCGGGAATCCCGCTGCGGGACATCGAACGTGTCGTCAGTTTTCAAAGAGCCACCACACTATGAAGTTTACCACCGACCTCTGACACGCTCGCCGCCACCATTCCTCCCCGACGCCTGAAGGGCTTCCCGGTGGCAATTCCGGTGACACCCGCGTCCACTCGCCAATGGGGCTCTCCGCCGCGCTTGGCGTCGGGAATGGATGCGCACCCCCGGCATGGGGAGGAATCGGCCGAGCCCTCAGCGCTTCCCCTGGGAGCAACGCCGTCGGCCGAAGAATTCTCTCAGGAGCGCTCCACAGGCCTCCGCCTCCAGCCCGCACTCGACCGCGAAGCGGTGGTTGAGGCGCGGGTCGCTGGAGAGGTCGAGGACCGACCCCACCGCTCCCGCCCTGGGGTCGCAGGCGCCATAGACGAGCCGGTCGATGCGCGCCAGCACCATCGCCCCGGCACACATCGCGCAGGGTTCGAGCGTCACCACGAGCGTCACGCCGGTGAGCCGCCAGCGGGCAAGGGCTCGCGCCGCCTCCTGGATGGCGAGGAGTTCCGCGTGCGCGGTCGGGTCACGCGCCTGCTCCCGACGGTTGGCTCCGCGGCCAACGATGACACCCTCATGGAGGGCGACGGCCCCCACCGGAACCTCGCCCATCTCGAAGGCAGCCCGGGCGAGCGAGAGCGCCTCCTGCATCGCCTCCTCGACGGTCACCCGGGCTTTCTTGTAGCAGCGATCGGCCCACGCGCAGATGCCGACAAGCTCTCGCCCTTCCGAATCCCCACCAGTCCACCTTCCGGCAGCTTGAGCTCCGGATGGTCGGCGCAGGCGAGCCCGCAAGCCCGGCAGGTCTCGGGGCGACACTTGGGGGTCACCTTGGCGCCCAGGCCACGCTGCCGCTCCCGCGCGAGAAACGCCTTGGTGAGTCCCTGCTCGAGGAAGTCCCAGGGCAGCGCCTCGTCCACCCCGACCTCGCGGGAGGCAAAGAACTCCGGGTCATGCGGCCAGCGCGAGAGCGCCCGCTTCAGGTCGCCCTCGAAGTCGCGGTAGGCCATCTCGAGCAGGTCGGCACAGCGGCGGTCGCCGCGCGAGAAGAGCGCCTGCAACCAGGCCTCCCTCGGACTGAAGAGGTCGACGCCGATGCCGAGCGGGCGCAGCTCGCGCTCGAGCTGGCGGCGCGTCGCCTCGAGGCAGCGCCGGTCGGCCATCGGCGCCCACTGGAAGGGGGTCCAGGGCTTGGGGATGAACGGGTTCACCGACAGCGATATCCGCCCCGCGCGCCCCGTTTGCCTGGCGCGCGGCATCATCACCTCTTCCCGGATCCGAATGGCGAGGCCCGCCATGCCCGCCACGTCTTGCTCGGTCTCGGTGGGCAGTCCGCACATGAAGTACATCTTCACGTGCTCGATCCCTTGCGAGAGGGCGTTGCGAGCCGCCTCCACGATCTCGTCGTCGGAGAAGTCCTTGTTGATGACCCGGCGCAGCCGGTCGGTGCCTCCCTCCGGGGCGATCGTGATCGACCGTTCGCCACCCGCCGCCATCCGGCGCGCCAGCTCGGGGGTGATGGCATCGACCCTGAGCGATGACGGGCTGAAAGTACCGCCTTCCGCGCCGATCATGCAGGTCAGGGCATCAAGCCCTGTGTAGTCGCTCGTATCGGGCCCAACCAGGCCGACGCGGAGCCCTCGCGCGATCCCCTTCCTCGCCTCCTCCTGGAGCGTTTGCAGGCCCACCTCTCGATACGGCCGCTGGACGAAGCCGGCGGCACAGAACCGGCACCCCCACAGGCAGCCCCGCGCGACCTCGGTGAGGAAGAGGTCGCCGAACTGTGCTTCGGGGGAGTCCACCACCCGCGAGGTGGAGACCTTGGCAAGATCCTCGACAAAGAGGCGGCGCACCCGCGCCGGAGCGCCGGCGCGCGGGGCAAAGCGCGTCACCCAGGCACCGCTGCCCGCCCTGGTGTCGGCATACTCGACGTCATACAAGGACGGCACGTAGGCGCCAGGCAGGCCAGCCAACCCCGAGAGCAGCTCCTCCCGAGTGAGCGCGCGCCCCTGCGCCTCGACCAGACCATCGATGAAGGGCGCGCACAGCTCCTCGCCTTCCCCGACCAGGAACAGGTCGAAAAAGGGCGCCAGCGGCTCGGGGTTCAGCTGCACCGCGATCCCCCCTCCCACCACCAGCGGGTCGCGCTCCCCGCGTTGCCGGGCCCGCAACGGGAGGCGCGAGCGGTCGAGAATCTCGAGCACGTGGAGGTAGTCCTCCTCGAACGAGAGCGAGAAGGCGATGACGTCGAACCCGGAAAGGGGCAATCCCGACTCGAGCGTGCGTACCTGCTCTCGCGGCTCCTCGGACAAGAAGGCGCGCTCGCAGAGGGCTCGGGGATGATCGTTCAAGAGGCGGTAGACGGCGTGCAGGCCCAAGTTGGCCATGCCGAGCCGGTAGAAATTGGGGTAGACGAGGGCAATTCGCAGCCTGCCGCCCCTGTCCTTGTGCACCGCACCGCGCTCGAAGGGCTCCACTTACCGGACCACCTCCTTCCTCTCGCGTTGCTCTTCTCTTCGCGTTGCTCTTCTCTTAAGGAGAGCTCATCGGCGTGGCCGCGGTGCCGCCTTCCCGAGGGGCCCTTGGAGGACGCGATCGATCGCCTCGGCCCGGGCCAGCCAAGCGTTCTTGACACCGAGCGGGGGGGGCCCGAAAACGACTCCATGCTTCCCTCGCGCAAGCTGCTCCTCGCCACCGCGTGCGCCGCTGGCCTCCTTCCCGGGGAGCCTCTTCGCGCTCAGCAAGAGAAGGCACCCGACGTCGCCAGCCCCGGGCTGGACTTCAGCGTGCTCGCCCCACCCCAGCTCGAGGTCGCCCGGCAGGTCCTCAAGTCTTCCTTCTGCTATTGCGGGTGTCCGCACACGCTCGACGGCTGCCTGAGGGAGCATGCGAGCTGTCATCACGCGCGCCGGATGGCTTCCCTGGTTCTGCGCATGGCGCGCCGTTCGATGACGGAGGTAGCCATCGAGAAGGTGCTCACCGATTACTACGCTTCCTTCGATTCCCACAAGCGGGCCCGCCTCGATGTCAAGGCCTTCGGCCCGCCGCTCGGCAGCGCGAACGCCAAGGTTGCCATCGTGGAGTTTTCCGATTTCTCGTGCCCCTACTGCCAGGCGCTGCGTCCCGAGCTGGAGCGGTTCGTCCAGGAGAACGAGGGCCGGGTGAAGCTCTATTACAAGCCCTTTCCCATCGCGAGCCATCCGCGCGCGATGGAAGCCGCCCTGGCCGTGGAGTGGGCGCGGGACAAGGGTCTCTTCTGGAAGATGCACGACCGACTGTTCGAGAATGCAAGTGCCTTCTCGGACGACGACCTTGCCCGTCAGGCCGCCGCGTCCGGCGGCGACCCCGAGGACCTGCGCAAGGCTCTCGAGGAGGGGCGCAACCGGACGCGCATCGCCGCCTCGCAGGGGGAGGCCCGCAAGGCGGGCCTGGAAGGCACACCGACCCTCTACCTGAATGGGCGTAGGCTCAACGTTCCGGTCCCGGCCGGCGAGATGCGCGACATCCTGCTCTTCACCCTCGAGGACGAGGAGGAATGGATGGGGCACGGGGGATGGGCGCGGGACTGAGGCTTGTTTGGTCGCGCCGGAACGAGCCCCTGGTTCGCCGGCAAGTGGGGAGCTCGCTCCCCTGAGAATGGGCGGAGTGGAAGAGCACATCGACATCGACCCTCATGGCCGCCTCGTCCCCAAGGACGACCAGGCGCGGCGGTTCCTCGCCGACCGGGCCGGTCACTTCCTGCTCATGCCCTCGACGCCCGATCTCCTGCTTGCGCGGCGCGCGCCGACGAGCGGCGGCCTGGTGGCGCGCCCGCGGTGCGTGGTGGCCGGGGACCTGTCCGCCTTCCCCATCGCCGACTTCATTGGCTTCGTTCATCAGTCGCGGATGTCCGGGGTGCTCACGGTGAGCGCGGTCGGCATCGACCGCATCCTCTGCTTCGTGAGCGGCGAGGTGCGCGCCACCTCCTCGGAGGGACCCGGAGAGCGCATCGGCGATGTGGCGAACCGCCTCGGCTATGTGACGGAGGAGCAGCAGGCCGAGGGCGCGGTCGCCGCCGCGGAAACGGAAAAGCGGTTCGGCAGGGCCCTCGTCGACAAGGGTTTCATCTCACCGGGCGACCTGTGGAAGTGCCTGCACGAGCAGGTGACGTGCGTGTTCCACGCCGTCCTGCTGCTACGGGAGGGCGTCTTCTCCATGGAGGACGCGGACCTGGAGCCTGGCACTCCGCTCGCGGTGAACACGCAATCGCTGCTCCTGGACGGCATCCGCCGCATCGACGAGATGAGCCTCTTTCGAGCGCGCATCCCCGGGCCAAGAGCCTACCCGCAGCGACGCACTCCGAAGGTGCCCGTCACGCTCAAGCCGCTGGAGCAGGGGATCCTCGATCTCGTCGACGGGCGACGATCGGTCGCCGACATCGCGCGGTGCGTTCACCGGAGCGAGTTCGACACCACGAAGATCCTGTACCACCTGGCGGAGGCGGGACATCTGATCGCGATGGCGGAACCCTCTGCCACTTCCGCCCCCTCGATCGCCGAGCGGGCTGACGCCATCGTCGCGGGGATGAACGAGGTCCTGCGCCGGATCGCGGATGCCATCAACGCTGCCGGCGCCCTCGATCCCTTCCTGGCAGGCATGCGGGCATTTCTGGGCGATCCGGCGAGCTCCTGTGCCCCCCTGTGGAAGATGGTCCTTCCGGAGCGGGACGGCACCCTTCCGCGCACCACCCTCCTGGGCAACCTCGCGACGTTGAAGGGCGCCGCGCTCGCGAAGCTCGAGCCCTCGAGCGACGCGGCGCGCTTTCTGTTCGACTGCCTGCGCGACCTCATGTTCTTCTGCCTCTTCCAGACGAGCGGGCGGCTCTCGAGGGAAGACGACGAGCGACTCAGCCGCGAGGTGAAGCGCCGCTTCCAGGCGCTCGAAGATCTCAGGTGAACACCCTCCCGTACCTCACGGGCGACCTGCCCGGCTCCGGGGGCCGCGTGCGAGCGGCTCCCGAGGACTTCCGGGTGGATGAGGTCCCGGCCTACCTGCCGCAGGGCTCGGGAACGCACCTGTGGCTGCGGATAGAAAAGCGCGATCGCACCACGCGCGACGTCGTGCGCGCGCTCTCGAGGGAGCTGGGCGTGGCGGAACGCGACGCCGGCTTCGCCGGGATGAAGGACCGCGCCGCGGTCACCACCCAGTGGCTCTCCTTTCCGGTGGCGCGTGACCCAAAGGCCTCGGCCCTCGCGGGCGACGGGTACCGGATCCTCGAGGTCTCCCGCCACGCGAACAAGCTGCGCACCGGTCACCTGCGGGCGAACCGCTTCGCCATCGCGGTGCGCGGGGGAGACATCGATTGCGCCCGGACCTGCGCCGAGGCGCTCCGCTTGCGCGGGCTCCCCAACTTCTTCGGGCCCCAGCGATTCGGAGCACAGGGCAAGAACGCCGAGCTCGGGCGCCTGCTTCTGCTCGGCCAGACGGATCACCCGGAGGCGCGGCGCGCGATGCGCGATCGCTTCCTTCGCCGGCTCGTCCTCTCTGCCTGGCAGGCGAGCCTGTTCAACGCCTGGCTCTCGGGCAGGCTCGCCGAAGGGACCTTCGCCACCGCCCGCGCGGGCGAGGTCATGAAGAAGCTCGGTTCGGGCGGCGTCTTCGTGTGCCGGGATCCCGCGGCCGACACGGCCCGCATCGCCGCCTTCGAGATCTCGCCCGGCGGTCCGATGTTCGGGCACAAGATGGTGGCCTGCGAGGGCGAGGCGCTTGCGCGAGAAGAGAACCTCCTTCGGGCCGACGGTCTGTCGATGGCCGACCTCGCGCGGGGGGGCGGCGAGACGGAGGGGACGCGCCGCGCCGGTCGCATCCCGGTGGCCGTGGAGCTCGCGCCCATTGACGGCGGGTATGAGGCTGCATTCGAGCTGCCCAGGGGCTCCTACGCCACGGTCGTGATGGGGGAGCTCACCAAGGCGGAGGTAGCGGAGCTCCCACACGCCGAATGACGGGCACCGCAGGGCCCGATTCCCGTTCACCGAAATTGCCACCGGGAAGCCTGCGCGTTGGCGCGTCGGGAGGAACGGTGGCGGCGAGCGTGTCAAGAGGTCGGTGGTAAGCTCCATGGTGTCGCGGCTCTTTGAAAACTGACGACACGCTCGGAATGCCGCAGCGGCATTCCCGGCTGCGAAACCGCTGCTGCGACAGGCATCGAGCGAGCAGCATGAACCTGCGAGCGGGGTGGGATTCCTCATCCCCACGCGCCCTGGCGCGAGAGCGGGTCGCCCGTCGAAGAGGTTTGTCGTGCGCGAGGTCGGAGACGTCGTAGCCGAAAGGCGAGGGCTCCAAGGAACGCACGCCAGGCCGGGCTTGTTGCCCTCCCTGCGCCTCTTTGAACCCCCGGGATTTATCCTTGGGGAGGTTTAGTCGGACCGGCAGCCCTCGTGGGTCAGCGCCACCTCCATGGCCGCATCGTGGACCGCGAGGGCGTCCCGCGGGGCGAGCTGACGGCTCTCGTCGAACCACCCGGTCACGAACCGCGTCTCCGCCCGCCCCACGCTGCGGATGAGCGCGAGCGTGGTCGAGACCTGGTCGCAGCAACCGGTGGGATTATCGGGCAGGAAATAGCGCGAGTGCCACCGCTTGGGCCGGGCGCTGCGGACCGCCCGCGCGATGCCCTCGAGCAGACGCCCGTCGAGCTTGAGACCACAGCGCCGCCCCGAAGGAGTCACGATCTCTGCGTCGCCGCTCGAACGGATCTTGACGGCGCCCGCCCCGCGGACCGAGAAGCCGCCGTGCGTCGCCACCTCGATCCTCCATGCGCCGGGAGCGTGCACCCCGCAAAGTGCGAGCGCCAGAACGAAGGGAAGGGAAGCAACCATTCGCCTGTCCACTCACCCTGTCAGAGGAAGAGACAGCGAGCAGACCGCTCGCCATCGTGGAGAGCCGAGCCGGCCGCCAGGGACCTGCCTTGCGGGCGAGGAGGAGAGCACACGGGAGTCATACTCTTCGGCTTCGCGATCGGACGCATTGGCCGACGCCATCGTGCCCGGCCGACACCACACGGGCCTCGGCCTGTCGACGCTCTCGGCAATCGCCGGCTCTCTCGCCGGCACCCCGCGTGCGAACGCGACCGGAGGCGTTCCCCGGAGGCGGGCGCCGATCCGCCCGCTCGATCGACAGAAGGCACCGCGCCGGGCGAAGCGCCGTGGGCTGCTCCTCGTGGGATCGCGCCCACCTCGGATTGCGCCCACCTCGCCGCCGCCCTCCCACGCCGCGGCGGAAGGCCTTGGTTGCACCCAGCGCCTTTCGCGACTAGTGTGCGCAAAAGCTTTTGCCGTAGCACTCGAGGTCGCGCGGTCTGCCTGGCCCGGCCTCGCTCGATGATGCTGCTCGACCTGCGCCAAGCGGCCCGGTTCCTGGGCGTGGACGAAACTACGGTCTATCGATGGGTTCGGCGGGGAGAACTCTCGGCCGTTCGCGTGCACGACCAGTACCGCTTCGACCGGGTGACGCTCCTCGAGTTCGCGTCGGACCGGGGCCTCGAGGTGCCGCCCGAGATGGTGGCGGAGGCTTCGGCGCCCGGCCAGCAGATGCCGAGCCTGGCCAGCGCGGTCCGGGCGGGCGGCGTCCACCGCGACGTGCCGGGCGCCGACAAGGCAGCGGTGCTGCGATCGGTGGTGGATCGACTTCCCCTTCCCCAGGGACTCGATCCCACCTTCCTCTACCAGATGCTGCTCGCCCGCGAGCAACTCGGCTCGACCGGTCTCGGCCACGGCATCGCCGTCCCCCACGCGCGCACCCCGGTGGTCCTGCGCGTGGCGAGACCGGCGGTCGCGGTCTCGTACCTCGCTGCCCCGGTGGACTTCGAGGCGCTCGACGGCAAGCCCGTCCACACGCTGTTCACGCTGGTCTCGCCCTCGGTGCG
>Ga0335081_10014566_pt1 | contig 12720 bp, 23 predicted proteins | sample Lox_Sample_35_FD_206713 | JGI IMG/M metagenome (GOLD analysis project Ga0335081, IMG submission 206713) | Soil microbial communities from Loxahatchee National Wildlife Refuge, Florida, United States - Lox_Sample_3.5 | ecosystem: Environmental > Terrestrial > Soil > Wetlands | place: USA...
AAGCTAGGGCGGTTGCCAAGTATATTCGAGTTTCTCCTCAAAAGGCTCGATTGGTTGTGGATCTGGTGAGGGGAAAGAAAATTGACGACGCAAAAAAGATTTTGCAATTTACGAGAAAATATTCTGCAGGCATCATAAGTAAAGTCTTGAAATCCGCAATTGCCAATGCAAAACAGAACCCTAACATCGATGAGAGCATCCTTTATGTCAAGGATATTTTTGTGGATCAGGGGCCTTCACTGAAAAGATGGAGAGCTAGGGCGCAGGGGAGAGCAGCATCCATAAGAAAAAGAATGAGCCATGTGACAATAATTCTGGATGAAGAGTGACGATTGAGGAGGTGAAGTTTGGGGCAGAAGGTTAACCCGATTGGTTTCAGGGTGGGCGGTATAAAGACGTGGCGATCGCAGTGGTTCTCTGAGCAGAATTACGGTGAGTTGATTCACGAGGATATCAATATCAGGAATTACCTGAAAAAGAAATTGTATCATGCCGGAATTTCGAGGATAGAGATAGAAAGAGCTGCCAGCAAGGCTAAGGTCAATATTTATGCGGCTCGTCCGGGAATTATCATAGGCAAGAAGGGGTCTGAGATTGAAAAACTGAAGAAGGAGCTTGAAGGGGTTTCAAAAAGTGAAATCATTATCAATATACTCGAGGTGCGCAAGCCTGAAGTAGACGCGCAACTTGTTGCTGAGAATGTAGCCCTTCAGTTGGAGCGACGTGTTGCCTTCAGGAGAGCCATGAAAAAATGTGTTACCTCTTCCCTTAAATTTGGTGCCAAAGGAATTAGAGTCAATTGTGCTGGCAGACTTGGCGGCGCCGAAATGGCAAGATCCGAATGGTACAGAGAAGGAAGAGTACCCCTGCACACGCTGCGGGCTGATATTGACTGGGGGTTCGCAGAAGCGAATACTGCCTACGGACTCATCGGTATAAAGGTATGGATATTCCATGGTGAGGTACTTCCCACCAAGAAGGGGGCAGATAAATAGACAGACTAAGTTCTGGATCCTGATGCCAAAATTTTGCACCTCGCCCAAGGTAACTCTCAATTCAAATGCATTGGATTTTGACAACCTTTAGAAGTCGGGATGTTGTTAAGAGGTCATGATTATTGCTGTGAAAACAGAGGTCGTTGAATTATGTTGATGCCAAAGAGGGTTAAGTACAGAAAAGTACAGAGAGGCCGCATGAGTGGCAAGGCAACTAGGGGAAGTGTCGTGGCTTTTGGCGAGTATGGCCTTCAAGCCGCCGAATGCGGCTGGATCACGTCCAGGCAGATTGAAGCTGCACGAGTAGCTATGACTCGCCATGTCAAACGAGGAGGCAAAATCTGGATAAGAATATTTCCTCATAAGTCAATAACGAAAAAACCGGCTGAAACCCGTATGGGAAAAGGAAAGGGAGCACCTGAAGGATGGGTTGCAGTTGTGAAACCTGGTGAAGTTCTTTATGAAATGGAGGGAGTATCTGAAGAAGTTGCCCGTGAAGCTTTCAGGCTGGCTGCTCATAAGCTTCCGATCGCAACTAAGTTTCTGTCAAGGGAGATGATTGGGTGAAGACTGAACAGATAAAAGATCTTGATACTGATGAATTAGTGCAGAAAAATAAAGAGCTTGTTGAGGAGTTGTTCAAACTCCGACTGCGACACAAGTCTGGACAGCTGGAATCTCCTGCCGTGATGGGTTCTGTGAGAAAAAGTATTGCCCGCATCAAAACAGTCCTCAGGCAACGGGAGGTTCAAAAGATATGAGAAAACGCGGTAACAAGAGAATTGTTAAGGGTGTAGTAGTAAGCAACAAAATGGACAAGACAATTGTAGTGCGTGCGGAGAGGCTGGTCAAACATCCGGTATTTCATAAGTATATGAGACAGTACGTTAAGTATAAGGCCCACGACGAGGGAAATACCTGCAATATTGGCGACAAAGTTCTTATAGTTGAGTCGCGACCATTGAGCAGAGAAAAGCGGTGGCGTATGCGCACCATAATTGAAAGAGCCAAATAGCCGGGACTTTATGGAAAGAATTCTGTTGGGCGGGAAATCATTCCTCAATAGCTGGTGATATCATGATTCAGATGCAGACCGTCTTAAATGTGGCAGATAATTCAGGTGCAAAGAGAGTCGCATGTATTAAGGTTCTTGGTGGCTCGAAAAGAAGATATGCCAGCGTTGGTGATATAATTGTTGTTTCTATAAAGGAGGCCATTCCGAATTCGAAGGTAAAAAAAGGAGATGTCATGAAAGCGGTTGTCGTGCGCACCGCAAAAGAAGTGCGGAGGCCGGATGGATCTTATCTTAAGTTCGATGATAATTCTGCTGTTCTGATTACTAATCAGTTGGAGCCCGTTGGGACGAGGATCTTTGGCCCCGTAGCCCGGGAGTTACGGGCCAAGCAGTTTATGAAGATCATATCACTGGCACCAGAGGTTTTATAAAGGGGCCAACTGGGGTATAGAAAATGCAGTCTAAACGATTAAAAAAAGGCGATATGGTGAAAGTGATTACCGGCAAGGACAAGGGAAAGACCGGCAAGATTCTGAAGGTGATAAATGACAAGAACCAAGTCGTTGTGGAGAAACTTAACATATTTAAGAAACACAAGAGACCCGATCAGAAAGGAAAGGGCGGCATCGTTGAGAAAGAAGGGCCGATCAGCATCTCCAACGTCATGTTTCTGTGCAACAAGTGTGATGAAGGCGTCAGGGTCGGATACAAGGTCCTAGAAGATGGTGCAAAGACGCGAGTTTGCAAGAAATGTAAAGATATATTGGACACATAGGTCGATAAAATGGCAAGATTAAGAGACTATTACATAAAAAAAGTAGTGCCTTCTCTGATTAAAGAGTTCAATTATGAGAACCGCATGCAGGTGCCGAAGCTCGAGAAGATTGTCGTGAACATGGGTGTTGGTGAAGCCATTCAGAACATAAAAGCTCTGGAAAGTGCAGTTGCGGACCTGTCCATGATTGTAGGGCAGAAGCCCGTGATAACGAAAGCAAAGAAGTCAATTGCCACATTTAAGCTTCGTCAGGGCATGTCCATAGGATGTCGGGTGACCCTAAGGGGAGATAGGATGTATGAGTTTTTTGACAGGCTTGTCAACGTTGCTCTTCCTCGAGTGCGCGATTTTAGGGGAATATCACCGAAATCTTTCGACGGGAGAGGAAATTTCGCGATTGGATTGAAGGAGCAGATAATCTTCCCTGAAATAGATTACGATAAAATCGATAAGATCAGGGGAATGAATATTATAATAGCGACGTCTGCCAAAACGGATGAAGAGGCGAGGCAACTTCTTCGATTCATGGGTTTACCATTCAGAAACTAATAAGGGTAAGAAGAAAGATATCTGGAGGGTTAGGTGTGGCAAAGAAGTCCTTGATTGCAAAAGCGAAAAGGAAACCAAAATTTTCAGCGCGGGTTTACAACCGTTGCCCCTTATGCGGTAGGCCAAGAGCTTATTTCAGAAAATTTGACATGTGCAGAATATGTCTGAGAAATCTTGCCTTGAAGGGCGAAATTCCTGGGCTTATGAAATCTAGCTGGTAAGTTACGTAAGGAGTGATGTTATGGGGATGACAGATCCTATCGCTGACATGTTAACAAGAATCCGTAATGCCAACAATATACGATTTAAGAATGTGGATGTTCTTTTGTCCAGGATTAATGTCAATATCGCAAAGGTATTGAAAAAATCGGGCTATATAAGCGGGTACGACATAAAGAAAGATGCGCGTGGACATCAAGTGTTAAGAATATACTTAAGATATGCTGATGCCAAGAGGTCTGCTCTTACAGGTATTCAAAGAATCAGCAAGCCTGGAAGAAGAGTCTATGTGAAGAGCGAAAGAATACCAAAGATATTGAATGGGTATGGTATCGCAATTCTCTCAACATCAAAGGGTATCTTGACAGATAAAGAAGCAAGTGAATCGAAACTGGGTGGCGAAATACTCTGTAATGTATGGTAGGGATCTTACCTGACGTGGCCAATTAGTATCTGGAGATTTATTAAATGTCGAGAATCGGTAAAAAACCCGTAGTTATTCCTGCGGGAGTAAAGATAAGTATAGATAAATCAACAATCAAAGTTCAGGGTCCCAAGGGATTCCTGTCTATGGAAATACCTTACGGCATTGAGGTATCCATTAATGATGGTGCTATAGAGGTAAAAAAAACATCTGATACCAGAAAAGGAAAAGCCTATTACGGCCTGGTGAGGACCCTGTTGGCGAATATGGTGACGGGTGTTACTGATGGCTTTCAGAAGGGTCTGGAACTTTCAGGTATTGGATACCGTGCCGAGAAGAGTGGCGATACCCTCAGATTAGTTCTAGGGTTCTCCAGTCCTCTGGAATACAGGATTCCCAAAGGGATAGATCTAAAAGTTGATAAACAAGTCAATATACTGGTCAGTGGAATTGATAAGCAACTCGTAGGAAGAGTCGCTGCCGAGATAAGAGACTTGAAAAAACCTGAACCGTATAAAGGAAAAGGGATAAGGTATGTCGGCGAAAAGGTTAGAAGAAAAGTGGGCAAGTCTGTTGGTGCCTGATGCATTTATTTGTCTCAATGGTTTGAACTCGATGATGCTGAACACACAAGGGGTAGAAAATTGCCAACGAAGAAAGTAGAGAAGATACGAATAAAACGCAAGAAGAGGGTAAGAGGAAAAATATTCGGTACGGAGACGAGGCCGAGACTTTCTGTGTTTAGAAGTTCTAGACACATATATGTTCAAGCTATTGCAGACGATGTAGGACGAACACTGGCTGAGGTTTCAACGCTGAGCAAAGAAATAAAGGGCACCCTCGATGCATTTAAGAAAGTTGATGCAGCGAAGGAAGTGGGCAAGCTAGTTTCAAAAAAATTGAAGGCTCTGGGTATAGAGTGTGCTGTTTTTGACAGAGGATGTTACCTGTATCACGGGCGCGTTGAGGCGCTTGCTGAGGGGGCAAGAGAGTCAGGGCTAAAATTGTAGACGACGTCTACATTTACTCGAAGGGAATGGTTATTGTGGGGATATGGAAGAATTAGAACTTCTTGACAGAGTCATAGCAATAAATAGAACAGCCAAAGTTGTCAAGGGCGGCCGGAGGTTTCGGTTCAGTGCAATAGTAGTCGTGGGCGACGGTCATGGATCCGTAGGTTCCGGTCTGGGAAAGGCCCATGAGGTTCCGGAGGCTATCAGAAAGGGTATGGAAAAGGCCAAGAAAAGCATGGTTAAGGTTGCCATTTCTAATAGAACTGTTCCATATGAGGTTGTTGGGAAATATGGTGCAGGCAGGGTTCTCTTGAAGCCTGCTTCCGAAGGAACTGGCCTCATTGCAGGAGGAGCGGTTAGAGCCGTTCTTGAAGTTACAGGAGTACATAACATACTGACAAAATGCTTAGGTTCACACAATCCGCACAACCTGGTCAAAGCTACAATTGACGGCCTTTGCCAATTGAAGGACCCGATGGAAATTTCGGCTTTGAGAGGGAGATCTGGTACCGATAATTGGTGATTTCACAAAAAGGCCGGTAACTGTTAGTTATAGAAATGAGTTTGCACGTAATTGAGGGAATAGTGGATAAGAAGCTTAAGATCACCCAGGTGAAAAGTTATATTGGCAGGCCGCAGAAACAGCGGCAGATACTTCGCGGGATGGGACTCGGGAAATTGAACCGGACTGTCCTGCTGGAGGATACACCCGAGATTCGCGGTATGATTATGAAGGTGAATCATCTGGTGGTTATGGAAGAGTTTACGGAGAGTAAGGTATGAATTTGAGTTCATTGAGGTCGCCAGAGGGTTCAAGGAAAAAAAGAAAAAGAATCGGTCGCGGTGATGGATCGGGACATGGCGGCACATCTACAAAGGGACATAAAGGTCAGAATGCCCGTTCAGGAGGAAGAGTTAGACCAGGATTCGAGGGTGGGCAGATGCCCCTTTCACGACGATTGCCGAAAAGAGGTTTTCGCAACCCTTTTCGTAAAAACATAATTACCATCAATATAGGTCAATTGAAAAAATTTCCGGCGGGCTCAACCATCGACAGAGATGCTCTCTTAGAAGCAGGCCTGGTGAAGAAAGCAGGCGATGGCATAAAAGTTTTGGGCAAAGGCAGCATAGAGTATCCGATATCAGTAAAGGTTGATATGATTAGTCGCGGGGCCAAAAGTAAGATTGAGGCTGCCGGCGGCTCCGTAGTAGAGGTTATCTGATTTGTTAGATGGCTTAAAGAATATCGGGAAGATTCCTGAGCTCCAAAGAAGGATTCTTTACTCGTTTCTCCTTTTAGCTGTTTATAGGATAGGCGCGCATGTGCCCACGCCTGGCATCGATACGGCTGCTTTAACGGCCTATTTTGAACAGGCGAAGGGTTCATTACTTGGATTTTTTGACATGTTTGCTGGCGGGGCCCTTTCCAATCTTTCAGTTTTTGCCCTCGGCATCATGCCTTATATTAGCGCTTCAATTATTCTTCAACTCCTGACTATCGCGATTCCACACCTGGAGAGACTCTCCAAGGAAGGCGAGGCGGGACGGAGGAAGATCACACAGTACACCCGTTATGGGACGGTCATTCTAAGCCTCATACAAGGCTTCGGCATCTCTGTTGGATTGGAGAACATGGCCGGACCAACGGGGGTTTCCATCGTTATGGAGCCCGGCTGGAGCTTTCGCCTTATGACGGTGATTACGCTGACTGCAGGCACAGCATTCATCATGTGGCTGGGGGAACAGATCACCGAAAAAGGTATAGGCAACGGCATCTCGCTGATCATTTTTGCCGGCATTGTCTGTAGGGGACCTGCAGCAATCTATCAGACATTTAGACTGCTATCCGCGGGAGAGATGGGCATTTTCTTCATCATAATACTGGTTGTTATGATGATTGCCGTTATCGGAGTCATCGTTTTCGTGGAAAGCGGTCAGAGGAGAATACCAGTTCAATATGCAAAACGTGTTGTGGGACGAAAGATGTATGGGGGACAGACTACCCACCTACCGCTGAAAGTAAATACTGCGGGCGTCATCCCTCCAATCTTTGCATCTTCGATCATTATGTTCCCTGCGACGATTGCCAACTTTATAAATCACCCATGGATGAAGATGATTTCAGGCGCTTTGATCCCCGGGAAAATGGTCTATGAATTGCTGTACGTCGTATTCATCGTTTTCTTCTGTTACTTTTATACGGCTGTAGTGTTCAATCCTGTGGATGTTTCCGACAACATGAAGAAATATGGCGGGTACGTTCCAGGCATAAGACCCGGAAAGAAAACAGCAGAATATGTTGACGATGTCTTGTCTAAACTGACGTTTGGTGGCGCTATATATGTATCAGCTGTTTGTGTCCTACCCAGTATACTGATTAGTTATTTTAGTGTACCATTCTATTTCGGAGGTACCGCTCTTTTAATTGTAGTTGGTGTCGCACTTGACACTGCGGGTCAGATAGAGACCCATTTGCTTACGAGACAGTATGAAGGGTTCATGAAGAAGGGACGAATTGCAAAGCGGCGTTAATAAAACATATATTCAGTAGCATGATTGTCCTGAAGCTGCCGGAAGAAATTGAAAAGATGAGGGCAAGCAACCATATCGTTGCTGAGATTTTAAACACGCTGAGGGAAAAGGTTAAACCTGGTGTGACCACGAGCGAACTGGATGTATGTTCGGAAGAGCTCGTGCGTAAGAGAGGGGCCGTGCCTGCGTTTAAGGGTTATATGGGGTATCCTAATTCACTGTGTATATCGGTCAATTCAGAAGTCGTTCATGGGATACCGTCAAACAGAGTTTTAGATGCAGGAGATATTGTTAGCCTCGATTTCGGCGTATATTATAAGGGGTACTATGGTGACGCTGCCATTACAGTGCCTGTCGGTGACATTTCTGAGGAGGCGGCAAGGCTAATTCGCGTTACTGAACAGGGACTCTACAATGGAATAAAGGAGGCAAGAGCCGGGAAACGTCTCGGCGACATATCGGCTGCTGTTCAAATTTGCGTCGAGAATGCCGGGTTTTCTGTTGTCAGGGATTTTGTCGGTCATGGAATTGGCAAGAAGCTTCACGAGGAACCACAGATACCAAATTATGGTATAAAAGGTAGAGGGATAGAACTGAAAACCGGGATGGTACTGGCTATTGAACCGATGGTCAATGAAGGCACATACAGAGTCAAAGTAACTGATAATGGCTGGACTGTTGTAACGGAAGACGGGAAATTATCTGCCCACTTCGAGCATTCAGTTGCCATAACGAAGAATGGTCCGGAGATCCTGAGCCGGATGAATTAAAAAGAAATAATAATAGGATTCGAAGTTGTGGAATATAGGTGTGACGGCATACATGGCTGCAAAGCTAGCCTGCCGCAGACTGGGGATAATCTCGTTGCCGGACAATTCATTGCAGCGGTAAAGCCTCCGGCCTGAGGTCGCTCTCATTGATTCCGGAAGTTCGGAAATTTACCAAATAGGTAGTCATGGCAAAAGAGGAGCCAATTGAGGTTGAAGGTAAAGTAATTGAAACTTTGCCTAATGCGATGTTTAGAGTTGAGCTCGAAAATGGGCACCGCGTCCTCGCTCATATTTCGGGAAAAATGCGCATGCATTTTATCAAGATATTGCCGGGCGATAGAGTTACTGTTGAGCTTTCTCCCTATGATCTTACGCGGGGGAGGATTATATACCGGACTAAGTAAGACTAAATATATGGTATGAATTTGCGGCATGGCAATGGGTTATAAGCAGACCGTTAGGGTACTTTGCTTGCCGCAAACTATTACTAAGGAGCAAATATCGTGAAGGTGCGTTCTTCCGTTAAAAAGATTTGTGACAAATGCAAAATTATCAAGAGGCGTGGCGTGTTGAGGGTTATCTGCGAGAATCCGAAACACAAGCAGCGGCAGGGATGATTCGGGAATTATAGACCCTTGCATGAGGAGGTAATCGAGTGGCAAGACTTGCAGGAGTGGACTTACCGAAAAATAAGCGAATGGAAATTGCGTTAACGTATATATACGGAATAGGGAGGAGCAAATCGCGAGATATCCTGGCGAAGGCAGGAGTAAGCCTTGATAAGAAAACGGATAATATTGCTGACTCAGAAATAACTGCCATAAGAAATATTATAGATAAAGAACTCAAAGTTGAAGGTGATTTAAGGCGAGACGTGTCTATGGCAGTAAAACGATTGATGGATCTCGGGGCTTACCGTGGACTAAGGCATCGGAAAGGGCTTCCCGTCAGGGGTCAGAGAACGAGTACAAATGCTCGAACGAGGAAAGGACCGAGGCGGTCGATTGCTGGGAAAAAGAAATAAGAAGGACAATTATCCGGAGGAAAGATGGCAAAACAGGTAAGGAAGACCGGAAAAAAGAAGGAAAAGAAAAACATAACTGAAGGAGTTGTACACATTCAATCTACCTTCAATAATACCATTATCACGATTACAGATCTCAGTGGCAACGTCGTTGCCTGGTCTTCTGCCGGAACTCAGGGATTTAAGGGTTCAAGAAAGAGTACACCTTTCGCGGCTCAAGTGGCAGCCGAAGACGCGGTTAAGAAGGCAAAGGAACATGGCATGAGGCGAGTTCAAGTGTACGTAAAAGGGCCAGGTTCAGGCCGGGAGTCGGCATTAAGATCCTTGCAGGTGGCTGGCTTGAACATTAGTCTTATCAGAGATGTTACGCCGATTCCCCATAATGGATGCCGTCCTCCGAAACGGAGAAGAGTATAGGGGAGGATTTTTCGAGGCTGTATATAATTCTGAATTTTTTATCGGGAGGTTTTTTTGGCAAGATATAAAGAATCCGTGTGCCGGTTATGCAGAAGAGAGGGCCTGAAACTTTTTCTCAAGGGCGACAGGTGTTATGGAGAAAAATGTGCCTTTGAGAGGAGAGGTTATGCCCCGGGAGATCATGGTCAGTTTCGCAGGAAATACTCCGATTATGGTGTTCAATTGAGGGAAAAGCAGAAACTCAAGAGGATGTATGGCTTGTTAGAAAGACAATTCAGAAGTTATTTTGAAAAGGCTGACAGGCAGAAAGGGATAACAGGAACCAATCTCTTACTTTTGTTAGAAAGACGTCTCGATAATATGGTCTTCCGATTTGGCTTTGCCAATTCGAGGAATGAAGCAAGGCAACTTGTGAGACATAGTCATTTCTTAGTTGATGGGAAGCCGATAAATATACCGTCTTATTTAGTTAAAATAGGAAGCGAGGTCCGAGTAAGAGAAAAAAGCAGAAAAGTGGAAAGAATAGCGGAGGCAATGGAAATAGTTGCCAGGCGAGGCATACCGCAATGGTTGGAACTAGATAAGGATAATTTTAGAGGAACTGTAAAAGCCCTGCCTTCCCGTGAAGAATTAGTTATGCCTGTTCAGGAGCAGTTAGTAGTTGAGCTTTATTCAAAATAGTATTGTCATATATGTTAAATAAACCCCAAAGGTAAGGAAGTAAAAAATGCAAAAGAGCTGGCGCACTTTAATACGGCCGAAGCGAATTGAGATTGACGAGAATACCCATACACGCTTTTATGGCGAATTTACATGTCAGCCTTTAGAGCGTGGTTTTGGCATCACTCTCGGAAATGCCCTCAGAAGGGTATTGCTGTCGTCTATTCAGGGAGCGGCTATTGTCTCCATTAAGGTTGATGGAGTACTCCATGAATATTCAACAATTCCCGGGGTTAAGGAAGACGTAACGGATATTATACTGAATCTCAAAGGGGTTCGCTTAATGCTGAATCAGGATGGGCCGAGGGTCCTGCATATCGACGCCTCAAAGGAAGGCGTCGTAACTGCAGGGGATCTGATCACCGACGGAACTGTTGAAATCCTCAATCCTGATCACCATATTGCGACACTCTCCAGAGGTAACAAATTTAAGGCTGAGTTGGTTGCAAAAACGGGGAAAGGATATGAGCCTGCTAGCAGGGAAAGAGCCCCCGATCAACCTGAAGGGACTATCAATATTGATGCAGCTTTTTCGCCCATAAAAAAAGTTAATTATACGGTGGCCCATGCAAGGGTGGGGCAGATAGCCGATTATGACCGCCTAGTAATAGAGGTATGGACAGATGGCAGCGTGCTTCCGGAAGATGCCCTTGCATTTGCGGCCAAGATATTGAAGGCGCAGTTAGATATATTTATAAATTTTGATGAGGTTGATGAAGAAGAACGACACGAAGTGGTTGAAGAAAAGGAAAGCATTAACGAGAACCTCCTGAGGCATGTTGACGATCTTGAGCTTTCCGTAAGATCGGCGAATTGTTTGAAAAATGCAGGTATTAACCTGATAGGCGAGCTTGTGCAGAAGACAGAGGCGGAAATGTTAAAGACCAAGAATTTCGGCAGGAAATCACTCAATGAAATAAAGGAAATTCTTGCGGAGATGGGACTCAGCTTTGGTATGAAACTAGATTTGCCTCCTTGGAATAAGGAAGCGAGGAAAGAAAGCGAAGACTTCGGTGCAAAAGAATGAAGAAGTTAATCCTTAGTCGACAAGGGAGATAGTCAGATGCGTCATGGGAAGTCAGGAAGAAAGCTGGGCAGGACTAAGAGTCACAGGGAAGCTATGCTGAGAAATATGGTCACTTCTTTTTTGAAATATGAAAAGATTACAACCACTGATGCCAAGGCCAAAGAACTGAGAAGAGTTGCGGAAAAAATGATCACTCTTGGGAAGAGAGGCGATCTTCATGCAAGGAGACAGGCTCTTTCCTTCGTTAGGGACAGGAAAGTTGTCGGGAAACTTTTTGATGAGCTATCATCGCGGTATCGTGACTGTGCAGGCGGTTATACGAGGATCGTAAAGGCGGGTAATCGTGCAGGCGACAATGCGTCCCGATCTATAATTGAGTTTGTCAGAGATATCGGGGTGGACCAAACAAAAAAGAAGGTCCTTTCACAAAAATAGCACATCACTTGACACTATTTGTTATGCTCGGAACCAAGCAGGGTGTTTCTGCAGCCCTGCTTTTTCTTTTTTCTCTTGTTTTTTTGTCAGAAAAAATATAGTTCATAACCAATTATTGTTTTCCAATAGTCTCAACTCGTCAGGGGTTCTTTACAGGATCAGATTGTGTTTTTTGGATTGGGCAACGGAGAAGGAGGATTGGTCATGGCGGAAGAAAAGATAGGCGAAGTTGTAAAATTTTTTGCAAAGCCATGTGTTGCGGCGATAAAAGTGACAAATGGCGAGTTAAAAATAGGCGATACGATCAAGATAACCGGTCACACTACTGATATAACAAACACACTTGAATCAATGGAGATAGAAAACCAAAAGGTTGAGAAAGCTGTTGTTGGAGATTATATTGGTGTTAAAGTCTCCGATCGTGTTCGCCCCGGGGACGAAGTTTTTAAAGTTGTACCGTAATAATCCATTGATTTAGAAAGCTGGAGTCAATTTTGTCGGCAACGATTTCCTGCGAGTGCATAGTCTCATGGGGGCGACCTTGCCGAAGGGATACGTGGCCTCAAGAAATCTTTAAATGACCAAGGCATGCTGACTTCAGCCGTCTGACAATGAGAGCCGAGCAAATCCTTGTCATTTTAGTCCATTCGCAGGTTGCATGGTAAAATAAGTGCCTCCCTCACCAGGGAAAACGTAAGCCCGCACCATTAGAACTTCACTCACAGGATGAAAAGGGATGCAGATCAGAGTATTGGGTTGCCATGGCTCACAGACACCCGGATGCAATACATCGAGTTTTCTATTG
>Ga0335081_10014567_pt1 | contig 12719 bp, 10 predicted proteins | sample Lox_Sample_35_FD_206713 | JGI IMG/M metagenome (GOLD analysis project Ga0335081, IMG submission 206713) | Soil microbial communities from Loxahatchee National Wildlife Refuge, Florida, United States - Lox_Sample_3.5 | ecosystem: Environmental > Terrestrial > Soil > Wetlands | place: USA...
CGCGGACCGTTCGCCGGCGCGGGCGCCTGCGCCCACTGCGTTCCCGACCATCGCAAGAGAAAGCTCGACTTGAGGCCGACCTCGGCCCCGACTGCCCAGGCGTCCGCGGCGCCGCTTGCCCAGAGCGCGGAGACCGCCCGCGGGTCGGGTCCCCAGCGCGCGGTCCATGCCTTGCCGTCCCAGTGCAGGAGCGAGCTGCGCGTCTCGGGCCCGTCGCCGGTGGTCTCGATCATCCAGGCATCCTGCGGACCCAACCCGAAGAGGGCGGGGTGGTCGGAGTCGTCCGCCACGGGAAATTTCGTCCAGGCCTTCCCATCCCAGTGCAGGACTGCCTCGCCCGCCACCCAGACATCGGTGGCCGATGTGCCCCAGACGACCCGCAGCCGCTCACCGGGCTCGAGCGGGGCCTGCACGGTGCTCCAGGCTGTGCCGTCGAAATGAAGGAGGGTATCGCCGGCAGCCCAGACATCGTTCCGCGCCGTGCCCCAGACGGAGCGCAGCGTCTTGCCCTGCGGGAGGGGGCGCAGCCAGCACCAGCCGTCGCCGCTGCACACGCCGCCCGGCTGAGGCGGCACGCGCCGGTTCCGGATGACGACCACGAGTCCGCCTGCCACGAAAGCAGCGAGCGCGAGCGAAATCAGTACAGAGCGGCGCTCCATGCAGCCCGCATTGACATGGCTCTGGATCTGAAATCAATCGGCCCGCCACCCGGGACGCTGCGCTGGCAACCATCTGATACGTTTTTCGTTGTCGCGAGCAGCGAACGTCAGGAGGACGGCGAGTCGATGGGCTCGATGGTCTTGTGCGCGGCACTCCTTGCCGCCCCGCCGGGCGGCGTGAAGGGCACGATCTGGGAGATGACCGGCGTCACCGTGCCGGGCGCCATCGTCGTCCTCTTGCAAGGGACGAAAGAAATTGCGCAAACGCGCTCCGATGCAAAGGGCGGGTACGAACTCGACGACGTGCCGCCGGGCACATATCGCGTGCTCGCCACCGGTCCCGATGGCCGCAGCGAAGATCAGGGCGTGAACGTCGCTGCCGGCCAGACCGCGACCGTCGACATCTTCCTGCCGGTGGCTGGCGAGGAGATCGATGTCACCGCGGCGGCACCGGTGGCGCCGCCTCCTTCCCGTCAGCCTCAGCCGAAGGAGTCCTTGACGAAGGAAGACATCGCCTCGCTCCCTCGATCCGATTCTGCGAGCGTCAACGAGATCCTCGCGACGCTGCCGGGGGTCCTGCCCGACACCTGGGGAGTCATCAAGTCGCGCGCGACCTTCGGCGAGGTCGGCGTCCGCGTCGATGGCGTTCCAGTGCCGGAATCGCTCGCCGGTGAAGTGGGAGAGCTCATACCGGCGGCGTTTCTCGACGAAGTCACGTTGGGCGTGGGCGGCTTCGAAGCGGACGAGGGTGAGCACAACGCAGGACAGATCAACCTGGTCGTGCACCGGCCCGGTCCGCAGTGGGAGGGCAAGCTGCTCTTCTCCGGCGGTGCGTATCAACTCTTGTCTCCCGCCGTCATGGTCGGACGCTCGATGGGAGATTTCTCCGTCGTCGCCGCGGCGAGCGAGAAGACGAGCCTGCGCGGGCTCGACGTGTATTCGCCGGATACGCTGCCGCACAATCGCGGCCACGAAGAGCGCGGGCTGGTCCGGCTCGAGTGGCAGCACGACAGCGATCGCATTTCGCTTCTCGCGCTCATCGGCCGGGAGGACGACCAGGTGCCGAACAATCCCGTCAGCGACGGACCGACCGACGCCTTCGGCAACCAGCCGTCGCCCTACACGCCGCCCGGGACCGATGCACGGTTCACCCGACAGGAGTTGCTGACCATCGCGAGCTTCAAACGGGAGGCTACGACCGCGCTCACGGCCTCGATCGCCTGGCGTCATGCGAGCGGCGCGTTCACGGCCGACGCAGGCCGCGCGCTGGGACCCGGGCAGGCGAGCTGCAGCGACTCGTGCGCCACCGCGAGTGACGTGTCGCGCGACGTCGACCGGCTTACCGGTTTCTTCGAGCTCGACCGTGCCGTGTCGGAGTCGCACAAGCTGAAGCTGGGCGCGCAGATCGACCAGACATTTTCGCGCGCCGGATTTGCGCAATACATCAGAAGCGATGCGCTCGACGGCCCGGATCCCTCGCAGACGTTGCAGGGCACCCAGTCCAGCCACTCGACCGGCGCGGCGCTGTTCGCCGTCGATCAGATGACCTTCGGTCGCCTGAGGATCGACGCAGGGCTGCGGCTCGAGGGCTTCAGCGCGTCCGTCGATGGCGTGGCGTCGCCGCCGGCGACATTCAATCTGGGGCCTCGAATTGGATCGTCCTACGCGGTCTCCGACGATCTCGTCATTCACGCCGCCGCCGGCGTCTACTGGACGCCGCCCTCGGTGTTCGAACCGTTGATCGCTTTGGGCGCCCAGGGCTTGGCGACGGGAAGCTCACCTGCCTTCGATCTGACGCCGGAGACCATGGAGAGCGGCGAGATCGGCATCGCCTGGAGACCGCTGACGTCGCTGTCGATCGCCGCCACCGGCTGGGGGCGCCTCGTCCAGAATCAGCTCGACGACGACGAGGGAGGGATCACCAGCCTGCTCGTCCCGTATCAATATTCGTATCGCAGGGGCTGGGGGGCAGGGTTGGACTCTCAGATCGTCTTTCGACCGATCGCCCGTCTGCGATTGTTCGCCAACGCGCTGCTGCAGCACGCGGTGGCCTCACAGATTGTCGAAGGCGCATTTCAGTTTTCCGCAGATGAGCTGTCAGACACCAGTTGGCAGATCCTCGATCACGTGCAGACCGCGACGGCGAACATCGGCGCCGCGTTCAAGGACGGGGCGACGGAGGCCAGCGTGCTCGGCAGCTATGGAAGCGGACTGCGGACCGGGCCCGCCAACAACGAAACCGTGCCAGGTCATTTCCGCGTCGACATCGGGCTGTCGCATCACATCGACAATGTGCCGGGGCACCCGTCGCTGGCGATCGATGTCGTGAACCTCTTTGACACACGCTACGCCATTCGCCTCGGGAACGACCAGAATCCATCCCACTGGGGACCGGCGCGTTCGGTCGTCGCCCGCGTCGGCGCGAGCTTCTGACCGACGAGCGCGGCGCGGGACTGGCTGCTGGTGTGCCTTCCGTTCCGCAAGCACCGCCGCTCTCTAGAGGAGAAGGAAGCTCTCTCGGCCTGTGGGAAGTGCGGTGATTGCCAGGGGCTCCGGGCCGCGCGATGTACGGTCGCGGATTGTCGGTGGTCTTTTCGTGATCGTTGCCTGGTTCGCTGTGCAGACGCCGAGGCGCCGGGCAATCTCGGCTGCGCCGAGGAGATGCTCTTGGACCCCAGTTGGACCCGGCGATTCGTGTTTTTGCGTTGCGGAGATTCGGGAATCAGGCGGCGATACGGCTCCGAATGAAATTGAGGGCTTGTGCGCTGAGTGGAGCGCCGGGAAGGTTGCGGACCTTCCGAATTGCCAAGGCGAAGGTCGCCGGTTCGAACCCGGTGTTCCGCTCCAAAGGAAAGGCCCCGGAACGAGAGGTCGAAAGCGACCCGTCCGGGGCCTTCGTGTCTCGGCGTGAAGCGGGTCGTTCCGGGTCGGCCACCGCGCCGATCTGCCCGACGTCGAAGCTCACGCGGGCATTAGCGCGGACCCCCCAGGTTCTGTAAGCTTGCACCCGTGTCGCTGTTCATCAAGTTCAACCTGATCCTGATCCTGGTCTTCGGTGCCGCGCTGGTCCCGGCCGCCTGGCTCACCGACGATCTCCTGCAGGCCAACGCCCGCAGCCAGGTCCTGCAGAATGCGCGCATCATGATGCAGAGCGCGCTGGCGACGCGGCAGTACACGAGCCAGCAGATCGTTCCGCTCCTGGCCCGGCAGGCGTCGGAGGAGTTCATCCCGCAGACGGTGCCGTCCTATTCGGCGACCGAGGTGTTCAACGCGGTCCGCAAGAGCAACCCCGAGTACACCTACAAGGAAGCGACGCTCAACCCCACCAACCTGCGCGACCGCACCAGCGACTGGGAGGCGGACATCGTCAACGGCTTCCGGGCCGACGCGAAGCTGAAGGAGTTTGTCGGCGTGCGGCAGACGGCCCACGGCGATTCGTTGAACCTGGCGCGGCCGATCGTCATCGCCGACGCGAATTGCCTGAAGTGCCACTCGACGCCCGACGCCGCGCCGGCGACGCTGATCAAGACGTACGGTTCGGACAACGGCTTCGGCTGGCAGCAGAACGAGATCGTCGGGGCCCAGATCGTCTCGGTGCCGATGGCGGTGCCGGTCGGGCTCGCCAACAAGGCGTTCCACGCGCTGATCGGCATGGTGGCGGCGGTGTTCGGGGCGATGTTCATCGTGCTCAACGCGCTCCTGTTCCTGGTGGTCATCCAGCCGGTCAAGCGGCTCTCGGCGATGGCCGATCGGGTGTCGAGCGGGAACCTCGACGCGCCGGAGGTGGTCTCGACGAGCACCGACGAAGTGGGCGTCCTCACCGCGTCGTTCAACCGCATGCGCATCAGCCTGGTGAAGGCTTTGAAGCTCCTCGAGGACGAATGAGCCTCAGGCCTGGCGATCGCCTCGGGGATTACGAAATCCTCGCCGAGCTGGGCGGCGGCGGCATGGGCCGCGTCTACCAGGCGCGCGATCTCACGCTCGAGCGGACGGTGGCCATCAAGACGCTCGCGCCGCAGTTCGTCGGCGACGATATGCTGGTGCAGCGGTTCCTGAAAGAGGCGAGGGCGGCGGCCCGGCTCAATCATCCCAACATCGTGCAGATCTACGATTTCGGGAAGGAGGGCGAAGTCCATTACCTCGCCATGGAGTACGTCGAGGGCGAGTCGCTCGCGAGCTACCTGAAGCGGGAGAGGCTCGGCGAAGCAGAGGCGGTGACGATCGCGCGGTATGCGTGCCGCGCGCTGGCCGTGGCGCATGCGGAAGGGCTCGTGCACCGGGACATCAAGCCGGACAACCTGATGCTGACGACCCGCGGCGAGGTGAAGCTGGTCGACCTGGGAGTGGCGAAGGCGGTGGACGAGGACCAGTCGCTGACGCAGACGGGCCAGGCGCTCGGCACGCCCAACTACATCTCGCCCGAGCAGATTCGCGCGGCGAAGGACATCGACGGGCGCGCCGACATCTATTCGCTGGGCGCCACGCTCTACCACCTGGTCACGGGCGCGCCGCCGTTTCGCGGCAGCTCGAACGCGCTGGTGATGTCGATGCACCTGTACCAGCCGCTGCCGGATCCGCGGGGCATCGTGCCGGCGCTGTCGGAAGGCCTGTGGCTCGTGCTGCACAAGATGATGGCCAAGGCACCCGAGGAGCGCTACGCCAGCGCCGAGGAGCTCGACCACGATCTCTACCGCCTCGAGATCGGGGAGCCGCCGGAGGCGCCCGCGCCGCCCGAATCCGAAGCCACCACCGCGGTGAGCAACGGGCCGGCCAGGACGCAGCCGTTCGCGGTGCCGCAATCTCACTCGCAGGCGAAATCGCAGTCGACGAGTGGAGTCACGACCGATCCCAACCTGCGCGTGCTCGAGGCCGAGCTGGCAAAGCATGTCGGCCCGCTGGCGAAGGTGCTGGTGAAGCGCGCGGCGAAGAGCGCGCCGTCGCTGAAGCAGCTGATCGTCGAGCTGGAAAAGGAGATCGAAGGCGAAAAGCCGCGGCGCGCCTTTCGCAGCGCGGTCGACAAGCTGCGCTGAGGTGGAGCGCCTCTTGCAGGCCAGGCCGATCGACTTCGGCATCCGCCGATGAGCTGCGGCAGTCCAGCGCGCGGCAACTTGCCGCAAGCCGCGCCTGGTTACGCGCGAGCGACGGCGCCTATCATTCCTCGAAAGAGCAAGCGAGGGATGCATGCTCTCCAATCGACCAATCACGAGCTGCGCGGATTGCCCGCTTGGAGCGGCCTCCGCGTCCCGACGCTGCGAGTTCCTCTGCTCCACCCGCCTGGCGGGCGCCCTCATCTGCGCACAGGGCGAGATCCCTTCGACCATCTACTTCGTCAAGACCGGGCTGATCTCGCTCTCTGCGACCGATTCGGACGGGACCCTGGCGGCGCTGACGCTGCGAGGGCCCTCGTCGCTGCTCTGCACCGAGGCGATCCAGCGGCGGCCTTCGCCGCACACGCTTCACGTCCTGAGCCGCGCGCGCCTCTGCGCCATTCCGGGCGAGCTTCTGAAGCGTTGGATCGGCCCCGAGCACGGGCCCGCCCGCGCGCTGCTCGACCTGCTCCTGGACGAGAGCCACCTCCAGCACCTCGAGCAGGAGCTGCACCAGGGCGACTGCACGCGCAGGGTGGCGCGGTTCGCGCTCATCTTCGAGCATTTTCTCGAGGAGCAGCCGGACGCGGTGCCCAAGCAGATGCTGGCGCAGATGCTCGGCATGCGTCCGGAGACGCTCTCGCGCTGCCTCACCCGCCTCGATCGCTGCGGCGCCATCGACGCCTCGCAGGGCCTGCGGGTCCGGCAGCCGCGCCTGCTCTCTTCGATGATCGGGCCCGCTGCCGGCTGAAGGTCAGCGGGTGAAGAAGAGCGCCAGCGCGAGCGCGAGAGACGAGGTCAGGAGCGCCAGCGCCGCCAACCATTCGCCCACCGGCGAATCCTCGGCAGATCTCTCGACCATGTCGTCCTCGTTTCCGGGGCTCGGCGGCCCTCGTGGAACGGTTAACGGGCCAGTTGATCCAGGTCAATAGAACCGCGTTCCGGACCGGTTAACTTCCTCTTCCGGAGAAGGTGGTCGCGCCTCTCCGGACCGGAGCGGGCCATGCCCGTCGGCGAGTCCACAGCGCTCGAGCTGCGAGTGGCGGAGGCCCTCTCCGAGGACGTCGGCCGCAAGTGGGCCCGCGTCGATGCCGAGGACCTGGCGCGGATGGGCGCGGTGCCCGGCGAGGTGCTGCTGATCACCGGCGGGCGCGCAACGGTTGCGCGGGCCATCGAGGCACCGCCAAGCCACTGCGGCAAGCGGCTGGTGCTCATCGACGGCGGCTGCCGGGGCAACGCCCAGATCGGCGTCGACGAATGGGCGACGGTGAAGAAGGTGCCCTGCGCGCCGGCCGAATCGCTGCTGCTCTCGCCGGTGCAGGTCGGCATGCCGCCGCCTTCGCCGGCCGAGGTGCCGCATCTGCTCTCGCTTCTCGCCGGCTCGACGGTGGTGCCGGGCGACACGCTCACGGTCGCGATGCTGGGCTCCCGCCCCCGCTCGTTCACGGTGGACGGTGCCACCCCGCGCGGGGCGCTGGTGATCTCGCCCAAGACGGAGATCTCCTTCCGCGCACCCGATGCCGCGGGCGCCGGGGCGCTCCGGGTGTCGTACGAGGACGTGGGCGGCCTGCAGCGCGAGCTCGCCCTGATCCGGGAGATGATCGAGCTGCCGCTCCTGCACCCGGAGCTGTTCACGCGCCTGGGCATCGAGCCGCCCCGCGGCGTGCTGCTCACCGGCGCGCCGGGCACGGGCAAGACGCTGATCGCGCGCGCCATCTCCAACGAGGTGAAGGCGCACTTCATCCACGTCAACGGGCCGGAGATCATCCACAAGTTCTACGGCGAGAGCGAGGCGCGGCTGCGCGAGGTCTTCGAGGAGGCGCAGCGCAACGCCCCGGCCATCCTCTTCCTCGACGAGATCGACGCCATCGCTCCCAGGCGCGCCAAGGTGCTGGGCGACGTGGAGAAGCGGGTGGTGGCGCAGCTCCTGGCGCTGATGGACGGGCTGCAACAGCGCGGCGAGGTGGTGGTGATCGGGGCCACCAACCTGCCCGAGCTGGTGGATCCGGCGCTGCGGCGGCCGGGGAGATTCGACCGCGAGATCGCCATCGGGGTGCCCGACCGGAAGGCGCGCCGGCAGATCCTCGGCATCCACGTGCGGCGCATGCCGCTCGACGCGGACGTGGATCTCGATCGGCTGGCGGAGATCACCCACGGCTACGTCGGCGCCGACCTGGCCATGCTCTGCAAGGAAGCGGGCATGGTCGCGCTGCGCCGCCTGCTGCAGCAGGCGGGCGGGCCGGACCGTGCCGGCGGGGCGGCGGCGCGGGTCACCGCCGTCGATTTCCTCGACGCCTACAAGGCGGTGGAGCCCACCTCGACGCGCGATTTTCCGGCCGAGCGGCCCTTGCTCACGCTGCGTGAGGTCGGCGGGCTTTCCCAGGAGAAGCAGCTCTTGCGGTCGCTGGTGGAGCTGGCGGCGAGGCCGCCGCCCGATCCGCGCCTGCGCCCTGCCAAGGGCATCCTGCTCACCGGGCCCTCGGGCTCCGGCAAGACGCTGCTGGCCCGCGCGCTGGCGGGCGAGCTGGGCCTCACCTTGATCACCGTGGACTTGCCCGGCCTGCTCTCCAAGTGGCTGGGCGAGTCGGAGAAGGGGTTGCGCGAGGTGTTCAAGCGGGCGCGGCAGCTCTCGCCGTGCATCCTCTTTTTCGACGAGATCGAGGCGCTGGCCCCCGCCCGGAGCGTGGCCGAGGCGGGAGCAGCATCGCCCCGCCTGGCCACGCAGCTCTTCCGCGAGCTCGACGAGCTCCACGGCTCGCTGGGCCTGGTAGTCCTGGGCGCCACCAACCGGCCCGACCTGCTCGAGCCGGCGCTGCTCCGGCCGGGCCGCTTCGACACGCTCGTCGACCTGCCGTTTCCGGACGCCGCGGCCCGCCGCGAGATCCTCGCCGTCCACACCCGCGAGCTGCCGCTCGATCCGCGCGCCGATCTCGATCGCCTGGCCGAGCAGACCGCGGGCTTCACCGGCGCTGCGCTGGAGTCGGTGTGCATGCGCGCCGCCATCGCTGCCTTCCAGGCCGGGCGGCGCGACGGGGCAGCCATCGGCCCGGCCGACATCGATGAGGCGCTGCGCGGGGTGCGCCAGACGCTGGCGATCGCCCGGCGGGGCACTTCGTTCGCATTCGAACCACAAGGAGGCACGAGTGGCACACGTTCATGAGATCACCGTCTGGACCCGCGGCGTGGTGAAGGACAAGGAGGGCCGCGACGTGGCCAACGCCATCGCCAAGGCCGCCGACGCCGAGGGCAAGTTCACCCAGGCCTTCGACAACTACGTGGACCTGCCCGACCGGGTCAACGTGCCGCTGCGCAAGTACGCCCGCATCAGCGACGAAGACATCGAGATGAAATACGACTACGAGAACGAGAAGCCCGAGGTGGTGGTGGTGGTGGACGCCACCATCGTCAAGGGCATCGACGTGCTGCGCGGCATGCAGGGCGACGGCGTGCTGGTGGTGAACACCGACCGTACGCCCGAGCAGATTTTGCAGTTCATCCCCAACCGCGAGCTGGTCAGGACCATCGCCTGCGTGGACGCCACTTCCATCGCGGGCCGCTCCACCGTGGACTTCTCCGGCACCGAGGGCGGCGTGGACAGCCTGGGCATCGGCTCCGGCATTGCCGCTCCCATCCTCGGCGCCTTCGCCAAGGCCAGCCCGCTGGTCAAGCTGGAGGCGCTGGCAGGCGTGGTGAAGAACAAGGACGCCCTCTACCAGGGCCACCAGAGCGCGGTGGTCAGGACCCTTCACCAGGAGAGCTGAACATGTTCAACGTGCCCAAGGAGCGCGCGGTCCCGTTCGGCTGTGTGACGCCCGCGCCGGTCGGCGAGCAACCGGCCATGATCACCGGCAACTGGCGCGAGTACCGGCCGGTGCTGGACCCGACCGTCTGCAACCTCTGCCTCGACTGCGTGACTCTCTGTCCCGACGCCTGCTGGAAGCTCGACGAGGCGGCGGAGATGGTGGTGTGGAACCCGAAGTACTGCAAGGGCTGCCTCATCTGCGTCAACCAGTGCACCGGCGAAGCGCTGAGCAAGGCTTACGAACTCGACTTCCCCGACGGCGTGGTCCGGCTGGAGAAGCCTTTCTAGCGAGGAGACGAGCATGGCCAGGGAAGTGACGTTGAGTGGTTGTGCCGCCTCCGCGCAGGCGGTGAAGCTCGCCCGGGTGGACGTGATCTGCTCGTATCCGATCCGTCCGTACACCGCGGCGATGATGGAGCTGGCGAAGATGGTGGCCGAGGGCGAGCTCGACGCCGAGTTCATCCACGGCGAGGGGGAGCACGCACAGCTCTCGGTGGTGTACGGCGCGTCGGCGGCCGGCGCGCGCACCTTCACCGGCAGCTCCGGCGTGGGCGTGACCTACGCGATGGAGGTCTACTCGCCCATCTCCGGCGCGCGCCTTCCGGTGCAGATGATGATCGCCGACCGCGCGCTCGACCCGCCCGGCGACTTCGGAAGCGAGCACACCGACGCCATGTCCTGCCGCGACCAGGGCTGGATGATGGGCTGGGCCGAGACGCCGCAGGAGGCGTTCGACAACCACCTGATCAACTACCGCATCGGCGAGGACAAGCGGGTGATGCTGCCGCAGTTCGTCTGCCAGGACGGCTATTTCGTCTCGCACATCCCCGGCAAGGTGCTCCTGCCCGAGCAGGCGCAGGTGGACGAGTTCCTGCCCGCCTACGATCCGGGCCCGCACGTGCTCGACCCCAAGCACCCAGTCTCGCACGGGCCGCAGATCCGGCCCGACCAGGGCGCGATCATGGACCTGCAGCGCGCCGAGGCGTTCCTCGACCTGCCCAAGGTCATCGAGGAGGCGGTCGATTCGTACAACCGCATCGTCGGCCGCAGCTACTCGCCGTTCATCGAGGAGTACCTGACCGACGGCGCCGACATCGTCTTCTTCGTGCAGGGCGGCCACGCCGCCACCGCGCGCCACGCCGTGCGGCACCTGCGCGACCAGGGAGTGAAAGCCGGATTGGTGAAGCTGCGCTTCGTGCGGCCGTTCCCGAGCCGGCAGCTTTCGGAGGTGCTCTCGAAGTTCAAGGCAGTGGGTGTGGTGGAGACCAGCACCTCGTACGGCGGCTCGATGCGCGGCGGCAACCTGTTGCCCGAGGTCCGCGCCGCGCTCTACGACGCGCCGGAGCGGCCGCTCACCACCTCGTTCATGGCCGGCCTCGGCGGGGACGTCGTCCCGCTGAAGGACTTCTACTGGATGGCCCGGATCCTCAGCAGTGCCATCAAGGCCGGCCGCGTCGGCAAGACCGTCTACTGGGCCGGGCTGGAGGAGGTGAGCGCCTGATGACCCCCGCCAACCCCATTCCGCAGGAGCCTTCGATGCCCGCAACGGTAAAGACCCAGACGCTGCCGCTGCTCAAGAAGCTGTCGCAGATCCCCAAGGAGGACTACTACGTGCCCGGCCACCGCACGTGTGCCGGCTGCGGCCCGGCGCTGCAATACAAGCTGGTGGCCAAGGCGGCCGGGCCCAACACCATCTTCATCGGGCCCACCGGCTGCATGTACGTGGCCAATGCCAGCTACCTCTGCACGCCGTACGCGGTCCCATGGATCCATGCGCAGATCACCAACGGCGGCGCGGTGGCCTCGGGCATCGAGGCCGCCTTCCAGGTGCTGCTCCGCAAGGGCAAGCGAACCGGGGAACTGCCCAACATCATCGTGATGGCGGGCGACGGCGGCGCCACCGACATCGGTCTGCAGGCCATGTCGGCGCTGATGTACCGCGGCCACGACGCGCTCTTCATCTGCTACGACAACGAATCGTACGCCAACACCGGCATCCAGACCTCGCCCACCACGCCCTACGGCGGCAACACCACGTTCACGCCGCCCGGCAAGGCGATCCCCGAGGGCAAGCGGCTCTTCCCCAAGGACCCGCCGCAGCTGGTCATCGGCGGCCACCCGGCGGTGAAGTACGTGGCCACGGCGTCGATCGCCTATCCCATCGACCTCATCAACAAGGTGCGCAAGGGCCTCAACCAGAAGGGCCCGGCGTTCCTGCACATCCACGCTCCCTGCCCGAAGGGCTGGAAGTTCGACGAGTCGAAGACGGTGGAGATCGCCAAGCTCGCGGTCGAGACCGGCATGTGGAACCTCTACGAGTGGATCGACGGCGAGTACAAGCACCGCGAGCGCGGCAAGGAGCTCAAGCCGGTGGGCGAGTACCTCAAGCTGCAGAGGCGCTTCGATCACCTCAAGCCCGAGCACATCGCGAAGCTGCAGGCGTTCGTCAATGCCCGGCAGAAGGCGCCAGGCGTGCCGGTGAAGGTGCCGGTCCCGATGCCGCGCGAGGCTTGAAGCGAAAGACCTGCCGCGAGCCGTCCTTCGCCAGCGGCGGCTCGCGGCGGGCAGGCCTGGTGACGCTGGCGTTTCGGTCGACCAGGAGGTTCGGATGTCCAGTCAAAGCCAGGCGAGCGCCGGGAACGGCGGGCTCGTGCACAACCGCTGGCTCCAATTGATCGCCGGCGTGCTCGCGATGATGGTGATCTCGAACTACCAGTACGGATTCACCCTCTTCACACCGGGCATCAAGGCGACGTTCGCAGACGTGCCGTATCCGAAGATCGCCGCCATCTTCTCCATCTTCATCCTCTTCGAGACCTGGCCGGTGCCGGTGGCCGGGTACCTGGCGGACAAGTTCGGCATCCGCAAGCTGATGACGGTGGGCGCGATCCTGATCCTGCTCGGGTGGTTCCTGGGCGGCACGATCGCCAGCTCGGTCTTCGAGCTCTACATCTATTACGGTGCCCTGGCAGGCACCGGCGCGGGCATCATCTACATCTCCTGCGTCGCCAACGCGGTGAAGTGGTTCCCGGACCGGCGCGGGCTCGCTGCCGGCCTCACCGCTGCCGGCTTCGGCGGCGGTGCGGCACTGACCATCATCCCCATCGCGCACAGCATCTCGAGCCTCGGCTGGGGCCGCACGATGGCGGTGTGGGGCGTCGGGCAGGGCAT
>Ga0335081_10014568_pt1 | contig 12719 bp, 14 predicted proteins | sample Lox_Sample_35_FD_206713 | JGI IMG/M metagenome (GOLD analysis project Ga0335081, IMG submission 206713) | Soil microbial communities from Loxahatchee National Wildlife Refuge, Florida, United States - Lox_Sample_3.5 | ecosystem: Environmental > Terrestrial > Soil > Wetlands | place: USA...
CCTGGCCAACCTGTTCACCGCCGGGGACCCAGGCCCGGTCCGGGCGGTGCTGCGCAAGCTGGCCGCCGTGCGCGCCATCCAGCGGGCCGGCCAGCTGGGCCTGGACCTGGACGAGGACCTGCCCGCCTCGGTCGGCGCCACCCCGGAGGATCTGGACGACCTGTACCGGCTGCTGGCGATCGCCAAGTACGAGCAGCGCTACGTCATCCCGCCCGCGCACGCCGAGGAGGCCGGCCGGCTGATGGGCCAGCACGAGCAGCTGTTCTGCAGCCTCGACAGCGAGGGCGGCCCCGGCATGGGCGGCGCTGGTATGGGTAGCACAGGCCCGCACGGCATCCAGGCCTGGCGCCCGGCCGGTCCGCCCGGTCAGGACCACACGTTCCGCGCCGACGACGGCCGGACCCGCTTCAACCTGCTCGGCTGGGACGGCCACGGCGATGCGCCGGGTCTTTTTCCCGAACGAGGGACGCCATGAGCGATACCGCCGCTTACAAGCTCGCGTCGGTGCTGCTGCAGTACCCGACCGCCGCGCTGTTCGACGGGCTCGGCGACCTTGACGCGTTCGCGGGAACCACCTCCCCCCGGCCGGCCCGGGACGCCTTCGCGCGGTTCCTGGCCTGGCTGCGGGCCACCCCCCCGGCCGACGTCGCCCAGCACTACGTGCAGACCTTCGACCTTCCCCACTCCCCGGGGGGTCGCGGGGGGTCGTCCCCCCGCCGGCAGCAGAGCAGAAGCGCGCTGTACCTGACCTACTACCGGTACGGCGACACCCGCAAGCGCGGCCTGGCCATGGTCGCCTTCAAGACCGCCTACCGGGACGCGGGCTTCGTCCCCACCGAGGCCGAACTGCCCGACTACCTGCCCATGGTGCTCGAGTTCGCCGCGCTCACCGAGCGCGGCCGGCGGCTGCTGCGCAGCCGCCAGGCCGACCTGGAGTTGCTGCGCCGGGCCCTGGCCCAGGCGGAATCCCCCTACGAAGACATCGTCGTCGCCGTCTGCGCCCAGCTGCCCCGGCTGGGCCGGCGTCAGCTCGGCCAGGTGCTCGCCTGGACAGGGCCGCCCGGCGAGGAGGTCGGTCTTGAGCCGTTCGCGCCGCCGGACTACCTGGCCGGCTACCGGGCGGGCCCGTGAACGCCACCGCGGCCCAGCTGTTCTGGTGGGTGGCCCTGCCCTACCTGGCGATCGGCGTGTTCATCGTCGGCCACGTCTGGCGGTGGCGCTACGACCAGTTCGGCTGGACCAGCCGCTCCACCGAGCTGCAGGAGCGCCGTCTGCTCAAGTGGGGCAGCCCGCTGTTCCACTACGGCACGTTCGCCGCCATCGCCGGGCACGTGATCGGCATCTTGATCCCGGAGCGGTGGACCAGGGCGATCGGCATCCCCGAGGAGGCCTACCGCTGGTTCTCCGCCGCCGCGGGCACGCTGGCCGCCGTGCTGGTCATCGGCGGGGTGGTGGTGCTCGCGGGCAGGCGCCTGCTGGTGCCGCGGGTCCGGGCCACCACGGCGCCGATCGACTGGGTGACGCTGATCCTGCTGCTGGTCGTCATCGTCACCGGCATCGCCCCCACCATCTTCGTCAACCTGTTCGGCCACGGCTACGACTACCGCACCACCGTGGCCCCCTGGTTCCGCGGCCTGTTCGTCTTCTCGCCCGACACCAACGCGATCGCGCACGCGCCGTTCATCTACCAGCTGCACGCCACCGCGGCCTGGCTCATCTGGGGGCTGTGGCCGTTCAGCCGCCTGGTGCACGCCTGGAGTTACCCGGTGTGGTACCTGTGGCGGCCCTACGTGGTCTTCCGCAGCCGGGTCCCGGCGCACCCGGGCGAGCCGGGCACCGGCGGGCGCAAGTGGCGCAAGATCGGCGTCCCGTACTGATGGCCGCCGGCACCGGCGCCGCCAACGGGCAGGGGCGATCCCTGGGCCGGGCCGCCGCCGCGATCAGGGATCTGCATCCCGGCTACTTCGCGTTCGTGATGGCCACCGGCATCATCTCGACCGGCACGTTCCTGCTGGGGCCGTCGTGGCTGTCCCGGGTGCTGCTCGTGGTCGCGTCGGCCGGGCTCGTGGTGCTGAGCGTGGCCCTGGCGATCCGGCTGGCCCGCTTCCGTCCCCGCGTGGTCGCCGACATCCACGCCCCCGAACGGGTCTTCGGCTTCTTCACGATCACGGCCGGGCTCGACGTGCTCGGCGTGCGGCTCGCCGCCGCCGGTCATCCGCTGGCCACCGCCATCCTGGCCGGCGTGGCCGCCGTCGTGTGGCTGGTGCTGACCTACGGCGTGCCCGCCAGCCTGCTAGTGGCGCGAACCCATGATTCGGTCCTCGGCGGCGTGAATGGCACCTGGCTCCTGTGGGTGGTCAGCACGCAATCCCTGTCCGTCGTGGCATCGACCCTGGTTCCTGCCTGGCCCTCGCAATCCGGACTGCTGGCGCCGGTCGCCGTCGGGCTATGGAGCGTCGGGCTGTTGCTGTACCTGCTGCTCGTCTCGCTGATCATGCTGCGCTGGCTGACGGTGCCCATGACCCCGGAAACCCTCGGCCCGCCCTACTGGATCCTGATGGGCGCAACGGCGATCAGCGTGCTGGCCGGCGCCAAGATCCTGAGCCTGCCCGCCACACTGCCTGCGATCAAGGCGACGGCCGGCTTCGTCGAGGGGTTCTCGTACGCCCTGTGGGCGTTCGGCACCTGGTGGATCCCGCTGCTCATCGTGCTCGGCCTCTGGCGGCACGTCTGGCACCACTGGCCGCTGACCTACGAGCCCGCACTCTGGAGTGTGGTGTTCCCGCTCGGCATGTACAGCGTGGCCACGCTGTCGTTCGGCAAGGTCGCCCATCTCGCGTTCATGGAGCCCCTCGCCCGGTTCATGCTCTGGGTCGCCGTCGCCGCCTGGGCCGCGGTCGCGTTCCTGGCCAAGCTCGCCCGCCGGCGCAGGGCCGACCCGCGCCCGGCGCCGGACGCCGCCACCCGCGCCGCGACGTAGCCGCGGATCAGGCCAGCTTGGCCACCGTGAGCAGCACGGCCGAATCCTCCAGCGCCTCGAGGCTGTGCGACGCGGCGGGCACCAGCAGCAGGTCGCCGCGCCGGCCTTCCCAGGAGTGCTGGCCCGCGGTCAGCCGGACCCGGCCGGCCAGCACGTGCACGCTCGCCTCCCCGGGATTCTCGTGCTCGGCGAGGGCCGCCCCGCTGGCCAGGGCGATGACGGTCTGGCGGAGCACCTTCTCGTGGCCGCCGACGACGGTGGCCGCGGCCCGGTGCCCGTGCCCGTCCCGGGCGCGTTCCAGCAGCTCACGGGCCATCGCTTCGAGCGAGAACTTCTGCATACCGTCCATCCAACCCCGCACCGCGCATTCCTGGCTAGGTATTCACGGCGAGGGCGGGCTCAGTCCGGGCCGTACCAGCGCTGCGGCTGCCCGGTGACCCTGGCGATGACGCCGAAGTCGCGGTCGTGGTGCAGCAGCGTCAGGCCGTGCAACTCCGCGGTCGCGGCGACGACCAGGTCCACCGGGCCCGCGCTGCGGTGCTGGCCCAGGCTGGTCAGCTCACCCTGGACTTCCCAGGCTCGGGCGAAGGCGCGGTCGTGCACCGGCACCCAGCCGAACAGCGACCGGAAGTCCGCGATCCCCTGCTCCCGGTCGGCCGTCGACCGGGCGCTGTAGAAGAACTCCAGCTCAGTGACCGGGCATACCGCGATCAGGCCCGCCGCGGCCGCCTGGTCCCAGCCGGAGGACTCCGCGCCCGGGCGCATGAGCCGGGCCAGCGCGCTGGTGTCGATCAGGAACTGCGCCGCGGTCACCGGCGGTAGCTGGCCTTGTCCTCGAGCAGCGCCAGGTCGAAGGCGCCGTCCTCTGCCGCCTCGCGCAGCCGGGTCAGCGCCACCGCCCGGCGCCGGTTCTCCAGCACCTCACGCAGCGCCGTGTTGACCGTCTCCTTCTTCGTCCGGGTGCCGAGCGCCCGCGCGACGGCGTCGACCAGGTCGTCGTCGAGGTCGATCACGGTCCTGCTCACCGGGCATCCTCCGGGATATCAACTCGTATATAGATGATATCACAACCAGTATTATCTGGTCAGCGCGCTGTCGGCGGCGCCTGCGTACAGCTCGGCAGCCCGCCAGCAGTACCAGGCCGCCAGCGAACGGTAGGGCCGGAACGGGTCGCCGAGCGGCCGCAGCTCACGCGCGGCCGGCTCCGGGGTCCCGGTGCCTGACAGCGCGCTCGACGGGGCGGGCGATGCCGGCGAGGATGAAGGCGAGGGCATGATCCTCATCATGCCCCGTGGCCCCTGTCGTCTGAAGGTTCGCATGGCTCTGCACCGCTTGACCTCCGTCACCATGGGCGTGCCGAACGTCGCCGAGACCGCCGCCTACTATGCCGAATTCGGCCTCTCCCCCGAAGCCGACGGCTGGTTCAGCACCCGCGACGGCGGCCGCCAGCTGCGCATCGTGCCCGCGTTCACCCGGCGCCTGGTCGACCTGCACGTCGGTGTCGACGACGCCGGCGACCTGGCCCGCGCCTGCGCCATGCTCGAGGACCACCCCGAGCGGCACGTCTGGGGCCTCGGCCGGCACTACGGCGGGTCGAACTTCTTCTGGTACCTCAAGGACCCGGCGGGCAACTTCAGCGAGTACTACAGCGACATGGACTGCATCGTCGACGACCAGCTGTGGACCCCCGAGGACCTGGAGGGCGCGCGGGGCCTGTACTCCTGGGGCCCGCCCCCGCCGCCGTCCTTCCTGCATCCCGAGGACCTCGCCGCCATGATGACCGGCGCGCACAGTATCCGCTGACCCTGGGTCCGCTGACTCAGGCCCGGGGGGCCAGGTCCTTGCGGCCGGTGAGCGCGAACCAGGTGACCAGGCCGGTGATGTCGGCGGGGGCGGCAGGGGTGCCGGGGATCAGCCGCAGCACGGCCAGCGACAAGATCGCGGCGATCACGGCGCGCAGCAGCAGGCGGCGGGGGCGGCCGCGGCGGATCCGGGCCGGGAGCTGCCACGCGGCGGCCAGCGGGTGCCAGGGCGGGGCGCCGGACGGCGGGTGGGCTTCGGCGGGGATGGCGGGCAGCGGCGCGGTGTCCGGCTCGCCGTCCAGGGCGGCCCGGGCGGCGAGGTCGGCGTAGGCCTCGGAGCGGCCCCAGCCGGTGCGCAGCTCGGCGTAGGCGGCCGAGGCGGCGGTGTAGCGGGCGAGATCCCCGCCGTCGGGGCGGTCCGGATGGGTGGCGGCGGCGATCGCGCGCCAGGCGGCGCGGACCTGCTCATCGTCCAGGTCGGGGCGTTCGGGCAAGCCGAGCGCGGCGAACGGGCTGGTGCTCATCGGGTGGCTCCGGGTCCGAAGATGTCTTCCAGGCCGGCCGGGGCCGGCCAGGGCGCGGGGGCGGGCTCGTGCCGGGGCCCGGGCACCCAGGCCGGCGGCTCCGGGGCACTGGGCGGCGGGAGCAGGGTGAGGGGGGAGGGCTTGGGCCGGGCGACCTGGACGAAGGTGGCCGCGCCGCGGTGGATGTAGCAGGCCTGGCCGACCTGCAGGCGGCGGATGATGTCGGGGTCGGCGACGCAGGCACGCCGCTCGCGGGTGGTGCCCTCGTCGCCCCAGGAGGCGCCGATGAGCTTGCGCGTGGTCGCCAGCACCCGGCGGGTCCCGGCCAGCGCGGCCAGCGGCTCCGGATGGGGCGTGCTCAGCACGAACAGGCCGCCGTCGGCGGTGGCCGCGATCCGGTACCGCTCATCCTCGGTGGCGCCCAGGCCCTGCCAGGACTGCGCCGAGACCTGCACCCCGATGCCGAGGGACCGGCCGCGCTCGTACAGGTTGGAGACCGGCACCCGGCCGGAGACGGCGGAGTAGTCGTCGGCGGCCAGCAGCATCGCCCGCGGCTCGCCGTCCCGGGCGGTGGCGGCGTGGGCGGCCAGTTCGGTCAGCGCCATCGCCTGCGCCTCGGCGACCGAGGGCTCGCGGGTGCCTTCCAGGATGCAGTACCACGCGTCGGCGTCGGCCAGGGCGCCCAGGCCGTCCAGGGCCGGGCCGAGCCGGTCCAGCAGGGTGGCGTAGCGGAGCTGGATGTCGGGCAGGTGCCGGGCCGCGGCCCGGGCGCGTTCGGCCTGGCCGGGGTGGCGGCCGCCGGCCCAGGCGTGCTGCAGCCATTTGGCGTCCAGCCGGTCCAGGAAGGCGGCGGTGCTCAGCGGCGGCCCGCACGGGGCCATGACGGCCAGGGTGAGGACGGCTTGCAGGACGTCGGCGTAGTAGGCGGCCGCGCCCGTGCCGGTGTCGATCATCTGGTAGAGCAGCACCGCCAGTTCCCGCGGCGGGAGGTTCCACAGGGACAGCTGGGCCTCATCGGGCCAGATGGCGACCCGGCGGGCGCCCGCGCCGTACAGCAGGCGGCGGGTGCGTTCGGCTTTGACGCGGGCGTCGCGGCCGCCCTTGCAGTCCAGCACGATCAGCAGCGGCCGGTGCCCGTGCCCGGCCCGCGCCTGCCGGGCGGCGGCGGTGAACCAGCCGGCCCACAGCCGGATCATCAGGTTGGTCTTGCCCGACCCGGTGGCGCCGACGATGACCATATGCCGGGCGCACGCGGTGTGCGGGAGGGTGAAGACGGGGTGCCAGCGGCGGCCGATGGCGCGGATGGTGCCGCCGACCGGGATGCTCCCGCCCCGGCCGGTCAGCGGGACGGCGCCGGGCGCGTCGGTCAGGCCCTGGGCCGTGCGGACCTGGCGTTTCCACTGCCGGGCGTCGAAGGTGATCGGCGCCGAAGCGGTGATGCCGCCCAGCCCGGCGGTGATGGCGTAGTTCCGCCACGCCCAGACGAGCCCGGCCAGCGCCAGCCCGGCCGGGACCGCCACCGGGGCCAGCGAGGCGAACGCCCGGGCCAGCCCGGCCGCATCCAGGTGGTCCCAGCCCACCGCCCACGCCCGGCCGGGCGTGCGGGCGGCGAGCCAGCCGGGCATGCTCGCGTCCAGCGCGGTCAGCCACGCGACCGTCATCGGCAGCGCCCAGGCCGCCGCCCGGTACAGCCGGACCGGCGGCCAGCCGCGCAGCCACGCTGCGGTGTATCCGGCGGCGGTCACGAGCGTGAGCGGCCAGGCCGCGACCGCGGCCGCGGCCAGCAGCAGCCACCAGGCCAGCCTGACCGCCCTGCGGATCAGCCACAGGCACGCCGTGAACTTGAGCCAGGTCCAGACGCTCATCGCGACGGCTCCGGGGTGAACGCGCAGGGCGGCAGGTCCCGGACCACGACCCGGGCCTGCTCCCCGGGCGGCAGCGACGCGGCGGCACGCAGCACCACCGGGCGGGCGGCCGGGGCGGTCAGGTAGATCACCTGCGCGTATCGCAGCGGGAACAGCAGCCCGGTCATGATCCGGGCGGTCCGCGCGATGGGCTTGGGGGTGAGCTCGGCCTCGATTGCCCACACCTGCCCGGCGTACGGGCTGGCCTCGATCGAGGGCCAGTGGATCTCCGCGTCGGGCAGGTGCCCGTCCCGTCCGGCGGCCGGCTGGTCCGCGCGCAGCCGTCGCTCCGAATGCCACCAGGCGTGCCCGTGCTGCCAGGCCGGGCTGGCCTGCAGCCAGAGCCGGGCGGCCAGCACCGCGCGGATGTGCGCCAGCCGCCCCAGTGCCGGGCGGGTGGCGGGGAACCCCAGCCCGGTGGCGGCCATCCCGTCCCGGGTCAGCCAGCACCAGGCCGGCCCCGGCCCCAGCCGCCCGGTGGCCGCGTACCCGGCCCGCCGCCACCGGGCCGGGACCGATGGCACCCGGTCCGGCTGGACCCGCAGCGCGTCCGCCAGCAGGTCGAGCGGGGCTCCGTAGTGCTCGCCGCACAGCATGAGCCCGTCGATGTCCCGCTGGCTGAGGCGGACCGTCCCGGCGTCCGCGCGGCGCGCCGGGCGGGCCGTGGTGATGGTGTCGTGCGCCCGTGCTGTCATGCGGTTACCAGCCTTCCCCGCAGTCACATGAACCTCGGTTGCCTCACGTATTCGGAGAGACACAAGATGCGACGATTGTTCCGCCGGGGATCCAGGGCAGGGTACGGCCGGGCCATGATCGTAAGCGCATTGTCAGGATTACTTTCCGTAACAGCGGCGAGGGCGCTCCGGGCCGGGAGACCCGGGCCCCGGCGTGCGGCCTGGACTGCGCACCATGGTAAAAAACTCATTCGCGCGATGCCGGCCGCCAGCGATAGCTAGGCTGCGTGCTGGTTGTCCGTCTCGGTCTCAGGCGCCTTGGAAGAAGGATGCGCCGTCCGAGCCGGAGCGAGGGGTTGGTTTGGTGTGTCTGGCGTATCGACGGGTGAGGTGACCGCGCAGGCGGTACCGGCGCGCGCGGATGATACGGAACGCCGGATCCTAGGCCTGGCTAGCGGCGACCGCTCCTTCCCGGTTTTCTCGTCAGCCCCGGTTTTCTCGTCAGCCCCGGTTTTCTCGTCAGCCCGCCGCCGAATCCTAGCCGTCCGTACGTAACTCCGTTCACAAGGGGGGCCAATCAATGTTCAGCAAGAGGAACCGCTCTTCCGGACAGCCAGGCCGATCAGCACCGCCTGTTCCGGCCATCGACTGGTCTGAGATCGACTCGGTCCGCCAGGAGTGGCCCGCCGGCGAACTGAATCCGGACGCCGATTTCGCCGCCTGGAAATCTGGCCAGCAAGTGTACGACGCAAATGACGACTATCAGTCCATGATGCGGGCCGGGGCACTGATGTGCCAGGCCCTGCGGCACGAACTCTACGGGAACGGCATCCTGGCGGGTTCGGATCTTCCCGGCACCGTCCACAGCGTGCTGTGGGCGTCGGTGACCACGCCGCCAGACGGCAGGACCCTGTCCGGTCAGGCCCGCCGGCAAATCCGCCTCGCCCTTACGATTATGAAGAAGCACGGGTGGCAGCCGGCCGCCATGGGCGGAAATGGCGCCCTGGAGGACCCATTCTTCCAGGGCGGCACGTACCACCTGCTGGCCGCGACGATTGCACCGGAGGGCGCGCCCTGGGAAGGTGACCTGAAGGCTTTCTTCGGGAAGAATCCAATCGATATCCCCGAGCCCGCGGCCGCGTCGGATAACCCTCCGCGGGGGGGCACCTTTGAGGGCGCCATGGACCAGGTCCGGCGCCTGGGTAACATCCTCGATGAGGCCAAGGCAGGCGACGCCGCAAGCCAGGCGTATCGCAATGCGCTCGCAGCGGACCATAGGGGCGACAAGGAGACGGCGCTCACCTATTACGAGGAGGCCGCTCAGCTCGGTCTCGTCGATGCCATGTACGACGCCGGGTGCCTTCACGATGAGTTCGGCCGCACGGCTTCGAGCGCCTTCTGGTGGGAAGCCGCGGCGCGGGGCGGTCACGCGAAGTCCGCGTACAACCTGGCTTTCGCTGCCCAGCGGGTCGGCGACATGCAAAGAGCACGGCAGTGGTACCAGACGGCGGCCGAACTCGGCGATGCCGACGGGTACGCCGCCCTGACCCAGCTGGCCGCCGAGGCAGGAGACAAGCAGGCTGAGATGCACTGGTCTCAGCTAGGTGCCGAGCTGGGACATCCCTTCTGCATGATGCGGCACGGGCAGCTCCTCGTGCAGGCCAATCCTGACGACCGGACCGTCATGCGACGAGCGCTCGCGCTGGAAGAACGCGCGGCCGAGACGGGCAGCCACGACGCCATGTACCTCGCAGGCCTTGTCAACCTGCAGCTCGGCCTTCCGTCGGAGGCCCGCCGCTGGCTGGAACGAGCCGAGCGCGCGGGGAACACCAGCGCGAGAGGCGTCATCCGCAAGTACGGACTGTAGCGTCGCCCATCTCGTTCATACTGCGGTTATGGCAGCGTGGAGGGACGTGGAGCAGGCCGAGCCGGAGTTCGCGGCGCGGGTCCGGCGGCTGTTCGACGCGGGCAGGCACAAGACGATCGCGACGTTGCGGGCCGACGGCTCGCCGCGGATCTCCGGCATCGAGTGCGAGTTCGCTGACGGGGAGCTCCGGTTCGGGTCGATGCCGGGGGCGCGCAAGGGCGCGGATCTGCGGCGGGATCCGAGGTTCGCCCTGCACGGCCCGGTGTTTCACCCGCAGGAGGGCAACGAGGCCGGGTGGCCGGGCGAGGCGAAGATCGCCGGGCGGGCGGTTCCGGCCGGGCCGGCCGGCGACGGGTCTGCCGGGGATCTGTTTGCCGCCGACATTTCCGAGGTCGTGATCACCCGGCTGAACCCGGAGGCGACGCTGCTGGTCATCGAGTCGTGGACGCCGCAACGGGGGCTTCGCGTGGCAGAACGCGAATGACCAGCGAATGACCAGGGCATCTGCGCGGGTATCAGGGGGCGGAGGGCACCACCATTTCGCGAGAAGACCTTTCGTTCCCGATACGTCACCGCATGGACGGACGGATCACCCGGCCGGGGTCTTCACGGCAGGCTCTGGACCCGTTCGGGCATTGCCGGGCCGAACTATACTGAAAAGTAACACCAAGGAGCCCGGGGGTTGGAGGCACCGATGGCGGCTGGGCACGGCTATCCGGCGGTCGGCGGCGAGCGGGGGAACATGCGCGCCGCCGACACGGACCGCGACCGCGTGGCTGGAATGCTCGGCACGGCCTACAGCGAAGGCCGGCTGTCCAGGGACGAGTACGACGCCCGCCTGGAGAGCGCCCTGGCCGCGCGTACCTACGCCGACCTGGACCGGCTCGTGACCGACCTGCCTGCCGGCCGGCCGGCCATGCCGCCCGTGCCGGCCGGGACGACCATGGTGGCCCCGGTGGCCAGGACCAACGGGCTCGCGATAGCGAGCCTCGCCTGCGGGGTCGCGCAGTTCGCGTTCGGGCCGCTGGCGACCATCCCGGCGATCGTGCTCGGCCACATGGCCCGGAGCCAGATCAAGCGCACCGGGGAACAGGGGGCTGGCCTGGCGCTCGCGGGCCTGATACTCGGCTGGGCCGCGGTGATCCTGGGCGCCCTGCTCATCGTCGCCGCCCTGGCCATAGCCACCGGGACACAGGGCGGCCCGGCGACGTAGCCAACGGCGCGGCGTAACGCCGGGCGGATGACGCCGGTCGCGGTGGCGCGGCCGGCGCGGTCGCGGACGGCCACCCGGACCGCGCCCGCGTCCGGGTCAGCCTCGGCCGACACGATCAGGCCCTGGCCGTCGAACAGCGGCGCGACCAGGCGGTAGGAATACTCGCACGGCACCGGCACCGGCACCGGCACTGTCGCCTCGCGGCGGGCCAGTTCGGCCATGAGCAGGGCCTGCAGCGGGCCGTGCACGACCAGGTCCGGGTATCCCTCGGCGCGGGCGTAGTCCCGGTCGTAGTGGATGCGGTGCGCGTTGTAGGTCAGCGCGGAGAACCGGAACAGCAGGACCGGGTCCACCTCGACCGGCCAGTCCCGGTCCGAGACCGGGGCGCGGCCGGACGGCGGCTGGATTCGGGCCGAACGGGCCGGGCCAGACGCGGTCGCTTCCCGGTAGACCAGATCCTGCTCCTCGCTGATCACCACGTCACCGCCCTGGCTGATCTCGGTGCGCACGGTGACGAAGTGCAGCGGCCCGGACTTGCCCTGCTTGACCACCGAGCCGGCCTGCCAGGTCCGCCGGGTGGCCTCGGCCGCCACCCGCAGCGGCCCGTGCCGGCTGACCCGGCCGCCGGCGAACATGCGCCGCAGGCCGGGACCCGGCGGCACCGGAATGCCGCCGCGGGCCGGGTGCCCGTCCGGGCCGAGCACGGCCTGCGGCGGCCGGTCCAGCAGGTACACCCAGTGCCACAGCAGCGGCAGCTCCGGACCAGGCCACGGCACACCGAGCAGTCCGGCCACCGCGGCGGCCGGCCCGGGCGTGAGCAGCTCGGTGACCTCCCTGACCTCGCTCACCCGGGCGCGCTCAACCGAGGGTGAACGGGTCGCGGGTGCCGCCGGTGAGCTCGACCCAGATGGCCTTGGTCTGGGTGTACTCGTGCACCGCGTCGATGCCGTTCTCCCGGCCGAGGCCGGACAGGCCGAAGCCGCCGAAGGGCACGTCCGGGCCGACCACCCGGTAGGCGTTGATCCACACGGTGCCGGTGCGCAGCGCGTGCGCCACCCGGTGCCCGCGGTGGATGTCCTTGGTCCACACCGCGCCGGCCAGGCCGTAGCGGCTGTCGTTGGCCAGCGCGACGGCCTCGTCCTCGGTGTCGAAACCAATGACCGACAGCACCGGGCCGAACACCTCCTCGCAGGCCACCGTCATGGTCGGCTTGACGTTGGTGAGCACCGTGGGCTGGACGAAGAAGCCGCCGAGCGCGTCGTCGGCGCGGCCTCCGGCGGCGACGGTCGCGCCCTCGCCGGCCGCGCCCTCCAGGAACGACAGCACCTTGCGGTACTGCGGCTCGGTGGCCACCGGGCCCATCTCGGTCTCGGCCGCCTTCGGGTCGCCGAGACGGATCGACCGGGCCCGGCCGGCGATCTTCTCCACCAGCGCGTCGTGCACTCCCCGGCTGACCAGCAGCCGCGAGCCGGCCATGCAGGTCTGCCCGGTGGCGGCGAACACCCCGGCCAGCACCCCGTTGCAGGCGGCGTCCAGGTCGGCGTCGTCGAAGACCAGGTGAGCGGATTTGCCGCCCAGCTCCAGCAGCACGCCGGTGATGTTCGCGGCCGCCGCGGCGGCCACCTGCGCGCCCACCGCGGTCGAGCCGGTGAACGCGATCTTGTCGATGCCGGGGTGCCCGGCCAGCGCCTTGCCGACCGCGGGCCCGAACCCGGTCACCACGATGAACACGCCCGGCGGGAACCCGGCCTCGTC
>Ga0335081_10014569_pt1 | contig 12719 bp, 6 predicted proteins | sample Lox_Sample_35_FD_206713 | JGI IMG/M metagenome (GOLD analysis project Ga0335081, IMG submission 206713) | Soil microbial communities from Loxahatchee National Wildlife Refuge, Florida, United States - Lox_Sample_3.5 | ecosystem: Environmental > Terrestrial > Soil > Wetlands | place: USA: Florida...
GGATGGAATACCGCTCCTGCGTGGTCTTCCTGATGCTTGATCACTCCACCCGCCGCGTCTACCGCCTGTATGACTTCACGCGCTCTCTGGTCGTTGAACCAGAGCAATACTATTGCGTGTTCGGAAAGGTCAACAGCGCCGACAAACTCTACTTGGTAATGGAAGCGGTCAAGCTGGACGCCAAGCACGGGCGGCCTTCCTCAGTTCCAGATCCTGGGACGGCGCGGAAGGTTAATCCTTATGGCTTGATCGACAGGCTTGACGTCAAAACTGCCTTGCAAAAACCGCTGGCTCTTCCTTCATCCAGCCAACGTACTCGTGTCGGTGGACCGTCAAAACCGCTGCCGAGTGCTTCCCTTCAAACCGGTGAAAATGGCTCCCTTTTGAATCGGTGCCGACACTCCATAGTTGCCTCTCAATTCTGCGATTCAAATACTCAATATTCAGGGCATTGCCGTCCAATGAAATTCGTGTTCACACATAAGGCGTAAAATCGCGGTAGCTTGGCCAACCTTCGATGGACTCGGCATTCTTAACGCCGCGGCCGATCGCCTCCGCGACAACCTCTGCGGCGAGCGCGCCGACCGCTGAGACAGGAACGTCGCGCCGCAAACTGCGAGTTGAAATGGCATAGAGTTGGTCGCCGTCCCCCGTCGTGTGGTAAGGGTCAATTGCCCTCGCACCGCCACAGCTTGCCATCATGGCAATCTTGGTTAACTGCATCTTGTCAAAATAGACGTTTGTCGCCACTACGGCCAAAGTTGTGCTGTGCAGGAATTCGTCACTCAATTTGAGAGATGCATGTGCCGAGGGGTCCGCCAACCGCCGTTTGAGAGTTTCGGTAAGGCCGGCAAAACCTGTTCCGTCCTGGTGACGTGCTCCGGCCAGGAGCTTACGCGTTCGCCAATCGAGGATGTCGCCCGCCGCGTTCACCACGGCTAGCGCGCCAATCACGATTTCTCCAAGGCGAAGACTGGCGGTACCCAAACCGCCTTTCATCCCCGGGAATCCCTCCGCGCGCAGCATTTTCCCAACAGTTGCTCCGGCACCTGCTCCGACGTTTCCTTCGGCGACCGGCCCAGCGGAAGCCGCCAGGCATGCCTTATATCCCGCCTCCGCATCGGGGCGTATTCTCCCATCGCCGATGGGGAGATCGTCAATGACGGCCCCCACCACGATGGGAACACGGATATTTGGAACACCCCAGTCATAGCCGATGTGGTGCTCATCAAGGTACTTCACGGCTCCCGGCACAGCGGAGAGCCCCATAGGGCCTCCGCCTGCCAGCAAGATGCCGTGGATTCCTTCCAGCAGGCTGGTGGGTTGCAACATCACACCTAATTGCTCGCCTGGCGCCGAGCCGTCGTAGTCCACGCCGGCGCTAACCTCACTGTCGAAAAGAATGGCCGTGCAACCGGTGGGCCGGCGCGAGTCCCTGTAGTGCCCGACCCTTACGCCCTGAACGTCAGTAATGGTACCCGGCCCTGGCTTCGATTCACTCACGTTCCGGGATTCCGCCCCGGTGGCTACGCTGAACAGGCCGATACCTCCTGAGCCAGCTAAAACTCCAGTGAACTCCCGGCGATTGAATTTCAACACGATCCACCTCCAGAATAACAGTTGAAACCAAGCTCCCGATCTTCACTCCCTGAAGCCATATGACCGTGGCTCTGAACCGCAGAAAGATGTTAGCTGACAGACAGAGTTGTTTGGGCGTAGTTTTGCCTGCCGTGTTTTGAGTCAAACGCCCGTTCGAAGGCGAGCGCGGCAGCGCCCAGTACGCCACCGTAATATCCAAGCTCCGACGCCATCACCCGAAGCTCCCGATTCTTCCACGGGCGGACGAGTTTGGCCAGTTCGTCATTGAAAACAGAAATCAGCAGTGGATTGTTCTCAGTCAGGCCGCCTCCCAAAATCAGAGCTTGGGGATCAAGAAGCGCTACTACGGTTGCGCAGCCCCTAGCGAGGTGACGGGCCAGGGTTTGAACTGCCTCGCGGGCTATCTCCTCACCGGAATTTGCCGCCTCGATCACTTGCGCTGCGGTTGTGTACGAGTTGCCGGCATAGCGGATCAGCGCCGAGGCGTTCGCGTATGGTTCGAGACATCCTTGCACACCGCAGGAGCAGAGCAGGCCATCGAACACAAAAGGAATATGCCCGATTTGATTGGCGATGAAGTGGGCGCCTCGATTCAGATCTCCGGCAACGTAGCAGCCACCCCCCAAGCCAGTCCCGAGCGTGACACATACAAAATGCTCAAAGGATTTCGCGGCTCCAAATTGCTTCTCGCCAACCGCTAGCGCATTCACATCGTTCTCGACAGCCACGGGGAGTCCGGAGATCGCTGAGAGTTCCTCTCCGATCCTAGCGCCCGTCCAGCCCGGCAAATTGCCCGTTGCATACACCACGCGACCAGTCCGTGCATCAACCCAACCAGCAGTGGCGACTCCAATGGCGATAGGATCATCGCCGGCATCATTGGCGCGCCTCGTTGCACTCTCCGCCACGCGCTTCAAATTATCGAGCACTGCGCGAGCCCCGGATTGGGCAGGCGTCTCGACCGTGGACTTGAACAGGAAAGTGCCGTCCGAGCGCACAACGCCGTACTTAGTTTGAGTTCCTCCAAGATCAATCCCAATCGCATGGCTTACCTTATTGCGACGCAAATACTCGCTTTCAATGGCTGCCGCAAGGCTGCGCGCGATTTCTGACGGTCGCGTAATGGCTGTGCCCACTATGACGGCCAGAGCCCCTGCGGCCACCGCCCGCCGCGCCTGGTCGGGCGACGATATGCGGCCCTCGGCAATGACAGGGACACTGCTAGCGCTGACTAGATCTCGGATAAAATTTGGATCAAAATGCTCGACGTACATGGTTTCTTCTGTGTACCCTCGAAGAGTGGACAGAACAAAATCGGCGCCTGCCTGCACTGCTGCTGCCGCCTCCGCGATCTCGGCTATATCGGCGAGCACGGGAACCTTCAACCCGTCTCGAATTTCGCGAATACGGTCTAACGCCCCCGACTGTTGGCCGCGGACCGCACAATCAAGGGCAACCATATCAGCTCCAGCCTCGACGAGTGCCTTTGCTGATTCGAAAGAGGGCGTGATAAGAAGTAGTCCGTCATGATGCCGAACCTTCTGGATGCCAATGATGGGCACACGGGTGACGCCGCGAATGGCGCGAATGTCGGCAGGCCCATTCGCGCGAATCGCTGCCGCTCCTCCCGCTACCGCCGCTGCCGCGAAGCGCGCCATGAGTTGTGGGTCATGGAAGACCTCGCCTTCCGTCGCCTGACATGACACTATCAATCTTCCCTGAATCGCTCGAGTCACTTCGTTTGCCGTCATATTGGAAACCTCGCTGAAGTGCCGCAGTGACACCGTATAATATGGATGCTCCTGCCAAAAGAGATCGCGCCAAAACCGCAAGCAAACCAAAAAGAAGGGCAGCAACGACGCCGCAACCGGGAGCCTGCCCCAAGACCCTCAACCACCCCGATGCGCTAAAGCAGACGACGGCGCTCGGCATTGCGAGGCAAGAAACAACGACCTCCACGGCCAAATATCTTCCCATCTCCATCGCAACTCAAACTTCACTGGCGCAGTGAAGAAGCCAATGAAAAGGCCCGACAGAAATGCCAGGGCGATTCCCGTCGTTACCATTCGCGGCTCCAAAAAAATTTCAAAAAACGCACTTGACAAGATACCACGTTCTCAGGTATATGTCTAGCGTGAATGTCTAGACTGCATGGCTAGACAACAAACGGATAGGGAAGGACAAATGGATTCGGAGGTGACTACGTCAACTCAAACCATCACACCATTTTCCTCCATTCGAATCTACAAAGATGCGTCAACGCCCATTTATCTGCAGATTGCCGAGGCCATCGGTTCATTGCTTGCCAGCGGAGTCTTGCCTCCGGGTTACGTTCTGCCGCCTGAACGAGTGCTCTGTGCGCAGTTTGGCATCAGCCGTATGACGTTGCGGCAAGCCATGAGCATACTCGATCGCGAGGGCTTGATTAATTCGCGCCGGGGCGTGGGAACCGTGGTCACGCACAGCCGCGTGAGCAAGCAACAACAGGAGTTGCTCAGCTTCAGTGAAGAGATTCGAGCGCGCGGCGGGCGCCCGGAATCGCGTTTGATCTCGCTCGAGCTGGCTATCCCGACGCCACTCGTGCGGGATTTCTTCGAACTGCATGAACGGCAAAAGGTATACGAAGTTGAGCGTGTGCGCTTGAAAGATGGTGAACCGTTGGCGTTGGAACTTGCCCGCATTCCTGAACGGTTGTGTCCAGGACTCGAACGTTTCGATTTGGCCAGAAGTTCAGTGTACGAGATTCTGGAGCAATCGTACGGAATTAGGCTGGAAACTTGTGATGAAGAAATCTCGGCAGAGATCCCGAGTTCACAACAGCGGAAACTACTGAGCTTGCCGGCACGTACGGCCGTTCTTGTCATCAATCGAAAGGCCTATATGGAAGACGGGCGCCCTCTTGAACTCACGCGTTCCGTCTACCGGGGCGATCGCTACACCTCCATCGTGCATTCGGTCCGTAAGAAGAAGTCAATCTTGAAAGCGCCGATTTCTCAGAGGCCGGGGCCCCAGGAAGGGGGCAAGTAATGCAGCAGGCGAGCACGTATTCCGAACTTAACAGCAACAATCAGCAATCGAGGAGCGGGGCTCACGAACCGCTATTGGCTGTGGGCAAGATTAGTAGCCGGTTCTGTGGTCCGAAAAAGTGGGACCAGAACACCTTCTCTTTTGTCGAACCTCATATTCTCCCTGATGGAGTTCACGATTGGCCATTTAACCCATCTTGCCCGATCGATGTTCTCTTTCTTACCGAAGACGCGCGGCACCCGGTGCGAATGCATCGCCACGAGTACTTCGAGGTTCTGTATCTCTGTTCCGGCTCAGCGGTCTGCAATGTCGAGGACAGAATCCTTCCCTTCGAAGAAGGAGACCTGGCGGTGATTGGAAGCACGCCCTACCACAGCATCGAATGCCGAACTTCGACGCCCCGCAGGCTCGCCGCTCTGTTCTTCGATCCCGAACTGATCCGTTGTGACGGTAGCAGCGACTCGGTCGAATACTTAACCCCCTTTCTTCTCCGGGATTCTGAATTTCCCCATGTCGTGCCTGCGAAAACTGGCGTTCCCAACCAGGTTCTGGAGCTCATGTTGAGGATCCGGTCGGAGCTGCCCGCTTCTTCCCCCAGGGCGTCTTTGGCTGCGCGAACGTACTTGAAAATGCTGCTCATGATGCTGGTGAATCAATATTCAAGTTATTTGAGAACGATCGAAGTATTCCAGCAGCAGCAACGCGCTGTCGAGCGTCTCCGTCCCGTATTCCAGTACTTGGTCGAAAACTGCGGCAGTAGGGTTCAGGTAGGCGACGCAGCAAGAATGTGCGGCATGAGCGAATCGCATTTCATGACCTTCTTCAAGCGGGTTACCGGATTGTCGTTCTTGAAGTATCTCAGCCAGCGCCGCATTCAGCGAGCCCGGGCACTGCTTATAAAGACGGACCGTTCGATTGCGGACATCGGCGTGGACGTGGGCTTTTGCGATCAAAGCTACTTCGGTGCTATTTTCCGTACACATGTAGGCATCACGCCCGCCGCTTATCGTCGTCGTTACCAAAATATGCGACTTTGCGATCCAAGTAAATTTCCAACAAAAAATAATGGAAATCCACTATACGCGTTTCAGTGCAGCGAATAAAAAGGAATCGTGCACCTTAGTAGGCGTGTAAGCATGCGTGAATCCTTTGCTCGGGAACGGTTTGCTTGAAAGGGGGGTGTTAACATGAGTCGAGATCGCGAAGATTCTGGCCTTTTCGGCCATCAGAAACTCGGAGCTGTTTTGATTGCCCTTGGCGCTCTATGCGCTTTCTGTGTTCTGCTATGCCCACCTGCGTTCGGCCAGGGGGCCGCAGGCAGCGTCTCGGGCGTGGTGCTCGACACCAGCGGCGCGGTAATAGCAGGCGCGTCGGTCACCTTAACCAACACGGCGACGGGCGTGACCACGCCGACCAACACAAACAATGAAGGCCTGTACACTTTTCCCTACGTTCAGCCAGGCGTTTACGACGTCACAGCCAGCGCTCCCGGATTCGAGACGGTGAAGAGACCGGGGGTGACCGTGAATGTGACGGAGCGCGTGCAGATCAGCTTCGATTTGAAGATCGGCAACGTCAAGCAGACGGTCGAGGTCACGGGCGCGGCGCCAATGCTCCATACCGCCGATGCGGTGACGGGCCAGATCATTAACCGGACGTTTGTGAACGATCTGCCGCTTTTGAACCGCTCAGCGCTTGACCTGGCATTCCTCGCCCCCGGAGTCGTTCAGCCGCCCAATACGACCTATGCGAATTCAGGCGGCTCTGCCAACAACTTTAATTCTAATGGAAGCCGCGATCAGACTTCCGATTTGACCATTGACGGCATTACAGCGGGCCAAGTATTTGCGGGGGGGCTCTGGATCACGGTCGCCTATACCCCCTCTGTGGACGCGGTCCAGGAGTACAAGGTTCAGCAAACGAATTTCAGCGCCGAATACGGATTCACGGGTTCGACCATCACCAACCTGGTCACGCGTGCCGGCACGGACCAGTTCCACGGCAGCGCCTACGATTTTCTGCGCAACAATGTCCTCGATGCCCAGAACTTCTTCAACAACCAGAGCGCCGTGCCCACCGTTCACAACCTCCCGCACTTGGAACGGAACGTTTTCGGCGGCACTTTCGGCGGGCCGGTACACATTCCTCACCTCTATAACGGCAAGAACCGGACCTTCTTCTTTTTCGACTATGAGGGCACGCGCGAAAGCGACCTGGCGGGACCATTTCAAGCCGGCGTGCCCAGCGCGGCGGAGAAGACCGGGGACTTCGGCGAATTCTGCAATGAGGTTAGCGAGTTGGACGGCAAGGGCCCGGGCACGTTCACCGGGACGTACACGTACCCGGCAGGCGACCCGCTAGCTGGCAAAACTGTAAACGGTGTATGTTCTGATATCAGCGGCCAGCTGTGGGATACATACACCGCCGTCAACGTACCGGGCTATGGAAGACCCACGGCAGCCCCCATCACTAACAACAACCTGGCAACCTACGCGAGCCCCGGCACAAACCTGCCCCCAGGGGGTACGCTGCCCGGGGGAGCTGCGAACACGCCCGGGAACCTGATTGATCCCTCCATGAAGCTGCTGTTTGGGTATTTCCCGGATCCGAACTCTCTTCATCAAGGGCCAGGCGGGATCTATAGCCCGTACTTCAACTGGCTCGGCTCCGGCGCCAGTACAACCAACAACGACCAGTGGGACTTGAAAATCGATCACAATTTTAGTGACAATAACAGGCTGAGCGCGAGATATTCTCGCCAAAAGTCGGGTTATGTACCCCCGAGCTGCTATAACGACGTAGCCGATCCCTGCAAGGCCTTTGCCTCAGCTAACACGGCCCATCTGTTCACTCTGGGCTTGGTTCACACTTTCGGCCCGGCAACGGTGCTGAGTTTTACCTACGGCCTGACGCGCACTGCAAACGCCCTTGGCGGCACGAACCTCTACTACTCGGAGAGTCAGACGGATCCGGTAAAGAACCTGAAGATGCCCTCCTACATTGACACGTCAGGCTATGAGACCTTCCCGACTGTTATTTCCTATGGAAGCGAGCTGGCCCCGTCCAGCGACAACTCCACCCTCATCGGATCGGCCCCGTGGTCTTACCTGCGTCAGGGCCAGGAAACGCACGATCTGGTGGCTTCTCTCACCCATATCCAAGGGCGCCACGAGTTGAAGTTCGGTGGCGAATTTCGCATGCACCGTTTCAACGCCGGGCAACCCGGCACTCCCAATGGACTCTTTGCTTACGGTCCAAACGGCACCTCGCAAACCGGCAATTGGGATGGGACCGGCGGCGACACCCTGGCGGATATGCTCATTGGAGGAGCTGGCGCCAATTGGGGGCAATACGAAATCCCCGATTTTCTTGCCACCCAGAACTTCGCTTGGGCCGGCTACGCGCAAGATAACTTTCATGCAAGCAAGAAGCTGACGGTCAACGTCGGGCTTCGCTATGATTTGACGATGCCACAGACGGAAAGGTGGAACAGGTTGAGCTGGCTCGATCCCAATGCGGCTAATCCATTGGAGAATGCCGCCGGGCAACCCTTCCCCAATCTCCAAGGCGGCTTAATGTTTAGCAGCCCGAAACAGCGCTCGAACTTTAACGCTGATTACCACGATTTTCAGCCCCGCATTGGCTTGGCATACAGTCTGAACGATAAAACCGTGATCCGCACCGGATACGGAATCTATTATGTGATTTCGAACTCAGTGGCGAATGCAGATGCGATAAGTCCTAACGCCCCGGGATTTTACGCGCCCACCGGCTGGCAGGCGACGGTTCCGGGATACCCCGCTACGCCTCAGGGAGGGCTCAGCAGCCCCTTCCCGCAGGGACTGGTCCCCATCACCGGAAGCTCGTTAGGATTGCTGACCGATATCCAAGCGCCTCAAGCCGTAGATTATTTCCGAACATGGAACCAAACGCCCTATGAGCAGTCCTGGAGCTTCGGAATTCAGCGCCAGCTCAAGGGGAATATGGTCGTCGAGGCGGATTACGTCGGCAAAAAGGGAACGCATGAGTACTTCGGCCATAGCGGCGATTTCAATCTGAATCATTTAGGTCCGGTCGAGGAGCAGCATATCGGAGACAAGGCTTGGGCCACGTCGATGGCCACCCAAGTCCCCAATCCCTTCTACGGGGCTGGCAAGAGCCAAGGCGTTGTACAGCAGGGCGATCTTCTGAGTCCGACGGTATCCCAATATCAGTTGGATCTGCCCTATCCTCAATTCAATGGCTTTGATGTCCAGGGTGCGCCGTGGGCCAATTCGAGCTATCACTCATTGCAATTGCGGTTTGAGAAGCGCTTTTCCAATGGGTTGCAGCTTCTAGCTACCTATGTGTGGTCGAAAACCATTGACATGTCTTCAGATTCCGGTAACGGGTTCCCCAACATCGGCACGCTCGATCCCAATAACTTCCAGCGGGAGCGGGCAATCTCTCAATACAACATCCCGCAGGTCTTCCAGTTCACTTATGTTTACCAACTGCCCTTTGGCCACGGGAAGCAGTTTGGCGCAACGATGAATCCGGTGCTCGACGCCATTGTCGGAGGCTGGCAGACGACCGGCATCTGGCGGTTTGATGACGGCCAACCCCTTCAGGTCGCATGCCCAGGGAGTGGTTCGTTCGAGTGCAGCCAGACTATGCCTGGCTATAATCAACTGCCAGACATAGTTGGAACGCCACGCCGCGGCCCGAAGTCCCATTGGTTCCAACCTGGCGGGTACTTCGTCGATCCGGGCGTGTTCCAGGCGCCTGCCGATTTCACTTTAGGAACTGCGCCGCGAGCCTTGTCGTCGATAAGCGTTCCCGGCACGGCGAATGCGGACCTGTCTCTCTTCAAGGAATTTGGCCTGAGCAAGATTCGCGAAGGCGCGCACCTCGAATACCGTCTGGAACTGTTCAACGCCTTCAATCACCCGCAATTCGCCGCGCCCAATACTACTTTGGGGTCGGCCCAGTTCGGGCAGGTGTTAAGCCAGGCAAACAGGCCGCGCCAGATTCAGATGGCCCTGAAGTTGTATTTCTAGGCCTGAGCGGTCCGTTGTGGAGATGGGATGTAGCCGTGTAATATTGAGTGCTGTGATTCGGCCTCGCGTAGGTTGCTGTAAGGTCTTTGGGAGGACGGCGTTGTTTGCCGTCCTCTTCCTTTTTTGGGGGACGCGTCTTGCTCTCGCTCAAGCATCGAGTTCCATCGATCTAAAAGCGGCGAAGGATTTTCAAGAAGGCCGGGTTGCCGATGCCGAGAGCGCGCTCGAATCCGTGTTGCGCGATCATCCTCAAGACCTTTCGGCATTGAGCCTCATGGCGGTTATTCTTGACTCCCAGCGGAAATATTCCGAGGCCGAGGAGTTCTACCGGCACGCTCTCCAGATCGCACCCGGGTCGATTACGCTATTGAATAATCTCGGGAACCACTATCTTGCCACGGGCAATCCCAAGCAAGCTGAAGAGAGTTTTCGACGCGTTGTGACGATTGATCCGCATCATGTGAACGCGAACCTGCAACTCGCCGACATGAGTGTCGAGCGGAAGGACGGCGCGGAAGCTCTGGCGTGCTTGCGGCGTCTGCCGGCAACTGCTCAAAACGAACCCGTTGCGCAAATGCTGGAGGCTCAGGCCCTCGTCCTGATGGGCAACTGCAAGCGAGCGATGCCGGTGCTCAGCGCGCTCGAAGAGAAAACAGACCAAGACCCACACTTTAGTTTTTCCCTTGGCCTGGGCTTTGCCCAATGTCGCGAGTACGATCGGGCGGAGAAATCATTCAGCGAGGCCCTGAGGGTTGATCCCTCGAACTTCGACGTTCTGTACAACCTCGGGATCGCCGCGCGCCGTGCCGAGCACCTCGAGCGAGCGCAACAGGTGTTCGAGGCCGCTCTGCGGTCAAGGCCGGAAGACGTCGATGCTCTCTACGCTTATGGTGACCTATTGATTGCGACTAAGGATTTTCTGACGGCAAGTGCAGTCCTCGACCGAGCGGCGCGATTGGCCCCGGATCGCGCCGATGTGCTCTTACTTTTGGCTCATGCCACTGAGGAGCTCGGCTATTATGGGGACACCGCCGGTACCTTGGAAAAGTACCTGGAATTGCGTCCTGCCGACGAAGTTGCCCGGCGGGAGCTTGGCTTTTCGTTGATCCTCGAAGGCAAGTTCGAGGAGGGTCTTCCCAAACTTCAGCAATTCGTGCTCAGGCACCCGCGGGACGCAAGAGGCCAGTATGAGCTCGGCGCTGGTGAAGCATCGGACAGTCCGGAAAAGGCTCTGGCTCATCTCGATGAGGCGCTGAAGCTCGATCCGGCAATGGCAGAGGCTCGCTTCACGCGCGCGGTACTCAATTTCCAGAATAACAAGCTTGACCGGTCACTCGAAGATTTCGAGGCGCTTCGGAAAATCGATCCTGACAATCCACGGATTCTGGACTGGCAAGCGCGGATATACTTGCAACAGGATCGGGCGCAGGAAGCAGCCCCACTCTTACAACGGGCCGCCGAGTTGGATCCCCACAATCGGGCCATTTTGATTCATTACAGCCAGGCACTCGGAAAACTGGGTCGCACGGAGGAGCTCAAGGCGGTGTTGGCGTCATTCAAGGAAGCCGCTGCCGGCGGCGCCCAGCTTCACCCACACGCGGGCCTGCTTGATTTTCTCGCTCTCTCCCCGGAGCAGCAGGACGCAAGGTATCTCGAATCATTGCAAGCCGGGGCTAACGAGAACCCAAACGATGTTGCTCTCAAGGTCCGCCTTGCCGAGTATCTGCTCGACCAAGGAGAAGAAAAGCGCGCTGCCGCAGTATTCCGGGAGGTGCTTGCGGCGGGAGCCGATCCCGCCACTCTGGCCAATTGCGGGAAAGCCCTACTGGAGCATGAGCAGTATGGTTTGGCGGCGGAATTTCTTCAAAAGGCGCCGGATGCGAAGCTGGACCTGGCAATCGCCGTATTCCATTCCGTCAGCCCCGAAGCCGGGCTGGCCAAGCTTGATGAAATTCCCGCCGACCAACGCGCCGGGGACTACTTTATACTTCGCGCCGAGATCCTGGATTCTATGGGCAAGACCGCAGAAGCGGCGGACTCGCTAAATCGAGGTATTGGCACCGCCCCCCGGCGTGCTGACATGTATTTTGAAGCCGCTGGGTTTCTGATTCAACACGGCCAATTCAAGCAGGCGGCGGCGTTGCTCGAAGATGCCACCCGCCTGATCCCCGATGCGCCTAACTTGTGGCTGGCGCGGGCGATTGCTCTTGAATTGCCGATGGCGCATGGGAGATCCCACGCCGACGAGGTGCGGAGCGAAGAAGCCATGAAGGTGCTGGCGCAAATTGAGTCCCGCTGGCCGGCGTGGGACCTCCCCTACCTCGTGAACGGCATGATTTTGCAGGACGAACTGAAATCGAAGCAAGCGAAGCAGATGCTCGATTTAGCCATTGCCCTCGGATGCCGGGAAGCGGTCGCCTATTATTACCAAGCTCTAGCCATCACCAACACGACCCCGGTCAACCTGCCGGAGGCCGAGAAGGCCATCTCTCAGGCAGTGATCTTAAACCCTGACGATGCCGCAAGTAGGGCACTGGCCGGACAGATTCTCCTGGATGAGGGAAACTACCAGGGTGCCGTCGAGCAGCTCCTCGCCGCGGTGCGGGTTCAGCCGACGCTATATCTCGCGCACAGTCTCTTGCGAACGGCATACCTCAAGATGGGAGAGAGTGACAAAGCTGCTGAAGAATCAAATCAGATGATGCGCCTCACGAAAGGGAGTTCCGAACCCGACCAGGCTACCTCGTCTATGGAGCGTCTCTTGTTCACCGTGCGTCTGCCGGGCGCCAATGCAGCTAAGGAATGAAAGTTCTCAGTTTAGCAGGATGCTGAAAAAGGCTGCGGAAGGCGGACTTGCACCCGCAAATGTCCAAAATCGAGGGGCGGGGCTTCAGCCCCGCCGTACCGACGCCCCTAAAAGAAATTATTGAAAATATTGAGGCGCTTTTTCGGCGGGGCTGAAGCCCCGCCCTTCCGCTGATGAGCGTGCTGGCGGGGCGGGAAGAGGTGGAGCGGCCGCTGGCAAGCAAGAGCACCTTAATTAGCGTGTCCGAG
>Ga0335081_10014570_pt1 | contig 12718 bp, 11 predicted proteins | sample Lox_Sample_35_FD_206713 | JGI IMG/M metagenome (GOLD analysis project Ga0335081, IMG submission 206713) | Soil microbial communities from Loxahatchee National Wildlife Refuge, Florida, United States - Lox_Sample_3.5 | ecosystem: Environmental > Terrestrial > Soil > Wetlands | place: USA...
CAAGTCCCTGCGCGCGCCCTAGATTCTTCGATTGCGGTTATTCGCCGTGCACCGCCGGCATGGCGATCTTGTCGTGCTTGCAGGCATGCGCCACGACGTCGGCGCAGTCATCGAAGCTGAAATCCTTGCCCATGCAGATGCGCACCTCGGTCAACCGGGTGGCGTCGCAAGCGACCGCAATCGCGCCGGCCGGCAAGCCGGGATTGGCCTTCTCAAAGGCCGCCGCGACCTCATCCGGCGCAACCGACAGCGGCTCGGCCGGGCTGAGATAGCCGGCGGGGATTTTCACCACCGCGCGCGCCTTGCGCACCGCCTCGAAATAGGCGTGCGGCGAAAGCCCCGAGCAAGTCCCGTGGCGCTCCCACTCGTGAAAGACGAGCCGCGGGCTCGGCATCAGGTCGAGCGCGCCGCCGACCGTGGCGCGGTGAAGCTTCTCTGCCCGCACCTGGCAGTAGGACGGGAAGCCCTGGGCATATTGCGGCCACAGCCCGTGCACGATGAAGGCGAAGGGCCGCCCATTGCATTGCGGATCAGGCCGGCCTTTGCGCTCCTTGGCGCTCTCGCAATAGCTCGGCGACCAGGACAGCGACAGCACGTAGAAATCGAACTCGCCGGCCGTATTCTGCCGCCGGTCATCGGCCAGCGCGACAATGGCGAAGATGAAGACGAAGCTGCCGGCAATGGCGGCGCTCTGGACCGCCCGGCGGACGCGATCACTCAACATGGCTGCTCCCCCACTCGACGACCGCGCCAAATAGTTCCCGTTAGAACAAATCGGAAATTGATCTGGCTCAACGGTTCCGGCGCAGGATACCGAAGATTGGTGGTGTCTCAGTTTGAGATTCCGCCATCTAGGCGAATAGCCTGAGCGGACGCATATTACGGGCGGTGAAAAGGGATTCCCCCTGGCAATGCCTCAGCACCTCATACAATTTTTTGACGATCCGATTTCCGCCAAGCGGAAAGAGCTAGGCCATGCGTTTGCTAACTCGCTCGATGCGGCGCTAGTACAAGCCAAAGAGCGATTACCCCCCTACAGAATCAAATATCCCAAGGCTGGCTACCGCATTGAGGATGAGGCAGGGCGCACGGTGCATATCGGCCCAGGAACCCACGACGATGCCTAGAGGTCCAAAAGGCGAAAAGCGACCAGCGGACGTGGTCGGCGCGGCCATATGGCGGACGTAGTGAAGCTGGTGGACGAATACGAAGCGCAGCGGAAAGCGGCGTGACGCTAAGCGGCCTTGGACGCGAGCGCGGCGCCGATGCTCTTTGCCTCCAGCTCGGCCATTCTGAGGATATAGGCCAGCGACGGCAGCTTGGCATCTTCGGCAAGCTTGGCGAGTTCGCCCGCGTGAGCTGCGATATAGACGTGGGTCTCGGATTGAATATTACGCATAACGTCCTCCCCCATTGTAGGAGGAATAGTAGAGATTGAATTTTACAGAAATACAACCACGCAATGTTTGTGTTCAAACGAACAAAGTTCAAAAACGAACAAATACAGAATTGATCTGTGTCAGTAGTTCCCTACCGAAACTGAGACACTACCCGAAGATTTGAGAACAATTCAAGAACAAAATAGGAATAAACCGGTATCGTTAATGACGCCTGCCCGCTTACGGCAGCGCCATCTTGCATCCCGGGTTGTAGGCCATGTTGCGGTCGAGCCCGACCACGCACCATTCGACGCTGGGACCCGAGCCGATGACGGCGGTGTCCTCGCCGATCCAGAAGTTCACCACATGCGCCTTGCCGTCGCTGACATTCGCCACGGCCCGGCAGAAGCGGCGGGGGATCGTGTCGGGCGCCCAGGTATTCGGGATCTCGCGCACGTTTTCCCAGCTCAAAATGCGCAGGCCCGAATTCCAGAAGCGGCCTTCCTTGAGCGCGAATAGATAGCCGATGGTGCCGAGCGCATCCTCGCAAGCCGGCAGCTGGGCGCTGAAATCAGGCCCCAACATATAAAGCTGCTTTTCGAGGAACCCGGCGGCTTTGGCTGGCGCCAACGCGGCAAAGCCGAGGAAAACGCTCGCAATGGCCGCTCGAATCCAATGAGACCTAGGCATGGGCGCACTCCAGCCGACCGGTTCCGACCTTACCACAGCTTTTTCGTCGCGGGAGCCGATTCGTACACAGGATTCCGCAGTGCAAGACTCGTGACTCGCGGTGCGACTCGGCAAGAGTCCCGCCCGCGAATCGGGCTCAAGCCGCGTTGCATGCGTGAAGCGTTGCGCAGCGCGGTTTTCATAATGCCCGAAGCAGGAGGAGTCATGACCGCGGCACTGCGACGGCCAGCGTCGGCCGATCCGGTGTTTGGTCTTGAGTCGGCGGTCCGGTTACTGGGCGAGGTCTTGGCCCCTTGGGCCCAGGATCTTGGCCTGGTGATCGAGAAAGTGGAGGCCAACCGGCCGGCGGCAGCGCCGGACGATTGGCAGCCGGGGGCGGTGTTGCGTTTGCCCTTTGCCGCAAGGAACTGCCGCGACGGCAGTGTGGTGTGCGGGCCGGCGCTGATGGCGCTGGCCGACAGCGCGATGTTGTTTGCCTGCGCGGCGGCGTGGAACGGTTATCGGCCGGTTGCGCCGATCGATCAGACCACGCATTTCCTGCGGCCGGCCAGTTGCGACGTTCTCGCCGATGCGCGCGTCGTGCGCATCGGACGGACGACCACCTTCGGCCGCGTTGCGTTGTCGAGTGCGACCGACCGGCGTCCGGTCGGGATGGTATCGACTGCGTACGCCATGTTGTGAGTGGCGTAGCGTAACGTAGCGTTCCAGTCGTGGCGGTCGTTTGTTCCGCGTGCACGGCGCTGGTTGCCGGCATAAAGCCGGCAACCGCGCCGAAACTTTTTAGCTCCAATCCCCCAACACCGCCTGCACCAGCGCGAGCGCGGCGACCGCCGCGGTATCGGCGCGCAGGATGCGCGGGCCGAGCGCGATGCGCGCGACGTTGCCCCGCTTGAGCAGCGCCGCGCGCTCGTCTTCGGAAAAGCCGCCTTCCGGCCCGATCAGCAGCGACGGCGGCAAATGCGGCGCCGCTTTGAGCGCCGCCATCGGGTCCTGCACGTCGGCGCGCTCGTCGCAGAAGATCAACAGGCGCCGATCATCTGCCGTAGCCCTGGCGAAATCGAGCGGCTCGGCGATCGTAGGCAAGTTCAAGACCCCACACTGCTGCGCCGCCTCGATCACATTGGCGCGCATGCGCTCGAGATTGACGCGGGCCACCTGCGTGTGCCGCGTGATCACCGGCTGCAACAGCGAGGTGCCCATCTCCACCGCCTTCTGCACGAGATAATCGAGCCGCGCGTGCTTGAGCGGGGCAAACAGGAAATGCAGGTCGGGCGCCTGCGGCTGCGCGCGCAGGCGTTCGCCAGGCGCGGCGCTCAAGTCGCGCTTGCCTTGGCCTGCGAGCCTGGCCCGCCATTCGCCGTCGCGCCCGTTGAAAAGCAGAACCTCGTCGCCGCGTTCGAGCCGCAGCACGTTGAGCAGGTAATTGGCCTGGTCGCGGCTTAGCGCCACATCGCGCCCCGCCGTGAGCGGAGCATCGACATGGAGGCGGGGGGTGCGGAAATCGTGAGCCGGCATGGGCAAAAGGGGTGGCTTCTCGTTGGCCGCCCCGGTTTACTTGAGATGCCGGGGCCTGGCGATGCCCGGCCGAATTCCGGCCACCTGCCGCGTTCCCGACGCAATCGGCGGGTTGGTATCGGTTCCCAGGGACGCCTTGTATAGTAGGTTTGAACCCGATTCAGAGGATAGGCCATGAACTTGCGCCGGGCATTGTTCATCGCGGCGTTTTTGCTGCCGACCGTGGCCGGACCGGCGCTGGCGCAGTTCCAGCCGCCGCCGCCGCAGGCACCGCCCGTGCAACAGGGAGGTGAGCCGCCCTGCATGAAGGATTTCAGCAAGCTGCGCGACGACGCCGAGAAGCATGCCGTCGCCGTGATGAACGCGCAGAAGACGAAAGTGCCGCTGCCGGAGGCTTGCAAATTGCTGACAGCATTTGCCGTCTCGCAAGAAAAGTTCCTCGACTACGCCAAGAAGAACGAGGTCTGGTGCGGCATTCCGGCTCAACTCATCAAGCAGATCACGTTGGGCCATGCCAACGTGGTGAAAGCCCGCACCAGCGTATGCAAGATGGCGGCGCAGCCGCAGCGGCCGGCGGGACCGAGCCTGAGCGACGCGCTCGGCGGCCCCATCCCGGATTCCAGCAACATCAAGACCGGGCGCGGCACCTTCGACACCCTGACCGGGACGCCGCTCGGCAATAACGCCAAATGAGCGAGCAGGCCGGACGCGTCGCCGATGCGACCGGCAACTGGGTCGACGGCCTCGCCCCTGCCATTGCGCGACCCTATCTGCGGCTCGCGCGCCTCGACCGGCCGATCGGCTCCTGGCTGCTGCTGATCCCATGCTGGTGGTCGGTCGGCCTGACCGGCTTGCGCATCGACCATTTCCCGAGTCTCTGGCACATCGTGCTCTTCTTCGTCGGCGCCTTTGCCATGCGTGGCGCCGGCTGCACCTGGAACGATCTGGTCGACCGCGATCTCGACGGCAAAGTCGAGCGCACGCGCTCGCGCCCGATCCCGTCGGGCCAGGTGAGCGTCGGCCAGGCCACCGTCTTCATGCTGGCGCAGGCGTTGATCGGCTTTCTGGTGCTGATCCAGTTCAACCGCTTCACGGTAATGTGCGGCCTCGCCTCGCTGCTGGTGGTGGTGATCTACCCGTTCATGAAGCGCATCACCTACTGGCCGCAGATCGTGCTCGGCCTTGCCTTCTCCTGGGGCGCGCTGATGGGCTGGCCGGCGGCGTTCGGCCGGCTCGATTGGCCGGCGCTGGTGCTTTATGCGGGCTCGATCTCCTGGGTGATCGGCTATGACACCATCTATGCGCACCAGGACCGCGAGGACGATCTGCTGATCGGCATCAAGTCGACCGCGCTGCTGTTCCAGGAAAACACGCCAAGGATGCTGGCGAGCTTCTACGCCGGCGCGGTGGTGCTGATCGGGATCGCCGGCTTGATGGCGGGCGGCGGCGCCATCTTCGTGCTCGGCCTCATCGCCTTCGCCGTGCATCTCGGCTGGCAGGTTCTGCGGCTCGATATCAACGACCCGGCGCATTGCCTGGTGCTGTTCAAATCCAACCGCGACGCCGGGCTGATTTTGTTCGGCGCCATGCTGCTCGACGCGGTGTTTTAGCGTCAATGGATCGTGAGACGGTCTTCGACCACTGCGTTTGTGCGGCCGAGGTATTTCGGCACCGAGACGGCCGGCTGTTCGGCATCGGCATCCACCACCTCACCATCCGCGCCGGGAACAGCCAGCGGCCCGGAGGCCTGCGTGCCGATCGAGCCGGTGTAGGCGGGCCCGCGGTGCTGGGCGGCATACTGCGCGCGCACGCGCGCTGCGACCACTTCCCCCGGAATGGCGTTCGGCCGGCACGGGCGGCTACCGCTCTCGCGCCGCATCAGGTCAACATGGATGTGGTCGTAGTGATAGACGTTGTAGCCGGGCGCCAAAACCGTCGTGAAGGTCTCGCAGGCGTAGAGCTGAACGTCGTGCAGGAAACCCTGCTCCTCCGGCGAGCCATGCCAGCCGTTCTTGACCGTGATCTTGCGGCCGTCGCTAAGCGTAAAGCCGGCGATGTCGAGCGCGTTGCCGAAGGAATGCTCCGACACGCCCGAACCGCCGACCATGCCGCGGCATGAATAGCCGCCGATCTGGTGGATAGCGGCGACCGGCGAGCCGAACCAATGCAGCGCCGCCGGTTGCACGCCCTCGCTCAGCCAGCGGTCGAGCGCCGAGACGATCGGACAGGCGAGCGTCGCCGGCGGCTGCAAGGCGGCCGGCTGCAGCGCCGACAGATTCGGCCCGCGCATGGGCCCAAGGCGCGGCGGCTCGCGCGTCGGCTGATAGACTGGCGCGTTATAGGCGGGCTGCATGCGACGCTGCGGCGCACCGGCGCTGCCGCCGGGCGGCAGCACGGCGTCGTCGGGAATATCGTCGGGCAGCGCGCGCGCGGACGGCGCGGCAAGAGGCGCCGCGCGCGGATAGGTCGCGGGCACGGCGCGCGACGGGATCGTCTGCGGCGCGGCACTGCGCGGCGGGATGTACTGGGGCGCGGCATTGTATGGAGGCGCTGCTTCGGGTTGCCCGCCGCTTGGGCTGAGCTGCATCGGCTCGCCCGCCGCGCCACCTTCGTCCTGGATATCGATGCCCGGCGGGCCCGGCACCCAACGCAGCGTCTCTCCGTGCACCGGCGCGGTCTCGGCCGGCACCACGCGCGCGGGCGGCGCATAACGCGGCTGGCTCGCCGGCCAATTCGGCATGTCGGCGCCGCCGTTCGGGATCGAGCCGGGCGGGCGCACTTCATCGCCATAACTCATGGCCGGGCTTGCTTCGGCCAGCGCAGAGACCTTGAGCGGGAAATCCATGCCGCACATGCCGGGGCCTTCGATCGGCTCGATCTGAACCGTGCCGACAGTAACGGCGCCGGACTTCAGGCACGTCTCTTCGGCCTCGTGCCGCCAGGCGGCGCGCTCGCCTTGCATGAGATAGCTACGGCCGCAGCCGGCAAGCGCCAGCAGCACCACGCCCCCCGCAATGGAGAAAGCCAGTCCGCGCCTCATGGACGCGAAAATGCGATTGGTTTCTTTAACGGGGCTTCAACGCTGGCCCCTCAAGAATTCGTTAGGGATAAGGAATCCTTTCCGCGCGGCACGCGCGCTCAATTCCGGCGCGCAAGTTCCCGCGGAACTCTCGGTCCCAAGCGCTCATGCAAATTTGCGGCGGCTGATTTCAGTCCCAGGCAAACGCCGCCGAAACGGCCTCGATCGGCCTGCGTTCGCGGTCGAATTTTGGCGGCACTGTGGTTTTGCACCGCGGCATTCTCCCGCGTCGCGATTTTTATGGCGCGCGATCAAGCCCTTGAGTCGCTATTCCCGCCGCGCATGGCATTCGGCGCAAATTTTTCGCGTGCACGACGCAACCGGCTCAGGAGCCCGGCGTTGTATGCTAGCTTGTAACCACATCAACAAGGGAGGCTGCCGTGGCCCTTCCGTTGAGACTCGAAGTTCTAGCGGTGTGCGCCGTGTTTGCGTTCGTTGGCGCGATCTTGCTGGGGGCATTCTGAGTTCAAGCGGCCCAACGACAACGCCAAACCAAAAGCCGGGAACCGGCGAAGCGATACAGACACCGGAGCACAACGCTCCGGTGTTTTGTTTTTTTGAACCGACGCCGCTGCTAGGCTGACCAATCGGGGTGAGCATGATCATCAATGCACGCCATTGCTTGGCCGGCGCGCTATGGCTGCTGGTGGCGACCACGGCGCCATGCTTTGCCGACGATGACGACTACAATTACCCCGAGAGCCTCAAGCCCGGCGCCATCGAGCTGTGCAAGCCCGATAGCCGGCTGCAGAAGACGGCGCCTTGCACGGACGGCTCGTTCGACCGGCTGGCCAAGGACATCGACGCGGCGGCCAAAGCCGCGCTCGCTAAGGCGCGGCCGATAACGGTTCCGCTGCTCAAGCGCGATCAGGTTTGGTTCGGCGAGATGATCGCGATGTACGCGGGCGATGCCGTGGACGCCGCCGCGCAAGGCGAGGACTGGCAGAAGCGGATCCTGGACAACACCGCCGCGCAATTACGCCAGCGCATCGCCACGCTGAACGGCGTGGCGCAAGGCCTCGGCCGCGCCGGCGTTGCCGGGCGCTGGGCCAATGCCTTCGGAACCGTTGAGGTCGCGCCGGACGAAAATGGCGCCTACCGCGTCACTCTGTCCGGCCATGCGCGTTACGGCGTGTCGGACGATGATCTCCGGCAGACCTGCGAAGCCACCGCCATCGTGCGACCGGGCACCGACGGCTGGCTCGCCGGCGATGCCATCGCGGCCGCCGGCGACCCCAAGCCGGACGGCGCCGGCGAGCGGACGAAGCCGGCGCTGCTGCGGATCCGCCGCCAAGGCGAAACCTTGCGGGTGCTGGCCGGCAACGACAGCCGCGACGACTGGGACTATCGCACGCTGCATTGCAGCCGCCGCAACCTGCTGACCGGCAGCTATTTCGCCGTCGGCAATGCCGGCGCGGCGGCGAATGCCGCAGCCGCGCCCTTCGTCGCGCCCACCTTCGATTGCGCGAATCCCGGCAGTTCCGCCGAGGAGGAAATCTGCGCCGATCCCGAGCTCGCCGCCAATGACGTGCGGCTCAACCGCGACTGGAAGCGACTGCTGCCGCGGCTCGATGCTGCCACGCGGCGGTACCTGACCGCGGACCAGAACGCCTGGGTCAAGTCGCAGGCCAACCAGTTCATCGAGTTCCTGCACCCGGCCTGGGACAAGCAGACCTCCGACGTCCACCAAACCGCCTACGGTCGCGACCAGGTCGATCGGCTGCAACGCGAGCGCATCGCCGTGCTCGAAGGCTTCGACGAGAAGCGGCGCGGCTTCGAGGGCCTGTGGTGGGCGGACAGTGGCGTGCTGACGGTGACGCGCGGCAAGGACAGCACGCTCAAGGCCACCGGCCGCAAGTGGTTCCAGGGCGACTGGAAGGCGGGATGCGATTACGAGTTCACCGGCACAGCCGATGGCGACGTGTTCCATCCCGCCGACAAGAGCAAGAACCCGGATTCGATGGTGCGCGATCACGCCACGCTGATCGTCAACCCCACCGACGATGAATTCGCCAAGCACCGCTACGACGACCGGCACAAGGCCGATGTGGACGAGGCGAAATGCAAGCGCCGGCTCGACGTGTCCTCGACGCTGCGCCTGTTCCCGGTGCGCGCCTCGCCCGACCTCAACGGTCTCGACGACAGTATCCGCTGACGCGCCGACCTTACGCCGCCACGATGCTGGGTGCGGCGTGGACGTCGTAATTGAGGATCGGCGCCAGCCAGCGCTCGGCCTCCGCAACGCTCCAGCCTTTGCGCCGGGCGTAATCCTCGACCTGATCGCGCTCGATCTTGCCGACGCCGAAATAGGCCGCCTGCGGATGGCTGAAGTATAGCCCGCACACCGCCGCGCCCGGCCACATTGCGAAGCTCTCCGTCAGCTTGACGCCGATGCGCTCGGCCTCGAGCAGGCGGAACAGCGTGCCCTTCTCGGTATGGTCGGGCTGCGCCGGATAACCCGGCGCCGGACGGATGCCGCGATATTTCTCTGCGATCAGCTCTTCGCTTCGCAAGTTTTCGTCCGGCGCGTAGCCCCAGAATTCGCGGCGCACTTTGGCGTGCAGGCGCTCGGCGAAAGCTTCGGCCAACCGGTCGGCCAGCGCCTTCACCAGAATGGCGGAGTAATCGTCATTGGCGCGCTTGAAGCGCTCGGCGATGACGTCCTCGCCGATACCGGCGGTGACGGCGAAGGCGCCGATATAATCGTTCAGGCCAGCCGCGCACGGCGCGATGAAATCCGAGAGCGCGACATTGGCGCGGCCCTCGCGCTTGGCCAATTGCTGACGCAGCGCATGCAGCGCGGCAATCGGCAAAGTGCCCGACTTGGCGCGTGCCTCGTCGGCATAGACGAGGATATCGTCGCCCTCGGTCACAGCCGGCCAGAAACCGAGCACGGCATTGGCCGTGAACCAGCCTTCCGACATGATCTTGTCGAGCATCTCGACCGCGTCGGCGTGCAGCGCACGCGCAGCCTGGCCGAATTTGGCGTCGTCGAGGATGGCGGGGAACTTGCCACTCAGTTCCCAGGTCTGGAAGAACGGCGTCCAGTCGATAAACTTGACGAGTTCACCGATCGGATAATCGCTCAGCACCTTGGTGCCGAGGAAGCTCGGCTTCGGCGGCTGATAGGCGCCGGACCAGTCAAGCTTGAGCGCATTGCCGCGCGCCGCCGCTAACGGCAGCCGCGCTTTGTCCTCCTGCGCGCGCGCATGCGCCGCCGCGATGCGGGCATATTCGCCGCGCAGCTCGGCGACATAAGGCGCGCGGCCCTCGCGCGACATCAGCGACTGCGCCACGCCGACTGCGCGGCTGGCGTCGTTGACATAGACCGCCTGCCCGCGCCGGTAATTGGGATGGATCTTCACGGCCGTGTGCACGCGGCTGGTGGTGGCGCCGCCGATCATCAGCGGCAATTCGAAGCCCTGCCGCTCCATCTCGGCCGCCACATGGCACATCTCGTCGAGCGAGGGCGTGATCAGGCCGGACAGACCGATGATGTCGGCTTTTTCCGCGCGCGCCGTTTCGAGGATCTTGGCCGCCGGCACCATGACGCCGAGATCGACGACTTCGTAATTGTTGCACTGGAGCACGACGCCGACGATGTTTTTGCCGATGTCGTGCACGTCGCCCTTGACGGTCGCCATCACAATCTTGCCATTGGAACTGTTGTGCGCGCGGCCGTCCTTCTCCTGCTCCATGTAGGGCATGAGATAAGCCACCGCCTGCTTCATGACGCGCGCCGACTTCACCACCTGCGGCAGGAACATCTTGCCGGAGCCGAACAGGTCGCCGACAATGTTCATGCCGTCCATCAGCGGGCCTTCGATCACGTCGAGCGGGCGCTTGGCGCGCAGGCGCGCTTCCTCAACGTCGGCCTCGACGAAGTCGGTGATGCCGTGCACCAGCGCATGCGCCAGCCGCTTCTCCACGGGCTGTTCGCGCCAGGCAAGGTCGGCTTCCTTGGCCTCCTGGCCTTTACCGTGGAATTTCTTGGCAATATCGAGCAGGCGCTCGGACGCGTCGGGCCGGCGGTTGAGCACCACATCCTCGCAAGCCTCGCGCAATTCCGGCTCGAGATCGTCGTAGACCGCCATCTGTCCGGCATTGACGATGCCCATATCCATGCCGGCCTTGATGGCGTGATAGAGGAACACCGAATGCATGGCCTCGCGCACGCGCTCGTTGCCGCGGAACGAGAACGAGAGGTTGGAGACACCACCCGACACGTGCACATGCGGCAGGTTCTGGCGGATCCAGCGCGCCGCCTCGATGAAGGCGACGCCATAGCCGTTGTGCTCGTCCATGCCGGTGGCAACGGCGAAGATATTGGGATCGAAGATGATGTCCTCGGGCGGGAAGCCGACCTTGTTCACCAGGATGCCGTAGGCGCGCTTGGCGATGGCGCATTTGCGCTCGAGCGTGTCGGCCTGGCCCTTCTCGTCGAAGGCCATCACCACCACGGCGGCGCCATAGCGGCGCACGGTCTTGGCGTGCGCGATGAAAGCTTCCTCGCCTTCCTTCATCGAAATCGAGTTCACCACCGGCTTGCCTTGCAGACATTTCAGCCCCGCTTCGATCACCGAGAATTTCGAAGAGTCGACCATCACCGGCACGCGCGCGATGTCGGGCTCGGCGGCGATGAGATTGAGGAAGGTGACCATCGCCGCTTCCGAGTCGAGCAGGCCCTCGTCCATGTTGACGTCGATCACCTGCGCGCCGTTCTCGACCTGCTCGCGCGCGGTCGTGAGCGCGGTGGTGTAGTCGCCGGCGGTGATCAGCTTGCGGAACTTTGCCGAGCCGGTGACGTTGGTGCGCTCGCCGACATTGACGAAGGGAATTTCCGGCGTGAGCGTGAAGGCTTCGAGACCTGAAAGGCGCAGCTGACGCGGTATGCTGGGAATTTGGCGCGGCGGCTTGCCGGCGACGGTTCTGGCGATGGCGGCGATATGCTCGGGCGTGGTGCCGCAGCAGCCGCCGACGACGTTGACGAGGCCGGCGTCGGCGAATTCGCCCAGCAGTTCGGCCATAAACTCCGGGCTCTCGTCGTAATAACCGAACTCGTTGGGCAGGCCTGCATTGGGATAGGCGCAGACGAAAGTATCGGCGACACGCGCCAGCTCGGCGATATGGGCGCGCAGCTCGCGCGCGCCGAGCGCGCAATTGAGGCCGATCGTCACCGGCTGCGCATGCCGCACCGAATTCCAGAACGCCGCCGGCGTCTGCCCGGACAGCAGGCGGCCGGAGCGGTCGGTGATGGTGCCGGAGATCATCACCGGCACGTCGAGACCGGCCTCTTCGCAGGCTTCTGAAATCGCGTAGATCGCCGCCTTGGCGTTGAGCGTATCGAAGATGGTCTCGATCAGCAGCAAATCGGCGCCGCCGTCCAAGAGCCCGCGCACCTGCTCGGCATAAGCCGCGCGCAGCTGGTCGAAGGTGATGGCGCGGAAGCCGGGATTGCTCACATCCGGCGAGATCGAGGCCGTGCGGTTGGTCGGGCCCAAAGCGCCGGCGACAAAGCGCCGCTTGCCGTCTTCCGTCTCGGCAAGCGCGGCCGCTTCGCGCGCGAGCTTGGCGCCAGCTTGGTTGAGCTCGTAGGCGATGCCCTCCATGCCGTAATCGGCCTGCGCGATGGAGGTCGAGGAAAATGTGTTGGTCGAGACGATGTCGGCGCCGGCACGAAAGTAAGCCAGGTGGATGCCGCGCACGGCGTCGGGGCGGCTCAAATTCAGTAGATCGTTATTGCCGCGCACCTCGCGGTTCCAGGCGTCGAAGCGCGCGCCGCGATAGCCTTCCTCGTCGAGCTTGAGCGCCTGGATCATGGTGCCCATGGCGCCGTCGAGCACCAGAATGCGCTCTCGGAGCGCTTTGGTGAATGCGGTGCGGATGCTCTTGATGGACATTTACGCGACGTCTCGGTTCTAGCGTCCCCTCCCCCGCTTGCGGGGGAGGGACAGGGAGGGGGAAAAGGCAGGCGCACGCGCGGGCATGGGGGGGGGGGGGGCCCCGGCGCGACCCGACCCCCGCCGCGGGTGCGCGCTGAGTGGGGTGTTCGGCG
>Ga0335081_10014571_pt1 | contig 12718 bp, 9 predicted proteins | sample Lox_Sample_35_FD_206713 | JGI IMG/M metagenome (GOLD analysis project Ga0335081, IMG submission 206713) | Soil microbial communities from Loxahatchee National Wildlife Refuge, Florida, United States - Lox_Sample_3.5 | ecosystem: Environmental > Terrestrial > Soil > Wetlands | place: USA: Florida...
GCTACCGCGCCGAAGATATCCTCTGGCTGGTCGAGGACGGCATTCTTGACCTCGGCTATCAGTCGTCGAGCTACCTGACCGATCGCGTGCCCGAACTCGGCTTTGTCGACCTGCCGTTTCTGTTCGCGACGCGCGACCAGGCACGCGGCGCCATGGACGGCGCGCTCGGCCGCTTTCTTGCCGACAAGATCGAGCAGCGCGTCAACTACCGCATCCTCGGCTGGTTCGAGAACGGCTTCCGCCACATCTCCAACCGGCTGCGTCCGGTGCACACGCCGGCCGACCTCAAAGGCATGCGCATCCGCGTGCTGCCGAGCGAGGTGCAGGCCCGCACCTTCGCGCTCCTCGGCTGCGAGCCGCTGCGCATGGATTTGACCGAGGCGATCGAGCGCATCAAGGCCGGCACCATCGACGCCCAGGAAAATCCGTTCGCCAACACCGTGACCTACGGCGTGCACAAGTTTCATAGCTTCCACACCGTGACCAACCACTTCTACATTTCGCGGCCGATCTTTTTGCATCGCCCGGCATTCGAGCGCTGGCCGCAAGATCTGCAGCGCGCCATGCAGGCAGCGATCACGCGCGCCGTCGATTTCCAGCGTAGCCTTGCCATCGAAGAAGACCGCGAGGCGCGCGCCGCGATCCTCGCCGCGGGCTGCGAGATCACGGAGCTGACCGCCGCCGAGGTCGCGCAATTCCGCGCCGCCGTGACGCCGCTCACCGAGGAGGCGCGCGGCACTTATGGGCGGGCGATGTTCGGCATGGCCGCCGCATAGGCGCCCGCACGCTCGATCTAAATTCTTGATCGAGCGTGATTTTCGCATCATGCTACCGCAAAGTATTTCAATCTTAAATCGTATGGCAGCGTTCCAGTGCCCCTGCTCCACGATCGACCTAAGGCTTGCAGCGGCGCTACACAAATTATTCTAAAATCTGACATATTCGGAAAGCCGTCGATTCCGGTGAGGTCGTGGGCGAGGCCTCCTCGCGTTATTGCTCGAACGGCGCCTCTTGTGGATACTACCAGAGGTGTTACGATCCCCGCGGCTTTGCGCGTTGCGGATTTAGCGCATCGCTCGGCGGCGGACGGCGCGCCGCTGCAATGCGCGATCACTCCTCCAGACCCGGGAGGAAGCTGTGAGCGGGCGCTACGACGTCTGTGTATTCGGCCTCGGCCCCGCCGGCGCCGCGGCTCGCCGATTTGAGCCTGGCCGCGATCGTGCTCGATCGTCCCGCGGCGCGCAAACCGTGGGGCGGCGAGTCGTTCACCGGCGCCATTCGCGTGCCGCTCATGACGCTCGGCCTGTGGGAACGGTTCTGCGCCGCCGGCCATGTCGCCGGCTACGAGCAGCGCAGCGCCTGGGGCGAAACCGGGATCGCCGACTCCATCTTCAATCCGCACGGACATTCCTGGCACGTCGATCGCGATCGCTTCGATGACGATTTACGCGCCGCGGTCCAGCAGCGCGGTGTGCCGGTGCTGCCGCATGCAAGTCTCGACTCGATCGAGAGAGATGGCGACGGCTGGCGGATCGCCCGCGATGGCGGCGGCGGCATTGCCGCCCGCTATCTCGTCGACGCCACCGGCCGCGCCGGCGCCATCGCGCGCCGGCTCGGCGCCCGGCCGCAGCTTCACGACCGCCTGGTCGCGCTCACTGCGCGGGTGCCGCGCAACCCGGCGTTCGACCACGCCATGGTTATCTCGACCGCGGCCGACGGCTGGTGGTACGCCGCGCCGGTGCCGCAGGGCCACGTGCTCGCCTATTTCACCGATTCGGATCTGGTGCCGCAGTAATTGCTGGGGCGCGCGATGCGCATCGTGCCGGCCAACAGCGCGTTCACGGCGACGCGCGGCCGCGACGGCTGGCTCGCCGTCGGCGATGCCTGCGCCGCCCATGATCCGTTGTGCGGCTGGGGCGTGCATCGCGCGCTCGCCAACGGCATCCGCGCCGCCGATGCCATCGGTGCCTATCTTCAGGACGGCGATGCCGCGCCGCTCGACGCCTATGACCGGTACTGCCGCGCGCAGTTCGACGCCTATCTCGCCGGACTGTGGGAGCATTACGCATTCGAACGCCGCTTTGCCGGCTCGCCGTTCTGGCAGCGGCGCCTGAGCAAAGCCAACGCGACTTCGGCCAGTCCGCGCAGATCCATTGACGACGGCGCGCCGCATGACGGCGCCGGGCTTGATGCGTTTTTTTAACCGGAGGCGACGATGCCCACTCTGAAGACCGTGAAGATTTTTCCGCCGATCGGCATCGCCCGCATGGGCAACAGTCAGGAATGGTATCTCGGCCCCGAGCTGCCATTCCCGGCGCCGCCACCGAAGCCGCCGGACGGCAAGTACAAGGACAATCAGTGCCGCATCAAGCGCCAGGCGCAGCGCTTTCATCTCTGGGGCTATTACGATTCCGGGCCCCCTCGCGAACTGACGATCGCGGATGCGGATAGCCCCACCGACCTCACCTGGACGGTGCATGTCGCCAATTCTAAGGCGGTGTTTCGCGGCGAAGCCGCGCCCGGCGCCTTGATCGATCCCGGGCTGCGGACGCTTAAGGGCGCCAATGATACTGCCACCTTCGCCAACGGCACCTATCATCATGGCGGGCAGGTCGTGGAAGTGCCGCTCGGCGACGCCTCGACCGACAACGAGGGCCGGCTGATCGTCCGCGGCGGCTTCGGCTTCTCCAGTTCGCCGGACGGTACTCCGCTCAGCAGCTATTTTTGGGACACCGCCGGCTGGCACGACGACGTTTCCGACGGGCCGGTCAACGCCACCATCGTGGTCGGCGGCCAGAGCTTCACAGCGCTCGGCGCCTGGGTCATCTGTCCGCCGCCGCGTTACGCGCCGAGCACCTACGCGCCGATCACGCTCTACGACACCATGCGCGACGCGGCGCTCGCCCTCAATCTGCCGGGTGCGCCGCAGCCGGCGATGCCGCCGTCCTTCGTCAACGACATCTGGCCGATTCTGGTGCGCGGCATCGGCATGGTGCGGGTGGCCGCGGCCGATTTCCCGTCCGGTTCCCATGGCCCCTTGTCGCAGGTGATTCCGCCGCCCGGGACGTCCGGCACAGCGGCGGCGATTTTCAGCAGTTTGGCGACGCCGCCGAGCCTCGGCGGCGGTGGTGGCGACATGCCGCTGCTGAACCCTTCCGTCCAAGCCCTCGGCGCCAATCCGGAGGACGTGGCACCGACGCTGCGCCCGTTCCAGTACCAGCAGATGCAAGCCTGGAGCCAGGGCAACTTCACCAACGATTGGCCGGCATCGGGCCAACCGACCGGCCCCACGGTGATCACGCCGGAGGGACTGACCCAGGCGGCGCTGGAGAACTGCATCGGTGCCCCGTTTTTTCCCGGCATCGAAGCCACCACTTCCGTCGAGGCGTTCCGGCCGACCACGCCGGAGCCGCCGATCACGCCGCCGGTGCTGCCCTATACGGAAGCGTTCCGCTTCGACCAGACCAACATGCAGCCGGGCGATGTGACCAAGGGCATGGCGCGCCCCTGGCAAGCTGATTTCGCCGCCTGCACCGGCAGCAGTGGTAGCCAATGGTGGCCGTCGGCGCGGCCGGTCTACGTCTACACCCAACAGGGCTCCAACAATACGACCGACTGGACCAACGGCCTCATCGGCAGCGGGCTCGACATGGTCGACAATTGGTTCCGGCTCGGCTTCATCGTCGATCCGGGCGATGGCCTGCCGGTCCAGACCGAATTCCTCGCCGTCTGCAAGGACTGCTTCATCGCCACCGATCGCGATCAGATCGGGAAGGAGGAAGCGCAGGCGGCGTTCATGGGCAATGGGCTGATCGAGGACGCCTTCTATCTGATCATCGAAGGCTACGCGCCGTCGGATTTCGGCATAACCACGCCGCCGCCGTACAATCAAAGCCAGATCAATGGCTGGTTTGGCAACGCGGTCAGCCTGAGCGCATCGGTGACGTTGAACGACACGAGCGCGGTTGCAACCGACCTTTTGCTCGAGGACAACAGCGCGCTGACCACCGCCCAGCGCATCACCATCGGTTACGACATCAAGTTCACCGGCGTCAGCGATTTCGGTTTTTCCGGCGACGCCGAGCCTATCACCATCAATGCCAGCGTCGGCAACGCCGGCACCGGCGTTTCGACCTCGAGCGGGGTATTCGATCTGACCAAGACCGTGGCGCCGTACATGGACCACGGGCCGATCTCGTATCTCAGCAACGATGTCCGCGTGTTCAAAAGGCAGGCGAGCGACGGTCAGATGTTCCCGAGCTTGAGCGGGCCCACGCTGGGCAACGACCCCTACGGCTTCATCACCGATCTCGTCAATGCGCTCCGCAAGGCGGCGACCGATCCAAGTCTGGCGACCCGCACGGCTGCCTATGACGCGTTCGAGAACCTGAACGCGACTGAAGCCGGCTCCGATCTGGAATGGAATTCGACGCTGAACGGCGCGGCGGTCTACAATTTCGCGCTGTGCCGCGTCCGCTATGCGCCACCACGACGACGGCGTCGAACGTGCGCGTGTTCTTCCGCATGTTCCAGACCGCGGCCACCGGAACCGACTACAATTCGCAGACGACCTACAAATCCGGCGGCCAGCCCGGCACGATCATTCCGCTGCTCGGCGTCCAGGGCGGCGAGCTCGTGACCATTCCGTTCTTCGCCCAGGCGCGCCAGGTCGGCCCGACTGCCAATCTGAACGGGCAGCAGGACACCCTCAACGTCCACGATATCGATCCTGACTCGGGCGGCGCCGAAAAGCAGATGTATTACGGCGTCTGGCTGGACATGAACCAGGACGGCCCGGGCGACAAGCGCTACCCGATCCAACCGACGTCGTCGGCGGGACCGTTTCCGGAATCCGCGGGACAGACCCTGCTGTCGATCGCCGATCTCATCCGCGGCACCCACCAGTGTCTGGTCACCGAGATCTCCTACGGCGGCTTTCCCATCACCGACGGCGAGTCCACCGCGTCCAGCGCCATGCTGTCGCAGCGCAATCTCGCCATCGACAACGGCGAGAATCCCGGCGCCACCGCGAGCCGCCGGGTGCAGCACAGCTTCGCCATCCGGCCGACCACCGGCAATCCGGCGCCGAAGCAAGGCCCGGATGAGATGATGATCGTCTGGGGCAACACGCCGGTCGGCACCGAGGCGACGATCTATCTGCCGGGCGTGCGCGCCAGCGAAGTGCTGGCGCTCGCCCGCAAGTACTTCAATCTGCAGACGTTGGAGAAGGTCGACGACCATACGCTGCGCTGCCGCACCGCCGGGGTCACCTACCTGCCGATTCCGCCGGGCGGCACGGTCGATCTCGCCGGCCTGATCACGCTTGACCTGCCCGCCGGCATCCGCGAGGGGCAGATCTTCCGCATCGTGGTGCGTCAGGTGGTGGATCGGCCGAAGGCGCCGCCGCCGCGGCGGGCGACACGGGAGTTTGTCGCCGCCGCCAATGCGGCAGCGGCGGCGAGCAAGGCGCGCTACATCATCGGCGCATTCCAGTTCTCGGTCGAAATCAAGAAGGCGCCGGACATTCTGCGCTCCGACGAGCGCGCGCTCACCATGCTCAAGCGCGTCATCGCCACGGTTCCGATCGAGAATCGCTGGTATCCGGTGCTCAAGCGCAATTTCGATCAGGTCGCGCAGCGTTTCACCGCGCCGGGCGGCGATCCGAACGCCGTCGGCGGAACGCGCGGCGTGCTGCCGGGCAGCGCCAAGTGCCGGACCTTGATGGCCCTGTGCACCGCGTTGCTGGCAGCCTTTGTCGTCCTCGTCGGTGCGCTGAGCGGGCCGCCGCGCCTCGTCGCCGGCATCGTTGCGGCGCTGCTGTTTGCGCTGGCGACGGCGCTGTGGACGGTACAGTGCAAGCCCGGTCCGTGCGGCATCGTGAAAATGCTTCTGCTTGGCACTGCAAGCGGCGCCGGCGTGCTGGCGCTGCTGCGCCTGCTCGGTCTCGTCGCAGTGCATGCAGGTATCGTGCTCGCCGCTGCGATTGTCGTGGCGATGCTGGCAATCGTCGCCGCGTGGAAGAAATGCTGGTAGCGCGGCGACAAAGGCTGTCGCCGTGCTCTAGACCATGATCCGATTCAACTGAACCGGACCATGGTCTGGAATTTTGCTTTGCGTATGATCTTATCCGACCTTCCTTCGCCCGCCGAAGCGGGCTTCGCGAAGGCGGGAAACCGGTTTCCACTTTTCGGGATCATGCTCTAGCCGCGCCGCTCGTCCGGCTTGGCGAGGATGAGCGACCAGAACACCTTGTACTTCGACTTCGGTGCGTAGGCCGCGGCGATGCCCATCTTGGTGACGTTGGCGTTGAGCATGTTGGCGCGGTGCGGCGGCGAGTCGCGCCAGCCGGAAAACGCTTCGGCCAAGGTGTGATAGCCGGCGCCGATGTTCTCGACCGCGACCGCGGCGTCGAAGCCGGATTTCTGGATGCGGTCCTGGAACGGCCGGCCGGCATCGTGGTCGAGCTTGTCGCGCATCGCCATGACGCGGGCCTGCTCGGCGGCAAGCCGCATCAATTCCGGATCGAGCGTCACCGCGCCGAGCCCGTTGTTGCCGCGGTAGCCCGAGATCATCGACTGCGCCGCATTGGCGTCGAGCGCGGCGTCGGTGGTGGCGAGATCGATGTAAAAGCTCGGCTGGCCCGAGGGTGCGTTGCCGGTGCAGCCGCCGAGCGCGGCAACGCCGATCGAGACGCCGCAGGCGAGCAGCGCGGCCGGTAGCCGGATCATCGAGAAGTCCCCCTCGCGCCGACATTGCCATCGAAAAAGTGTCGGAAGCGTGAAAACCCCGGCCAGAAGGCCGCTAATCCGCCGCGCCTGGGCTGCTGGCGCGCCCATCGGCCCTCAACTACGATCCCGCCGCGTCGCGCGATCGCGATGAGGGACATCATGAACAGCGAGCGATCGAGCTCCAGCCCGGTCCACAGCATCGTCGTCGACAAGGACGTCGACGTCGTGATGCGCGACGGCGCCCGCCTCAAGGCCGACGTGTTCCGGCCGGACGATAACGGCAAATTCCCCGCCATCCTCAATCTCGGGCCGTACCAGAAGGACAAGCTCTGGATCGTGCCCGACACTTTGGCCGAGGCGCCGAACGAATGGATGAATTGGGAGACCATCAACCCGCAATGGTGGGTGCCGCGCGGCTACGCGGCGGTGCGGATCGACAGCCGCGGCACCGGCAAATCGCCGGGCCAGTACGATCCGTGGTCGCTCGCCGAGGCAATCGACTTCTACGATGCCATCGAATGGGCGGCGGCGCAGCCGTGGTGCAACGGCGCCGTCGGGCTTTCCGGCATTTCCTACTACGCCATCAATCAGTGGTTCGTCGCCAACTTAAAGCCGCCGTCGCTGAAGGCGATCGTTCCGTGGGAGGGTTTCGCCGATCTTTATCGCGATGCGCTCTATCACGGCGGCATTTTGAGCCTGTTCATGACCAACTGGTTCACCGCGCATCTCCTGCATCACACGCTCGGCCGCGCCGCGCAGAACCTGCCCGACGGCTGGCAGATCAACACGTTGCATTTCTGGCTGCACAACAATCTCGATTCCGGCGCGTTCCGCGGCTCGCAGGCGCAGTGGGACAAGCTCGACATTCCGATGTTCTCGGTCGGCAACTGGTCCGGCATGGGCCTGCATCTGCGCGGCAACACCGAGGCGTTCATGCGCGCGGCGACGCCGCACAAGAAGCTGCCCATCTCGGCTCCCACGTCCATCCGTTCTACACCGAGGACGGCCGCGCCGATCAGATCCGCTTCTTCGATCATTGGCTCAAGGGCATCGACAACGGCGTGATGGACGAGCCGCCGGTCAAGCTCGCCATCCGCAAGGGTGCCGATGCCTTCGAATGGCGCTACGAGCAGGAATGGCCGCTCAAGCGCACGCGCTGGACCAAGCTTTATCTCGATCTGTCGCAGCCGGCGGCGGAAGGCGCGGCGGTTGCCGGCACGCTCGAAGTGAAAAACCCGCCGGCGGTGAGTTCGCGCAGTTATCCCGCGTCGAGCCTGGGCTCCATGGGCTCGACCTCGGCGGCATCGTCCCAGGTGCTGGGCAGCGGCATCAAGCCCGGCATGGGCGTGTCGTTCCAGACCGAAAAACTCGCGGTCGACACCGAGATCACCGGGCCCATTGCCGCGGTCTTATGGGTGTCGAGCTCGACCGAGGACATGGATCTGTTCCTGACGCTGCGCAACATCGATCCCGACGGCAACGATGTGATGGAGACCGGCCAGCAGGGTCTTCCGGTGCCGGTGGCGAAAGGGTGGCTGCGGGTCTCGCACCGCGAGCTCGATCCCGAGCTGTCGCTGCCGTACCGGCCCTATCACCGCCACCGGCGGCGGCTTTATCTAAAGGCCGGCGAGATCGTCAAAGTCGAGGTCGAGATCTGGCCGACTTCGATGGTGTTCAAGAAGGGCCACCGCATCCGGCTCGACGTGCAGCCGCGAGACGGCTTGGGCAGTAGCCACTACATGCACTACCACGCCGACTACAATCCCGGCGCCATCAACACCGTCCACGCCGGCGGCGACAAGGCGTCGTACCTGCTGCTGCCGGTGATTCCAGCGGCCTAATCCGCCCACCGTCGGCGATCGCGGCCGGCGCTCAGGCTTTGTTAAGGGTTCGTGCACCGATCGTTAACCGCAAAACAACTGCTTAGCGAATAGGGTGCCGCGATCAATTTCGGCGCATCGCGATGTCGGTTGGCCACGCACTCTCGAAGGCAAGCCGCAACTGGGGCCTCGTCGTTCTGGCGGGGCTGCTCGGTTTTGCCTTAGGCTTGGCCGTTTTTGCCGTCTATGGATCGGGCTGGATCGCGGACCTGTTGAAGCAGGCGCCGCCCGCCGTTGCCGCAAGCCTGATGGCGCTACCGGCGGCGTGCGGCGCCGCCGCCGCGGCCGGCCTGTTCGTGACCGCGCGCCGGCGGGCGCAGAGCCGGCAGCTGCGCGCGGCCTTGAACAACATGACGCAGGGCCTGTGCATGTTCGACCACGCGGCGCGGCTCGTGCTGTGCAACGACCGCTACCTGGAAATGTACGGGCTGCCCGCCGAGCTCGGCCGCGCCGGCACGCCGTTGCGCGCGCTGCTGACCAGCCGCGCCAAGGCCGGCACCTTCAGCGGCGATCCCGATCGCTATGTCGCCGATTGCCTGCGCCAAGTCGCAGAACGGCGCACCGAAGCCAAGACCAATCACATCAACGGCCGCGTTATCGCCTTGGTCAGCCGGCCGATGGCGGGCGGCGGCTGGGTCGCCACCCATAACGACGTTACCGACCAGCTCTCGGCGGAGAGCGAGCGCGATCTGCTGCGCCAGCGCGAGGAGCGCCGCCGCGTCGTCGATGCGGCGATCGTGTCGTTCCGCGCCCGCTTCGAGGGCATGCTCGAGACCGTCGGCCACAGCGCCACGGCGATGAAGGCGGCGGCGCAGTCGCTGTTGACCACGTCCGATCACACGTTGCAGCGCACCGAGGGCGCGGTGGACGGTTCCAACGAGGCCTCGATGAATGTCGAGACCGCGGCCGCCGCGGCCACCGAGATGTCGGCGTCGATCAAGGAGATCAGCCGGCAATTGATGCAGGCGAACGACGTGGTGCGCTCGGCGGTCGCCGACGCTGGCGCCACCAACGACGACATCGCGGCGCTGGCGCGGGTGGCAGGCAAGATCGGCGACGTGGTCAAGCTCATCCAGGACATTGCCGGGCAGACCAACCTGTTGGCGCTCAACGCCACCATCGAGGCGGCGCGCGCCGGCGACGCCGGCCGCGGCTTCGCCGTGGTCGCCTCCGAAGTCAAATCGCTTGCGGTGCAGACCGGCAAGGCCACCGAGGAGATCACCCGCGAGATCCTGTCGGTGCAGACCTCCACCAGCAAGGCGGTGGCGGCGATCCGCGCCATCACCGAGCGGATGCAGGACATCAACCAATATACGTCGGCCGTCGCCACCTCGGTCGAGCAGCAGGAAGCGGCGACCGGCGAGATTTCCCACAATGTCGCCAGCGCTGCCGCCGGCGCCAAGGCGATCGCCTCGGCGCTCGGCGAGGTCGCCGGCTCCGTCACCCAGACCCGCGGCTCGGCGCAGACCATGCTGGCGGCGACCGAAGAGGTTGAGACCGCGGCGGCGAAGTTGCGCAGCGAGTTCGAGGAATTTTTGGCGACGGTGGCGGCGTAAGCACGCTAGCGCGTGATCCCGAAAAGTGGAAACCGGTTTTCGGATTAGATCATGCGCGAGCTAAAATTCTAGACCATGATCCAATTCAGTTGAATTGGATCACGGTCTAAGGCGCCGCCAGCAGCTCGGGCCGATATTCGAAGTGCATGGTATCGTAGTGATACCATTTGCCGCCCCAGATGAAGCCGTGCTTCTCGAAGATCGCGACGATTTGCGCGGGCATGCGGTTGCGATAGGCGATGGCGCCGTCGTGGCGCTGCCAATACCAATAATCCGAGACTGTGGTGTTGAGATCGATGGCGATGCCGTAGCCGTGCGGGCTCGGCTGGCCAGTATCGGCCACGGCGCGGCAATTATAGGTACCGGCGCTCGGATAGGCGGCGCGCTTGACGCGCTCCGGCAGCGCATCGATCTCGGCCGAGACCGCGCGCAGTTGCGCATCGACGCCGTTCACCGAAGTGATGCGCACGGTTTTGCCCCAGGACTTCGGCAGCCAGTTCACTGCCACAAGGTGTGGCGCCACTTCGCCCTTGGCGCAGTCGCCGTACATCTTGGCGAAGAACGCGGCATTGCGGAACCGCCCCGGATCGGCATCGACGGCCGGCGGCTGTTGCAGCGGCCCGCGCGGATAGGGCAGGCGCAACTGATCGGCGATGGCGGCGTGGCGCAGCAGCTCCGGGAACGTCTTGTGCGCGTCACCGTCGGAGACCGGCATCGCCGTGCCGTCGCGCCAGCGCAAGACGTTATCATCGTGTCCGGCGAGCGCGTTCGGGTAAGCGGCGACCAGGTTGTCGAGGGCCTGGCGCAGGCTATCGTCCTGCGCCGGCAGCGGCATTGGCGCCGCAAGCAGCATCAGCCCGGCGGCAACGCAAACCTTGATCGCGCGAGAGCGCCCGGCGTGCATCACGCTCCGGTATGCGTCGGCCAATGCCGTTCGCGGAACCAGCTGCGGTAGTCCGTCATCTTGGCGCGCTGCGCCGCCGGCGCATGGCGCTTGCAGGTCGAGGCCTCGTCGCTCCTGTCCGGCGCACCCCAGCGCAGCTCGACGCAGTCGTTTGGATTATACGCCATCTCGAAATCGGCGGCGCGGTCGATCACGTCCTTGAGCGACAGCGTCCACGACGAGCCGTCACTGCGCGTATAGGTGAACTTGCGCGCGGCGAGCTCCGAAGCGAGCACGCGCTGCAAATCGGCCTTCACGTCGGCGGCGGTCTTGCCCGGCGGGATGACGTAGCGCTCCGGCCGCCGCGCCACGTGATCCGGATAGCCGCGCACCACGTCGATCGCGATCAGCAGCCGGAAATCGCGCGCCGGCGTCGAATAATCCTCCCAGGGACCGTTGGTCTCGAAGATCGCCGGTCCGTCCGGCATCGCGGCCTCGCCCTTTGCGGAATTTTGATATTTGCGGCCGTTCTCGACCGAGGTGACGCGGGTCTTGACCTGCTCGTCGAGGGAAGCGATCGCATCGGTCATGGCGCGCTGCGGATCGAGCGGGTCGGGCGACATCACGTCGTCCATGCGATCGTAAAAATCCTCGGCGCTGAGCTGCGACTGCTCCAGCGAGAAATCGCCGTACTGCGGGTTCTTGGCGATCTCGGCATTGGTCAGGCGCCGCAGCGCGCCATTGCCCTCGCGCACGATCGGCCGGAATTTCTTGAAGCCCGGACTGCCGAGCGCGGGCTCGTGCACGAACAGGAAATTGCCCCGCCAGAACCGCTTGCGCGTGATCGAGCCGTCGGGCTCGGCGTCGACGGCAAGATAAACGCCCGGCCGGCCGTTCGCCTCCGGCACCAGATGCACCAGCATCAGCACGTGGCCGTACGGATCGGCGTACACGGTGCCGGGCCGCAGCGCATCCTGGGTCAGCGGAACGGTGTAGAAATCGGTGTTGTCGTCGGTCGCCGCCACGCGCACGGCGCCGGTATGGACGACGTCGCCGACGTCGCGCAGATAGCCGCCGAACGACGGCCGGCCCTTCGGCGGCTTCGCTTTTGGCGCCGGCGCGGCGGCGGGCGCAGGCGCGGCCGGCTGCGCCGGCGAAAACAATTGCGCGAGCGGTGACGTCGGCGCCGCGGGCGCGGCGTCCTGCGCGGGAGCTGCGTTTTGCGCCGCGGCTTCGCGCTCGGGCGGCGGCGCCGGACGCGTCCTCTCCGGATGCTCGGTGTCGAACCACTGGAAGCACTTCGGCGGCCGGCCGCCGGTGCCCCGCGAGCAATTCGAATAGCCGAAGGGCAAGCCGAGCTTGAAGGCGAAATAGGCGCGCAGGAAATAGACGAAGTCGGCGCAGTCGGGGCGCAGCGACAGCGCCACGTTGTCTTCGCCGACGCCGAAATAGTTGAACAGGAAATTGCGCGACTTGTCGCGCAGCACTTCATGCCACGCCTTCCATGCCAGCTCCTGCTCGGGGGGCGCGTCGAACAGCTTGGCGATCCATGCCGAATAGAGATTCTCGGTGGTGCGGCTCCAGGAATTGCGGATCGGCCACAGGCTGCCTGCTGCCGTCAGCGCCGGCGCCGGCGGCTTTGTCGCGCTCACTGCGATGTCGCGGCTGATA
>Ga0335081_10014572_pt1 | contig 12718 bp, 8 predicted proteins | sample Lox_Sample_35_FD_206713 | JGI IMG/M metagenome (GOLD analysis project Ga0335081, IMG submission 206713) | Soil microbial communities from Loxahatchee National Wildlife Refuge, Florida, United States - Lox_Sample_3.5 | ecosystem: Environmental > Terrestrial > Soil > Wetlands | place: USA: Florida...
AGCGGCGGAACCGAGCTGCTGGCCGGCGTGGTCCGCGACCCGCAGTGGGGACCGGTCCTGGCGGTCGCCCTGGGCGGCATCTTCGTGGAGGTCCTGGAGGACTCCGCGCTCGCGCCGCTGCCCGTCACCCCCGGCCAGGCGCGTGCCCTGCTCGAGAAGCTGCGGGGCCGGGCGGTCCTGCACGGCAGCCGCGGAACGACGCCCGCCGACCTCGACGCGCTGGCCGCCGTGATCGCCCGGATCGGCGACCTGGCCCTGGCCCTGGGCGGCGAACTCGAATCCCTGGAAGTGAACCCGCTGCGGGTCGACGGGACCGCCATCGAGGCCCTCGACGCCGTGGTCACCTGGACCAGCGAGAAGGACATCTGATGAACCTCGACCCCCGCACTCCGGTCATCGTCGGAGTCGGCCAGGCCTCCGAGCGGCTCGGCGAGCCGGGCTACCGGCGCCGCTCCCCCGTCGACCTCGCGGCCGACGCGGCCCGGGAGGCCCTGGCGGACACCGGGATCGACGCAGCCGCCGTCGCCGGGGCGATCGACGTGGTGGCCGGCGTCCGCCAGTTCGAGAATTCCCATCCGCGGGCACGGGCACCCCGGGGTCGTTCGGATAATTACCCCCGGTCGGTGGCCGGCCGGATCGGCGCCAGCCCGGCCCGCGCGGTCCTGGAAGTCAGCGGCGGCCAGGCGCCGCAGCACCTGGTCAACGAGTTCGCCGCGGTGATCGCCGGCGGCCGGGCCGAGGCCGTGCTGCTGTTCGGATCGGAGGCCATCTCGACCGTCGAGCGGTACGCCCGGGCGCAGGACCGGCCGGACTTCGCCGAGCACGCCGACGGCTCCCTGGAAGACCGCGGGTACGGGCTGCACGGCATGATGTCGATGCACCAGGCCGCGCACGGCCTGACCGGCGCGCCCAGCCAGTACGCGCTGATCGACAACGCCCGCCGGGCCCGGCTCAAGCAGACCCGCGAGGACTACGCCGCGGCCATGGGCGCGCTGTTCGCCCCGTTCACGCGAGTCGCGGCCGCGAACCCGCACGCCGCGGCGCCGGTCGAGCGCAGCGCGGCCGACCTGATCACCCCGACCGAGGCCAACCGGCCCATCGCCGACCCCTACACCCGGTACATCGTCGCCCGGGAGAAGGTCAATCAGGGCGCGGCCGTGCTGCTGGCGTCGGTGGCCACCGCCCGGCGCCTTGGCGTCCGCCAGGACCGGTGCGTGTTCCTGCACGGTCACGCCGACCTGCGCGAGCGGGACCTGATGGAACGCGCCGACCTGTCGGCCGGCCCGGCGTCGGGGCTGGCCGCGCGGCACGCCCTGGAGGTGGCGGGCATCGGCGTGGACGACCTGGCCACCATCGACCTGTACAGCTGCTTCCCGGCGCCGGTGTTCAACATCTGCGAGGCCCTCGGGCTGAAACCGGACGATCCGCGCGGCCTGACCCTGACCGGCGGGCTGCCGTTCTTCGGCGGCGCCGGCAACAACTACTCCATGCACGCCATCGCCGAAACGGTGCACCGGGCGCGGCAGACGCCCGGCTCGTTCGGGCTCGTCGGCGCCAACGGCGGGATCATGAGCAAGTACTCGGCCGGCGTGTACTCCACCACCCCGGCCGGCTGGGCACCGGACCGCAGCGCCGAACTGCAGGCCGAGATCGACAGCTGGGCGGCGCCGGCCGAGGCCCGGCACGCCGACGGGTGGGCCGCCATCGAGACCTACACGGTCAAGCACGGCCGCGACGGATCCCGCACCGGGATCGTCATCGGCCGGCTGGGCGCGGACGGCAGCAGGTTCGTGGCCCGGGGGGACGACCGGGACAGCGAGCTGCTGGACCTGCTGACTTCCCCCGAGCCGATCGGCCTGCCGGTGTTCGTCCGGTCGTTCGGCTTCGGCAACCGGGTCACCACCAGCGCGGCCCGGATGACCGAGCTGTTCCCGCCCGAGCCGCTGGTCCTGCGCGACCGGTACGAGCACGTCCTGGTCCGCCGCGACGGTCATCTGCTCGAGGTGACCATCAACCGCCCGGAGGTACGCAACAGCCTGCACCCGATGGCCAACGACGAGCTGGATCACGTCTTCGACGCCTACTTCGCCGATCCGGACCTGTGGGTCGCCATCCTTACCGGCGCGGGCGAGAAGGCGTTCTCGGCCGGCAATGACCTGGTCTACTCCGCGTCCGGCCAGCCCATGTGGGTGCCGAAGAACGGGTTCGGCGGGCTGACCAGCCGGCGGCAGATGCCCAAGCCCGTCATCGCCGCGGTCAACGGCTTCGCCATGGGCGGCGGATGCGAGATCGCCCTGGCCTGCCATCTGGTCGTCGCCGACGCTACCGCGCAATTCGCGCTCAGCGAGGTCAAGGTCGGCCTGGTCGCCGGGGCCGGCGGCGTCGTCCGGCTGCCCCGGATCGTGCCGCCGAAGGTCGCGACCGAGATGATCCTCACCGGCCGCCGGATCACCGCGGCCGAGGCCCTCAGCTACGGCCTGGTCAACCGGGTCACCGACGCGGGTACCGCGCTGGACGGCGCCCGGGCGCTGGCCGCGGAGATCCTCGACAGCTCCCCGACCTCGGTCCGCATCTCGCTGCAGGTGATGGAACAGACCCGCGGGATCGGTGACGTCATCGACGCCGTCACCCACCCGACCACGGCCTTTGACGACCTGATGGCCAGCGAGGACGCTGCCGAGGGGCTTACCGCCTTCGCCCAGAAACGGCGCCCGGACTGGCGCAACCGGTAGACCGCACACCGGAGCGTGCCAGCTGAGCTGCTCCGGCATGCCACTATCGTGGCAGGGAACTTCGAAAGTGGGCGGGTCCTTATCGTGGCGGGTTCAGCAGCGGACCGGGCCGCCGTGGCCGCCAACCTGGCCTCCTTCCGGCGCATCGGCATAACCCGGCCCGGCCTGCGCGCCGCGTCGGTGGCGGTGTGCGTCCTGCTACGGCAGGACGTGCCCTGCCTGCTGATCACCAGGCGGGCAGTAGGCCTGCGGAATCATTCCGGGCAGTGGGCGCTGCCCGGCGGCAGCCGCGAGCCCCGCGAGTCCGTCGAAGAAACGGCGCTGCGGGAACTGCGCGAGGAAACGGGCGTGATAGCCCGGAGGGGCGATGTGCTGGGCACACTCGACGACTACGCCACGCGGTCCGGCTTCCTCATCACCCCCGTGGTGGTGTGGGGCGGCCCGGCAGGCACTCTGGTCAGGCAGTCGTCGGAGGTGGCCCGGATCCACCTGATCCCGCTGGCCGATTTCGACCACCCGCCCGAGCTGCTGCGCATCCCGGAATCGCCCGCGCCGGTCCTGCGCCTGGCGCTGCTGGGCGGCCACGTGTACGCTCCGACCGCCGCCGTCATCCATCAGTTCTGCCAGCTGGCGCGGCATGGCCTGACCACCCGGGTGGCCCATTTCGAGCAGCCCGTATTCGCCTGGCGCTGACGCCCCGGCCGGCGGGCCTGCTGGAAAAACTCACCGGCGCCCACTGACCGGCCAGCCGGACCTTAAGGAGATACCGGCTGACCACCGCAAGCCAGGGTGCGGACCAGGGTATCGAGGCCAGGGTGTCCACTGGCGCGACGCTCCTGCCGAGGGGCGATCGTGGGCAGTACCAACTCATGCACTGATGCGGCAGCCCGTCCAGCAAGGTGGTGACCGGTTGGTGGCAGATGTGCAGGTGGGTCAGGGCCGGGTTTTGATCCTTCGTGACGAGGCGGGAGCTGGCAAGAGCGTGCTCCTGGATTATCTGGCCGGGCAGGCGTCGGGACCGGGGTGCCGGGTTCCCCCACCCCGGCCGACTGGTCCAGATACGTGCAGGCGGGCACGCCGTATCAGAATCCCTGCCACTGAGGGGGCCAGCCCGCGCCCTGGCGCGGCACGATTCAGGTCTGTTCGGGTTGCATGCTGATCGCGCCGCAGAAGGAGATCAGCAGGCCGTTAGAGTCGTACCGGAATCTGTCTGGTGGCTGAGGAGGGACCTGCGCTGCGTGTGAGGGTGGTCAGGCCTGGCGCGCGCCCGCTCGGGTCGGCTTACGTAGCGCTGGCCGCGCTGATGTGGTCCCTCGCCGGGATCTTGCAGCGCCAGTTGCACATGAGCCTTGCTTCCCAGCTAGCCGGGCGCGCGGCGTTCGCGTTCCTCGCCGTGCTCGTGTTCGTCGCGGCCGCCGAGCGCGGCCAGGTGATCCGGGCCTTCCGTGCTATCGGCCGGCCGGGGCTGGCGGCCGCGGTGCTCATGGCGATCGCGTCCGGCTCGTTCATCACCGCGCTCAACGACACCTCGGTCGCGAACGTCCTGGTGGTCCAGGCGCTGGTTCCGCTGGCGGCCGCGCTGATCGGCCTGCTCGCCGGGGAGCCGGTTCGTCCCCGGACCTGGGTGGCGATGGGCGTCGCGGTCGCGGGCTTCGTGCTGATGGCCGGGGCGCCGACCCGTCCGGGGCTCTCGGGTCCCTGCAGGCTGTGCCCTATCGCAGACCCAGGGATCCGGCCAGGGTCCGGCCAGGGTAAACGGCCAGGGTAAACGGCCAGGGGATGTGACCGGCGCGACGCGCCCGCGCCGGGCGCGACCCTGAGGGGGTTCCACATAGCATCCGGCCGCTACCAGATTCCCAGGGAGGCATGGCATGACATATACGGGAAGCGGCGATCCGGCCCTCGCCGACTACTACCCGGCCTGGCTGGACAGCCTGGCCGACGACGTCACCCTGGAGGGCTCGGCGATGGACGGCTTCGTGCAGGGCGCCGAGGCCGTGCGGACCGTGCTGGTGCAAATCCGCGCGCTCTATGACTACCAGGAGTTCCACTTCACTGGCCCCTACGGCGACAACGGCTGGCTCGAGGAGTACACCGCCGGGGTCCGCGGCGAGCCGATCGGCAACGTCACTCTGGTGACCCGCGACGCCGCCGGGCAGGCGCAGCACATCGTGGGCAACTACCGGCCCCGGAGCACCCTGCTGCTCTTGTCCAGGCTGATAGGCGAGAAGCTCGCCAGCACCCCCTACGCCGAGCACTTTCTCGCCGGCGAGTCCTGAATCGGACAGACCCACGACGGCCAGTACCCACCTGTGAAAGGGAACCAGATGAACTCACCGTCCACCCCGGAAGGTCCCGGCTCCGTCTCTGGGGCGCCGAACTTGCCGGACGGGTTCACCGGCACGTTCACCAGCCGGTACGTCGACACCGGCGAGCTGCGCCAGCACGTGGTCACCGGCGGCGACGGCCCGCCGCTCCTGCTGGTGCACGGCTGGCCGCAGACCTGGTACGCCTGGCGGCTGGTGATGCCCGCGCTAGCCCGCCAATTCTCCGTCGTCGCGCCCGACCAGCGCGGCACCGGGCTGTCCGGCAGACCGGAGGGTGGGTACGATACCGGCACCCTGGCCGCCGACCTGGTCGCGCTGATGGAGGCGCTGGGCCACCGGCGGTTCGCTGTGGCCGGGCACGACACCGGCATGTGGATCGGCTACGCGCTGGGCGCCGACCACTCGGACCGGGTCGCCCGGCTGGCCGTCGCCGAAACCCCCCTCCCGGGAGTGTCCCCATCCCCGCCCCTGTTCGCCAACGCGCACTTGAACAATGCGCTATGGCACTTCGCGTTCAACCGGCTCGCCGAGGTGAACGACCAGCTCGCCGCCGGCCGGGAGGACGTCTACTTCGGCTGGCAGTTCGCCACCAAGGCCGCCAGGCCACTGCCCGATTACGCCGTCCGCCACTACATCGACACCCTCGCCGCCGACCCCGCCGCGCTGCACGCTAGCTTCGCGATCTACCGCGCACTGGATGCCACCATTGCGCAGAACCAGCAGCGCAAGACCCGACGGCTTCCGATACCCGTGCTGGGCATCGGCGGAGCGCACAGCCTGCGTGAACAGGTCGGCGACACGATGAAGCTCGCCGCCGACGACGTGCAGACCCTGGTCATCCCTGGCTGCGGCCACCACCCCGCCGAGGAGACTCCCGATGAGACACTGGCCGCGCTGACCGCGTTCCTGGCCCCGTACCGCGACGAGCAGGCCGCGGCACACAACCCCGGCCCGCACCCGACCCCGGTCTAGCCGAACTTCCTGGGGCCAGGCCAGCCCGAAGCACTCACCTCACACGAGGCCATCCCCGCACGTCGCAGGCCAAGGGAACGCCCGTTCCTGCCCTGATCAGGCTCACGCTCATCCACTGAGCAGCACACCAGCCCCCAGGCGCAGGGCACGGCCGTGGTTCACGAAAGGAACTGTCATGTCCATCAAGACCAGGATGCTCACCGCCGCGGCGGCGCTGACCGTGGCCGGCGGCCTCGGCACAGCGGGAACGCTACCCGCGAGTGCGGCCACCACGCAATGCGGCTCGTCCTGCATCCAGATCTTCAGCGCCGAGTTCGGCACGTACACCAGCCCCAACTTCATCGAGAGCGTGTTCCTGGGGATCCCGCTGGCTGGCGTACCGACGATCATGCATCGCGCGAGCAAGTTCGACCCGAGGGGGGACTTCATCGTCCCGCCGCCCGGCCGGGTGCTGGTGTCTGAGTTCTACGCAGAGGGGATGGTGTCCGCCGCGGTGAACGCCCACTACAGCAGCGAGCCCGCGGTGCAGGTCGAGTACGCGCCGTACGGGCACCCCACAGGTCTGTGCGCGGCCGTGGCCACCACCGCGTACCAGGGTGAAGGGCTCAGCCTGCAACCGTGCAGCACTCCGGGCACCACCGTGTTCATCCTCGACTTCGCCGATTCGCCCGGGACCATGGCTGCCCACCTCTTCCCGATCGTCAACGCCTCGACCACGGACTTCACCCACCCGTTCACGATGACCATCAACGGTGACCCGGCCAACGAGCTGTTCCCGCAGATCAGGCTCGAGCACATGATCGGCAACCCGACGAACGTGCCCGACAACCAGCTGTGGGGAGCAACATCCGGCCCCGCAAACTAGGAATCCCGAGTCACGCTCAAGCAACCCATAGTGGCGCCGTCCCCGCCGGGGGCGGCGCCACCGAGACCATCCAGGCAGCAGGCGCCAAAAAAGACCCGGCCCGAAACTGGGCTTCACAAGCGGCCATGAGTAAGCAAGCCGCCGCCGGTGTCGCGGTAGGCGCAGGGCTGCTTACGGAACGGCGCGGAACGGGGGTTGGCTGGTCTTTCCTGGCAGGTTAGGCTTCGGCCGAGGTAGTGGTGCGGTTCCGGCGAGCCGGGGCCGGTCATCCTGTAAGGCGCGCCTGGGCGTGGTCGGGAGCGGCAGGGCCGATCCCGACATGATCAGGCCCGTGATCTGCACCAGCCAGGAGGCCGTGTGAGCGTCCGCGCCCAGCCAGGCGGCGGGCGGGGCCGCGCGATCAGCCTGACGGACCGGGTCGGGGAACGCGATGTCCTGGACCGGCTGGCCGAGGCGGTTCGGTCCGGTGAGAGCCGGGCCCTGGTGGTGCGCGGCGATCCCGGCGTGGGCAAGACCGCTCTGCTGGACTACCTGGCCGGGCGGGCCGCGGCCGCCGGGTGCCGGGTGGCCCGCGCGCTGGGCGTGCAGTCGGAGATGGAACTCGCATTCGCGGGCCTGCATCAGCTGTGCGGGCCGATGCTGAACCGCGCCGAACGGTTGCCGGTGCCGCAGCGGGACGCGCTGCAGACCGCGTTCGGCCTGGCCCCGGGGCCGCCGCCGGAGCGGTTCTTCGTGGGGCTGGCCGCGCTCAGCCTGCTGTCCGGAGTGGCCGGGGACCACCCGCTGATCTGCCTGATCGACGACGAGCAGTGGCTCGATCGGGCCTCGGCGCAGGCGCTGGGGTTCGTGGCGCGGCGGCTGGCGGCCGACCCGGTCGGGCTGGTGTTCGCGGCCCGCGAGCCGGGCGCGGAGCTGGCCGCGCTACCGGAACTCATCGTGGACGGACTGCGGGACGACGACGCCCGGGCGCTGCTGGACTCGGCGCTGCCCGGGCCGCTGGACGCGCGGGTCCGCGACCTGATCGTTGCCGAGACCCAGGGTAATCCGCTGGCGCTGCTGGAACTGCCGCGGGGACTGTCCCCTGCGCAGCTAGCCGGCGGGTTCGGGCTGCCCGGCGCGGTTCCGCTGACCAGCCGGATCGAGGACAGCTTCCGCCGACAGCTGGACGCCCTGCCGGCCGCGACCCGGCGGCTGTTGCTGCTGGCGGCGGCCGACCCGTCCGGCAACCCCTCGCTGGTCAGGCGAGCCGCTGGGCAGCTGCACCTGCCGATCCAGGCCGGGGAGCCGGCGGCGGAGGCGGGCCTGGTGGAATTCGGCACACGGGTCCGGTTCCGGCATCCGCTGGTCCGCTCGGCGGCCTACCAGTCGGCATCGTTCGCCGAGCGGCGGCAGGTGCACGCCGCGCTGGCGGAGGTGACCGACCCGAAGGCAGATCCGGACCGGCGGGCATGGCACCGGGCCCAGGCCACGGCCGGGCCGGATGAGGAGGTCGCCGCGGAGCTGGAGCGGTCGGCCGGGCGCGCGCAGGCCCGCGGCGGGCTGGCCGCGGCCGCCGCATTCTTGGAGCGTTCGGTGGCGCTCACCGCCGATCCGGCCCGGCACGCCGAGCGCATCCTCGCCGCGGCGATGGCCAGCATGCAGGCCGGCGCGTTCGGCAAGGCCCTGGACCTGCTGGCCACGGCGGAGGCCGGCCCGCTGGATGAGTTCCAGAGCGCTCGGGTGGACCTGCTGCGCGGGCAGGTCGTGTTCGCCTCTGGTCATGGCGGCGATGCTGCCCCGTTGCTCCTGAAGGCCGCCAGGCGGCTCGAGCCGCTCGACCTGGAGCTGGCGCGCGAGACGTACCTGAACGCCTGGAACGCGGCGGCCTTCACGGCGCATCTCGACGGGGGGATCGTGCTGCAGGAGATCTCCCGCGCCGCCCGGGCCCTGCCTGCGCCAGGCGGTAATTCGCGGCCCCTCGACCTACTGCTCGACGGCCTAGCTTTGCTGATCACCGACGGACGCGCCGCCGCGGCTCCGACGTTGCAGCAGGCAGCGAAAGCCTTCACCGACATCCCCGTGGACGACGTCCTGAGGTGGGGCTGGCTGGCCACGGCCCCCAGCGCCCTGATGTGGGACGACTATCGCACGCGCGCGGTCTACGCGCGACAGGTCCAGCTCGTCCGCGACGCCGGCGCACTCGCACACCTGCCGATTTACCTTTGGAGGTTGGCGATCGCCAGCGCATGGATGGGCGACTTCGCGGATGCTGCCGCGCTCATCGCGGAGAGCGACAGCGTAGCGGAGGCGACTGGTCGCCCGATCGCGCCGAACGCCTTGCTGAGGCTCCGGGCGCTGCAAGGCGCGGAAGCTGAGGCCTCCACACCGATGGCGAGCGAGATCGAGCAGGGCCAGCCTCATGCACAGTGGGCGGCCGCGGTCCTGTACAACGGCCTCGCCCGCTACGAGGAGGCGGCATCGGCGGCCCGGCAGGCCGCGGCGAGCACCTTCGACCCGTGGATTTCCATGTGGGCGCTGCCCGAGCTGGTCGAGGCGGCGGCGCGCGTAGGCGACGCCGAGCTCGCACGCGACGCGCTCGCCCGGCTGGCGGAGACGACGCAGCCCTGCGGCACCGATCTCGCGGGAGGCATTGAGGCCCGCTGCCGGGCTCTGCTGAGCGACGGGGCGGCCGCCGACGTGCTGTACCGTGAGGCCATCGACCGGCTGGGCCGTACCCGGCTACGTCCGGAGCTGGCCCGAGCGCACCTGCTGTACGGGGAGTGGCTGCGCCGCGAAGGCCGACGCGTCGACGCGCGCGAGCAGCTGCGCATGGGCCACGACATGCTCGCCGCGATCGGCATGGCGGCGTTCGCCGAGCGCGCGCGCCAGGAGCTGATCGCCACTGGCGAGACGGTGCGCAAGCGCAACATCGAGACCGTCACCACGCTGACCCCGCGGGAGACCTACATCGCCCGGCTGGCGCGGGACGGCCTGACCAATCCGGAGATCGGCGCGCGGTTGTTCCTGTCCGCGCGCACGGTCGAATGGCACCTGCGCAAGATATTCGCCAAGCTCGGCATCGGCTCCCGCCGGGAACTGCACGCCGCGCTGGCGAGCCTCGGGCAGGACGGCCAGCCGACCTAGTCCACAGGGCTGCGATCTTGGCGTAGTGCACGGGAGGGTGCAGTGACAAAGGAGTGCCGGGCCGTAATCTGTCCGTTGCGGGCCCAGGCCGCACTCAGCGGCACCGGTGGGAAGCTCATGCAGAGGGCTCAATGAGCGGTGACAATGGCCACCTGGACCGGTTGCGTCAGGGCCAGGCAGAGGTCGCGAATCATGTCATAGATGAGTTCGCCGCGGGGCGAATCTCACGCCGTGACTTCCTGCGGCGCGCCAGCGTGGTGGGGATCTCGGTGCCGGTGCTCGCCGCCAGCGTCGCGGCCTGCGAGAATTCAAGCACCCCCGCACCAAGGCACTCCCCGAGCCCTGTCGCTCACAAGGCTGGTACCACCATCACGGCCGGGATCCTCACCCCGACCGGGGAGATCGACCCGATGACCGTGGCCGACGTGGGCGGCGGCATCATGCTCGCCCAGACGGGCGAGTACCTCTGCCTGGCCGACCAGCAACTGGGCCTGCAGCCGATGCTGGCAGAAAGCTGGACGCCCAACTCAGCTGCGGACGTTTGGACGTTCAAAATCCGCCAGGGGGTCACGTTCCACGACGGCCGCCCGCTAACCGCCGACGACGTGGTGTACACCTACAAGTTGCAGACCAACCCGAACAACTCGTCGAACGCGCTGTCGGCGTTCGGCGGCGTACTTGGCCCATCCGGTGTTAGCAAAACCGACGACCACACCGTCGCCTTCCACCTAGAGGCCCCGAACGGGAACTTCCCGTACCTGACCTCTTCCGAGAACTACAACATGATCATCCTGCCGGATGGCTACGACCCGGCGGACTGGCAAAGCTCGTTCGTGGGCACTGGCCCGTTCGTGCTGACGTCCTACGTCCCAGGGGCCGGCGCGTCGTTCACCCGTAACAGCCAGTACTGGGGACTCAAGGCCCTGCCCGCCGCCACCGAGTTCACCTTCTACGACACCCAGGCGCCGCAGATCCTCGCGCTCAGCAGCGGCACGGTCGACGTCATCGGGCAGTTCGCGGTATCCGGTGCCGAGCAACTCCTAGCCCCCGGCACCCCGTACAACATCATCAGGCTGCGCTCCAGCGCGCATCACGAACTGTCGATGCGCTGCGACAGGGCGCCATTTACCGACCGCAGAGTCCGCCAGGCAATCGCGCTCACCCTTGACCGGCCAGCGATCGTCCGGGCGCTGTTCAAGGGCTACGCCGACGTTGGCGATGACAGCCCCTTCGCCCCGGTTTTCGCCTCCACGGACACCGGTATTCCCCACCGCGGCAAGGATATCTCCACCGCAAGGGCGCTGATGTCGGCCGCCGGGTACCCGTCAGGGTTCGCCGTACGGCTCACCACTTTGCAGTTCCAGGAGGTCCCCCAGTACGCCCAGATCGTGGCGCAGGCCGCGGCGAGCATCGGCGTGACCATCCGCCTGACAGTCGAGAGCCCGGCCGCCTACTACGGCAAAGCCACGTTCGGCAACTCCGACTGGCTCGACGCCACGATGAGCCTGGTTAATTACGCCCACCGCAGCGTGCCGAACGTGTTCCTATCCGCCCCGCTGCAGACCACCAGTGCCGCGACCGGGACCGGCTCCTGGAACGCGGCGCACTTCGACGACACGCAGTACGACACGCTGTCCCAGCAGTACATCGCCGCCGTGGACCTGAGCGCTCAGCGCACCATCGCCGGCCAGATCCAGACGCTCCTGCTCGACCAGACCCCCATCATCTACGGGTACTTCTTCGACCATCTCACGGCAACCGCGCCGAACGTGACCGGCGTCTACCCCACAGCCATCGGCGCTCTCTTCCTGCACAACGCGGTCAAGACCTGACCGCAATTGCTCGGGCAGGGACGGCCAGCCGACCCAACTGAGGGGCCACAGTGGCCGACGATCTGGCCAGCTCGGAGGCCGTCCCGCCCGGTGTAGGAAATACCCGAGCCTGGCGCCGCAGCTGCCCTCTGCGCCCTGTCGCAGACCAGGGTACGGCCAGGGTTATCGGCCAGGGTAAACGGCCAGGGAACGTGACCGGTGCGACGCGTAACCGTGAGGCGGTACCACTTGTGAAAGACATTCTTCATGAACTTGCGCGCTATTGGGCGACGGATTACGACTGGCGCCGGTGCGAGGCAAAGCTGAACGCGCTGCCGCAGTTCAAGACGGAGATCGACGGGGTGGACATCCATTTCATCCACGTGAAGTCACCGCATTCCGGCGCTCTGCCGCTGATCATGACGCACGGATGGCCGGGCTCGGTGCTGGAGTTGCTCGAGACGGTTGGCCCGCTTACCGACCCGGCCGTCCACGGCGGAGCCGCCAGCGACGCCTTCGACCTGGTGCTGCCGTCCCTGCCCGGCTTTGGCTTCTCCGCCGAGCCGGCCGAGACCGGCTGGGACCCCGGCCGCATCGCGCGGGCGTGGGCGGAGCTGATGCGCCGCCTCGGCTACACCCGCTACGTCGCCCAGGGCGGTGACCTGGGCGCCTACGTCTGCGACGAGATGGGCCGCCAGGCACCGGCGGGGCTGCTTGGCATCCACCTCAACTTGCTCAAGACGACGCTGGTCGGCCCTCCGCCAGCGGAACCCTCCGAGGCCGAACGTGCCGCGCTGGCCGCGATCGCCACCATGCAGACCAGCGGCTACGGCTATTTCCTCGAGCAGGCCACCCGGCCGCAGACGATCGGCTACGCCCTGCTGGATT
>Ga0335081_10014573_pt1 | contig 12718 bp, 7 predicted proteins | sample Lox_Sample_35_FD_206713 | JGI IMG/M metagenome (GOLD analysis project Ga0335081, IMG submission 206713) | Soil microbial communities from Loxahatchee National Wildlife Refuge, Florida, United States - Lox_Sample_3.5 | ecosystem: Environmental > Terrestrial > Soil > Wetlands | place: USA: Florida...
TCGTAGAGTCCATCTCCATCTACATCAGCGACTGCAACCGCGCTGCCGTGGTCGTAGTGCCCCATCCGCATGTGTTTCGTGATGTCATCAACGGCATGGTATTTGAAAGTAATCCCGCTCTCTTTGAGTTTGTCGGAAAACTGGAATTGGTAAAAGACTTTGAACTGTTTTGCCGCTTCGATCTGCGCTTTTTGCCGGGAGGGCAAGGAATCCTTCCCCATGTCATCGTCGGGATAGCGCAGCCGCACATCCGAATCAGCTGCCATGACGGCGATCAACAATGCTCCCAGACCAACCGCAAGGAGCAAACGATTTCTCAGCAGGAGCGCCAAAGCATATTAGTTTAGCAGCCCGATCAAATCACGATTTTCAAAACGATATTGCTGGGACGACTTGCGGGATCGACGGAAAGGGAACTGCAGCCATCCACAATCCAGTCGGGGCCGGAGGGCGCGAGCTCAGAATCAGCATACGTTGTGCGAAATGCGATTACTCTCGCTCCGGCACGCTTGCCGGCCAAGATTCCGGCCGGCACGTCTTCAACAACCAGACAATCTGACGCGCGCACTCCTAGCATGCTTGCCGCCTTTAGATATGGCTCCGGATCAGGCTTTCCGTGTTTGACCTCGCTTGAAGTAACGAGACGCTCGGGTATAGGCAATCCCGCCGTGCGTAAACGCACTTCCGCCAACGGCCGTGTGCTGGAAGTCACAATTGTCCAGGATCCGGAAGGCAAATCACGCAGCAGTTCCGAAGCGCCCGGCAGAAGTTTGACGCCTTCCAAATCCGTCATCTCGCGGCGCTCAACTTCGCGATCTTCGGCATCAAGATCCGAATGAGGAAGATACTCCCCAATGGTCAAAATGCTAGGGCGTCCGTGGGCCCGCTTGATGACTTGCTCAGCATCAAAGCCGTGCTCCTTGGCCCAACCCCTCCACACTCTGCTAACCGCCGGGGTAGAATCAATCAACACGCCATCCATGTCGAACAGAATGGCCTTGCATGTGATCTCGGGCATGCACCAAGATAACAAAGTTGGCGAGTGGATCGCGGCTCGAGCCCGCCACAACTGTAGATCGGTCAAGCACGGGTAACGTTTGCTCATGTTTTCAGGGACTGTGTATCAAAAGACGGCAGCGCTCATTTTTCTTGCCTGCGCCGGAATGTTGATACTGGTTTTCGCCGTCTGTCCACGCGGTCTTGCTCAAACTCCGAATTCGGGAGTCGTCTCCATCAGCTCCGCCCTCCGCGCTGGACACTTCGACGAGGCTCTCCAACTCCTCCAGCCCGAGTTGGACCAGAATCCGAACAATGCTCAGCTCTGGACTTTGCGCGGCATCGCCCTTTCCGGCAAGGGTGAAAAGAGACCAGCTCTGGTCGCATTCCGCCGCGCTCTTAACATTTCTCCGAATTATCTGCCTGCGCTGGAAGGCGCCGCCCAGATCGCCTATGAAACTGGCGAAAAGGATGCAGATGCGTTACTAGTGCATGTGCTGCAACTGCGTCCCGACGATCCCACAAGCCATGCCATGTTGGGTGTCCTGGAATCTAGGCGTGGCAACTGCAGGGAAGCAGTCACAAATTTCGAGCACAGTGGTTCATTGCTGGACTCGCAGCCGCAGGCGTTGCAGCAATACGGCGCATGTCTCGTTCGGCTGAAAGAAACCGGTCAAGCAATTTCGGTATTTACGCGCGCTTTGCAGCAGTCAAACGATCCCGGTACTCGATATCGCTTGGCTAGTGTTCAAATGATCGCGCAGCACCCCAAAGACACGATCGCCACGTTGCAGCCATTGCTGGAACAGAACCCGGCTGATGCGGATGTTCTGGAGCTGGCAGCCATGGCCTATGAAGCCGACGAGAACACTCCGACGGCAGTACGAATTCTTCGTCAAGCCATCGTGACGAGTCCGCGTGATGTGAATCTCTATCTCGACTTCGCTAACCTTTGCCTCGATCATCAATCGTTCTCTGTAGGAATAGACATGATGAATGCCGGTTTGCAGGCGCAGCCGAAAGCTGCCCCGCTGTATGTCGCACGAGGTGTCCTGTACGTGCAACTTGCCGAATACGACAAGGCTGAAGCCGATTTTCAAAAGGCCGATGCATTGGGTCCACGGGAGGCGCTGGGTTCGGCTGCGGAGGGTCTGGCGGCCGTACAAGAAAATGATCCCGATCACGCGCTTGCCACGGTTCAAGCCAAGTTGGCAAAGAAGCCCAATGACCCATTCCTGCTTTATTTGCGTGCAGACATCCTGACACAAAAGGGGCCCGAACCGGGCAGCGCGGAATTTCGCGAGGCGATGCAATCCGCCCAGAAAGCGATTGCGATTCGCCCCTCGTTAGGAGCCGCGCGCGACGTGTTAGCGAAGCTCGATCTGCAATCTGGTCAGAACGAGGCGGCAATTGAGCAGAGCCGCAAGGCTCTCAGCAGCGATCCAAAAGACCAGACCGCGCTCTACCACCTCATTCAAGCGCTGCGGAAGAGCGGCCAGAAGAACGATGAAATCCCCGGCCTGCTTAAGCAATTGGCCGAACTCCGCATGGAAGCCACCAAACAGGAAGCTGAGCACAATCGCTACAAACTCGTCGAACAGAATCCAACCGTAACGGAGACCCAGCGTCCTTGAAGTTCAGCCGCCGTGATTTCGTCCAGCTTTCGATCAGTTCCGCTGCTCTGGCCGCGACACCTCGATTGTTCGCTCAAGGAGTGGCTAGCCACACCGTCAAACCACTAGCTCGAGCCGCACCATCGGGACGCCCGTTTTACGCGCACTTTGTGGATGTAGCGCAGATTGCGGGATTGCGTGAGCCAGTGATCTACGGCGGAGTGGAAAGCAAGAAATACATTCTGGAAGCGACCGGCTGCGGCTGCGCTTTCATCGATTACGACAATGACGGCTGGATGGATATCTTTCTTCTTTCCGGCACGCAATTAACCGGAGACCCGCCGGGAGCGACCAATCGGCTTTACAAAAATAATCGCGATGGCACTTTTACCGATGTGACCGAAAAGGCTGGCCTGAGAGCCATTGGCTGGGCGTCAGGGGTTTGTGTTGGCGACTATAACAACGACGGGTTCGAAGATATTTTCTGTACCTACTTTGGACAGAACCGTTTGTACCGTAATAACGGAGACGGCACCTTCACTGATGTCACCAAAGCTGCCGGCCTGTGGAATGATCAGTCGCGTTGGGGGGCGGGGTGCAGCTTTCTCGATTACAACCGCGATGGCCACCTCGATCTTTTCGTGTCAAATTATGTCCGCTTTTCTCTTGAGCACGCCCCGGTTCCCGGCGAAAACGTGAATTGCAATTGGAAAGGTGTTCCCGTGGAATGTGGACCGCGTGGATTGCCGACCGGCCGTCATTCGCTCTATCGAAACAACGGCGATGGGACTTTTACTGACGTCAGCAGGGAGTCGGGAATTACGAGGGCTACAGAATCTTACGGCATGACCGTGGTCGCTGCCGATCTCGACGAAGATGGATGGACCGACATCTTCGTGGCTTGCGATTCAACTCCGAGCCTCCTGTTCATGAACAACCATGACGGCACGTTTCGGGAGGAAGGAGTCCTCCGCGGTGTGGCGCTTAGCGACGATGGGATGGAACAAGCCGGCATGGGGGTCGGTGTGGGGGATTACGACCTCGATGGACACCTTGATCTGTTTAAAACCCACTTCGCCGACGACGCCAACGGTCTGTACCATAATGACGGCAAAGGAAACTTCGATGATTTGACCCGCTCCACGCGTTTGGCGGTGGAGACGCGCTATATTTGCTGGGGTGCCGGCATTGTCGACCTCGACAATGACGGATATCCGGATTTGTTTCTTGTTTCGGGTAACGTTTACCCCGAAGTGGAACGCAAGCTTCCCCAGTACCCCAACAAGACTCCTCGTGCCTTGTTTCGCAACTTGGGCAACGGCACATTTGAAGAGTTGACAGAGCAAGCTGGTCCCGGAATAGTTGAAACCCACTGTAGCCGTGGCTGCGCCTTCGGCGACTTCGACAATGATGGCGACATCGACATCTTGGTCGTGAATCTCAATGAGCCACCTTCGCTGCTGCGAAACGATCTGCAGGGCAAACAAAACTGGCTCAAGGTGAAGTTGGAAGGGGTCAAATCAAACCGAAGCGCGATTGGGGCACGAGTGCTGGTGAAATACGGCTCCAAAGTGCAAGCGCAGACTGTACTTAGCCAATGCAGTTTCTACTCCTGCAATGATCCGCGATTGCACTTCGGCCTTGGCCAAAATACCTCGGCGGACCTTCAGGTGTACTGGCCGAGCGGGTCGCACGAAACATTCAAGGGAGTCGAAGCCAATCAGCTACTGAGGCTGCGCGAAGGGGCAGGAATAGTGACAGGTAAGGGGTGGGCTACACCCTGAGATCCGCGCCCATGGTATTCAGCAGTTCGGCAAAGCCGGCCCGGCACTACCCGTTACCCCAAGTGATCCGTAGCTGCTGGATCTAATACAAATCCAGTAGAAATTTCTTGACAGTAGTAACCGGACGGAGCTATAAGTTCGGCTCTCGTGAGAAAACGTTTTCTTTAGCTACCTATCGGCAACTTGAGTGGGGTGATTATGGCTGGAAAGAAAAGGTTTGGGGAGTTCGTTGCCTGCCTCGCCGTTTTCCTCTTGCTGACTTGCGCTTCGCTCCTGGCTCAATTCACCGGAAGCATCCAAGGCAGTGTCCAAGATCCTTCAGGTGCTGCCGTTGCAGGCGCTAAGATTACGCTCGTTAACAGCGGCCACGCAGGTGACGTCCAGCACCACCTCAGACGCTTCAGGTAACTATCGGTTCATCAGCCTGGCTCCGGGCCCGTACAAGATAACCGTCGAGGCTCCCGGGTTCAACAAGTCCGAAGCCGACGTTACTCTTTTAACCGAACAGAACCTCAGCGTACCGGTGAGGCTGAAAATTGGATCCGCGACCGAAACCCTTGAAGTCACTTCACAGCCTCCAGTAGTTGATACGGCCGACAGCCGAAATGAATTGACGCTGGAAAATTCTGGAGTTGCGCAACTTCCGGTGGCAGGCCGGAATTTGGTCACACTGACAACCTTGGCTCCCGGTGTTACCGGTTTAGGAACTGTTGGCGGCGGCCAGCCGGGTGCGGCCGGTACTCCAGGTTCTGGAGTGGACAACTACTCCACCGAGACCCAGGTCGACGCCAGTGCCAACGGTCAGGGGCAGATGTCGAATATGTACGTGATTGACGGTCTCGACGTCACCAGCGGCATCCGTCAGGGCGTTTTGAATCTCACGCCCAATCCCGAATCCATTCAGGAAACCAGCATTCAGGTCAATACCTATTCCAGCGAATACAGCCGCGCGACCGGCGTGGAAGAAGTGATGACCACCCACTCGGGCTCAGATCAGTTCCACGGCGAGGCCGCAGACTGGTTCTATTACCAGAACTGGTTTGCGAAAACCCATTTCACTTCGCCTACCGGGTATCTGCCCTTTCATGGCAACAACATGTCATTCTCGATCGGCAGCCCGATTATTCCTCACCACCAATTCTTTTTCTATTTTGCGGTTGAACCGCTGCGCTCCTCCTTGCCACCAACTCATCGATCACATTCGCTGATCCGCAGTTTATTAATTACGCCAAGACCAATTACCCGGGCACCGTAGGAACGCATGTTCTGTCAACGTATTTGCCGACGAACGTTTCAGGGATCACAGTCGCCAACAACGGGACGGCGGCCGGCGTCTTCGGCACCGGGGCCTCTGGCTGCGACACAGCATCGACAGCTTTCATTCCCTGCGCCTTGCCGATGATCGACACCGGCAATTTCAGTGCCCCGCAGGTTCGCAACGGCACACAATATTTTGTTCGTGTGGAGTTTCAGGACGTGCAACAGAATGTGACGATCGATTCAGCGAAGTTTAGCCGGCCCGCAACGCTAAGCAAACGGTAACGGCGCAGGGTCACGGGCAAACTAGCCGTTCACCTTTACGTAGGTGCTGTAGCTCTCCTTGTCGATATTCATGAACGGGCGCATCGTGACTGCGCTTCCGTCCGTTGAAGTCGCGAGCCAATCTCCCGCTGCATTGTTTGCCGGCTTGGCGCGCAACAATTCATTTCTTGAGAAACTCGGCTGCGAATCTGCAATGGCAAAGAGCACCAGCGGGCCACGTAACAGAGCGACGAGATTCGGATGATTGGCATCCACAGCTTCCAGCCGCACCGGCATCGGCAGCTCTATTTCGATTCGGTCGCCATCTTTCCACGTCCTTGCAATCGCCGCAAAGCTACCCGGCTGTGCTGCTTCCGAAACACGTTTTCCATTTACCGAGAGCACAGGATCTGGAGTTGCCCAGGCTGGAATGCGTAGGTACAGCGTGTAATCCTTTGCTTGCGAAGCAGAAACATGAATCGTGACTTTATTATCGAACGGGTACTTAGTTTCCTGCGTCAGCCCATATCGGCCGCCCTTGTCACTCCATTGCAATTTTGAGGGCGAGAATAGGTTTACATAAACGCCATCGGCGGAGCGGAAGTATGTGCTGAGGTGATAGTCAGCGGTGAGCTGCGGGAATGTGCCGGAGCAGCACGGCCATTTGTCCTTGTACCAGACCTTCTGTCCAGTGGTGGCGTAATCGGAATAGTAAAAGGATGTCCCATCAGCCTGAACGGGCCAAGCCCCAAGGATCGTGTTATAGAGCACGCGCTCCATGCTGTCGCCATAGTGAGGATCTTTCGTCACGCGCAGAAGGTAGCGGGTGATTTTGAAGTGACCGTAAGAGCCGCACGGCGTTTCGAAACTGGCATGAGTGTAGGAAAGGCTGTCGCCCAACTGGCCGCGTCCTGGCTCGCCAAAGGCTTCATCGGGGCCCCAGCCGCCGGTGACGAAGCTTTGAGTTTTTGTCAGCATATCGAAGCCGTTCTTGGCAGCGCGCAGGTGTTTTTCGCTCCCTAGGGTAATGTATGCCTGCATCGCCGAACTGAATGCGTTCACATGGCTGTAGGCGTGCTCGAAAGGCAGAACGTTGTTGCCCTCGGCCAGCGGATCGAAGTACGTGTCGTCCTGCAAATACCTGACCGCCATATCGCGATAAAACATATCTCCGCTTCTCTGATAAGCAAGGAAAAGATTCTCCGGCAAGGTGTAGGTTTCATCCCAGGTGTAGGAGGTGTCCTTGTGCGGCCGCGAGCGCTGTTCCGCGCGTGAAAGTGCCTTTTCGGGTAGATAGGCTCGGATGGCGTGAGTCAATTTTTCGTGAACATCCAGCGCCATGGGATCGCGAGCAAATTCGTGAGCATCGATCAGGCCGCAGGAGAGTTTGTCGTATGTATACGCTGGAAGGCGGTAGTTCACGAAGAATTTAGCATTTGGGTCGAGGGTCTCCGCGTATCCCTTTACCAGCCGATTGACTTTCTGCCGACTGGGATCTGATCCGGTCACCGCGTACGCGCGCGCTAGCGCGGAAACATATTGCCCAAAACTGTGTCCCGCGATGAAACCGTGAAAGTCATTTCGTTGCAGACTGAATCCGGTAAGGTCGTACCATCCCCCCATGTCCTCGCCTGGTGCCGGCAACCCCGCAACTTGCCGAAAGACCTTCAGCAAGCGCGCGTCCTCAAGGTTCAGATACCGTGCGTGGAGTTCCTCAAACTGCCGCTTCATAGGGCCTTCGAGAAGTTCAACTTCGGAGTAGGCGAACTGCGACAGCGGTGGGGTCACTGCGACCGTTCCTCTGTTGCTCTTCGGCGGCGCGGCAAAGGCCGGCACTCTCGAGGCAACATAGCCTGCAGCAGCGCTAGCGGTGGCGGTTTTCAGAAAGGTTCTGCGGGAGAGAGTGCGCATGAATGCCCTCCTTTCAAATGTAGAGCAAACGTTTTCTATAAAACACATTTACTCTCTTAGTTCTGACCTTGTCAATTCTATTTACCTGACTCAGGCACAAGAAAGCTGCAACCCTTGCTCCATCTGCGCTATTTCACTCGGCGGCAAACGAAAGGTCGCCGCACCGATAATGCCTTCGACCTGTGTCTTGCTCCGGAATCCCACGATCGTACCGGTCACCGCGGGATGATTTAAAGTCCAGGCAATCGCTATCTCCCCAGGCGTTCTGCCGTAACGCTTGCCGATGCCTCGGAGGCGTTCCACTAGTTGCAGATTACGAGAAAGTGCCGGTTCGCTGAACCCGGGCAGGTTGCGTCGCCAGTCCTCCAGCAGAAAATTGGCGACTCTTTCCTTGGTCATGGCTCCGGTGAGCAACCCCGCATACATTGGCGAATAGACAATCACACCGATGTTCTCGCGCTGACAAAAGGGCAGGATCTCCCGTTCAATGTCCCTTCGAATCACCGCGTACGGTGGTTGCAGGGAGGTAATCGGCGCAATTGCTTGCGCGCGCTTCATCTGTGGGACAGTGAAATTGGAAACTCCGATGTAGCGCACTTTTCCTTCTTGCTGCAGAAGAGACAGTTCCGTCCATCCTTCCTCTATCTCTTCATCCGGTTCAGGCCAATGAATCTGGTACAGATCGATGACATCGGTCTGTAGACGGCGCAGGCTCTCCTCGCATTCACGGCGAATCGAGGCAGCTTTCAGCGAGGCACCGACGTTGCCATTCTCATCCCACACCCGTTCACACTTGGTAAACACATAAGGCCGCGGCGAGCGACCCTTCACCGCACGGGCAACCATCTCTTCGGAGTGGCCGAGACCGTACAGCGCGGCCGTGTCGATCCAGTTCAATCCGTAATCCAAGGCGGCGTGAATGGCGGGAATCGAATCGGCATCGTTCTGCGGACCCATGCTTCCGTACCAGCCACCACCGCCAATGGCCCAGGCGCCAATACCAATTGGCGTGAGGTGGAGATCGCTGTTTCCGAGCCGGCGCTTTTCCATTGAATCGCCCCCTTACCGCAACTTAGATTACACAATAGCAAAGTCGTGAAAGCGATTTCTCAATATGCAATCGACTTCCCGACCATTCTGCTAAGCTTTTCGCCACACCGCGCTAAAGCGTCTTTGGGCTCCCCCATGCTATCGAGGCGAATCTCTGCATTTAGGCAAAAATCCTCTTGACATTCACTTTCCTACAGCGCTATAACCTGTTTCCATTATCAGGGTAATCGTTTACTCGCATTTGAACTTTCGGTTCGGGGTGAGGAGGGAAAATGCTGGTTCGATCGGATGGCCGCTGGCTGCGCCAGATCGCCTTCTTCGTTTCGCTTCTTTGGAGCCTCACAAGCTTCGCTCAATACAGTGGCAACGTGCAAGGCGTGGTGACTGACCCGACCGGCGCGGCAGTTGGCAACGCGTCGGTTCGACTGCGCAACCTCGAAACTGGAATCGAAGCGGCGACCACCACCAGCGCTTCCGGAAACTATCGTTTCAGCAGCCTCGAGCCGGGCAAATATAGTGTGTCGGTGACAGCACCTGGATTCAAGACTCAGGTCATCAGCCTGACGCTGGGTACTTCCGAGACCCTAGGCATTAACGTCAAACTCTCCCTCGCATCGGCCACGGAGGCGGTCAGCGTTACTGCTGAAGCGCCTGTCCTTGACACTGACGAGTCACGCTTACAGGCAACTCTAAGCTCTAACAGTGTCCGTGACCTTCCTCAAGCAAATCGAAATCTGTGGGATGTCTTGGCAGTCGCCCCCGGTGTGGTGGGAACCGGTACCCGCGCGGCCGGTGAGTCGCCAGGTGGCTTTGCAGATAATTTCGGGACCCAAACCCCCCAGATCAGCGCGAATGGCCGCAGTTACACCGGCAACCTCGTCATGGTAGACGGCATGAACGTCACCAGCCCAGTTCAGAACGGAAATATTATTCTTGCTCCCATTCCCGACGCTGTGCAGGAAGCATCTCTGCAAACCAACTCGTGGGACGCGGAGGACAATCTGGGAAGTTCGATTCTGATCCAGGTGACCACAAAATCGGGCAGCAATCAATTTCATGGCACCGGCAGCTTGTTTTTTACGAATCAAGACTTTCAGGCAACCCCGGAATTTGTCGGTCCTGGGGCTTTTACCCCGCATGCCCGCAAGGATCTGGTGGGTACGCTGGGAGGTCCCATCATCAAGAATAAAACCTTCTTTTTCGCAGATTTTGAGAAGTTATGGGCAACCATCGCCGCCGCCTCCGCAGGCACCCAAACCGTGCAGCAGTGGGAAGCGCCGCAGTTTGTTCAATGGGCGAAAACCAATTTCCCGAATACTGTCGGAACCCAGGTTCTCACCGGCTGGCCGGCGAGCTTGTTGAAACCAAACGGAACCGTGATTACGGCAGCAAACTACGCGCCTTTCCTCAATGCGCAAGGTGTTTCTAATTGCGGAACTCCCGTCGGGAACCCCGCCGTTGTGATTCCGTGTAATTTGCCGATGCTGCTGGAAGGGAATTTCGCAGCCAGCCCCTTCTACAATGCATTGCAATATAACTTCCGCTTAGACGAGTATTTCACCCAGAACGATCGCCTCTACCTCAGCTATTACAACGACAGTTTTGACCAGCAGCAGACGTCTCCGCGACAAGGCTTGGGCGCACTCGACATCATGCGGAACCGGTACGGCCAAGTCGACTTCACTCATACCTTCAATTCCCGCCTGCTCTGGGAATCGAGTTTTGCTTTCGCTAGCGTTGGCGGAGCGAATGGGCAGGATGCGAATCTCAAAGTTCCAGTGGTCAATGTTACCGGCCAGAGTGAAGGTTTTCAGGTCGGCGGTGGGTGGGGGCCAGGTGAATATCGCGGCCCCATGTACAACTGGCGCTCGGTTCTAAGCTGGGTGCGTGGCAAGCACAATTGGAAGTTTGGGTACGACGGTGGGCACGGCATTGAGCACGGCGATTTCACTCCGGTCGACGTGCGGCCGACATTTAATTTCAACAGCCTTCTCGATCTCGTGCAGGACAACCCACAGTCCGAGACAGGCTATTCTTACAATCCCGCGACCGGCGGGGCGGGCCTGGTGATTTTTGGCGGCCAGGAAACACCCTTCGGCTTCTTCGTACAAGACGATTGGAAGGTAAGACCGAACTTCTCACTTACTCTGTCGTTGCGCTGGGATGATTTTACGAACCATACCGCGTGGGGACCTGACTTCCAATTCAGTAATCTGATCCTTGGTTCAGGAAGCTCATTCCAGCAACAAATCGCAAGCGCCACGGTGCAGCCGGTTCCTGGCGTGTTTGCTCATTCGATTAAGAATCTCTGGAGTCCGCGCGTGGGCTTCGCATGGGACCCAACGCACACTGGGAACTGGAGCATACGCGGCGGAATTGGTGTTTACCACGACTGGATTGCCTTGGGACAGACTGTCGACGAGATGCGCACCAATCCTCCCAGTCTGATCACCCCGACATTCAACACGCAGGTGAATCCCAACTTGCCGGCACCCCTGTTTGCTCTGGCGCCATCGGGCAGCTACCCGTTCAACTTCCCGGTACCGGCACTCACTCCGGCGCAGCTCTCCTCCCTGGGCGGTGCGGGTGGGGTGGTGGCATTGGATCGAAATATGAAAGCTCCGCTGGCGACCAATTATGTGATTGGCGTAGAGCACCAGCTGCCGTGGAATCTGGTTGCCGGCGCCAACTACTCAGGTTCCTTGAGCTACGATGCCCTGAACGGAACCAATGTGAACCGCTTTAACGGCGCCCTGCTTCCTTCAAATACGGGCCCAACTGTTTTGAACACAAGCTACGGATCCATCAACTACGTTAACAACGCGAACCGCGCCACATATAACGCAATGATTCTCAGCTTGCGAGGAAGGGCAGGAGCACGTGGCAGTTTCCAGGCTTCCTATACTCTCTCCAAAGCTAACGACTTCCCAGAAGCGGGTACGCGCTTCGACCAGGACATCGGTTTCAACATCCCTGATCCGACTGCGTACTTCAGTTACTACGGTCCGGCCAATTATGACGTGCGCCAGCGCTTCTCATTCTCCGGGGCCTATACACTTCCTGGTCTGCGCCAAGGCATCGGACGAGTTCTAACCGGCGGATGGGAGGTGTCGAGCATCATAGCGGTACAGAGCGGTACTCCGTTCTGGGTAATCGACAATCGATCTTTTGCAGCGGGCGGTGATTACAACGCCGACGGGGTGAATTTCGACGTTCCGGACGCTGCGACCCAGGACTTTACGGGCTCACACAGCAAGCAACAATTCATCAATGGATTGTTCACCGTCACAGATTTTCCCAAGCCGGCCTTGGGCACCGAAGGAAATGAAAAGCGCAACTTATATCGCAACCCTGGTTTGTTCCAGTGGGATGCGAGCGTGCTGAAAAACAATCATTTGCCATGGCTGGGCGAGCAAGGAAACCTTCAATTCCGCTTCGACTTCATAAATTTGTTTAACCATCCCAACTTGGCTGGCGTCGATCCCTATATGGGCGATGCGTCCTTCGGAAAAGTGACGAGTGCTCTAAACGCACGGCAGTTGCAATTGGGCATTCGCATTGCGTTTTGATCGTATAAAGCTAGGCGGCCTGATGCCGCGGCAAATCGCGGGCTCCAAATCGGGCACCAGAAAACGGCGTTCGTGACCTCCCTGGGGAATTCAATGAGCGCCGTTTTTCTTTTTGTTTTTCTCCGCGTTGGCTGGCGGTCTTAGCCAGGGGGGGTGTAAGCTCGCTTTGCAGCAAACGATTACCGCAGATCTGCAGCCTCATTATCTCGATCTCTGCTCGGAAACGAATTCTAAGGGTCTGTGGCAACTGCAAATGACCAACAAGGAGACCGAC
>Ga0335081_10014574_pt1 | contig 12718 bp, 12 predicted proteins | sample Lox_Sample_35_FD_206713 | JGI IMG/M metagenome (GOLD analysis project Ga0335081, IMG submission 206713) | Soil microbial communities from Loxahatchee National Wildlife Refuge, Florida, United States - Lox_Sample_3.5 | ecosystem: Environmental > Terrestrial > Soil > Wetlands | place: USA...
AATGAGGATGGCGATCCTCCGTCGTCTTGCCGCCCACCATTGCCATCCATCGCTATCCGGGGCAAATACAACCCGTTCGGTGCGGTAAGTATGACATTGTCAAAGCTGACAGAGGACAAGCTTTTTCCCCCACACGGAAATTTATGTGGTCGACGCAGGGGCGGGATCTTTATATAGAAGCATTTTCATTGTCTTGCCGGGCGGCAACCACTTCGGCCGCGTCAGACGCAATAATTTTTATATAGCAAGCGGGCCCGAAGGTACATGGAGGCAATTATAATGCGTTACTCAAATTTAATTAGAATCGGGGGCAACAGGTTGGGGGAATGGCTCTGTCTTCCGTTTCGTCCCCTGATTCTTATGGGTCAAGAAACCAACCCCACGCGAGCGGTCTCATGACTGGGCCTGCCAAGGAAAGGGAGGCGGCCTATCCCCTTCCGGGTTGGTATTCTTTCGTGGAGCAATAGAAAGCCAAAAACAGATGCCGGTGTGTGGGAGCGCCGTGTTCACCTCGATGACTTCCCACGCTGGTAACCGGAGAACGCGTTGAATCATACGATAGCAATCACGCAGGCTGGGAAATCTGACACCCCAGTAAAAATAAGCTCGCGGAGTGGGGTTCCGTCGACTTTCTACTGGAGGTCATATGCCTCGTTTAGGTTAGATTAGTCAATAATTCGGATGGCATGGTACTTTCAGGCACGGAATTATCGCTCCCAGCCTCCGCCGGGCATTACGATGACGTTTTTCGGAAATGCACTTGGTCGATCTCATTCGCATGGCTGACCAGGAATTCCGAAATGGATTCTAGGATTTGCTTTTACTCATACCAATCAAGAACTCGGGGAACGCTTTGCTGGGGCAGCATTTGTGCGCCGCCCACACCCTCGAAGGAAATCCGTTCAAACTACGTTCGATTACAGGACGGATTTATAAGTCTTAACTTGGGTAACTCATTGAATAAGGGGCGTCTCATTTGCCCCATTATTTAATGAACTTACTGCATTTCGGGGTCTAAATTGGAAATCCGGAACTTGGCATCGGGCCATAACCAGGGCATCGCCATCAAGCGTCCACTGAGTTGGAATTGAGACCCGAAAACCCCGACATATTAAGAACCCGTGGAGCCAAATAGGGACCAGCAGAAATTCGAATGGTTTTTTGCAAATACATTGAATTGTATCAGTATAACTACATAGAAACAAACAATAGTACAGGGTAAGAAATTTGTCAAAAACGTTGTCAGAGTGGTGAGAACAATGAATCATTTCCGAAAGAGCCCGCAATTTGAACCCACCCCAGATCACTACTATTGATGCTTTCGAAATCACGCAAAATGCGCCCCCCTCCCCAACACGCGATATTGTTACAACCCGAACGAACGATGTCAACAATCAACCCCCGCCGCTGTCTCCCCAAAGTAAACGACGATCCGAATTTCACTTACCTCCTCTTCAAATCCTTTTCATCCACGATGGCGTGTGCGAGGAGGTTGAGATTATTTGCCATTCGAGCGGCCTGAATGCTGCTAACTCCCGTGAATCCTCCGTGAATCGTATTCGAGGCAAGACTGGCTGCACTGACGCCCTTTTTATGCGATTTCTTGAGTTTTTTGCGGGCGACCATGACGGGACATGACGATTTGGCAACGAGGTATGTAGAGAATGAACCCAAGAGGATATTTTTGACGGAGGAACGACCTCTAGAACCCAGAATAACCAATGTCGGATTAATATAATCGATCTACACAAAACCGTCAATAAGGAAACAGACGATGATAGTGGGGCTCCAAGTACCATCTCTGTAATCATGTGCTTCGGAGTTTTTGCGGCGACAATCTCAACGTGGACCTTCACTTGTAATCTCGTGCGTTTCAATAATCGTTTCACTTCCTCCGCCAAAGCCTTACAATTCGTCTCTCGATCCATCTCCTCATACGGCTCATCATCCTTCCCCAAAGCCTGCGCAACATGTAAAGTATCCCCCTCCCGTAACACAGTCCCGATCGCCCATTCCATGGCATACGTCGCCTGCGGACTCAAATCACTAGCGACCATATACGTCCGCGGTCGGAGGAATTCGCCTGCCTTTTCCATTTCGAGGAATTCGCCGCGGGTGATGGTCATGACGGTTCGATCGGGGGTGTTGAGGATAGGCGATTCGTGGATTGCGGAACGGGCTGCTTTGCGGGCTTCATCTTCCTTGAGGGGCCCTGCTTCGGTTCCGCTGGCGTCGGTGGTGACTTTCGAGGAGTCAAAGTTTGTGGAAGGGAAGATTCGTTTGGGTTTGGAAGGATCGCGGCCCATGCGACGTTTTGGGTTGAGGGAGGAGAGGGGGCGGGGACCAGGGCCCGAAAAGGGACCTACGATGGATGCTACTGCTCGACCTACCTGTTAAAAGGGTTGAATAGAAAATGGATATACTTTCTTGGTCTGCCGCAGCGGATAGAGATAATGGAACATGATCGTGACGAGTTTCGACCCACATCTCGTCTTGACCTCTTGATCTATTGGAAGGCCTCAAAGTAGGACTCTGCGTCCGACTCGTCGGTTTCGAAGTATCAGTCTCACTATCGTCGGAAGAAGAGCTCTCAATTGCCGAATCAAGATCTTTATCCTTCTCCAACCGCACAGCGTTCTCCTGACTCACACTCGGCCGTGGCGACTTCTGCGCAAGTCTCGAGAGACTCCCCCCTGACTGAGCCATCGCCGCATTCGAAAGTCGTCGATACGCCTTATCAAACGACGGCAACTGCTGCGGGGGCGAAATAGTCGCAGGCGGGCCCAGTCCAATCGGTCGCGGCACAGGACTCGAAGACCGCCGATGATGATCCGGTGCGGGGGCGCTCTTCCTCCGCGTCCCACCCGCATCAGCAGCCCTACTCAACGCACTTGTCCCCACTCCAAATTGATACCCCTGCGGGGATAATAGGCCGTCGAAGTCACGACGTTTGACACCGCCTGCAAGGCTGCTGCTCCAGCCGCTTTTTGCGTTTAGCGACCCGCCCGGACCCAGCATGCTGCTCCGTGAGACACTGCCGCTGCGTGTGGAGCCGATTGGGGGCGGTGCAGGGGGGAGAGGCTCGGATTTTGCGCCGATGAGGGCGAGGACCTCTTGTTCTTCCTCGAAGAGGGCTCGTTCGAGGGACATGGAGGGGGATTTGGTTTTTGTGCGTGGTTTGGCAGCATCGAAGGGCGGCATCGTTGGGTGTTAATCGTCGACGGGCTGGCGACGGGGGAGCAGGCTGCCAGCAACAGATGTCTTTCTATCTCGGCGTTGATGAGGGTGGAGGGATGCAGGCGAACAGAAGGCCTGGTGGTCGTCGTCTATAGGCGTCTTTGTTTGTCTGTGTCGGCGGTGGTCCCTGGTGGTGGTCACTTACCCACAAAGCCTGAGCAACAAATTTAGGTCAATCAGCTCGCCCCGTGCGGGCTACATTGTGATTACAACTGTGTGGACCCTTACGTACTGTAACGCGCCCACTAACCTTCGCTGATATTGGAGAAGGTAGAGCCGACGGGACAAATTTCCCCCAATGTGTAATAGTACGGACTTAGCACAGCACAGCGTCCACCCGAACCCCTCCAGATCAGTGAAACGAATACCCCGCAGCGACGACGCATTCCAGGAATGAGAGATCCAATTGCTCATCAACGTGTCAAACTCCACAGCGCTCTACGGAAACCCGGTCTGCGACCATAAACCGACATGCGCGTTTGCGTTAGATCCCCCCAGAATCTTTGGTACGGAAAACGCCAAACCGAGGTCAGCCGTTGATAACCTTGGCAACTTGCAGTCATTTGACATGTCAGGCGATGGGGAACCAACATCTGGGGCTTCTTATTTGTTTTATTCGGATAAATGGGAGACCGTTCCCTTCGGGATGTTACGGACCGGTCTCATCCAGCGAGATTCCACGCTTCCAACTTCTACATTTGGAATTCGGGTCCCATATGATGGGAGCGGAACTAGTGCTCCTCGAAGCCCGACATGTTCGTCGCAATTCGTCGCGACAGCATGACGAAAAGTGGATTTGCGTTCTGGACCCCTCCCGCTCATCAGGAAGTCCATACCGGGTAAGGAATCTGACGCAATGGAAAATATGGCATGCCCGCCGAATTTGGTGCTAATCTGGAGAGCTACAGATACATAGGCGGAGTAGCCGAAGGCTTCCCGATCTTTCAGAGGCGTATCCCAGATCTGTAAATAATGTACGTAAATATGAGCTACGTGGGTAAGAGTCGTAAAAATAGCGTCATTCGTCAATCTTGATAGGAAAATGCTGACCTTCGGAGAAACCATGGACATGTGAACGCCAAACAAAGCCAGCTGCCCTTGCGTCCAAGTCGTGCCGATCACCGACTCGTCGCCCCCCGACGTTGCCACAACAGAGGGAGGATGTGGGAGGTTTTGACCCCGCCTTCGTTCGTCCCGTCGTTGCTCTCCTACACCTCGGTCCCCAACATCATCAAGGGACCCCTGACTTCGATATCAGAACGGACAACATCCGTCCAGAACGCCCTTGCGGAGGTGACGTCCCCATCCCCCTTTGCTTCCGTATCACGCTAACGGCATAAGGCGATTAGTGAGCGGAGAGCACTCAGAGCAAATGTCCGACAACGAAAGTTTGCCCATATATCCCTGCAGAATGCAACGTCGTACGCAGACTGGGCCGCTGCCGCCCATGAGCTCGACACCCTCGAAGGTCCCCATAACAGTGAGGACGTGTGTTGATTTACGCAGGCCGGAATAGCTGGAAAGAGGACCCTGTATCCCCTGAATACGATTATGTATTATTACAAAAGAGACTCCAACAATTTCGTGAGGCTCGGGCCGCCGGCGATTTAAGCCGAGTCCTCTTCCTCCTCCGAGTATCGCTTTCCCGAACTTTCGCTCATGCCGGAAATCCTGAAGTAAGTGTCGCCCGCCCTCCCCGGCATTTTGTTGACAAAGGGGGCCAGTTATACCGGCACACCAACATCGGAACCAAACGCGTCATCGAAGAATACATCTGCGAAGTCCAGGAAGCCCTCGAATTCCTCCTCCGGGCAGAAAGTCCGCTTGTCTCCGACGCCCAAAAACTCGGTCAATTAACCTCTCTACGACAAGCCTACGGCCGCACGGCCCTTTTACTTTCTGGCGGTGGCACGCTCGGGATGAACCATGTCGGGGTTTTATCGGCGTTGTTTGAACGGAATATGTTGCCGCGGATTATTAATGGGACAAGTGCGGGGAGTATTGTTGCAGGGGTATGTTGTACGAGGACGGATGATGAGTTACCGCAGATTTTGAATGATTTTATTCATGGGGATTTGAATGTGTTTCAGGATTCGCTAAATCCGGAGACGGTGTATGATCATATTGCTAGGTTACTGAAAATTGGTACCATCCATGGGAAGGAAGAACGATTTGATGACAATAGGTGTGTGGTCGGATATTTCGTATTTGACACGGGTGATGCAAACTCTCGTCGGAGATCTGACCTTCCAAGAAGCTTACGTAGCTCCCTCTCCCATCTCCTGTCACTGTTTTGGCCTAACCCGTGTTCCTAGAACCGAACCCGACGCATTCTTAATATAACCGTATCAAGCGCAAACGTTTACGAAATGCCCCGCCTTCTAAACTACCTAACCGCCCCCAATGTCCTAATCTGGTCGGCAATAGCCGCCTCCTGCTCCGTCCCCTTCATCTTTTCCGCCTCCGAACTCATGGCCAAAGACCCCAAAACTTCCCAACCCATCCCATGGAACTCTCATCCTCAACGTTGGATAGACGGCTCTGTCGACAATGATCTGCCGATGGCTAAACTTTCGGAATTATTTAACGTGAACCATTTTATCGTGAGTCAGGTGAATCCGCATATTGTCCCCTTTTTGGAGAAAAATGGGACACGACCTGGAGGCGCTGGTGCCGCGGGCAAGGCAGAGAGTCAGGAGGCTGCGAATCGGGTTGGTGTTGGGCCGCAGGGGTTTGTTGGGTTGGCAGTTGGAGAGATTATGCACCGGATGCATATGCTGTCTGAGCTGGGAATCTTCCCTGTCCTGTGTACAAAAGTTCAGGTAAGAGCTGTGGGAGGTTCTGTTTGATGATGGTAGTCGATGCTGTCACAGCGGTATAGTGGTGATATCACGATTGTTCCGGATATTTCGTATACAGACTATCCGGTTCTGATGTCGAATCCCACGCCCGAATTTCTAGTTGAAGCACGCTTACGGGGAGAACGCGCAACCTGGCCAAGTATGTTCCTCTACCTCTCGATCTCAATTAATGTCCAGAACTAAGTATCATCCATAATCATTGTGCCATCGAACTCGCCATCGACAATGCCATGTATGCATTAAACGTGAAAATGGTTTTTGGCAACGCAACAGGTCTCCGTCACCTCCGCCACCGTTCCCATGAACCTCAAGTCAACGAACGTATGTGGGCCGACTCCCCGCCAAAGCGCACTACCTCAACCCGTACTATCCACAGTCTCTCCACTGAAGTCACACCCCTCGACGTCGAAAACCCCACTCGTAAACGCGAAGTTGTCCACTTTCACCCTTCCATTGTCGCCAGTCATCTCAGTACCCCGTCCACTCCCGCTGAAGAAACCGGCGTCCGCAAACGCCTGCTCAACACCACCCCGTTAATCCCGCCGGGGGGAATGACCTTCACCCACTTCGATTCTGCAGCAGATGAAGAGGAGGCGGGAGTGGACGAGAGTAACCACTCCCCGCTGATTATGAAGTCTGGCCGGTCTAGTTCGACTTTATTGGGAGACGGAATGTTGACGGATGAGGATACGTCGGTGATTTCGATGAATATTACCCCGCCCTCTACACCGAATTTTACGAATACCGCACTTGGGTCGCCTAACCTGGCTTACTCGGCTAGGGGACAGGTGAAAGATGCGAGTGGGACCAGGAGGATGATGTTGAAACGGAAAAGTTCATCTTTCTTACGGCAGACGGCGCAACATATGGAAAATGGATCACGGAACAATACTGGACAGAATAGCACTTAATTATATGTAATTAGAGTAAAAGATACTGCGATACCCTCCCAATCCACCCGATTGACATGCAACTTGGTTTTATTTACTCAGCTTTATTAGGGGAACGGATTTTAGGTCGAGTGTGACCTCGGCCACCTGACGTTCTTCTTCCAGCAAAACAGACCGCCAGAGCAGTCTCCAAGAAAGCAGACTCTCTCGGCAAGTCAGCTCGGCCCAAAACGGTTTAATATTCCGAAAGTAGGTTCCCCTTAGCGAAGGCGATCCGGTCGTATATGTTGAGACCTATACCACCTTGTCATCGTAATTGGCGCTGGCGACGTCGGCGACGACGTGCTCTTGTTTGAAGCTCTAGGCTATCAACGTCATTGCGAATTTCAGAAATCTCTTTACCGGTGGTCAGGGCGACTTTAGCAAACATCGACTCGATGAGTTGGTCCAACACGTCCACGAGATCCGACATGTCAGATTTGGGAGACGAGACGGTCGGGCTATAAGCCATGATGTCAACAGACGAAAGCGGTTCGAGTACGAAATTTGGCAACATGGTTATGTTGATGGAGGATATGAATGGTCCCTGGAAACATGGGAAGGGATTAAATACCGTAGGGACTAGTGAGCGACAAAATTAAGGTACAAAATTGGGACAGGGATCCCCCCTGTCGATCAGATCGGCGAAGCGCATTTCTCAAACTTTATTTTCTTCCCGATTCGGCTGGCGCACATATGTTCCTGACTTATGTTATCGTGACTCAAACAAAATTAGTCTGTCGTTCAAAGTGTCTGTCATGAAATTACTGAACGTAACTGTCACAAGAACATCAAATCATTGGCTGCTGTTCTTATAACTGTTTTTGGCTCTAATAATCTCAGAGGCATGATCAGGCTGAGATACGGACACTTTCCTGCACTACTTTCTTACTCACCAGTTCTAGTACTTAAGTAATGTTTTCAGAAATGATTGTACAGTAACGGGAATTCTGCGACGGACCTGATTTTTCCTTGGTGATGCCCGCAGATGTAAATCGCGGATCGGGTCGCAAATCATCAATGTGCGGCGATCTAGCATTTGAGAAGTTCCAAGGATTTATTCCCGCTATCTGGAGTTCAGATCATGTAAATTGCTGGAAATTTAAACATTCCAAAGTTTCAAAGTTCGAGCTCCAAGATCCCATCCAAAAATAAATGTTCTGACAGCGAAACGCTATCCGGTATAATATTGTACAATGAAGGCGATACGCTCTAAAACTGTCCAGTGTCTTTCATCGAAGCCAAGTATCACGAACCTTCTTGAACCGCATAAGGTTGTACCGGAGACATGACCGTTGGTTGCGACTGTTTTTGCCAAAGTCGAAAAAAGATATTCGCCGAATTTGAGTCTCGTCGTGAGGGGATCGCGGACTGCGAATAGATTGGGGCTGCAAGAGAATTGATCATTGCGCGTGAAAGCGGCTCGTATACTGTGCAGGAACTATTCCTTTCTTGTGCAAGTGGGGAGGGAAATTCTGTTGATGAGACAGAGGAGGCAGAAAGAGTGCGCACCACGGATGGTGGGGAGGGATACGCCGTTTGGTGAGGGCGGCGATAGGGTGTCGAAGGAGGAGTAAAACAACGTGACGGACCTTCGTGAAAGGACAATGCATGAAGGGGTGATTGACGTTGAAGGAAATACGGGAGTACAAGGGCATACAGGTCATCTGGAGTAATTCGAAGATCCCAATCGAGGAGGAAAAGAAGCTGCTTTTCCATCAAATTGACTTCTGGAAGCGAAAACAAGCCCAGTGTATATCGTGCCCAATGCTTATTTTTCGGGGAAGAGTCGTTGAGATATTTTGCTGACAAGATGAGTGCAGCAATGAAAACTCGATGGCAAGTGCACTGCATGCCCTTGGCGGCTTTGGGAAGTCGACGCTTTAATCGGTGGAGGTAGACAACTGTAGATATGAGCGTGGGAGTCTGAACATTCGATCGCTCACACAGGGTGGTGATGAATTGCTTCAGGCTGGGGAGAGCTGTAGGGAAACAGGGTGCTTCTGTTCGAGTGGGTGTCGATGGAGGCGAAGGGTAATCAGTTAGCATGGGTGTCAGGGAAGCGTTGCATTGGATAACGACGGTAGCCTGCTGGGCGAGATACGCAATCATTTCGTGGGAGATCGGAGACCGGATGTATTCAGCGAGAAGTTGCTTGTTCGAAGCCATGCCGCTATCGAAGCTTTGTATGTTTGTGATTTCAATGGACTGCCTGTTGATGAATTTGGGCCTATGTCTGGGACACCCTCCGGGGATTTGTCGGATGGGGCTATTCCGAGAAGGCGAGAAATGGTGAGATTTATACGATATTGTGTTGGGCTATGGGTGCTGAGACAGTCCAGGACGCGTCACACCGCAAACCTGTGACGAGCTCTTGTACATTGATTAATAAAATTGAGAGCTGCGAAGTATATGAAAATGCTGCATAGGAGGGCTGTGATAAGTCGAATCCGAGACGATTAGCTTACTGTAAAAGGGATGAGGTGCAAAATAAAACCCCGAATGATGCCCCTTGTTAGTAGTAATAGCCTATATAGAGGCCCACTCACCTTGGAAAGTTAAAAACCGAGGAACGGAAACCTCCTTGATGGGGCGGGAGTGAAGAGGCGTTCTCGATACTGATAGAATCAAGGGGGGTTGGCGCCTTCGGGGGTAAATCTGTGGCCTAATGATCGACGCATTCGGCGCTAAATCCTGCGACCCTTCGAATGCGATAATGGTCTGCGAGTTTCGGCATGGCCCGGGCGTCTGGATAATTGGTTCAGATGGCGGGGGAGGAGGGATTCATCCCCCGCCCTCAGGCCCTGATTGGTGGATCGCATCTGTGGCCTAGCCCCTCTTTACGCACTAGATGACGTGACTCTCGCAATGGGTGGCGCGACACTTTGCATAGATTAAAAGTCGATCGCATTGCTGATTCGCTGTACCGTGCAAAAATTTATGCACGCCTTGCAGATTCCAAAGGACACACGAACAGCTCCTTCAACGTAAGGGATTCGCGAGTACGCGATTTTCGAACCATCGTAGGGATGTAAGGCGGCCCTGCACTATAGATTCCTAATCTTCCTTGAGCGAAGCAGCGGGGTCCCCTGTTTCTTGTCAGCATTCATTCAGTTTTGGAGCTGGTCAGTTGTCCGAGAATTCAATTCTCCGTAACGAGATGCCTAAATGCGGTCTATTCTTGGAAACGTCAATTGCGTATGTTTTCGATGACGAGGTGAAACTCGGACATATTCTTCGGCTTCAAAGTTCCAGTCGGAAAATTAGGTCCCGGCCATATACTGGGCTCCTCTGGAAAATTGTTTGCATGTGAAACAATCGATGTGTCGGCCACGCTTGCCCTTTTTAGCGAATGTGGAGGCGCTCCGTCCGCCAACACATCGGAGGAACTCTTTTCAGTGGCAACAACTACCGGTGGTAACGCAGTTGGGGAACACCAATCTCTGTGCTGTCCGACTCGCCACGAAGGCGGAATGGTTTTCTTTCATAAATAACACTCAGGAAACATCAAACCCGCGTTTCTGAGCCTCGTGGTAGAACGACTCCCTGCATAACGGTCAGAAAAGGCTGACGAATCGAACCGAAAAATTCGAGAATCCAGGTACGGCGCCGACTAATTCTAAATTTGGAGAAAGCAGAGGGTTTTCTGATCTTGCATGTTTTCTGTCCTTCAACCCTTCAAAAATAGAATCGTCGTTTCTAATTCAAACTATTCAAGATGTGGAAATTTTTCGTCGTTGTATTGAGATTTCCCTCTCCAAAGTAAAGAGTTGAGCCGATTAGATTCACTATAAATTTGGGATAACCTTAGTTCCCAGAGTCGGTCATTTCCAACTGAATGACAGATGACTAACAACTCAGCATCGAAGGCTGACGGAATCATCGGTTCCGTTTTGGAATCTCAAATTACTGGGATATAAGAACGGCACGGTTATCCGGGCCAAAGCCGTCCATACTCGGATGGGATTGGGAACGGCCACCCAAATGTCCCTCGATCATTCGTCGAAAAACCAGGGACACTTGTTCCTAACGAGTTTGTCCGTTTCATGACAAGTGCGTAGGTTGGCTATCTCAGACCTCGTCCCCACCGCGAACGAGACCTAGTTTTAAGAGAATCGAGAACATGGGCTGTTCGATTCGCAAACAGTTGCCACTGGAATGTCGCTCCCACTCCCCGTGAACCGACGATTTCGCGGTAACTTCGGGATATAGCCAGTAAAGGAATGTCATTATTAGACTTGAGAAGATGAATCATGTCCAAGCGGAACAAATTCGAAAGAAATAGCCGTTAAACGAGCCTCCGGTGTTAGTTCTAACGTGAGGGATATGGAACTCTTGCGACGGAAGGAACGCTACAAGTACGGTGCCCTAACCCTGTTGGAACTTGGGAAAAAAGCCAAGCGTTGCCGCGGCGACGACGCGTCGCACCACACGTGTCGATTATTTTTCGGAGTGGCATTCACTGCGTGCTTGTCGTTTTTGTTTCCCTCCCTCAAGGCAATAATGGCATCCACCGGCGTACAAGGCCTGCGCCCTCCAATGGTCTCTCTTCGATCTGAAGAAAACATTCCCCTCAAACGGACTCCTACAAAACCCGCTCCCAAAGTCCTCTTCAAAAAACGAGAAAGGGAACAAATCGATCGCGAAAGGTCCGATTCGCCAGCCAAGAGGATCAAGGCCACGGCTGAGGAGGCCGCGACACAGAGGGGACCTCACGGCGAAGAGCAAGCGGCGATATGCCACCAATGTCGACACTGGGTACCCAAGTGTTTGATGTTGCACTGCACGCGCTTGAAAATCTCATCCGTTAGCGGTGTTGTAGTACACTGTACCAAATGGTATTGTAATCGGTGTTTATTAAATAGTTATGGGGAGACGGTGACATCGACGACGTCAAGATGTGCAGCAGAGAAAGACGAATGGCATTTTGAGGTTGCAGGATTCATTTGGGCTTGTCCTGCATGTCAGGGAGTGTGTAATTGCAGTGTTCACCGGAAGAGGGATATGCCGGCCCCAATGGCGTGCGTCCCACTTGGTCCCTCTTCCCGCAGCTAATTGGCAGTCCGCTTAAACTTGCTAGGAAGCCTCTGGTGGATAAGGCCAACGTATCTGCGGAAGATAAAGTAAAGCTCAAAAAGCCGATGACGAAGGAAGCGCGTCGTCCTCCTAATCAAAGTGCGATCGATATGTTCTTCCAAAAGAAAATCGAAAGCAATAGTGATCGACGAACCTTCGAAGCCGCCAAACTCCCAGATGACGTTGGGGTCCCACATTCAGAGATCGTCAAACCCACGGCAGCCAGGCCCCAGATGAGGGAGCCTCTCGCGGTCGTTGATCCGCCTACCTTCCTCCCTATCCGAACGACCACCGACATCACCGGCTTCCTCCACCGTCTCAAAGTCCGTGAATTCGTCTTGCAATGTATCCTCCAGCCTCTCCTCTTTCTTTTCCCCTCTCTAACAGCGGAAAGTTGAAAAACTGTTTACGAGGAAACTCCATGTTCCCACAAAACACATCACACAATTGGCAGATCCATGCGATAGTCCCCCGGCTCTCACCATGAAACACCTTTTCGCAGCCTTATTCCGAATCATCCAAGTCGATCTCACGAATAAGGATGAACAGGACCGTATTAAGGAAACGATTCGGATCATTGAGAAATCGGCTGCGGGAAGCAAAGTCATTCAGGAA
>Ga0335081_10014575_pt1 | contig 12717 bp, 13 predicted proteins | sample Lox_Sample_35_FD_206713 | JGI IMG/M metagenome (GOLD analysis project Ga0335081, IMG submission 206713) | Soil microbial communities from Loxahatchee National Wildlife Refuge, Florida, United States - Lox_Sample_3.5 | ecosystem: Environmental > Terrestrial > Soil > Wetlands | place: USA...
TGGCGGTCTGCCGAAAGCGCCACGCCTTGGCAGCGTTGGCGCGCAGCGTCGCGACCCGCGATGGCGGGAGCTCGAGGCCGCCGACCAGCTTGTGGGGCACGAGTGCCCACGCGCCGTCGACGATCACGAGGTCGCCGCGAACCTGGAAGTTGCGCTGCCAGCTGAACTGGGCGCCGTGAGCATGAGCCGTCAGGCACGCGAGCCCGGGCTGGAACGGGATACCGGTTGGGGCACCCTCGATCCGGATCCGGCGATTCACCTCGTCGACGCGGACAGGGAGCCGGATCGCGAAGGGAAACCCGTCCGGCGAGACCAGCGACAGCACGGCCGTCCGGTAACGCGTCCCGAGCTCGCCGATCCGCCGATCCCATGTGCTCGCGCCGCCGGCGGGGCTCGCGTGGAAGCGCCGGGGCTCCTCCGAGTGCCCCGAGCGCACCTCCTCCATGTGGGCGTCGTAGAGCCGAGGCTCGGCTGCCGCATCACCGCCCGGCCACACGTACACCCGCTCGGGTGTGACGCGGATGTAGATCCGGGTGTAATACCAGCTCAGGAACCGCCGCAGCGGTGGCGGCGGCTGGCGCTTTGCGAACCCGGGAAGCTTCTGCGCCGACTCGCGGGCGTACCGCTCGCGGTTGGCCGCCAGATCCTTGTCGTCGACGTGTGCGGACCCTTGCACGAGCACCATCGGCGGACTCGCGAGGCCGCTGCCGGTCGGGTCGGAGAACAGCATCGCGACAAGCGGGTTGGCGCTCGCGTCGTCGGCCTTCTTTGGATATCCCAGGCCGGTTGTGACGTCGACGCACGGTGCGCCTCGTGCGTAATAAGGGGTGACGGGCCAGGTGACGGGCTGGCCGGCGCGGTCGATCGTCGTTAGCTCCGTGGTTACGAAGCGCTCGAACGTGTCTTGCACGTCGCTTGGCAGAGAGGCTGTCACGGCGCGAGTATATGTCGGCCACGACGCACAAAGGATCGGCATTCAGCCAGCCCCGTCGAACTGCGGGAAACCGGGCTGGCTTCGCTCGGGTGATCGCTGCGCTCGGGTGATCGCTGCGCCCGGGCGATCGCTCCGTCTGGTGATCGCAACGCGCGCAACCGACCCTGGCTTCGAGACATCGGCTTCGAGACATCGATCACCACTAAACCGGGCTCCGCCCCAGCCCGACGAGGCGTGCTTTGAAACCAGACCTGAATTCACGGCCTCTGCGGCCAAGGTCCCTAGTACCCTCGCTCGCCCGGCAGCACGATGTGTGCGGTCTTGCCCGCTCCGACGACTCGCGGCTCGATTGGGCGGATCTCGCGCACGCGGCCGCGTGCGTGCGCGATCAGCGCGCTTGCGGAGCTGAAACGGGCTAGCTGCTCGAGCTGCTTGATGGTCGGGAAGACGAGGAAGAGCTCTCCGCGGTCCGCAGCGGCCAGGGCGTCCAGCGGTGTGTACCAGCCGGCGTCGATTACCTCGCTGCCGTCGATCTGCGGCTCCGCGCCGCGAGGTGAGGTGGCGAGGTAGAACCACGTGTCGAAGCGGATCTTGACTTGGGCGGGTGTGATCCAGCGCGCGAACGGAATCAGCTGCTCGCGCTCGGCGATCACGATCCCGGCCTCCTCGCTCAGTTCACGCAGCGCCGCGGCCCTGCGCGCCGCGTCGCCCGCGCCCTCCCTGGGGTCGACCGCTCCTCCGGGGAACACCCAGGCGCCACCCATGAACCGTGCTTGCGGGTTGCGCCGTACGAGCAGCACTCGAAGCGACTCAGCGCCGCCGCGCAGCAGGATGACTGTCGCGGCCAGGCGCGGCACCGTCACAGCTCCCCGATTGAGCTCCTCCCCGGGCGCGGTCCGACGGGCCTTCATGCCACGACCCTAGCGCTACCCTTGAGCCGGTGAAGTGGATGTGCGAATCGTGCGGGTTCATCTACGACCCCGCGGAGGGCGACCCAGACGGCGGCATCCCGCCGGGTACGCCCTTTGAGTCGATCCCAGAGAATTGGTTCTGTCCGGTGTGCGGCGCCCGCAAGCGGGACTTTTCGCCCTACGAGGAATAAAGGGCGGGTGCGCCTCGAGTCGATCGCAGCGGCTTTGCTCGCGGCGATGCTGCTCGCCGGCTGCGGCGGGAAGTCACACGGTCGCGCCCGTGAGGCCAAAACAGCGACCGGCACAGTGCCCGCAGCCGGCGCTGGAATCCACAAAATCCGGCATGTCGTGATCATCACGCAGGAGAACCGCTCCTTTGACAGTTACTTCGGGACCTACCCGGGCGCCGATGGGATTCCGATGCGCGATGGCATGCCGGCCGTGTGCGTTCCGGTGCCCGATGGCGGCTGCGCGCGTCCCTATCACGACCGCTACGACCGGAACCTCGGCGGGCCTCACCAGCTCAAGAACGCGATCGCCGACATCGCCGGCGGGAGCATGAACGGGTTCATCGCTCAGGAGCGGGATTCGCTTCGCAGTTGCCGGCAAGCGTTCAATCCTGCCTGCGGGGGATCCAGCGGCACCGATGATGTGGTGGGCTACCACGACGGGGCCGACATTCCAAACTACTGGACGTACGCGCGCGACTTCGTGCTCCAGGACCACATGTTCGAGCCGGTCGACTCGTGGAGCCTGCCATCGCACCTGTATATGGTCTCCGGCTGGTCGGCAAAGTGCACTGTCAAGAGTGATCCGGCGAGCTGCGTGAACGATCCCGCCAATCCGGCCTATCCCCCGGATTATTCTGCGAACGTCAGTGGCACGGCGCCCGACTACGCATGGACCGATGTGACGTATCTGCTGCACAAGGGCGATGTCAGCTGGGCGTACTACGTGTACAAGGGAGACGAGCCCGACTGCGACGATGATGCGGCGATCTCGTGCGCGCCTGTCTCACAGAGAGCCAGGACCCCGGGAATCTGGAATCCGCTTCCGTACTTCGACACCGTCAAGCAGGACGGCCAGCTCGCCAACATCCAATCGCTGAGCAGCTTCTTCGCCGCAGCGCACACGGGGACGCTGCCGGCCGTCTCCTGGGTAGTCCCCAACAGCAGGGTGTCCGAGCATCCGCCCGGGCTGGTGAGCGTGGGGCAGACGTACGTCACGGGTCTGATCAACGCGATCATGCGCAGCCCGGACTGGGACAGCACTGCGATCTTTCTCACGTGGGACGACTGGGGGGGGTTCTACGATCACGTCGTGCCGCCGGTCTTTGACGAGAATGGCTATGGCCTGCGGGTTCCGGCGCTCGTGATCAGTCCGTACGCGCGCAGCGGTTACATCGACCGCCAGACGCTCAGTTTCGACGCATATCTGAAGTTCATCGAGGACGACTTTCTTGGCGCGCAGCGGATCGATCCCGCGACCGACGGTCGCTTCGATCCTCGACCCGACGTTCGCGAAAACGAGCCACAACTGGGCAACCTGAGCAGCGACTTCGATTTCTCCCAGCCTCCTCGCGCGCCGGTGATCCTCCCGGTCAACCCAGTGACCGACCTGATCGAGCCCAATGCGAGCGGCGTCAGGCAACCCAATCGCGGCGCGGTCGCGCGCCAAGCGGTGCTGCCACACGCGGGGACAGGGGCGAGGGTCGCACTCGCCGGGTTCGCGCAGTACGTGCTCGCAGCAGCGGCCGACTATCTGCGATTGCCGGCGCACCAGCTGCGCACGGAGCTTGCGTCCGGCCGCAGCGCGAGCCAGATCGCGGCGGCTAGGGGCGTGAGGCTGAGTGCAGTGATGAACGCGGTGATGGCGCCGATTCGCACGCAGCTGCCGCGCGCTGGGCGGTTGCGGGTCGCGGCAAAGGGCGCCGGGCCATACGTCATCAGGGCGCTCGCGAATTACCTCGGGGTGACGCCGAAACGCTTGCGCTCACGACTGGCGTCGGGCGAGACGCTCGCGCAGATCGCGTCCCAGCGCGCGGTGACGGGCGCACAGGCGCGCAAAGGGGCGCTGGCGCTGCTCGCGGCGCGGGCTCGAGCTGCTCTGCAGTGACGTGCTTGCTCGGGCTTGACGGGCCCTACGGCGGATAGGGCCCGTCAAGCCGCAGCTGGCATGATGAGGGACGTGGTCTCCGTGATCGCGGCAGCGGTGATCGCAACGAGGCGCTGGAGGTCGGCCTCGGAGATCGACAGCGGCGGCATCAGCACGACAACGTCTCCCAAAGGGCGGATGATCGCGCCGCGCCGCCTCGCGGCGAGGGTCACGCGGTAGCCAAGCCGCAGCCGGGCGGGGCAGTCGAGAAGCTCGATCCCGACCATGAAGCCGCGCTGGCGGACCTCAGCCACCCCTGAAAGCGGAGCGACGCGTTGATCGAGCAAGCGCTGGAGCAGCTCGATCTTCGGTCCAAGCAGCTCGAGTGTGTGTTCGCGCTCGAAGGTTTGAAGCGTTGCGACGCCTGCCGCGCACGCAAGCGGGTTGCCGGTGTAAGTGTGGCCGTGAAAGAAGGTGCGGAACTCGTCGGGCTCTCCGAGGAAGCCCTCGTACACGCGCTCGCTCGTGAGCGTCGCGGCGAGTGGGAGGTAACCGCCGGTCAGGCCCTTGCCCACGCACAGCAGATCCGGTGTCACGTGTTCGTGATCGACCGCGAACATCCGCCCGGTGCGACCGAACCCGGTCGCGACCTCGTCGCAGATCAGCAAGACGCCGTGGCGGTCACAGAGATCGCGGACCGCGCTCACGTAGCCGGGTGGTTGGACGAGCATGCCGGCGGCTCCCTGCACGATCGGCTCGATGATCACGGCTGCGACGGAACGACCGTGCCTGACGAGCAGTTGCTCGAGGTGGCCGGCGTCGCCCGCCCGCGCCGCCCAGGAGTCGAACAGCAGCGGGCGGTAGAGGGAGTGAAACAGATCGATACCGCCGACCGAGACGGCACCGAGCGTGTCACCGTGGTAGGAGCTCTCGAGGGACACAAACCGTGTCCGGTGGGGCTCGCCCCGCTGGGCCCACCACTGGAACGCCATCTTCACCGCGATCTCGACGGCTGTCGAGCCGCTGTCGGAGTAGAACACGCGGCTCAGCCCCGGCGGGGCGATCGCGAGCAACAGCTCGGCAAGCTCGATTGCCGGCTCGTGTGACAGACCGAGCATGGTCGAGTGCGCGACGCGACCGAGCTGTTCCTTGACAGCCGCGTCAATTGCAGGATGCCGATGTCCGTGGACGTTGCACCACAGCGACGAGACGCCGTCGATGTACACGTTGCCGTCGGTGTCGTAGAGATTCGTCCCCTCAGCATGATCGACCACGACCGGCGGCTCCTCCGAGCACCAGCCGCGCTGTTGCGTGAATGGATGCCACAGCAGGAGACGGTCTGCTGCGACAAGATCGGCTGTCGTACGCATGGGATGCACGCTAGTCGTTGCGTCGGTCGTAACGCTTCCTTCTCCCGCGGTCCTTCTCCCGCGCCCTTCGCACGCGAGGTCCCTCGTCGGTCGTTTGTCTGACGGCTCGCGGTCCGCGGCGTCGCCGGGCTCCGCTAGGAGAACCAGGTGTCGAGCGGCAGCGTCTGGCCCGCCGCCGCCAGCGACTGCGGGTCTGCGCGCTGCACCGGACCCAGGGTCGCTACCGGCGCGCCGCCGAGCAACCCGATCGTGCTCAGGTTCGAGCGCTGCACCGGATCGGGCGACACGGGCCACGGTGTCAGCACCACGCCCGCGACGGTCAGACCGCCGGCGCGCGCAGCCTCGAGAGTCAGCAACGTGTGGTTGATCGTTCCCAGCTCGCAGCGGGAGGCGATCACCAGCGGCAAGCCGGTATCGCGGGCGAGGTCGCGAACGTTGTAGTCGGTCGTGATCGGGACCAACAGGCCGCCGACACCCTCGACGACGAGCGTCTCCGCTTCGCGTCGCGCCGTGTCAACGGCGGCCAGCAGCGCATCGACCTCGATCGGTCGGCCCGTCAGCTCTGACGCGAGGTGTGGGGAGACCGGCGGCCCATACCCGGCCGTGAACACCTGCTCGGGCAGGCAGCCGGCGGCGCGAGCGAGCAACTCGTGATCCGGTGGCCAGTCGGGGTCGGGGGGATCATCGAGACCTGTGATCACCGGCTTGAGGGCTCTGACGGTCAACCTTCGCGCGCGGAGCGCTGCGGCGATCGCGCTCGCGAGCACCGTCTTGCCGACGCCCGTGTCGGTGCCGGTTACAAAGCAGCCTCGCATGCGTCAGCTCTCGCCCGACACCCCGTCGCCCCGCGTCCCGCTCAGGCCGCGCGCGGCTCGATGCTCGGAACCGGACGCGTGCGCGGCTCGAACCCCGAGGCGCGGGCCGCCTGCGCAAGCGTACGCGCCGCGAAGCGAAGCTCGTCCTCGGAGTGCGACGCCATCACGGTGACCCGCAGGCGCGAGGTGCCCGCCGGGACCGTTGGCGGCCGGATCGCCTGTGCGAAGACGCCGCTCGCAAGCGCGAGGTCACAGACCTGGGTCGCCACCTCCGCCGTCCCGACTACAAGCGGCACGATCTGCGTGCGCGAGCCCCGGAGGTCAAATCCCTCGCGCTCGAGCTCGGCGCGCATGACGTCGGTGTTGGCAGCGAGCTTGCGGACCAGGGACGGTTGCTCCTCGAGCACGCCGAGAGCGGCCAGCCCACCTGCCGCCGCCGGCGGCGCAACGGCTGTGGAGAAGATGAAGGTCCGCGCGGCATTGAGGAGATAGCGCGCCATCGACCGGTCACACGCCACAAAGGCGCCGTATGAGCCCAGAGCCTTACCGAGCGTTGAGACGATCACGTCGACCTGGTCCGCCAGCCCCGCTTGCGCGACTGCGCCCCGCCCTCCCGGGCCGAGCGCTCCCGTCGCGTGGGCCTCGTCGACGAGGATCCGCAGCCGGTGGCGCTGCGCCAGCGCGACGAGCTCGGGCAGCGGCGCGATGTCGCCGTCCATCGAGAAGACGCTGTCGGTGACGATCAGCGCGCCGCGTTCGCCGCCCCGTTCAATCCCCCATTCCAGATGCTCGGTGTCGCGGTGGTCGTAAACGAATACCTCGGCGCGTGAAAGCCGACACCCGTCGATGATCGACGCGTGGTTGAGCTCGTCGGAGAAGACCACATCTCCGGGTCTGGCGAGCGCGGCGATCACCCCGGTATTCGCCAGGTAGCCGGAGCCGAACAGCAGCGCGGCATCGCGACCCTTGAACGCGGCCAGTCGCTCCTCGAGCCGCCGGTGGATTGTCATCGTCCCCGAGACCAGCCGCGATGCGCCGCTACCGACGCCCCACCGCATCGCGGCATCGGCGGCGGCCTGACGGACGCGCGGATGGTCGGCTAGGCCGAGATAGTTGTTGGAGCAGAGCATCAGCACCCGCTCGCCGTCCAAGACGACACGCGACCCCTGCGGCCCGCCGATCAGTCGAGTGCGACGCTTGAGTCCGAGGGCCTCGAGTTCCGCGAGCCGGGCCTCGATCTCGATCATGGTGCGTTGCTGGGGCCGGTACGACGACGACCCGTGTTGGGTGCGCCGTCCGGTCTCGCCGGGACGCTGCGTTTGGGCGAAAAGCGCAACTGCGCCGATGGGTCCCAGAGCCGCACGTTCAACTGACCCGTCGATTCCGACAGCGTCTCGGCGATGACGTCCGGCGTCTCGCCCTCGAACCACCCGCTGCGATTGTCAGGCCGCGGGTTGGCGCCGTTGTCCAGGTGGCGTCCGACGTTGAGCCCGTGCTGCTCGAACATCGCCCGGTCCTCCTCGGGGGTGTTGCCGAGCGTCGTCAGGAAATTGCCCATCATCACGCCGTTGAGGCCGGCTTTCACGGCAGTCGCCTGAAACTCGCCCAGGTTCTCCACGCGGCCCCCGCACAGACGAAACAGCGCTTCAGGAAGGATCAGTCGAAAGATCGCGATCCACTTCACCGCCTCGAAGGGATCGAGCAGCTGGCGATCGCCGAACTTGGTCCCCGGGCGCGGGTTGAGCAGGTTGATGGGCACGCTCGTGGGGTTGATCTGCGACAGCTGGAATGCCATCTCGACCCGCTGCTCGCGGCTCTCGCCCAGGTTCAGGATGCCGCCCACGCACGTCTCGAGCCCCGCTTCCCGCACAGCCGCAATCGTCCGCAAGCGGCCCTGATAGCGGACCGTGGTCGAGACCTCCGGGTAGTAGGACTCCGCGGTCTCGACGTTGTGGTGCACGCGCTGGACGCCTGCCTGCTTGAGCGCCTTGGCGCGCTCGGGCGACATGTGGCCGACCGAGACACAGCGCTTGAGGTTCGTGTGCTGCGCGACGAGGCGAGCGCCGGCGAGCACCTTCTCGAACTCGCGCTTGGACAGCCCCTGCCCCTGCGTGACCATGCAGAAGCGATGTGCGCCCGCCGCCTCGGCTGCCTTGGCGTGCTCCAGGATCTGCTCGGGCTCCATCATCGCGTGCATCGGCGTGTCCGCGTCGGCGTAGCGCGACTGCGCGCAGAAGCCGCAGTCCTCCGCGCAACCGCCGGACTTGGCATTTACGAGCGAGCACATGTCGGTCGCATCCCCGAACCGCTCGAGCCGCACGCGCCACGCGCGCTCGACAAGTGCCTCGATCTCCGCGTGGCTCTCCAGCTCGCCGAGATGCAGTGCTTCGTCAGGTGTGATCAGTGGCAGCATCGCAACGCAGGCTAGGGCCCGCGGCGGACGGATCCCCGTAGGTGTCGCTCGGCCCCGAGGTTGCGAGCGCGGCCGCACGAGCGGGACGCAATCAGCGCCCCCGCCACCGCGGGGGGCGCTTCTCGGCAAACGCCCGGACTCCCTCGCGGAAATCGTCAGACGAGAAGCAAGCGCGGCGCAGCTCGATCAGCTCTCGCTCGACGGTGGGGCCGAGCGCGGCTTGAGCGTCGAGAACCGCGCGTATCACACGCTTGTTGCCCCGCTGCGCCAGCGGCGCATTGGCCGCGAGCTCCTCGGCCATCTGCAGCGCCTCCTCCGCCAACCGTCCCCGCTCGGCAACGGCATTGACGAGCCCCCAGTCGCGGGCCGTGCGCGCGTCGATCCGGCGTGCGACGAGGAACAGCTCCCGCGTGCGCGGCGCGCCGATCGTGTCGATGAACTTGCGGATGCCGGTGTGGGAATAGACGAGCCCGAGCTTGCCCGGCGGCATCCCGAGGGCGATCGTTCCCGCCGCGATTCGCAGGTCGCAGGCGAGCGCGAGCTCCAAGCCGCCTCCGATCGCATGGCCGTTGAGCGCCGCCAGCGTTGGGTAGGGGTAGTCCTCGATCGCGTCGAGCGCGGCGGCGAACGGGTGCGCGATCAACCGCTCGGCCTCGTCGGCGAACACGGCGTCCGGCAGATCGCCGATGTCGTACCCCGCCGAGAAAGTGCTCTGCTCGCCGGTGATGATCAGCGCGCGCGCCTGGAGCTGCGGCACCGACGAGGCGAACGCGTCGAGGATCGCATGGTCCAGAGCCCCACGCTTGCCGGGGTTGGAGATCGTCAGCCGCGTGACGCCGGGAGCGGGCTCGTCGATCAGGAGCCGGCCGCCACCGCCGGCGTCGCGTCCTGGACTACTCGAGCACAAGGAGCGTGTCGCCCTCCGACACCGACTGGCCCTCCTCGCAGAGGATCTCTCTGACCACGCCTGCGTCCTCGGCCTCAACCGGCATCTCCATCTTCATCGATTCGAGGATCACGACCGTCTCGCCCTCGGCGACGCTGTCGCCGACCTCGACCTCGATCCTCCACACGGTGCCGGTGATGTGAGCCTCGACCTCGGGCAAATACGCCTCCTGTGCTGGTGCGACTGCTGGAGGATAGTGGGGCTGCGGGACACGAAGTGCCCCGCGCGAGACCCGGCGGTGGCGTACGCTGAGGCGATGGCGCCGATCGACCTGGATCTTCTGGCGGCCAGTGTGAGGGCGGACTCCGGCGACGTTGCGACGTTTGTCGAGACTCTGGCCGGCAAGCTCGAGCAAGCTCTGCCCGGGCGGGTGAAGGTTCAGCGCGGTCGGAGCGGCCTGATCGGGCCCAAGGCGGTGCGGACGATCGCGCTCGACGCCGGCGGCACGCGACTGGAGTTGGCGCGCGGCGCCGGCGACGCGATCGAGACGCGGCGCGCCCGCACTTCGGGCGGGATCGTCCTGAAGACCGAGACTCTCGACACCGATGCGTGGCTGGCCGCGCTCGGTGAGGCGCTGGCGGTCGAGGCACAGCGAAACGAACGAACCCGGCAGGCGCTGGAGCGGCTGCTCACGAACTAGGAGTGGAGATGGGGTTTCTGAGGCGTGACGACGACTCCCAGCAGGGCGGGGCGGCCGTCGGCGAGACCGTCGAGGTCGACAGCGCGGCGCCGGTGCAGGCGCCACATGCAGGCCCATACGAGGCGGGGTCGCTCGAGGGGATTCCCGAATCCGGGCGCGAGCGCATCCAGCGAATGAAGAAGGATGCGGCGCGCGGCTTCTTCACGAGCGACCTCTCGATCAATGAGTTCCTGCTGGTCAAGCAGGCCGGATTCGAGCCGCTTGGGCTCGTGCTCGGCAGCTCGATCTACCACATCGGCTTTCAGCAGGCGATGTGGAACCAAAACCAGGAGATGGGCGTGCTGACCCAGGCGATGTACCACGCGCGCGAGCTGGCGATGACGCGCATGGAGGAAGAGGCCGATCAGCTCGGCGCCGACGGAATCGTGGGTGTCCGGCTCGACATCGGCCGCTACGAGTGGGGCGCGGATCTGGCCGAGTTCATCGCCGTCGGAACAGCCGTCAAGCACCGTGGCGGTGAGCTTCACCGGGCGCCCAACGGCAGGCCGTTCACCTCGGACTTGTCCGGTCAGGACTTCGCGACGCTGCTGCGCACCGGCTATCGCCCTGTCGGGCTGGTGATGGGCAACTGCGTCTATCACGTCGCTCACCAGGGACTGCGGGCCGCCTGGAGGCAGCTCGGGCGCAACCAGGAGCAACCGACCTACACGCAGGCACTCTATGAGGCGCGCGAGCTGGCGATGGAGCGGATGCAGCTCGAGGCCAACGAGTTGCAGGCGGTTGGGATCGTGGGTGCGCGGATCGCCGAGCGCAGCCATGGCTGGGGCTCGCACGTGATCGAGTTCTTCGCGGTCGGCAACGGTGTCGTCCCGATCAGCGAGGAGCACGTGATCGAGCAGCCAGCGATGGTCGTCCCGTTGACCGGATAGGCGGGCTGTGTCGGCGAAGCTCACGCGCCTGTAGGCGCTGTGGCCCCGCGCATCGTCTTCGACGCCCCCGCCGCGTTGGGGATGCGGCGCGCGGTCTGCGTGGGCGAAGCTCACGCGTCTGTAGGCGCTGTGGCCCCGCGCATCGTTCTCGACGCCCCCGCGGCGTGGGGATACGGCGATTGTTCGCGCGAATCGGACGGTTGACTCGCCGGCGCGATATGAATTAGTCGATGCCCGACGTCGAGCTGCGACCCCTCGCCTACAAGGATCCCCGGCCGAAGGAGTACTTCGACCGGTTCCACGAGCTCGTCCGGCGGCGCGAGCCGGAGGCGAAGGTATACGAGGTGACGCGGGTGCTGACCGTGCTGTGCGCGCTGGTGCTGTTTCGCGCGCGGGGCTTCGCAACCGAGAAGGTTCCCAACGGCCCCGTGATCCTCGCGCCAAACCACGCCTCGTTCATGGACCACTTCTTCGCCGGAGCATTCGTTCGCCGGCGCGTGCAGTTCATGGGCAAGTCGCAGATATTCACGGGCGTCGGCGCATGGATCTTCAGTCACGGAGGCGTGTTCCCGGTCAGGCGGGGCTACCAGGACGAGGAAGCCTTCATCACCGCTTTCCGGGTGCTCGACCGCGGCGGCGCCGTGGTCATGTACTGCGAGGGCTCGCGTTCGCGCACCGGGCGGCTCGCGGACACAGCGCGGCCCGGAATCGGGAGGCTCGCGCTCGAGTCCGGCGTCCCGATCGTGCCGGTCGCGATCCTCGGCTCACACCAGACGCGCAACTGGAGGCGCCTGCGCTTCCCCAGGGTGACGATCCTGTTCGGCGAGCCGTTCAGGTTCGAGCCGATTGCGGACGCGACCCGCGAGCAGCAGCAGCAGGCGGCCGACCGGATCTTCAGCCGCATCAAGGATCTACATGGAAGCCTGGAGCGTGTCGGTCACGCGGGCGCGCGGCGCCTCGCCTCGCGGTGAGTATCGCGCGAGCCATCGACCGCGGGCCCTAACACTCCAGCCGCGCGCTCATGAGCCTCCTTCGTGAGCACATCCTGCGGGGCCAGGCGATCGCGACCGCCGGTCCTTTGCGGGCGCAGGTCGCAGAACGGCTGCTGGAGCTGGGCGCTGCGCTCGAGCCGCTCGAGGATGGCCTCGATCAGGAGCACGGCTCGGAATGGGCGCGCTCGCGCGCGCCGCTGCACGGCCTCGTGCTCGATGCCGCCGCTCCGTTCGGCGACGGCGGCCGCGAGCGCCTGGAGCTCACTTTGCAGAGCGGGTGGACTGCGATCGCGGCCGTCGCCACCGGTGCGCTGGTTCCCGCGGCCGCGGACGCTGTGGCTACCGCCGGCGAGGCAGCCCCGCCGAGCGGCTGCGGCGCGCCGGCGGGCGCCGCCAGCAGGATCCTGCTGATCGCGCCGCCCCCCGCAGCGGGTCCGCACGCAGGCGCGATCCGCGCGGCGCTCGAGAACCTTGCCCGCACGCTCGCGACCGGTTAGCGCCGCCTCACGCCGTTGCTACGCAGCCTGTCGACGCTCGCCGCGCAGCTCGGCCGAGGCGCAGCCGCGCGCCCGCGGTGGCCTGCGAGATCTCCGCACCCCCACCATCCCGCGCGGAACGTCACGGTCGGCGCCGGGCTTGACAACCCTCATTGCTCGTCGGAGTCTAGCCCCGG
>Ga0335081_10014576_pt1 | contig 12715 bp, 13 predicted proteins | sample Lox_Sample_35_FD_206713 | JGI IMG/M metagenome (GOLD analysis project Ga0335081, IMG submission 206713) | Soil microbial communities from Loxahatchee National Wildlife Refuge, Florida, United States - Lox_Sample_3.5 | ecosystem: Environmental > Terrestrial > Soil > Wetlands | place: USA...
CCATGTAGAGCAGCGCGCCCTTCTTGTGCAGAATGTCCGCGATGCTCTTGATGTTGGCCTCGAACACACCGAGAGTGTTGGGATTGGTCACCATCAATGCGGCAACGTCCTGATCGACGATGCGCTCGAGCTGCTCGAGGTCCACGGAGCCGCAATCGTTGGAACGAATGTTCTCGACGCTGTAACCGGCGATGGCAGCGGTCGCGGGGTTCGTACCGTGGGCCGAATCCGGAATCAATACCTTCTTGCGAGGATTGCCGCGCTTCTCGAGGAGCGCGCGGATGAGGAGGATGCCGGTTAGCTCGCCATGGGCCCCGGCGGCCGGCTGCAGAGTCACCGCATCCATGCCTGTTATCTCAGCCAGCGCGGCCTCGAGGCGCGCCATGATGTTCATCGCGCCTTGCGCCAAAGCTTCCGGCTGGTAGGGATGCGCCCAGGCCAAGCCGTCGAGCCGCGCCACGAGCTCGTTTACGCGCGGGTTGTACTTCATGGTGCAGGAGCCGAGCGGGTAGAGGCCGAGATCTATGGCGTAGTTCCAGGTAGAGAGGCGGGTGAAATGGCGAATGGTTTCGACCTCGCTGACCTCGGGGAAACCCTCGATTTCGGAGCGCACGTTCGCCGCGCCCAGAACAGTTGCAGCGTCGACCGGCGGCACATCGAGCGGCGGCAACTGGTAGCCCTGCTTGCCGGGCGAACTCTGTTCGAACAACAAGAGCTCGTTTTGTGTGATATGAGGACGGACTTTGGCGATCATGCAGCTTGGGGAACGGGCGCGAACGCACGCCCTACCTCATCCATATGCTCACGCCGCGCCATTTCAGTTGCGCACAGAAGGACGCAATGCTCCAATTCCGGGTACCAGCTGCTCAACGCGAGTCCGCCGATGATCTTCTTCTTGAGCAGTGGTCGATTGATGTCATCCGGAGCGCGGCCATGGGTGGAGGCGACGAACTCGTTGAAGAACGGGCCGGTGAAGCGCGGCTTCAACAGGCTGCTGAGGTAGTGGGCCTTGGCCAGATTCTGCTCAGCGAGCTCGCGCAGTCCCCGCTTTCCGTAAATACTCATGAAAACAGTTGCCATGAGCGCGATGAGCGCCTGGTTGGTGCAGATATTGGAGGTTGCCTTCTCGCGGCGGATGTGCTGTTCGCGGGTGGCCAGCGTCAGGCAGAAGGCGCGATTCCCGCGGGAATCGGTGGTTTCGCCGACCAAGCGGCCGGGCATCTGCCGCATGAATTGTTCTTTCGTGGCAATGATGCCGGCGTAGGGGCCGCCGTAACTTGGCGCGATGGCGAACGACTGAAGTTCCCCCGCGACAATGTCGGCGTCGACCGGCGGCTGTAAAATTCCCAACGATACGGCCTCGGTGAAGACAACAATGAGCAGCGCACCGCGCTTGTGGGCCACCTCTGCAACGGCGCGTACATCCTCGACAATGCCGAAGAAGTTTGGCGACTGAACGATTACCGCAGCGGCCTCATCGTCCATTTTGCGCTCGAGATCTTCCAGATCGAGCGTGCCGGAGCCCGGCAGATACCCGAACTCATCGATGGACAGGTGCCCGTGCCGGCCGTAGGTGCGCAGCACTTCGCGATATTCGGGATGAACAGTTCGCGATGCGAGAACACGATGCCTGCCTGTAATGCGTGCAGCCATGAGAGCCGCTTCGGGGACGGCAGTGGAGCCATCGTACATCGAAGCATTGGCTACATCCATGCCAGTCAACTGGCAGATCATGGTCTGGAACTCGAAGATGGTGGTTAAAGTACCTTGGGAGGTCTCGGCCTGATAGGGAGTGTAAGAAGTGAGAAACTCGCCGCGGGAAACAACCGTATCGACCATGACCGGACGATAGTGCGCATAAACGCCGGCGCCAAGAAACGAAGCGTAACCATTGGCGTTCTCAGCGGCGCGAGCTCGAAAATAGTCGACGATTTCGAATTCGGACACGCCGGGCGGCAGCGCCAGCGGCGCTTCGAGGCGGACGTCTTCGGGGAGATGCGCGAACAGCTCTTCAGCGGACCGGAGCCCGCAGGCCGCCAGCATCTCACGGCGTTCGGAATCAGACTTCGGAAGGTAGCGCAACTAGCCTTCTGCTCCCACGTAGGCTTGGTAATCAGCAGCGGAGAGCAAGGTTTTCAGTTGATCTGGCGCGCTCATGCGGATTTTAACCAGCCAGGCCGCGCCGTGAGGATCCTGATTCAGCTTCTCGGGCAACTGGCCCAGGCTTTCGTTAACCTCGACGACCTCGCCCGAAACGGGAGAGTATATATCGGAAACTGCTTTTACCGACTCAACCGAGCCTAGCGATTTGCCAAGCTCCACTGAGGCACCAACTTTCGGGAGGTCGACATAGACGATATCACCGAGCTCATGTTGCGCGTGATCGGTGATGCCAATCACGCCAAGGTCTCCCTCGACGCGCACCCATTCGTGTTCTTTCGTGTAACGGAGATTCTCCGGATACTTCATGCTGTTTTCGCTCGTTTGTAAAAAGGGGTCGGGACGGTTTCGGCTTCCACGGGCTGGTTGCGGACCATGACTTCGATTCTCGCACCAGGACGGGCATCGCTTAGCGGCAGGTAGCACAACCCGATGTTCTTGTTCAAGCTGGGCGCGGGCGAACCACTGGTTACCCAGCCCGCCGGCAGGCCATTCAGCCGGACTTCGTAGCCATCGCGGCCGATGCCACGTCCGCGCATTTCAAAACCGACCAGCTTGCGGCGCACACCTTGCTGCTTCTGTTTGGCGAGCGCGGCGCGCCCGATGAACTCGCCCTTGTCGAGTTTCACGATCCAGCCGAGTTCGGCTTCGTACGGCGTGATGGAAGCGTGGATTTCGTGGCCGTACAGAGCCATTTTGGCCTCCAGGCGCAGCGTGTTGCGCGCGCCAAGTCCGCAGGGCTTGATGCCAAACTCGCGGCCGGCATCCAGCAGATCACCCCAGATACGCACGGCGTCACTCGGAGAAACGTAGATTTCGAAGCCGTCTTCGCCGGTGTAGCCAGTGCGGGCTATGCGCGCATGCGTGTGGGAAACGGTTCCATCGGTGAACCAGTAATAGCCGATCGAGGACAAGTCGACGCTCGTGAGCTTCTGGAGAGTGCGCAAAGCAAGCGGGCCTTGCACGGCGATCTGCGCATAGCCATCACTGGTGAATTCGACTCGGGCGTCGAATTTGTTGGCCGCGCGGATATGTTCGAAGTCTTTATCCTGGTTGGCCGCGTTAATGCAGAGGAAGAAGTGATCGGCGGCGACTTTGTGCACCAGGATGTCGTCGACAAAACCGCCGTGCTCATAGAGCAGTCCCGAGTACTGAGCCTGGCCGATTTGCAGTCTGGCCACGGCGTTGGTGGTCACGTAGTCGACCAGACGAGAAGCCTCCGCGCCGCGAATCTCAATTTCTCCCATATGGCTCACGTCGAACAGGCCAACGGCGTTGCGGACGGCGAGATGCTCGTCGACGATGCCGGAGTACTGGACGGGCATTTCCCAGCCGCCGAAATCCACCATGCGAGCGCCCATGGACACGTGTGCATCGTGCAGCGGAGTGCGCTTCAGACAAGCGGATTGCGCCATGGAATAACCAAGCTAACAGGGGAGGGATGGGGTGTCAAACGATGCGCGGAAGAGCTGATTGCAGCTATCCGACGGTCTCCAGCAGCCGATTGATGATGCCGGACATGCGCTGCCAGTCTTCGGTTTCCTCGCGGAGCTGCCTGCGGCCGCTCTTGGTCAGCGAATAGTACTTCGCTTTGCGATTGTTTTCGGAAGCGCCCCATTCGGATTGGATCCAGCCGCGCTGCTCCAGGCGCAGCAAGGCCGGGTAGAGCGTCCCCTGATTGAGGTAAAGAACATCCTGAGAGATCTGCTGAATGCGCTGAGCGATTCCGTACCCATGCATCGCGCCCAGCGTGTCCAGGGTTTTGAGCACCATCAGATCGAGAGTGCCCTGCAAGACTTCGGGATGGGTCTTCATGGCGATTGCTCGGGCGGTCAACATGAGGATAGCTCAACTCGTGTTGAGGATCAACAAGAGTTTGTCGCTCCCAGCGGGTGAAAGATTTGGGCGAGCGAACGAGGACAGGCAAGAACGCCTGTCCTACCGGGCCAACAGCAAACCTATGGCTGTTGCGGCGGTTCGGAGATTGCCTGCGACGCGCCGGCGAGGTGCTCAAGCTCCGCGAGTTGACCTTTTACCTGGGCGGCATCGGGCGCGTTCGGCGCGATCTGCAAGTAGGTGCGCAACTGTTCAGCCGCGCCGGCATAGTCGTTCTTCTGATAAAGAACAAGGCCGAGGATGTGGGCCGCTTGTGGGAAGCGGTGTGCCGAATCGAGTTTCAAGGCCTGGCGGGCGCTCGATTCCGCGTCACTGAGCTTCTTCAGGCGGAAGTTGGCCGCTGCGTTGTAGTAGTAAGCCTCAGGGAAGTCGATGGCATCCAATTTGAGCAGGCGGCCAGTTGTATCGGCTACATCCTGCCAGTTCCTGTCATGCAAGGCGAAGCGCGCCAGGGGCAGGTACGGGCTGATGAGTTTGGGGTCGGCAGCAAGTGCCTGGGAGTACGAGGTGCGCGCCTCAGCGGTCTGATTGTTATTTTCTTGCAGACGGCCTAGCTGGTACCACGCCTCGGCAAACTGCGGATAAAGCTCCACTGCCTTTGCGAACTGCTTTTGCGCCTCTTCTGTTTTGTCCTTACGCAAGGCTTGGCGCGCTCTATCGTAGGCTTTGCGGGCGTCCTTCGGCGCCTGGAGAGTGGTCACACTGATGGTGGAACCCTCCACGTTAGCCACCCGGTGGAGGATCAGAGTGCCCACGTCGGGATTATCGAGCCGGCGACGTTGGTCGAGATTGACCAAATCGGACCGAAAACCCGGAAGAGAGGCAGTGAGTTCGCAGCCAATGAGACGACGGCTGGATGCCGCCGTTGGGGAGATGGCGCCGGAACTATTGATCCTGTTCGGCGAGGCGCCCGCTGATCCGCTGGAGACGCCTGGCGCGCCGGTAGCGGTCTCGAAGGTCGCATCTGCCGTGACCCCCTGTTCCTGCCCCAACTGGAAACTGAACTGTCCCTTGGAATCTGTGTATCCTTCGGCTTTCCGGTAGCCGGTGCCGCATATGCGTTCGATGAGGACGGGCTCCGGCGGCGCGGCGCCGTCCTCCATCTGAACTTTGCCGGAAAGGAAAAGTCCTCGGCCGCCCAGGCCAGGGGTTGTGTTCGTGCCGGAGGTAATGCCGGGATTACTGGGGCTGGTTCGGGAGCCGGAGCCAGCGCTCATGCCTCCACCAGCGCCATGCTGGGGGCTAGCGGGCAACGAGAACGAGAACAGCGCGAGAACAGTCCAGGTAGTGAGGCACGATCCATGCCGGTGAAGCATAGGAACCTCCCGCGGAAGTTCCTCAATTATGTCACAGGAACTCCGCAATCGAACCACCCAGTTATGTGAACACTCGCTTTGCGCACTGGTGTAGCGCGTCAAGGGCGCGTTCGGTAGAATGAGATCGCACAATATGAAACTGATGTTAACTGCCTTCGCGGCCGTGCCGCTCCTGTTCCTGTGTGGATGCTCCGAATCGCCCCAGCCGGCGGAGAAAAAAGCCGTTGCGCCACCGGAGCCTGTCAAGGGCCGGTCCGCGCTGTACTCAATGTTCAACATGGCGCGCGGATGGGCGCCTGACGTTCAGGTTCTGCAATTGCACAGCATCGATCTTCCGGATGTGAAGCGCGAGCGCGGCAAGGCGGCCGCCTGGGAGGCGACATTCGTCTCGCAACAATCGGGACGCAAGCGCAGCTACACGTACTCCGTTGTGGAAGCCGAGGGGAACCTGCACAAAGGAGTTTTCGCGGGGTTGGAAGAGGGCTGGTCGGGAGCGCGGGCCGCTACACCTTTTCTGATCGCCGCTCTGAAAACGGATTCGGATGAGGTATACCAGACGGCGCTGGCGAAAGCCGCGGACTACGAAAAGAAGAATCCGGACAAGCCGATTGCCTTTCTGCTGGAGAAGACGGAGCAGTTTCCCGACCCGGCATGGCGCGTGATTTGGGGCGAAAGCGTGGGCACGAGCAACTTCTCTGTTTTTGTCGACGCCTCAACCGGCAAATATCTGCAGACGATGCGATAGGACGCACGTCAGCAAGGCTACGTTCTATGATGGAGGCCGCATATGAGTAACCTCGCACTTCTGGGCGGCGCTGCGACGCGTAACCGCCCGTTCCCCGCGTGGCCGCAACCGGCGCCCGGCGATCTGGCACGACTGGAAACGGTTCTGGAAAGCCGGAATTGGGGCGGATATCCGTTTCCAAACCAGCTGGCCAGTGAGTTTGCGCGGGAGTTTGCCGAGTATCACGGAGCGAAGTATGGGGTCTGTGTGGTCAATGGAACGATTGCGCTGGTCGTAGCGCTTCAGGCCGCGGGACTCCAGTACGGCGATGAGGTAATTGTGCCCGCTTACACGTGGGACGGAACCGCAGCCGCAGTTCTGTTTGCCGGGGGAGTGCCGGTATTCGCCGACGTCGATCCGGACACATACTGTGTCGACATTGAATCCACGCGGCGAGCAATCACCCGGCGGACACGCGCCATCATTCCGGTGCATCTTGCCATGCGATTCGCCGAGATGGATGGGCTGCTCCAGCTAGCGGCGGAGCACAAGCTCGTCATTATCGAAGATTGCGCGCATGCTCATGGCGGCCAATACAAGGGCCGGGGCGCGGGATCCATGGGAGACCTTGGGTGTTTCAGTTTTCAATCGAGCAAGATCATGACCGCGGGCGAGGGGGGGATCGTCATCACTTCGCGGCTGGATTGCCATGAGGTAGTGCAGTCTGTTGTGAATTGCGGGCGCGCCAGCGTGACCGATCAATACAAGAAGCGGGTGCTGGGCTCGAATTATCGCATCACGGAGTTTCAAGCGGCGATTCTTCAAGGCCAGCTGGAGCTGTTGCCGGAATTGGCGGCGCGCAGGGTGCGCAATGCCGCGTTGCTGACCAAGCGGCTTTCGCAAATCAACGGAATCAGCCCGCTACCCGCACAACCCGGGCTGACGCGTGAGGCGATCTACAACTACGTGTTTCGCTATCGCCGCACCGAGGTTGCGCGAGATCTCTTCGTGGCTGCTCTGGACAAAGAGGGCATTCCGTGCGATGGGAGATTCTACGAGCCGGTTTACCGCAGCGATCTGTTCCATGTGGACCCAGAGGTGTTTCCACAGCTCAAGCTCGGCCGCGATGAGGTGGTGAACTATCACAAATGCTCGTGCCCGGTTTCAGAACGCGCGGCATACGATGAAGCCGTGTGGCTGCCCCAGTTTTTGCTTCTCGGGGATGAGGCAGACGTCGAAGATATTGCGGGCGCGGTGCATAAGGTAGTGGCGAACATCGGGGAACTGGCTGGTGCGGATACGCAACTCGCTGGAGTGAAATCGCTTAGCCGGGCGGAGCGGCCTCGGATCGAAAAGACGCGCAATTATTGACGCGTGGCTGAGCCGCACATCGAGAAGCCATGTATCTTTCGCTGAACAGCACGCTGGTGGCGGATCGCGTGCCGTGGCCCGAGTTTGCGCGGCTCGCGGCGAACGTCGGATTCGGCGGGGTGGATGTTTCCACTTCCGGCGCCGTAAAGGAAGGCCTGGAGGCGACCAGACTGCTGCTCGCGCAAACCAAGCTGATGCCTGCCGTGGCGGGGTTTCCGGTGGAGTTTCGCAAGGATGACGCGACGTTTCGACGCGACCTGGCGAATCTGGAGAGTGCCGCGCCATTCGTAGCGGCCATTGGATGCCCGCGGATGAACACGTATTTCCTTTCGTCGTCTGAGAGACCCAAGGCGGAGCAACGCAAGATATACAAAGACCGCCTGCGTCCGGCCGCGGACATCCTGGCGCGCTCCCATGTGCGATTGGGACTGGAGTTTCTGGGCCCGCTGCACTTGCGCAAGATGTTCCCATACGAATTTATCTGGCGCATGGACGAGATGCTGGAGTTTGCGAAAGAGATCGGACCGAACGTGGGGCTGGAACTGGACTCCTGGCACTGGCATCACGCGGGCGCGACGGTGAAGGACATCATCGCGGCCGGGAAAGAGAACATCATCAACGTGCAGGTGAATGACTCGCCCGCACTGCCGCCGGACAAAATCCGCGATGACGAGCGGCTGATGCCGGGCGAGGGGATCATCGATCTGGTGAGCTTTTTCGGCGCGCTCAGGGAGATCGGCTACGACCAAGGCATTAGCCCTGAAGTGTTCGGACGCGGCTTGAAAAACCTGCCGCCTGAAGAGGGCGCGCGCCTGGGCCTGGAGACCACACGCGCCGTCATGCGCAAGGCAGGCGTGGCCTAGCGGGGCGCCATGCTGGAACACCTGCTCACGGAGCAGCCGAATCCCGCGTCCGAGGGAATCGACGCGCTACCCACGAGCGAGATCCTCCGCATCATCAATGAGGAAGACCGCAAAGTGGCGGGGGCCGTTGCGCGTGAATTGCCGGGGATCACGCACGCTGTGGATGCAATCGTTAATGCGTTCGAACGTGGCGGCCGCCTGTTTTACATTGGTGCGGGAACCAGCGGGCGGCTAGGGGTACTGGACGCCGCGGAGTGTCCGCCAACATTCGACGTGGCGCCGGAGATGGTGCGGGGAATCATCGCCGGGGGCGAGGCCGCGCTGGCTCGAGCGACGGAGGCGACAGAGGATGATCCGGCGATCGGAATCCGCGATCTTCGGCAGAGTGGATTCTCGGCAAACGACGTGCTGGTTGGAATTGCGGCGAGCGGGCGCACACCTTATGTGCTGGGAGCTATCGCCGAGGCGAACCAAACGGGGGCAATGACGATTGGCATCAGTTGCACACCAGAGTCAGAGTTGGCGCGGGCGGTGAAAATTCCGATCGTGTTGCTGGTGGGACCAGAGGTTGTGGCGGGATCTACACGGATGAAGGCGGGAACCGCAACGAAGATGGTTCTGAACATGCTGACCACGGCCAGTTTCATCCGGCTCGGATACGTGTTTGGCAATTTGATGGTGAATGTGCAACCCAAAAACGCAAAGCTGGCCGATCGTGCGCGCAGGATCATTGCGAGCGCGGCGAATGTGTCGGATGAGCGCGCCGGGGAACTGCTGGCGCAGGCAGGCGGCAATGTCCGCGTGGCTATTGTGATGGCCCGCTTAAACATTGGCCGGGCTGGGGCGGCGCAGAGGCTGGCTGCCGCGCGGGGTCGAGTTTCGGAGGCAATACGGGAATTAGATCATGGATAAGTTCGTAGTAAGAGGCGGATCGCCCCTGCGCGGAGAGATCGCCACGAGCGGCGCCAAGAACTCGGCGTTACCGGCACTGGCGGCGACGCTGTTGACCGATGAGGCGGTGGTGTTGCGCCGGATTCCGCGCGTGCGCGATGTGCGCACGATGCAGCGGCTGCTGGTGGATATCGGGGCGAAGGCGGATATGGACGCCGAATGCGCACAGATTCGTGTTGCTGACGTGCGCTCACCTGAAGCTCCGTACGAGTTGGTGAAGACCATGCGCGCTTCGAGCCTGGTGCTGGGCCCCCTGGTTGCCCGGGCGGGCCGGGCCCGGGTGTCGCTGCCGGGAGGCTGCGCGATCGGCGCGAGGCCGATCAACCTGCATCTGGCGGGTCTGGAGCAGCTCGGCGCCAAGATCGAGCAAACCCACGGGTACATTGAGGCCACTGCTCCGCAAGGCCTGCGCGGGGCGGCCATAAGATTCGAGCGCATTACGGTGACGGGCACCGAAGATCTGATGATGGCGGCCGTGCTGGCGCGCGGCGAAACCGTCATCGAAAACGCGGCGCGAGAGCCCGAGGTAGTTGACCTGGCGGCGCTGCTGACGAAGATGGGAGCTGCGATCGAAGGAGCGGGGACCTCTACGATCCGGATTCAGGGAGTCGGACACATGCGAAGCGCCGACCACACAATCATTCCGGACCGCATCGAAACCGGTACGTTCCTGGTGGCTGGGGCGATTACGGGAGGCGATCTTCGTGTGACGGGCTGCGTGCCCGAGCACGTTGCCGCTCTGGTCACGAAGCTGCAGGCCGCCGGCGCGGACGTTGCTGAGCTGGATTCCTCGACCCTGCGTGTGCGCACCGAGGGCGGGCTCCGCTCCGCTGATGTTTCCACAGCGGAATACCCAGGCTTTGCCACCGACCTACAGGCGCAATACATGGCGCTCATGACACAAGCGGAGGGGATTGCCATCATCACGGAAACGATTTTCGAGAACCGATTCATGCATGCGCAGGAGTTGGCACGAATGGGAGCTAATATTCGCCTGGAAGGGAATCAAGCCATCGTGGCGGGGCGGAAGGAACTGACCGGGGCCGGAGTCATCGCCTCCGACCTTCGCGCGAGTGCATCGCTGGTGCTGGCGGCGCTCGTGGCGCATGGTGAAACCGTGATCGATCGCGTGTACCACATGGATCGCGGCTATGAGAAAATCGAGGAGAAGCTGGCGGCTGTTGGCGCGCAGATCAAGCGCATCGAATAGCTTTGGAGAAGACCCTCATGGCGCATAATCCGGGATTCCTCAAGCTGGTCAATGAAGCGAAATCCCGCATCCGTGAGACTGATATTGACGGCTATAAGAAGATGCGAGCCGACGGTCAGGCGCTGTTACTCATTGACACGCGGGAAGATAACGAATGGGCAGCCGGCCATGCAGCGGGTGCAGCACACCTGGCCAAGGGGATTATCGAGAGAGACATCGAGACGCAGGTGCCAGACAAGGGTACCCGGATAGTGCTGTATTGCGGCGGTGGCTTCCGTTCGGCGCTGGCTGCGGACGCGCTTCAGAAAATGGGCTACAGCAAGGTCATTTCACTCGATGGCGGTTGGCGGGCATGGCAGCAGGCCGGGCTCCCGATCGAGCGGTAGGATCACCACTGCAGGATGAGTTTCACGCAGCGTATCGCCACATAAACAAACACCAGTTGTTCGAGACCGCGAATCAGCTTCTCTACGGCGCCACCCAGGAACTCGAAGCGCAGGAGCAAACCGCACATCAGTCCGCCAAGCACCCAGTAGTTGTCCAGAGTGTACGCGTTACCGCGCCAATACGCGAGCAGGAGTCCGTAGTAGGTGAGCGGCAAATTGCTGTCCACGCGCGCCGAGAATCGCTTTACCGCAACGAGCAACGTCGCCATCATCAAGAACAACGTGACGATGTTGAACAGGGTGATCTGAAAGTACATTGAAGTCCACTGCCACGTAGCGCGCACGGCGCGCGCGACTCAGAACACGAAACTCAGGCCAACCATGGGTACCAAGTCGTGCAACCATCCGGACAGGCGCGCATCCGGTGCCGGGGCGATCACCTGTGTCGGGAAACGGCTGAAATAATCCCGCACCTCGATGCGCAGCAGAATCCGCGGACTAATGGCGTACTTGACGCCCCCCCCGAACGTCACGACGGGCAGCCATTGGCTGGTCTTGGTGAGAAGAGCAAAGCTGTTGAGCGGCTGGTAGGGCGACTCCGTACCTACGCCACGAAAATCTCGCGTCCCCCCGCCGGCTAGAACGAACGGTCGAACGCGCGCCTCACGCGAACGGGCACTCAGCAGAATATCGTAGTGAATCGAATGGGTCTGGCCTCTAAAAGTAGCCGACGTGTTTGCATTGGAAATGCGCAGATCGCTGAAGTCGACGGAGTAGCGGAGTTCGCCGCTGACCCTGGAATAGAGGGTCTGTCCCAGTAACGCGCCGGTGGCAAGGCCGTGGGCGAAACCCGCAGTGGCATTACCAACGGCGTTCGAAACCGTCACGCCGCTGGAGAAGCCGCCGCCGGCCATGCCCCCAGCCTCCCAGTTTTGGGCCATGCAGGCGGGCGCCGCGATCAACAGCGCGGCTAAAAGCGAACTTCGTATGATTTTCATATTTTTCTGGTAGTTCCCTCAACGAACGACCCGCACCGTCACGGTGGTCGAAGCCGACCCCTGGCTAATCGTCAGCGGCACTTGGATGCCGGTTGGCGCCCATCCGGGAACGAGGGCCTTGATCTGATAAACGCCCAATTGGCCAGGTGCGAGTTCGGCATAGTAGAGCGGCAGGGTGAGGCCGCCCAGTGTGACCGTAGGTTGCGCAACCGCCGCCGCCGAAAGAAGAGCTGAGGCTGCGAACCCGGTTGCGACGGGCGGCAGCGTGGCTCCAAGGCCGGTGGCGTAAATCATGATGGCTTCGCCCAGGTGAATGGGGTTAGCAGTCGTGACCACCTGGTTGGTCTTGGCGCGAAACACGGCTGGAATGCCAGCTTGGGGGCCCGCCACGCCAGTGTGGAATATACTTGGCGCGACCGGCAGGACCGTGAAATTCAAGAGATTGCTGGTTCCGCCGGGAGTGTGCAGCACCATGCTGGCGGTGCCTTCTATCTCAAACGGCATCTGCGCGTTGATCTGTTTAGGGGACACGAAAAGCATGGGCGCGGGTGTTCCGTTGATTGCGAGGCATGATTCACCCAAGGCCGTGGGAACGGGAATCTCATTGGTCGCGATATTAACGGGGCTCAGATAGCTGCCCCAAACCGTGACTAAACCTCCCGTTGCCACCGCGGGAGAGCCATCGGCAGCATTGACAACTCGCTGGAGCTTCGGAGGCGATACCGAAGCATCGTAGTTCCATGCGATCGCCGTGAAACCGGATGCCGTCAACGACACCAAGGCGCTACCGTTCGGGAGTGCTGCCAGGGTTCGCGTGAAGGCAAAGCCTGGCTGGGGCGT
>Ga0335081_10014577_pt1 | contig 12715 bp, 10 predicted proteins | sample Lox_Sample_35_FD_206713 | JGI IMG/M metagenome (GOLD analysis project Ga0335081, IMG submission 206713) | Soil microbial communities from Loxahatchee National Wildlife Refuge, Florida, United States - Lox_Sample_3.5 | ecosystem: Environmental > Terrestrial > Soil > Wetlands | place: USA...
AAGGATGAAGTCTTCGCTTCGCTCAGGCAGACCTTTGGAGCGGCCACCTAAAGTGCGAGAGGTACGAGACGGGATTTTCGGATTCGGCGGTTTCGCGTGACCAACGTGGGCAATGCCGATTTGGTCGTTCCGGCGAAGCGTCACTCGGCCACTTCTTGCGGCCTCACGGCCAGGGTATCCTGGTGCGGTTGCGGAGCCAGTGTTAGAAGCGGCGCATGGCCCAAGCTTGCCGGAGATGGTTCCTGCAAGGAAGTGGCTCCTGAAATCGTTGAACCTGGGTGTGCCCCACACGCCGCTACGCCTCTTACGCTGGCATGCCCAGAATGCGAAGTCTGTTCCATATTGAACACTTGCCGAAAAAAGTAAAAGAGAGGGATAAGATGATGAGAAGAAGCCTAAGCCCGGTCAGTTGGTCACCAAAACTCGGTGGACCTTTTTCGCCCAGCGGGTAGAATAGCGTCATGACCGCAACTCCAGTGAAACCGACCATCTCGATCGACGATTTGAACCAAGTCGACATCCGCGTGGGGACCATCACCTCGGTCGACGACATACCAGGCGCCGACAAGCTGGTGAAGTTAATCGTCAGCTTCGGCGACCATACACGCACCATCGTGGCGGGCCTGATGCAGGAACGCGCCGACCCGCGAGAGATCGCGGGCAAACAGGCTCTGTTCGTGGTCAACCTCGCGCCCCGAAAGATGCACGGCGTCACCTCCGACGGAATGCTTTTCGACATCGGCTACGCGGACGGAATCCGTCCTGTTCTGGCGGTTCCCGAGACGCCCGTGCCGGACGGCGCCCGCGCCGGTTAGTTGGCCTTTTCCGGTGCCCGCAAGAAGATCTTTTCAGGAACTTACTAGCCTAGCTAATTCCAGCCTGGGCGAGCATTTCCAGAAACTGCTTCTCGGTGCGCATGTCGATCGCCTGCGCCGCCAGCCGGCCGTTGCGATCGTAGACGAAGCTCTTGGGTATCCCTTCCACCTGGAATAGATCGTTCACCTTTCGACCCGGGTCGAGCAGGATGGGATAGGTGAGGTGGCGCTCGGCCACGAAGGGCTTCACCTTGCCGGCGTCCTCGTCGGAAATCGCCAGGATCATCAGACCCTGATCCTTGAATCGACTGTAGAGCGTCTCGAGGTCGGGCATTTCCTTGCGGCAGGGCGGGCACCAGGTGGCCCAGAAGTTCACCAGGACCACCTTGCCGCGCAGGTCTTTCAGAGTCCACAGCGTGCCCTCGAGGTCCGTCAGGGTGAAATCGGCTTGCTGGCGGCGCTGGTCGTCCGACGCGAGCTTGGACATGGCGGCCGCGAATTGGGGGGAATCCGCCGTCGCCTGCACGTGCTCGTAGCGCACGAGTTGGGCGAGTTCAACGTAGGCCATGGCGGGTTGGTCATGATTGGCCGGTAGCGGGTGCTCGCGCAGGGCGTCGGCCAGGGTCGTCGCCACCTCCTGCAAGGTGTCGTGGCCGAAGTCGCCTTCGGTGGAGAGATTGGCGAGACCGTTGGCCAACCTCACCTTGTGGTCGCTCGCCGGTAACTGCCGGACGTCGAGCGCAAGCTGCTTCGTGGTTCGCGCCCGCACGTCGTCCGGCAGATCGCGCAGCGTTCGCAACTGTGCGACGATGGGCTTTTCCTGGTCGCTCCAGACCACCTTTTGCCCTTGCGGGCACAGCGGCTGCGCGCCCAACAGAAACGCGGCTGCAGCAAAGAGACCAATACCGGCCAGATGAAATACAGGCCTGAAATCTCGCGGACGGTTTTGAAGTTGCATCATGCTCGTCATCTTATCCAACTCCTGCCTTCAATTGCCGAGAAAACTCAACGCCGAGACACAGAGATGCAGAGGACAAGGGAGAATTGGGAAGCGTCGAGAAGCAAACTGCATCTTTATGTGGTCCTCCTTCTTGCTTTTCTCTGCGTCTCTGCGTTTAATCTCTTCACCCTTTATGATCCCCTCCTACTGCAACACTAGAAAATCAGCTTCAACCCGATTTGAATCTCTCGGGACGTGGTCGCAGTGGTGGTAATGAGTCCCGCCGAGGCGCTGATGGCGCCATTCGCAAACACAGTCGAATTAGGTGGGCCGAAATTCGGGTGATTGAGAATGTTGAAGAATTCCGCCCGTAACTGCAACTTGGCCCTCTCGGACAGGGGCACATTCTTGAGCATTGAGAAATCCAATTCGGCCAAGCCCGGCCCGGTGAGCGTTCCTCGGCCCAAATTCCCATAACTACCCGGCGCCGGCAAAGTGAAAGCGTTAGGATTGAACCACTGGTTGGGGCTCCGAAGCAGGACCGGCCCGGAAAAATCGGGATTCACGGAAGGCCGATCCGGATTTCTGGTGTCGCCATCGCCGGAGCGGTTGGAGCCCGCCAGCGGAGTGAACGGAAAGCCGCTCAAGAGCACAGCGATTCCATTGATCTGCCAACCACCGAGTAGCTTGCATTCCACGTTGCCGGCCCCACTCGACTGGGCCAGCCAGCGTTTGCCAGGGCCGAAGGGCAGTTCGTAGCTTCCTGAGATGCTGGACTCGCTGGTGACGTTCAACGCGGCGAGGCCCCAATCCCTTTCGAGATCATTTCGATTCAACACCATTTGGGCTTGATTGCCGGCCTGGGCGCCGGTCAGCGCGGAATTCATGTCCAGGTTCTTCGACCAGGTGTAATTGGCCCGAAACTGCAAACCTTGGCTCAGGCGATGGATCACTTCCGTTTCCAGCGCGTTGTAGCTGCTGTTTCCCTCGGTGTACCAGAAAAACCCACTGGAGAGATAGGGATTGGGTCGGGTCCCGACGGGGATATACTCAGCACCCTGCAACACGCTGCCTTTCGTCAAGCCAACGCCGCCTGATGGGCAGCCCTCCGGATTGGAGCAAATCTGCGCCGGAATCGTGTTGGGGTCGACGCTGAGCAAGCCGTGATATCCGTGCGACCCGACATACGCCACACGAACCGCCGTGTTGCGGCTGACCTGCCGCTCTGCCGTCAGATTCCACTCCTGAACCGCCGGCGTCTTGGCATCAGGCTGCACCCCCTGCGGCGCATAGGTGGTGCAAGGCAATGGAACATTAGGGCCGCAGGAAGGCGGTGGGGGTACGCTCGGAACGATCGGGAGAATCGAAGACAAGGCAACGTTGGTAAACGAAACTGCGGCGTTATAAGGAGGAAGCGAGTTCAGGAGAAAGGCGAGATCGTCGAGCAGAGAATAATAAGTGCCGTATCCGACGCGGACGGCAGTGGTTCCCTTTCCGAATGGATCCCACGCCAAGCTGATCCGAGGGCCCAAGAGTCGTCGGGCGTCGTTTTCCGTAAACACCGAAGTGCCCACGTGCGGGGTGGGGACGAGAATGCCCGACGCGTCGGTAACGTAGTCAGCTCCCCTGCCGGAGACCTCATTCCAACCCGTGGTGAACTCCTGCCGGATCCCGGCCTCGACCGTCAGGTTAGGCCTCATCTTAATCGCGTCTTCGAAGTACCACGCCCCGAAGAAACTTCGCCAACCCAGCTCATTGGGATTGGGCACCACTTGAAAGCTGCTCACCTTCCCTTGCAGGAACGTCGTTAAGCTGGCGAATGTGGCCTGCCCAAGCTGGCGCGAGGCCGTGTCTTCGTTGTCCTGAAGTGCCTGAAGCCAGACCCCGAACTTGATCTGGTGAATTCCCTTGCTGATCTCGAGACTATCAGCGTAGGTGAAGAGGTTTCTCCGATTCCAGGCGCCCGCGGCATTGTTGGGGCCCGCCGAAGTGAGCGCCGCAACACCGGTGGTGGTGACGCCACCTCCGATGACGATCCCGCCCGGTCCGTCTTCGGAGACGAAGGACAGGCTAGGAGAAAATTCGGCGAGGGGGGAGGATGCCAGATTGAATGCGGCGCGGGAGAACCCGGCGCGGAGGGTGTTGAGAACCTGCGGCGAGAAGGTGTGGGTCTCCTCGAAGCTGGCCACTTGCATGCGGGGCGCGGTCGACGACGCGAAGAGGGGGTCGGCCAAGGGAACCAAGCTGTTGCCATCGTCGATCGTGTAAGCGACCGAAAGCGTGTCCCGATAGCCGGGACGGTAATCCATCCGCAGCGTGCCGAAATCCTCGTGGATTGATTGGCGGGGATTATTGAAAGCGAGCGCCGTTCCGCTCGGCAAGCGATTGGCCAGCAGCTCCGGACCGTTGGGCTGCGGCCAAAACGACATATATGGCAATATCGATGCATCGAGGTTGGCTACCTTGGTCTCGACCCCCGGAGGATTCCCCAGAGGATTGGGCAAGAAGCCCGCGCGCGCCTCCTGGTCGGGCACCACGCTGACGTTGCTCTGGGCCAACGCTTGCCGGAATCCTTCGTAGTTGCCGAACAAGAACAGGCGATCTTTACTCAGAGGTCCGCCCGCCGCACCTCCGAATTGGTTCTGCCTGAAGGGAGGGTTGGACCCTTGCGTGAAAAAGTTCCGCGCGTCCAGTGCGCTGTTGCGGAGAAACTCATACATCGATCCATGGAGCGCGTTGGTGCCGGATTGAGTCACGGCGCTGACCTGCGCTCCGGACCGCTTCCCATATTCCGCGGGGTAGGTGTCCCTCAGTACGTTGAACTCGCGCACGGCATCGATTCCCAGCAACTCCCCGCTGGCGCCGCCGGGCGTGATGGCGAGCTGGCTCGAGCCCATGTACTCAATGCCGTTCAGCACGAACAGGTTCTCCGCCGTCCGCCGCCCCGCCACCGAGAAGGTGTTCCCATTGCTGGTACTGGTTTGGGCGCTCTTCATGGCGCTGTAATTTATCGTCCCCGGATTGAGGGTAATCAGGTTATCGAAGCTGCGCCCGTTGAGGGGGAGATCTTTCAGTTCACGCTCCCCCACCTCTCCTGAAACGTCGGCCGTGGTGGTGTTGACCAGGGGAATTTCGTCAATGATGTGCACTTCCTGGACCAAGGCGCCCACCTCGAGCTTCACGTTCAACGTCGCTTCCTGCCCGACTTCCAGGTTGATGCCGGTCCGGACCACGGACTGGAAACCGGTCTTTTCCACCTTCACTTCCTGCGGTCCTAAAGGTAGGGACAGCACCCTGAAATTGCCCGACTCGTCCGTCGCGACCGCCCGCATCGCCCCGGTTTCGAGGCTCTTCACAGTAACGGTTGCGCCCGGGACGGCGCTGCCCGAGCTATCCTCCACGCGGCCGGAAATGGCGGCCGAAACCTGCGCCCAGCCTGGCTTCGCGCTGGCCGCAATTATCGCAACCACCAGCGACATGCCGAGGAAGCCGAGCTTGCGACTTATCAGAGCACCGGCCAGCCCACTGGGGCGCCACGTATTCCTACTCAGCGTCATAAGTGGATGCCGAAAGCCTTCAAGCATGTCATTCTGAGCATCTTTGCGACTCTGCGCGCCTTTGCGTCTTTGCGAGAAACTGCTTATTTCTTCACACCTTCAATCACATTCTCACTATTCTCACTCAATCACGGTGAAGTCCTTCAACGCTCCCTCTTTGATCTTGACCCCCAGGCCCGGCACATCATCCCGCAGGTCAATGGTTCCGGCCACCGGTTCCGGCTCGCCCTCGAAGATATACCAGAACAGTTCGTTGCCGATTTCCACATCTACTCTCGGGAAGAACTCGGCCATGGGCGAGTTGAGGCTGGCCATCACGACGTGGAAGTTGTGCATCTGGCCGGCGTGGGGTATCACGGGCACGGCGTGCGCCTCGGCGAGCGCCGCCACCTTCCGCGCCTGGGTGATGCCGCCCACGCGATTCGTGTCAAACTGGATGTAGTCGACCGCCCGCGCCTCCAGGAGCTGGCGGAAGCCGTAGAGAGTGAACTCGTGCTCGCCGCCGGCGATGGGGATTCTCCCCAGCCCCTTGAGCGCCGCGTATCCGTGGATGTCGTCGGGGATCACCGGCTCTTCGAGCCAGCGAAGCCGATAGGGTTCGAGGAGCGGAATCATGCGCCGGGCATAGTCCAGATCCCAGCCCATGTAAGCGTCGCCCATGAGGTCGATTTCGTAGCCGATCACCTCGCGGAGGGTGCGCACCAGATCCACGTTCCGCTGCATTCCCGCCGCGCCATCCGTCGGACCCCAGCCGAAGCGCATCTTCATGGCCCGGTAGCCCTCGTCCTTGTACTTCTTGGCTTCCGCAGCCAGGTCTTCGAGCTTCTGGCTGTACAACCGGCTGGCGTACACTGGGATCCTGGCCTTGGTTCGGCCGCCCAGCAGGCGGAAGACCGGCTGTCCGCAGGCTTTCCCGAGGATGTCCCAGATCGCGATATCGACGGCGCTGATTGCCGCCATGCCGATGCCCTTCCGGCCGAACGCCATCGTCTGCCGGTACATGAGTTGCCACAGGAACTCGGTATCGAAGGGATCTTTGCCAATCAGCAGGGGCTTCAGGTACAGATCGACCACTTCCTTGGTGACGCGGGGGGCGAGCGCGGCGTTGCCGATGCCAACGTGGCCGGCGTCGGTGGAAACCTCGACGATCAGCCAGCCATGGAAGCGGAACCCGGCCATGGAGTCCGCTGGCAAATCAAGCAGGTCCATGGGATTGGTGCAGAAGTGCGGCTGGGGAGGAACTGTTTTCCCCCTCCACTCCACCACGCGGGTGCGGACTTCAGTAATCTTCATAGCTCTCCTCGGCGGTGACCGGCTGGACCAGCCGGATGGGAGGCAAAAGGTTTCGCCGCCATCCATCTAACATGTTTACTATCAATTACCCAGACGCTCCAGGAGAATTAGACATTTGTTCCCATCTTTATATACCATGGCTTTCGGGTGCCGCCTTAAAACGACGATCATTTGCTTTCAACAGGATCGTGGAACTTGCCCAATTTCCTGATCGTATGGTTATCGCCCGATTTGCTCATTCTAAAGGACATTTTCGGTTCGCTGGTTCTCACCGTCGATCCCGCTGCTACCGTCGACGCTTCCCACCCAGTTCCGGCTTCCCATCTTCATCCTACCCGCCCCTTCGCCATTCTGCAATCTAACTCCCCATCCCAGCAGCCCGAATTGGCAATATAGAGCGTCACGTCACCGGTAACAACTTGCGAGAAAGCCGACTCAAAATGGCCGTAAGCAATTGAACCAACAGATTATAGAAGCCGTGGCTTTGTTTTTGTCGTTTCAAGACCATCTCATTGATTATAGAAGGGTTGATGCCAATGGCTTTGCTTGGCTTTGTTTTGGCTCTTTGGCCCCTTTTTGAACTTGGCTTGGGCATTCTGGGGCTTGCTCACCATCATCGACTCCACGCTTCCGGCCTGATGACCTTCACTACTCCGGATCGACCTTGGTCTTGGTGTCACTGATGTGCGATCTTTTCTCGAATCTTGAATCTCCAATACTTCGGGTCTCCCAACCGCCGTCGCGCGTCCCGGGGGAGAACCCCTCGCCCCTCAGCCCTCCCTTCCGCCCTTCGTTTCCTTATGCAACCGTAGCCTACCATAAGGTTATACAAAAGTCAAGTCTTTCGTTTGGAGATAGGCGGCGTGGGATCGCCAGTGTGTCCAGTCACGCCTAATTCCTGACAATGGTTCAGGCGGCTCCGCCGCCTGATTTGCGGAAAGGCTGAGAAGCTGTGAAAGAATGGCTTCAGCCACGGATCAACACGATTTGACACGGATAAGTCTTTTGTTTTGATCCGCGCGAATCCGTGCTAATCCGTGGCCTCTGATTTTTCACGGCTTCTGAGCCTTTCCGCAAATCGGGGCGGCGGAGCCGCTGGCCCCTTGGCAAACCTTGAGTGGCACAGCACACAACACAGGGCGGGCAACTTCGCAGCAAGCTGGTCCCCGAGATTTTGCTTGCATTCGACCGGTACCAGGCGGTAATCTTACCTCTACAAATAATATTCGCAGAGGAATCCGCGCTGGAGGAGTCATGAAACCTTGGGCATCGCGTTCTGACGATCGCGTGGCAGGCGTCGAGTTCGGCGAAGACTCGTTGCGTGTGATTCTGAGGGACGGGTTAGCCCTTGCCGTGTCACTGGCATGGTATCCGCGGCTTCTGAACGCGACGCCCCAGCAAAGGAAACGATGGCGCTTGAGTGAAAATGGATACCAGATCTATTGGCCGGAACTGAACGAACACTTCTGCGCCGAAGGCTTGCTGAGCGCGCCGCCCGTCAACACTCTTTCCCTTGGTCCGGTACCGCCTGTGCGCTCATTCGGCTATGCGTGATGACGTGGTACATTTCCGGCCGGCGCATGGCGATGCGGTCGAATTCCCACTCGCCGGCCAGGCGCACCACGCGGTTGTGGTCGGCGGCGGCGGGATCGACTTCGCCGTAAAGAACGGTCTCTTCCGTTTCGCCCGCCTCGGCGAGCACGCGCCCCTCGAAATCGACGATCTGTGAATGCCCGGCGAAGCGGAAGCCCCGCTCTTCGCCGACGCGGTCGGCGGCGATGACGATGAGGTGGTTCTCGGTGGCGCGGACCTTCGGCGTGTGCTGCCAGGTATCGGAGCCGAGGGGCCAGTTGGTGGGAATGGCCAGGATCTGTGCGCCGTTGAGCTTCACCGCCCGCCCCGACTCGGGAAAGCTGCAATCGAAGCAGATGTTGATGCCGATCTTGCCGTGCGGCGTCTCGAACATCGGAAACGGCTTGTCGCCGAGAGCGTCAAAGCGGTCGATGCCGAGGCAGAGCAGGTGGATCTTGCGGTAGGTCCCGAGGATTCCGCCGGGGGTGATGACAGCCGCCGCGTTATAGATGTTATCGCCCTCGCGCTCGAGCAGTCCCACCACCACCGTTACGCCCAGGCTCTTCGCGGCGGCGGCGATCGTCTCCGTCGAGGGACCCGGCACGGTCTCCGCCACCGGCGCTGCTTCTTCGCGGCTAGTGAAACAGTAGCCGGAAAGCGCGCACTCCGGAAACACAATCAGCTCGGCCCCCGCACTCGCCGCGTTCTGAATGTTGCGCAGGATCTTTTCGAGATTGCGCTCCTTCTCAAGAATTGCCACGTCCATCTGCACCGCCGCGACGCGCATCAGCCCTCCTACAAGCAGAATCACTTCAGATTATATCAGTCACCGAGAGGAGGTCGAACAACATCCGGAAGCGACTGCCGTCAAGACCTCGATTGGTCAATCGACGATCGTAAATCGGCAATGTGGCTATGCCACTTTTGGGGGTCCAGATGCATCTTTGTTGAACGTGTGTCCCCGGACAATGAAGATTTCCCAAGGAGGAAAATCGCACACCCGACAATCTCTTTCAGGGCTTGTGCCTGCCTCCGTTCGGCACCAGCACATCGTGCTCAGCCACCCCTTCATCCACACAGTACAACATCCAGAACTTCTACGGCAGTCCGCGAAGCGTTCGACCACTTGCGGCCGAGGACGCCGACCCGTCGGCCGCTCCCGCAACGCGGAAGCCGCTCCAGCCGGTCGGACTGCAGACCGACTTCGATCTGGATCACAGCCACACGGCGTTCGTTAGCGAGTCGACCCATCCGAGCGAACCTCTGACACCCGGCTGTGGGTCGAACAGTTACGCCTGTGCTCCTTCGACCTGGAACCAGTTCATGTACGTCGATAACAGTAGGCCACTCAACTACAACAACTCCTACGGGAAAGGAACCACGCATATCCTGGATCCCTATCTCAGCTTGGCCACCCAGTACGGGTGGGCAAACTAAATGCACCAGACCAACCGGGACCAAGCTACCCCGCTCATCAATTCATTTTCGGCGGGACTTCGGCGCGTAGCGCAACCGAGGACAGCGAAGGCATCTTCGTGTCAGAGAATATAGGTCCGGAAGGCGGGTTTGCGGGTTGTCTCGGTCAGGTTGTTACCAACTATTTGATTATGCCCGACGGCACGGAGACGAAGTTCGGAGGGACTCCGGGAAGCTTGTGCTACGATCGCCCCACCGTGGCGACACTGCTTGACGCCGTTACGCCGAGTCCTATCACGTGGCGATACTATGCTCCGACGGCCGGCTCCATCTGGACGGCGCCCAATTCCATTCAAGATATATGCCAACCCAATTCGGCCTTCACGCAATGCCTGGGTGCAGAGTGGAAGGACAACGTCGTTCTCGAGAGTCCAACCAACCCCGCTCCGGTGTTAAAGGACATCCAAACCTGTTCCCTCTAGGATGTGAGTTGGGTGATTCCGGACGGGAGATGGTCCGATCACGCCAACGACAACACAGGACTCGGACCCTCCTGGGTAGCGGCCATCGTCAATGCCATAGGCGGGTTCAATAACAACTGCGGCTACTGGCAGAATACCGCCATCGTGATTGCCTGGGACGATTGGGGAGGCTGGTTTGACCACGAGCCGCCGGTGGTTCTGGCCGGCAACCAAGGCGACTATCAATACGGTTTCCGCGTGCCGCTGATCGTGGTCTCCGCCTATACGCCGCGGGGTTACATCAATAACGTCAATCCGCACGATTTCGGCAGCATTCTGAGGATGGTTCGAAGGTATTTACCACATTAAGGAGGGTTCGCTGAATTTTGCGGACGCGCGGGCTAATACCGATCTCCACGATTTCTTTACGCTTACCTCGCCCCGCAGTTTCAACGGGCCGATTGTGTCGGTGCAGGACGGCAACTTCTTCTTGCAACTGACTGGTGCTGCTCCTATGGATCCAGACGATGAGTAAAGCCGGGGTTGGGGCTGAAGGGTAAAGGGTGAAGGGTAAAGGATAAAGGGTAAACGAAAAGAAGAGAAGTCGCCGATCTTCTGTTCGTTTACCCTTTACCCTTTGCCTTTAGCCTGTGACCGTTTTTGATCCATACTCATCTATTATATTCATGCTTCGCCGCCTGCGACCCCTCAAGCCGTACCTCGCCCGTTACCGGAATCGGTACCTGGCGGGGTTCGCCACCCTGATCGTTACCCAGGCGGTGGGCGTCACCGTCCCGCTCATCATCAAGGCCGGGATTGACGGCATCACCAGCGGGACCCTCGCCCACAAACTCTTATCCTACGCTGCGTTGCTGGTAGGCGTGGCGCTGGTGAAGGCCATCTTTCTATTCTGGATGCGTTGGATTCTCATCGGTATCTCGCGCGACGTTGAATACGACCTGCGCAACGACCTCTTCGCCCACCTCATGCGCCTCTCGCAACATTTCTACACCGAGACGCGCACCGGCGACCTGATGTCGAAGCTCACCAACGACCTCAACGCCGTCCGCAACCTGGTGGGCCCCGGCATCATGTATTCCGCCTCGACCTTGGTGGCTGGCATCGCCACCGTGGCCCTGATGATTCACCTCGATTGGCGGCTCACGATTCTGGCGCTCTTCCCCATGCCGCTGGTTTCAATCCTAGTGAAAATCTTCGGTCAGCGGATTCACGATCGGTTCGAGCGCATCCAGGCGATGTATTCGGAAATGACTGAGCGTGTGCGCGAAAACCTGGCCGGTGTGCGCGTGATCCGCGCTTTTTGCCAGGAAGGGTCCGAGATGGCCGAATTCGATCGCACGAACCAGGAGTTTGTGGAGAAGAACAAACGCCTGATCTGGATCAGCAGCTTCCTCTGGCCCGCTATGGCTTTGCTCTTCGCCATCTCCTTCATGCTGATCCTGGTGGTGGGCGGGCGGCACGTGTTGACCGGCAAAATCTCGCTAGGCACGTTCGCCGCCTTTAATGTCTACCTGATGTACTTGATCTGGCCCATCATCGCCCTCGGCTGGGTGGTGAATCTCTTGCAACGTGGGCTCGCGTCGCTCGAGCGCCTGTGGACCATCTTCCTTGCGCAGCCCGATATCGACGATCGCGACGTGCCGCCGGACCCGGTCCGGAATATCGAGGGCGAAATCGAGTTCCGCGACCTCACGTTTGGATATAACGGCAAGCCGGTGTTGAAGCGCCTCAATTTGCACATTCCCGCCGGGCGCAGCGTGGCGCTGGTGGGCGCGACGGGTGCCGGGAAATCGACCCTCGCGAGCCTGATCCCACGCCTCTACGACGCGCCTCCGGGCACGCTCTTCATCGACGGTGTCCCCGTCCGCGAGATTCCGCTTCGAGTGCTGCGAGAGCACATCGGCTTCGTGCCGCAGGAGACGTTCCTCTTCAGCGAGACGGTCCGCGAGAACGTGCGGTTCGGCGCGCCTGACGCCAGTGACGCCCAAGTGCAGGAGGCGACCGACGTTTCCAACATCCTGCCGGAGATTCGCGGCTTTCCCAAGGGCTTCGACACTACGGTAGGCGAGCGGGGGCTCACGCTTTCCGGTGGCCAGAAGCAGCGCACTGCCATCTCGCGGGCTGTGATCCGCAACCCGAAGATTCTGATTCTCGATGACGCGCTTTCCAGCGTCGATACCGGCACGGAGGAGAGAATCCTCAGCCACCTCACCGGCGTCATGGCCGGTCGTACGACGATCCTAATTTCACATCGCGTCTCTACCATCCGCAATGCAGATGAAATTGTAGTACTGCACGACGGCGAAATCGTCGAACGGGGGACACACGAAGAGTTGTTGACGCTCGATGGGCACTATACGGAGTTGTATAACCGGCAGTTGATTGAGGAAGAACTTGAAAAAGAGGCTTGAAAAAGGAGCCAGGAGTCAGGAGTCAGAATGAAGAGGGGAACGGTCAGGAGCGAGCCGACTATGGATTGCCTCTGATTATGCGCCTCTCCCTCTCGTTGTGGCAGTTCGGGCACTGGCCCATGATGCGGTTGAATCCATCGCACAACGCCAGCGCTTAGGAGCCCCCGCAAAATAACTTGAACAACTTCTCTCCATAGGGTAACCTAGGGATGTGCCGGGTGCAGAAGGA
>Ga0335081_10014578_pt1 | contig 12715 bp, 13 predicted proteins | sample Lox_Sample_35_FD_206713 | JGI IMG/M metagenome (GOLD analysis project Ga0335081, IMG submission 206713) | Soil microbial communities from Loxahatchee National Wildlife Refuge, Florida, United States - Lox_Sample_3.5 | ecosystem: Environmental > Terrestrial > Soil > Wetlands | place: USA...
AATCGAGGCCGGCGCTGATCGAATGCGCCTCCATGATCTGCCCGTCCGAATCCATCAGCAAATACGTGCGATTTCCGTGCAGAACACCGGGCTTGCCGCCGGCGATCGAGGCCGCGTGCTGGCCGCTGGGCAGGCCGTGGCCGGCCGCCTCGACACCGTAGATTTCCATGTTCGGCTCATCGAGAAACGGGTGAAAAAGCCCCATGGCATTTGAGCCGCCGCCAATGCAGGCAATAAGTGAATCCGGCAGGCGGCCCTCGGCGGCCTGCATCTGCTCGCGCGTCTCGCGGCCGATGATCGACTGGAAGTCGCGCACCATCCCTGGATAAGGGTGCGGGCCGGCCACCGTGCCGATGCAATAGAAAGTATCGGCGACGTTGGTAACCCAGTCGCGCAGCGCCTCGTTCATGGCATCCTTGAGGGTCTTCGAGCCGCTCTCGACGCCGCGCACCTCGGCGCCCAGCATTTTCATGCGCAACACGTTGGGCTTTTGCCGCTCGACATCAATGGCGCCCATGTAGACGATGCAAGGCAGCCCAAACTTGGCGCACAGCGTCGCTGTTGCCACGCCATGCATACCGGCGCCGGTCTCGGCGATGATGCGCGTCTTGCCGATGCGCTTGGCCAGCATGATCTGGCCGAGCACGTTGTTCACCTTGTGCGCGCCGGTGTGGTTGAGCTCCTCGCGCTTGAAATAGATCTTGGCGCCCATAAGGCCGGAGGCCGTCTGCGACCTGCAATGCTCAGTCAGTCGCTCGGCGAAATAAAGTGGCGACGGTCGGCCGACGTAAGACGCGAGATGGCCATCCATCTCTTTCTGGAATTTCGGATCGGCCTTGGCCTGCGCATAGGCCTTCTCCAGATCGAGGATCAACGGCATCAAGGTCTCGGCGACGAAGCGGCCGCCATAGATGCCGAAGTGCCCGCGTTCGTCGGGACCAGTGCGGAAGGAATTGGGGCGCTGCACGCTCATGCGCGGCCCGCAACGTTCGCTTCGCCGAGCTGCAACACGTCCGTTCCGCGCGCGGCCTTGATGAAGGCTCGGATCTTGTCCGGGTCTTTCTCGCCGGGAGCGCGCTCCACGCCGGACGACACATCGACGCCAGGCGCGCCGGTGATCGCGATCGCCTGCGCGACATTGCTGGCATCGAGCCCGCCGGAGAGCATGAACGGAATTCCCGGGTCGATGCCCTTGAGCAAGGTCCAGTCGAAGCTCTTGCCGAGACCGCCGGGGCGCGTCGCCTCCTGCGGCGCGCGCGCATCGAACAGCAAGCGGTCGGCGACATTGGCGTATTGGCGCACCGGCGACAGATCGGCGCGCTCGGCCACCGGCAGGGCCTTCATGACCGGCAGGCCGAAGCGCGAGCGCACCACGGCGACGCGCTCTGGCGTCTCCTTGCCGTGCAATTGCAGCATGTCGGGTTTGAGCGCCGCGATAATGTCGGCGAGCGTTGCATCATTGGCATCGACCGTCAGCGCCACCTTGCCGGCGCGGCCGCCGACGCGCTCTCCAAGCCGGCGCGCGGCTTCGAGACCGAGATGACGCGGGCTCGGAGGAAAGAAGACGAAACCGACCAGGTCGGCGCCGGATTCCAGCGCGACATCAAGGGCTTCGGAGTTCTTGAGACCGCAGATTTTCACCGTGAGCGGCATGGCAGGGGTTCTACCCGCTTCTCCGGCCCGCCGCAAAGCGGCGTCAGGCGGCCGGCGGCGGGATTGCCATCGGCGGCATGGGATCGGTCGCGTGCGAAGGCGCAGTGGCATGATGGTGGCGCAGCGCATGCAGTTCGTCCTGCACCGCGCGCATGTCGGCATCGAGCCTACGCGCGACGCGCCGCCATTTGCCCTGCCGCAACCAGGCGGAAAACCCGCCGATGAGCACACCGAGGATGAGGATGATGAAGACGACGGCGAACAACGGCAGCGTCACCGCGTAGGCCGGCGCGGTCGCCGAGAACGGATCGAAGGACACCGTCACCGCCTGCCGATTGGCCACCGCGAAGGCGACGAGGATGGCCATCAGCGGCAGCACAACGATCGCGATGAGGATTTTGCGCAGCATGGCTGTCTTGCCCTTGTCCGTCATGGCCGGGCTCGTCCCGGCCATCCACGCCCTCCGCTGGGCTAGTCTCTAAGACGTAGATGCCCGGCACAAGGCCGGGCATGACGAAAATACGAAGGCCTTGCCGCCGGAATTAGGCCACCGGTTCCTTGTTCAGCCGTTCGCGCATTTCCTTGCCGGTCTTGAAGAACGGCACCGACTTCTGCGCCACCGAGACGTGGGCGCCGGTACGCGGATTGCGCCCCGTGCGGGCGGGACGGTGCTTGACCGAGAAGGCGCCGAAGCCGCGCAGCTCGACGCGGTCGCCCTTGGCCATGGCATTGGTGATCTCGCCGAGGATGGCGTTGACGATGTTTTCGACGTCGCGCTGGTAGAGATGGGGATTCTGGGAGGCGATCCGTTGCACAAGTTCGGACTTGATCATAGGCCGCCCACCCCTGCTCAGTTGGACGAAGGAGGGTGCCAAAGCGCCAAGAGACCGTCAAGGTTCAGACGTTCGATGCTCTGCACCGCACTCCAATCTTCGATGCGCTGCGCAACGGCGCTCAGCCCCATGGCCTGGAAGGTCCAAGCGGCGACATGCAGGAAGGAAAGCTCGCCAAAGCGCGGCTGCAGCGAATAATCGCGCACCGGTGTCGTAGCGGGAACATTCTTTTCCTTGGCGAGCCACGCCAAAGCAGTCTTTTCGTTACCCAATTCATCGACCAGCTTCAACCCAAGCCCTTGCCGGCCGGTAAACACCCGGCCGTCGGAGACGGCGGCAAGCTGCGCGTCGTTCATCTTACGGCGGCTCTGCACCAGACCCTTAAACCAGGCATAGGAGTCGGAGACGATAGCCGCGATCGCCGCGCGCGCCTCGGGGCTCGTCGGCTCGAAGCCGTTGGGCGCAGCCTTAAGCGGCGAGGATTTGACCTCTTCGACCTGGATGCCGATGGTTTTCAGCACCTGGGTGAAATTCGGATACTGGAACAGCACGCCGATCGAGCCGACCAGCGAGGTATCCTGCGCGACGATATGGTCGGCGGACAACGCGGCGATATAGGCGCCGGAAGCGGCAAGCCCGTCGACCACGACGACCATCGGTTTTTTCGCCTGCAGCGCCCGAAGCGAATCGAAGAGTTGCTCGGATCCGGCGGTGGTGCCGCCGGGCGAATCGATATGCACGATGACGGCCTTGGCGCGCGACTTGCCGAGCCGCTCCAGCGCCTCGACGCGGTCCTGATTGCCGCGGATCAGTCCGCTGATGCGGATGCGGGCGATGTAGTCGCCGCCTGCGGCGATCCGATCGGGGACAATCAGCATCGCAGCGACGCCAATCGCCACGATGGCAATGATGACGGCGGCGACGCGCCAGAAGGTGAGCTTGCGCCGCATGCGGCGGCGGTCGACGATCGCATCGGCGTCGAGCGACATGATTTTCGTTCCTTGTCGAATCACGCCCCGAACCGGCATGCATTGTAGTCCCTCCCCCGTTCAAGGGGAGGGATTTGCGGCTGGATTTTCGGCTACTCGCCGGCTTTTTCGGTTTCCGGCTTGTCTTCGCGCTGTTTCAGCGCCGCGCCGAGGATGTCGCCCAGCGAGGCCCCGGAATCGGCGGTGCCGTATTGGGCGATCGCTTCTTTCTCCTCGGCCACTTCCAGCGCCTTGATCGACACCGCGAGCTTGCGGGTCTTGCGGTCGAACTGGGTGACGCGGGCATCGACCTTCTGGCCGATGGCGAAGCGTTCCGGGTTCTGGTCGCCGCGCTCGCGGGCAAGCTCCGATCGCTTGATGAAGGTCGTCATGTCGGTGCCGGCGATCTTGACTTCGATGCCGCTGTCCTTGACTTCGGTCACCTCGCCGGTGACCACCGAGCCCTTCTTCAGGTCGCCGGCCGACGCCATCGGATCTCCGGCGAGTTGCTTGACGCCGAGCGAGATGCGCTCCTTCTCGACATCGACGTCGAGCACCTGCGCCTTGACCATGTCGCCCTTCTTGTACTCCTCGATCACCTGCTCGCCGGGACGTTTCCAGTCGAGGTCGGAGAGGTGAACCATGCCGTCGACGTCGCCGTCGAGGCCGAGGAAGAGGCCGAACTCGGTCTTGTTCTTGACTTCGCCTTCGACCGTCGACCCCGGCGGGTGCTTCTCGACGAAAGCCTCCCAGGGATTGCGCATGGTCTGCTTGAGGCCGAGCGAGATACGGCGCTTGACAGGATCGACTTCGAGGATCTGCACCTCGACTTCCTGCGAGGTGGAGACGATCTTGCCGGGGTGAACGTTCTTCTTGGTCCACGACATTTCCGAAACGTGGATCAGGCCTTCGATGCCCGGCTCGAGCTCGACGAAGGCGCCGTAGTCGGTGATGTTGGTGACGCGGCCCTTGATCTTGGTGCCGACCGGGAATTTGGCTTCGATGCCCTGCCACGGATCGTCGAGCAGCTGCTTCATGCCGAGCGAGATGCGGTGCGTCTCATGGTTGATCTTGATGATCTTGACCTTGACGTGCTGGCCGATGGTCAGCACCTCGGTCGGATGATTGACGCGGCGCCAGGCGATGTCGGTGACATGCAGCAGGCCGTCGATGCCGCCGAGATCGACGAAGGCGCCGTAGTCGGTGATATTCTTGACGACGCCGTCGATGACCTGACCCTCTTCGAGGTTCTGCACCAGCTCCTGGCGCTGCTCGGCGCGGCTCTCTTCCAGCACGGTGCGGCGGGAGACGACGATGTTGCCGCGGCGGCGGTCCATCTTCAGGATCTGGAACTGCTGCGGCGAGTTCATCAGCGGCGTGACGTCGCGGATCGGGCGGATGTCCACCTGGCTGCGCGGCAGGAAGGCCACGGCGCCGTCGAGATCGACGGTGAAGCCGCCCTTGACCTGATTGAAGATGACGCCCTGCACCTTTTCGTTGCCGGTGAACGCCTTCTCCAGCTTGCCCCAGCTTTCCTCGCGGCGCGCCTTGTCGCGCGACAGCACGGCTTCGCCCAGCGCATTCTCGACGCGCTCGAGATAGACCTCGACTTCGTCGCCGACCTTCAGCGTCGACTGGCGTCCGGGGCCGGCGAATTCGCGCAACGCAACGCGGCCTTCGGTCTTGGCGCCGACGTCGATGACGGCCATGTCTTTCTCGATGCCGACAATCTTGCCTTTGACGACGGTGCCTTCCGAGGGCGTGCCGCCCTGGGCAAAGGACTCTTCGAGCATCTTGGCGAAGTCTTCACGCGAGGGTGCTGCTGCAGCGGTGGCCATGTCTTCTCCTGTAAGCGGTGCGCCGGCGGGGTTGGATATGGCGTTCGAAAAGCGCGGGCCGAAGCTCCCGCAGAGCAACGGCGGCCCCCGGAATCCCGGATGGCCGGCGCTAAAACCGTGCTTTTGGAACGATGGTTTCGATCAGGCCGCCTTACGCAGAGGCGCGAACGGGGCTTTGTCCTCCAACATCGAGGGGCGGTCAGCCGCGCCCTCGGCCCGTTCGGGTTGCCTCGACGATGTCGATGGCGGCCCGGATGGCGGCGTCTATATCCAAATGCGTGGTATCGAGCAAGTGCGCATCCGGCGCGGGTTTTAGGGGCGAAATGGCGCGGCTGGTATCGCGGTCGTCGCGGGCGCGGATATCGGCCAGGGTGGCATCGAAATCGGCTTTTTCGCCGCGTTTCTCCATCTCTTTCGTGCGCCGCCGCGCGCGTTCCTCGGCCGACGCGGTCAGAAAAATCTTAACCTCGGCCTGCGGCGCGATCACGGTGCCGATGTCGCGCCCGTCGAGTACGGCGCCGGGTGGTTTCGCCGCGAAGGCGCGCTGGTATTCGAGCAGAATCGCCCGCACTTCCGGAACTGCGGACACGATCGAGGCGGCGTTGCCAACGGTGTCCGATTGCAAGCCGTGCCGGTCGAGATGCGCGGTGTCGAGCGACCGGGCCGCGGCAATCGCAGCCGCCTTGTCGCCTGGCGGCTTGCCGCCGTCGAGCACGGCTTTGGCAACCGCACGATAGAGCAACCCGGTGTCGAGATGGCGCAATCCGTAGTGTTGCGCCAAGCGACTGCCGAGCGTGCCTTTGCCCGAGGCGGCCGGTCCGTCAATTGCAATTATCATAGACTAACGCTCATGCCAGATCCGCGCCGAGCGCGCGCATCAGCGCGACGAAGCCGGGGAAGCTGGTGGCAATGGTGGCGGCATCGTCGATGCGCACCGGATTGTCGGTGGCGAGCCCCATCACCAGCGCCGCCATGGCGATGCGATGGTCGAGGTGCGTCGCCACATCGCCGCCGCCGGCAACGGACGGCTTGCCGGTGACGATCATGTCATCGCCTTCGATGACGACCTCGGCGCCGTTGCCGCGCAGCATGGCGACGGTGGCTGCGAGGCGGTCGCTTTCCTTCACGCGCAACTCTTGCAAGCCGCGCATGCGCGTGATGCCTTCGGCGAAAGACGCGGCCACTGCCAGGATCGGATATTCGTCGATCATCGACGGCGCGCGCTCGGGCGGCACATCGACGCCCTTGAGCGCCGAGGCGGTGACGCGCAGATCGGCAACTTCCTCGCCGCCGCCGTCGCGGGTGGCCAGCGTCTCGATCTTGGCGCCCATCTCTTTCAGCGTCGTATAGAGCCCGGTGCGCAGCGGATTGGTCATCACCGCTTCCAGCGTGACGTCGGAGCCGGGCACCAGCAGCGCCGCCACCAGCGGGAACGCCGCCGAGGAGGGATCGGCCGGCACCACGACATTGGCCGGCTCGAGTTCCGGCTGGCCGGTAAGCGTGATGCGCCGGCCGTGCTCGCCCTGCGGCTTGCTCACGACCTTGGCGCCGAAATGCTTGAGCAGACGCTCGGTGTGATCGCGCGTGGCTTCCGCTTCGATCACCGTGGTCTCGCCCGGCGCCGCCAGCCCCGCCAGCAGCACCGCCGATTTGAGCTGCGCCGACGGCACCGGAGATTCATACGCGATCGGGATCGGATCGCGCGCGCCCTGGACGGTGAGCGGCAATCGGCCGCCTTCGGCCTGGTCGAGGACGCGCGCGCCCATCTTTTCCAGCGGATCGAGAATACGGCGCATCGGCCGCTTGCGCAGGGACGCGTCGCCGTCAAAGACCGCCGTGATCGGGCAGCCGGCCACGGCGCCGAACATCAGCCGCACGCCGGTGCCGGAATTGCCGAAATCGAGCGGGCCCGCGGGCGAGGCAAAGCCGCCGACCCCGACGCCGTGAATGCGCCAGATGCCGTCACCGCCCCGCTCCACCCGCGCGCCCAGCGCGCGCACGGCGTCGGCGGTATGCAGCACGTCCTCGCCTTCCAGCAGCCCCGCCACGGTGCATTCGCCGACCGTGAGCGCCCCCAGGATGAGCGCCCGGTGCGAGATCGACTTGTCGCCCGGCACCCGGGCGCGGCCCTGCAGGGCCCCGCCGCGGCGGGCGGTCAGTGGCGTCGAAACGGCGGTGTCCACGGGCTTGGATCCTTAAAAAGACGGGTCGTCCTACCATGCGCGCGCGCGGCCCGTCATCCCGCGGTTAACGGCGTTTCCCGCTATTGACAGGACCCGCGCGGCTCGCCAAGTGAAACACCGATTTAGCGGCTTTTCCGAGGAACCGATGGCGAAACCCGATCTCGGCACCAAACGCGTTTGCCCCGACACCGGGCGCAAATTCTACGATCTCAACAAGAACCCGGTGATCTCGCCCTATACCGGCAAAGTGGTGCCGATCGCGGTGGCGCCGACGCGCTCGCGGCCCGAGCCGGCAGCACCGGCTCCCGTGCCGCGGCCGGCGCCGGTCGAGGAGGTCGAGGCCGTGGTGCCGGAGACGGCGGACGTCGAGCTCGTCTCGCTCGACGACGCCGAGGCCGAACAGCAGGGCAAGAAGCCGGCCGCAGTGCCAGGCGAAGCAGCCGCGGCGGGCGAAGAGGAAGAGGTCGAGATCGACGAGAGCCTCGACGATGCCGCCTTCATCGAGGAAGAAGAAGAAGGCGACGCCGACGTGAGCGACATCATCGGCGAAGGCGTCGAGAAGGAAGAGGAGACCTGAGCACGGCGCGCGGCCGCTCGCGGTCCCCATAGGCGGCAACAGAAATTCGAGATTGGGGCCATAGCTCAGATGGGAGAGCGCGTGAATGGCATTCACGAGGTCGGCGGTTCGATCCCGCCTGGCTCCACCAAACTTCGCGGCCTTCGGCCGCTTCGGTTGGCAAGCCGGTATTATCTCTCGTAGCGAAGCAAGCGAAGGCTGCCGCGCCGTAGGGCGGAGGCGGGCGATGAAATATGTCTACATTTTGCAAAGCTCTAATTCTGAGAATTTCTACGTCGGCATCGCCGGCGACCTACGAGCGCGTCTTGCAAAACATAATGCCGGTGAAGTGCCCCACACATCGAAGTATCGGTCGTGGCAAGTAAAAACCTACGTCGCGTTTCGCGATGAAAAGCGGGCCTTCGATTTCGAAAAGTATTTGAAATCACCTTCAGGCCGCGCTTTCGCTAAAAAGCGATTTTAGAAGCCGGGCGCTGAACGCCAGCACCCGGCCTCGCGCGTTTTACATGCTCGCCTTGGCGACGTTGGCATCCCACTTGTCGTCCCACGCATGCTTCGCCTTGAGATATTTGGCGAGGCCGGGATGGATGGGGACGAGATTCCACGTCACTGCCAGCGCCCGCTTCTGGAATTCCGCCATCTTGCCGCCGCCGATCTGCTTGAAGCTCGGATCGAGCTTGGCAAGTTCGTCGGCGTGCTTTTCGATGATGGTCAGCATTTTGTACATCTCGTCGGCCGAGACGCTCATGCCGAGGTCGAAGCCCCAATAGAACGGCAGCAGCGTCACTTTTTTGACGTACAGCTCCTTCTTGTGGAAATTCGCCGGATCGACCTGGTTGATCGCGAAGCCCTTGGCCTTCAGCTTGGCCATTTCATCGGCGCTCGGATTGAGCGCGGCCCAGTCGACCGCGAGCGACGCCTCGGCAAGCCACGGCGGCGGCGTCTCGCCGCCGGCGGCGTAGATGATCATGCCGTCGAGCGAACCGGAATTGAGTTGCGAGCCGGCGGTCGCCAAATCGACCTGCTTGTAGATGTGGTGCACGCCGACCGCGGCCATCGCATTCTCGAGATGACGCCGGGTGTCGAACGGCAGCGGGCCGGTATAGACCTGTTTGCCGGAGAGATCTTCCCACTTCTTGTACTTGTCGCGGTCGCTCGCTTTGACCGCCAGCCCGACGTCGATCGTGTAGCACCACAAGGATTGAACCGGCTGAATCTTGATGTGCGATTTGAAGCCCTTGAAGCGGCCGTCGTCGGCAGCCAGTTCCTTCATCGCCACGTCGGAGCCGTAGTAGCCGTCGATCTCGCCGGTGGCGACGCCCTTCACGGTGCCGACGGCGCCCGGATAGGGCAGCACGGTGATGCGGAATTCCGGCATCTCCTTGTTCAGAATATTGGCGAGCACGACAAGCGCTTTGTGGCCCGACGAGCCGACCGGACCGGTCCCCCACTTGATGTCCTTTGGCTCCGACCATGCGGTCGAACCCGACAATCCAACCAAAGCGAATGTAAATGCCGCGAACAGCGCCGCGGCCAGACTTCGCATGACATACGCACGTGCGGAATGATGACGCTTACGCATGGCTTTTCCTCCCAGACTAGCCTTCGTTACATTGGCGTCGCGCGGCTAGTCTAACACCTCCGCTTGACCCATTGCGAGACGGTGCCCTATGCCGAGCGACCGTTCGTTCGTCACCGGGGACCATCATGCAAGGCAAGATCGCGCTCGAAGAGCACTTCGCCACGCCGGCGACGCTCGGCGACTCCAAAGTGTTCGGCTCGCACGTGTGGGAGAAGCTCGGACCCCGCCTGCTCGACATTCAGGACATGCGCCTGAAGGAAATGGACAAGCACGGCATCGAGTTGATGATCCTGTCGCTCAACGCGCCGGCGGTGCAGGCGATCCACGACGTCAAGCGCGCGATTGCGGTGGCACGCGAGGCCAACGATGCACTCGCAGCAGAGGTGCGCAAACGCCCCGACCGCTTCGCCGCCTTCGCCGCGCTGCCGATGCAGGACGCGGACGCCGCGGCGGCCGAGCTCACGCGCTGCGTCAAGGAGCTCGGCTTCGTCGGCGCCCTGGTCAACGGCTTCTCGCAGGCAGGCACGCCGGACAACGTGCTCTATTACGATCTGCCGCAATATCGCGCGTTCTGGCGCACGGTCGAGGCGCTCGACGTGCCGTTCTACCTGCACCCGCGCAATCCGCTGCCGAGCTGGACCAAGTTCTACGAGGGCCACAACTGGCTGCTCGGGCCGAATTGGGCGTTCCACGCCGAGACCGCCGTGCACGCGCTGCGGCTGATCGGCAGCGGGCTATTCGACGAATGCCCGAATTTGAAAATGGTGCTCGGCCATATCGGCGAAGGCATCCCGATCTATATTTGGCGCATCGACGGCCGCAACGGCTGGATGAAGGCGCGGCACAATTACCCCGCCAAGCACGGCGTCGGGCATTATTTCCGCAAGCACTTCCATCTCACCACCTCGGGCAATTTCAGCACGCCCGCGCTGGTCAACGCCGTGACCGAGATGGGCGCCGAGCGCGTGATGTTCTCGGTCGACTGGCCGTTCGAGGCGGTGGAGGAAGGCTGCGCGTGGTTCGACAAGGCCGACATCGGCGCGGCCGACCGCGTCAAGATCGGCCGCGACAACGCCATCAAGCTGTTCAAGCTGGAGCTTTAGCTATCGCTTCGTCGAGGCCTGCTTGTTCGACGCCAATTGCGCGCGCGACCAGATCGGTTCGTCGGAGCCGTTGCCCCAGGCGATCGGGCGGTAGAACAGGTGGATGCCCTCGCGCGCGAAGCGGTGCATCTCGTGCACCCAGTTCGGATGCACGTAGGTCGCGTGATAGTGCGTCGAGGTGGCGACCGCCTGCACGTAGAGCTGGCCGTCGAGCGTCTCGCGCGCGATGCGGCGGGCGCGCGCCCAGGAGCCGAATTCGTTGATGGTCTTGCGCTTGCCGTCGCAGGCGAAGGTGAACTGGCAGGCCAGGTGATGGCTGGCGTTCTGATAGATCACGCCGCAGACATCGTGCGGATAGACGCCGGAGAACACGCGGTTGATCACCACCTGCGCCACCGCGACCTGGCCGATATAGGGTTGATCGCGCGCCTCGAAATAGATCGCGTCGGCGAGGCAGCGCTCGGCCTTGGCGCGCTCCTTGCCCTCGAGATGCAGGCGTTGCGCCGGCGACAGCGGCGGCACGCCCGGCGCCGGCGGCGGCAGCACGGCGATGTGCGCCGGCAGCGAAATCTGCATTACCGCCGGCTGCGGCGCAGCCGTCTGCGGCATCACGCTGGGATCGACGCTGGCGAGCTGCATGACGCCGGAGGCCGCGGGCGGCGGCGGATTGGCCGCGAGCTCATCGCGCGATTTCTGCAACAGATCCTGCGCCTGCCGCGCCATGTCGGCGGCGCTCGCCTTGGCGAGGATTGCCGGCTGCTCCATGGCCAATTCGACCGCGTCCTGCTTGCGCGCGGCGGCGAGCTCGGCGACCGGCGAAGCGTCGCGCTCGAAGCTGGCCATGGTCGGAGCCGGAATGGCGAAGTCGCTGGGGATCGCGACCGTCGCCGACGGCGGCACCGAGAATGAAATCTGCTGAATGCCGGAGCGGATGAGGCCGGGCCATTCGGCGACGCGCACGTCGCGGTGCAACTGAACGAATTCGGCCGCGCTTTCGAGCGGACGAATATTCATCAGGTCGAGGCCGCTGATCGACAACGCGGCGACCGCGAAGCAGACGCAGAGGCGCTTGGCGTTGAAGAAAAGCTTCTCTTCGAACGACAAATCGAACGGATCGTTGAGATCGATGCTACGCGTCAGCACTGAAGCTCCCCCGATATCGCCGCGTGAATTTTTCTTCTCAGCGCGGCGATCATATCGGGCGGAACGGCGGGTACCGCGGGTGTTAAGAGATTTTTGACCAAACAAGGCAAACGCGCATGATTAATTTTAACCACGCGCGCGCCGTGCTGGCGCGGACAAATGTGTTAACGCGGCTCAGCCGAAGCGATAGCGCGCGACCGCGTCGTCGTTCCAGAGCATGCCGCTGCCGGGACGATCGGAGATGACGGCCTCGCCGTTTACGATCGTGAGCGGCTGCTGCAGCAGCGCGTCGGCCCAATCGACATATTCGAGATAATGGCAGGTCGGCGTGGCGGCGAGCAGATGCGCGCTCACTTCCGGAAACAAATGTGACGACATTGGGACACGGTTAACGGCGGCGAGCCCGGCCGCTTCGCGCCAGCCGGTGACGCCGCCGATGCGCTCGAGATCGGGCATCACGTATTTCGGCTTGGCTTGCTCGAGCGCCGCCGCCATGCCGGCTGGCAGCGAAAAATTCTCGCCGATCTGCAGCGGCGTCACCAGCTCGCGCGCGAGCCGCGCGCAGCCTGCATAGTCGTCGTGGCGGATCGGCTCTTCCAGCCAATAGATGTTTTCCTGGTCGAGCGCGCGGCCGCGTTCGAGCGCTTCATCGAGCGGCAGCGCCTGATTGTAATCGACCATCAGCGCGACATCCTCACCGATGCGCCGGCGCACCGCCTGCACGGCGGCGATATCTTCGCGCGGCGTCGGATAGCCGAGGCGCAATTTGACGGCGCGGAAATTGCCGGCTGCCAGCAGCTTTTCGGCTTCGGCGGCGAGCGCGCCGAGATCGGAC